>BBPD01000095.1_pt1 | contig 27855 bp, 20 predicted proteins | sample 1344911 | NCBI WGS metagenome assembly BBPD01 (sample SAMD00019088, study PRJDB2971) | groundwater metagenome | biome: freshwater biome; feature: mineral spring; material: ground water | place: USA: CA, Sonoma | collected 2011-09 | depth surface m
TGCTGATACCACTCAACTTAATTTCGGATCAGGCTCTCAGGGTGTAGACAACCTTGAACTGGTATTCGAGGTCCTCGGCGACCCCTTCGCTCAGTTTCGCCGCCAAGCTCGCGTCAAGCGCTGCAATATGCTCGGGGAGATCGTGCGCTTGCAGCGCCGCTATATCGGCAGACTTCAGCTTGGCGAACTGCAGTGAGAAGCCGAGGTCGCGGCCGAGTGTGAGCCGCGGGCCGAACCACTCGGTCAGCATCTTCTCGAAATTCAAGCACGTGGATTGGAATAATGGCAGCCATCTTTCATCAAACATACCAATCGTACGGTGCTCGACTACATCGCGAATTTCTTTGAGCGCTCCGAGGTTCTGTTTGCACGCTTTCGACAGCGGACAGTCATGGCGCACGATCATCTGTGAAAGCAGCAGACTGAAGCCGTCGACGTTGACGATGGGCACGCCCTGCCGGTCGTAATGTTCGTGAAGCAGGTAGGTCCAGGCAACGTTCGCGAGCATCGAGAAGGCGCCGGCCTTGAAGGCGATACGCGGCGTGTTGAACAACTCGACAGCTAGCAGCATGGCCTCGCGCGCGCGTACAAGGCGCTCATCGTCGATCGGGCAAAGGCCCGTGACATGATCAAACTGCAATTTCTTCTGCCGAAACGCTTCGACCTGCGGCCCGGTGGCGGGGGCGATTGCATCATTCGCCTTGATAGCGGAGATGCGTCCCGAGTTGATCGATGCGGCCCGGCCGGTGTTGATTAGTGCTTGGACGTCCTGGCCTCGCCAACCATCGTTGAGCAAGGCCTTGATAACCGCCTTTTCGGCGGCCGTTAGACTCGCACTCAGCGGTGCCTTTGCCATCGTAACTTCATATCATGACGTTTCCGGAAGCAAAGTAGCCAAGCAGTTCGTAACAGAGGCTGGCGGTTCAGGTCCGTTATCCGGGACTGGCCGTCTGAAAGCTGCCAGTCCGCTTCCGGCCCGCAAGCCAGCCCCTTTGCGTACCTTCACAAGCGGTTTCATCCCGCTGCATCCTGTTTCAAAGCGTTGCAGCCCTGCCTACTCGTCGGAGCCATGCCTACTGAGTCCGACGATCAGGTTGAGATTGCGGGGAATTCATGATAGTTTCCATCGCATGCCAAGTCGTGCAGTCCGAGCCCTCTGAGCCCTAGATGCGAGCAATCGTGCAAGCTCGCGATTTGCTCGATGCGACCGGAGCAGCAGGGATGTTTGGCATCGCAGTTCATGTGATGCAATCTGCTTGGATGGACGGGCTTGCACCGGAGATCCTTCCCCTTACCGTTGCATCCGCCACATTGGCCGGCATTATCATCATCCGCGGCAACTGGTTTACCGGCCGACGCACGGCCGGAACATCCGCCGATACCCAGCTTGCAGAATTGCAGCAGCCGACCAAAGCAAATCCTGCCATCAGGTGGAAAATTGCGACCTTCGTCTCGAATTCCGACGAAGCGGAATGGCTCGCGCTCCGGGCGCAGATCAGCGGTGACGCGAGCCCGCGAATGCTGGCCGTTCTGGATGCAGTCGTTCCGGCTGCTCGTCGACTTTGTCGATCCGGCAGCTATGGTTTCAAGAAGGACGCTCTCTGGTGCGAAATTCTGGCGGCGCCCGAAGTCGTCAACCTGGGCCCAATTCGGCCGCGCACCGATGTGGTCCGGAAAATCGTTGAAGGAACGCACCCCACGCTGGCGCCTGCATCTAAACGGTCATCAACAGGCTGATTCGCGCGATTTCAAGGCGCCGTCCCGCATTTCCGTGGATTTCCAGAAGAGTTCCGGCGTTTCAGGTTCGGAACTCGTCTTACCCATGTTGTCCTTTGCTCCCACGCTAACAATGGGAGCAATCCATGTCCGACATTCCAACCCCGTCCGCCGTTGATCAACTGCTTTGCCAGCGCGAGGTCGCCGCTCTGCTGGGCGTCTCGCGCTGCCAGGTCTGGCGTTTGCGCCGTGACACAGACTTTCCCCGTCCCATCCTCCTGACACCCTCCATCCAGCGCTGGAGCCGCATAGATTTGCTTGATTGGGCTCGGTCGAGGAAGCGCTGATGGCGCCGGCATCGCGGCGGGGATTCAATTCCCTGTCTGCCATGAGGCCAAGTGACGCAGCTGAAAGCCGGCTCCCGTTCGGGGGTCGGCTTCCCTTGCGCAGACCGGGCCTTGGCAGCCGGCCCGTGTCGGGGGCAAAATCCGTTGAGACCGAAAACCAGGATCTCGGCAGCAATTCCCCACCACGATGTTTCTATAGAGTGGCACGCACCACGCTACCCTGTAGCAAGGTCGGGCTTTCCGTAACCCACTGGAACTGCCTCATTCTAGACCCAAGGTGCCCGACAAGCCCCTCGCGAAAAGCTGACTTTTGGCGTCTTTCTGGGCTAGCCAGCGTCTATTGTGCGCCGAGCAGCGCGGACCTCGGCTTGGCGGCGCGATCGCAGGGCCAATGCGCCCACCGCAGCCGTCACTCGCGCCGCACCTGCTGCCCGATGCGCCGGCTGTCCTTTGCGGGGCCCGCCTGATGGCCCAGGTCAATGTCACCTATGCGGACGATCTTGTCGCAGCGCTCGACCGGGTGGCGGCGGCACGGCGGATGGCGCGGCCGGAACTGCTGCGCGCCATCGCGCTGGAGGCGGTCGAGGCTTATGACACCGGGTGGCTGGCATTCCGGCGGGAGAATGGACCGCGACTCGATGCCAGCATCAGCGGGCTGGTGGTGCAGCTGCGCGACGCGCTGACCGAGATCGCGCGCATGCAGAACGACAATATCCGGTTCCAGAAGCGGCTGGTAGAAGCCTTCACCGGGTCCGAGAAGACCGTCGGCGCCGCGCTGGAGCGGGTCTGGGCCCATATTCGAGCATTGAACGTCGAAAACTTCAAACCATTCGTCGACGAGCTGGACGGGCTCATCGAGCATATGGAGGCCGCCGAGGAACGCACGCAGGCGGCAGTCGCCGAGGAGTTGTCCGCGATCCACGAGCGTCTGGACGCGGTGCTGAAGGCAGCTGGCGAGGCCAAGGTCCAGCACAATCTGGTGCTCGGTGACAACCGCACGCTCTCTTTCTGGTTCCTGCTGCGGATGTCATGGCTGGTGGGGGCGCTGTCCGTTCTCCTGTTCCTGCTCTTCGCCCAATGGTCGCAGCCGATGGCGCTGTTCGTCTCGACGGGGCTGATCAACACCGATGAGCGCGTCTGTCTGCTGGTGAACTGGAAAGGTGGCGTCGAGGACTGCCGGCTGCCCAGCGAGATGCGAGAGCGGGCACTCGCCCGCATCGCGGCCGAGGCCGAGAAACCCGACAAGCCCGAGGCCGACAAGCTGGAGAAGCCCAAGGGCACCCGAAAATGATCAGCCTTACCGCGGTGCGCTCGGCCGCGGCTGCCGGATCCTACTATGCCGCCGACAACTATTACTCGGTCGGCGAGCTGACCGATGGCAGCCAGTGGATGGGCGAAGGGGCTCGCCAGCTCGGGCTCGAAGGTCGGGTCGAAACGGCTGCCTTTGCCGAGGTGCTGGCAGGGCGCCTGCCGGACGGCAGCCTGCTCGAGGCCCGGCGCGGCGAGCATCGGCCGGGGCTCGACATGACCTTCTCCGCGCCCAAATCGCTGTCACTGCTGGCCATCCTCGGCAAGGACGAACGCATCGTCGAGGCGTTCCGGCAGTTCGTGGAAACGACGCTGGGTTGGGCGGAGAAGAACCTTGCCGAGGCGCGGGTGTGGGACGCATCGAGCAAGCGACAACAGGTCGAGAAGACGGGCAAGCTGGTGGCGGCCGCCTTCCTGCATGACGTGAACCGCAACGGCGATCCCCAGCTGCATGTGCATGTCGTGCTGGCGAACGCGACACTTGCGTCGGACGGCAAATGGCACGCCCTCCGGAACGATGAGCTCTACCGGGCCCAGCATCTGCTGGGAGCCATTCACAATGCCGAACTGCGCGGCCGGATCGAGGCGCTCGGCTATGAGACAGTGCCGGCCCAGAATCCGATTGACGGCGAGTTCCACGTGAAGGGGTTCTCGCGCGAGGCGATCGAGGCTTTCTCTACTCGCCGCACTGAAATCCTCGATGCGCTGGCGAGGGAGGACCGCAGCTCGCCGCGCGAGCGCGAAATCGCCGCCCTTGCCACCAGGCGGGCTAAGGACCCGGACCTGACGGCGGAGGAGCGCGGGGCGCAGTGGCTGGCAACCGCCGAACGGATTGGTCTCAACCTCTCACCACTGATCCGGGCAGCTATCGCCCGAGCAGAGCGGAAGGATACGGTCTGGAAGAATGCCATCCGCGGCATCCGGGGCATGGGCGCCAAGGGCATGGCGCTGGCAGCTGCCATGGGTCTTACCCCGCGCGATGGCGATGCGCTGGTACCCGAACGATTGGGCAAGCTTGACCCCCGCGTCTTCGCGGCCGCGCAGGCTGTAGCCTCTGCCGCGCGCGAACTGGGCGAACGGGAAGCCGCGTTTGATCGACATGAACTGATGCGGACCGCGCTCGAACGTGGTGGGCCGGTGACGGTCCGGGACATCGAGGCCAGGATTGATCTGTTGCGAGACAGGGGCCTGCTTCTCGGGGACGGCGCACGAATGGTGACAACCGAACGAGCAGTCGAACTCGAGCAGCGTGCTATCGCGTTTGCGCGAGCCGGGCTAGGCGCATCATCCCCATTCCTCCCAGAGCGCGAGGCCGCGCCGCAATTGCAGGAGGTCGCGCATGCGCTGGGGCTCCGGCGCCTCAACCCCGGGCAGGAAGCAGCCGGCGTCCGGATTCTGACGTCATCAAACCGGGTTGAACTCGTGCAGGGCGGGGCTGGCGTTGGAAAGTCGGCGTCCCTGGCACCTGTGGCGCGCCTCGTGCTGGACTCGGGCCGGCCAGTCCATGCGCTCGCCCATGCGGGGCGAACCGCGCGCGACTTCGGAGCAAAGCTGGGCGCCCCGGCGTCAACGATCGATAGTTTTCTCGCCCGCTTCCAGCGAGTGCTTGACGGGACGGCAAGCACAAAAGAAATGGACCGCGCGAGAGCGTCGCTCCGGGGCTCGGTGGTGATGGTGGATGAAGCTAGCCAGGTCGGCACCGACCGTCTGGGAAGACTGATCCATCTTGCCAACCGCATGGACGTCGCCCGCCTGGTGCTGGCCGGTGACACCAAGCAGCTCCAGGCGATCGAAGCCGGCAAGCCATTCGAGCAGCTGCAGCAGGAACGCCTGCCGACCGCCACCATCCGTCAAAATTTGCGCGCCGCCTCTCCCCAGATGCAAGCGCTGAACAAGGCACTCGAGAATGGCGATGTCGACAGGGCTTTTGCCATCCTGAAACCAGACACCGTGGAAGTGCCGTTTGCCAACGGGCCGGCGACCGCCGCCAGGCTGTGGGCCAACCTGAAGCCCAAGCAGCGGGACGCCAGCCTTTTGCTTGCCTCGGGCCGTGCCATGCGCAGCGCCGCCAATGCCGCCGTCCAGCAGGAGCGACTGCGCCGTGGCGAGCTGGAAGGTCTGGGCCTGCGCCAGACGGTTCTCGACCGCGTGACCATCACAAGGGAAGGCGCCCGGCAAATGAAGGGCTATCGCGAGGACCGGATCGTGGAGTTCCGCACCAACCTTCCGAGCCAGGGAATTGCGCGTGGCGACCGTGGCGTGGTGCAAGGGACGGACAAGGGAACGGTCCTCCTCGCCATGTCCGATGGCAGCCGTCGTCAGTTCGAGCCAGGCCGGCTGCCGCGGAACCTTGCCCAGGATGCGGTGACAATCTATGAGCCGAAGCCGCTCCACCTTTACCCAGGCGACCGCATCCGCTGGACCGACAATGACAAGGAGCGCGGCCTCCTCAATGGCGACCTCGCAACCATTCAGCGCGTCGACGGCAACGGCATTAATGTCCGCACCAAGGCAGGCGAGGGAGTGCATCTCGGCGCCCGAGACCCCATGCGCGAAAAGCTCGACCTCGCCTACGCGGTTAATGTCCACATAGCCCAAGGAATGACCGCCAAGACGGGCATCATCCTGATTAGCGAGCGCGAAAAAATGCTTAACACCGGCCGCGCATTCTTGGTGGCCGTCTCGCGCATCGCCGAGCGAGCCACCCTTGTCGTCGATAATGTCGCTGCGCTCGAACGCGACGTCGCCCGTACGCCGGGCGGAAAGACATCGGCCATCGAAACGGCCAAATCGGCATCGCATGACCACCGCTATGTCGTGGAGCGAGAGCGCAGCCGGGAAATGGAGCGCGGGAGGTAGGCTCATACCGTGCGGTATGGCCCGAAGCGGGATGCTTCATGGCGGTGCAAGTCGCTGACGGGATAGCAACGCTGGCAAAGCTGCTAGCAGCAAGCTGGGAGTTGGTGTATAGGGTCCACCATGAGCAGTTCCAGTGCCCCCCAGCTTAACGTCCGATCCCGCTTCGCCCGCGACCGTGCCGCGGCGATCGCCCGCGAGACCGGTATGACCACCACGCAGGTCGTGGAGGAAGCGTTGCGCGCCTATGTGCCGCCCATGCCGGACAGCACCAGCCCCAATATGATCCGTTCCGGCAAGCTGCTGGTCCGGCGGTCCACCGGCTCGCCTATCACGCTCGAGCAGCTGAACGCCGAAATCGAGGCAAGCCGCGAACGGGCGGAATGAGCCGCCGCCCGGAAGCCTTGCTCGACACCAATGTTCTGGTCGCGGCATTGGAGAACCGCCACGAGCATCATGGCCCGTCGATTGCCTTGATCGACCGGGTCCCGGACGGCGCTCTCGCGGTCGCTTCCCATGCCCTTGCCGAAACCTACAGCACGCTGACCCGCGCCAATGGAGCGTTCGGCTGGCTTCCCTCACAGGCCTGGCAAGGGATCGGCAGCATCATCAAGGTGACGACGCTCGTCGGCCTGTCGCCAGCGGGCACTGTCGACGCGATCCGTCAGTTTGCCGAGCAAGGAGGCATCGGCCCACGCCTCTATGATCGCCTCATCGGCGAGGCGGCCACCCACAACCGCATCGACACCATCATCACCTGGAATGTGCGGCATATGAAGGCGCTGTTTCCGGACCTGCAGGTCCAGGCGCCGAGGGAGTGGAGAGGCGGCTGATCTGGGATGGCATCGATCGAGCGGGCGTTGGCAATCTTGCGGACCCTACCCAACGGAACGATAGAGGCTTGCGCCAAGGCCATGTGGGCGAAGGGCTTGACCAGCAAGTGGTGCAACACAAGACGTTTAAGCTAGGCCGAGTCGACCCACGGTTGAGCCGGCGATTGTCTTCCCCGCTTTTTGCAATACAAGTCGAGTTCCCGGACGTCGGCGGCAACAACGCAGTTGCCGCAACCTGTGCAAGTCGCCAAGAAAGAACCCTCGACAGGGGGTAGGGCGTGTCACAGTCATTTTTCGATCAGCCTATCCTGAACACGCCCTATGAAGTGCCAACCCGTTTTCATGCGCTGGACGAGGAGGGGCAGCCGCTGGAGCGCCCGCCCATCGATGGGCGGCGTCCGTGCGATTTTATCACGCCGGTCCCCAAGCCAAAGCGGCGCTCCAAGAAGGGAGCTCAGGCATCCCTCTTGTTCGAGGATGCGGCCGGGCTGTCAGACGATGAGCAGGAATATAATCCCAAGCCCATCATCAACGAAATCCGCACCCATGTGGCTACATGGCGGACACTGCCAAGCGAAAGGGATTGGGGAGTTACGCCCGCAACGGCTCGCCTGCTTCACCATTGGCGCCGCACGGAGGTTGAAGGCCTTCGCCCCTTCTTCTGCCAGCTTGAGGCGGCGGAGACGGTCATCTGGCTGACCGAGGTCGCCCGCACGCAGAACCGCTACGCCCACCTCTGGAAGCATATCCAGGGCGCAAACCAGCTCGCCAATCCTGAGCTGATGCGAATGGCCATGAAGATGGCAACTGGCGCCGGCAAAACCACCGTGATGGCCATGCTCATCGCCTGGCAGACAGTGAACGCCGTTCGCTCGCCGACCAGCACGCACTTCAGCCGCGGCTTCCTGATTGTGACGCCAGGCATCACCATCAAAGACCGTCTCCGCGTTCTCCTGCCGGACGACCCGGACAGCTACTACCGCAATCGGGACCTGGTGCCCTCCGACATGCTACCGGAGATTGCCAAGGCCAAGATTGTCATCACCAATTACCACGCGTTCAAGCGCCGGGAGACGATGGATGTCTCCAAGGTCGGCAAGGCGCTGCTGCAAGGCCGGGGCGAGGCGCCCACCACCATCGAAACAGAAGGCCAGATGCTTCAGCGTGCCTGCGGCGAGCTGATGTCGATGAAGAACGTCGTCGTCATCAACGACGAGGCGCACCACTGCTACGAAGAGCGTCCGCAAGGCAGCGTTGAAGAGCTGGCAAACGCCGATGCGAAGGCCGAGGCGAAGGAAAACAAGGAGGCCGCGCGCCTTTGGATTAACGGCATCAAGTCTCTGAAGAAGAAGGTCGGCGTTCGAGCCGTCTACGACCTGTCCGCCACCCCATTCTTCCTCGCCGGCTCCGGCTACATCGAAGGCACGCTGTTCCCCTGGGTGGTCAGCGATTTCTCGCTGATGGACGCCATCGAATGCGGCATCGTAAAGCTCCCCCGCGTGCCTGTGGCAGACAATCTGCCCATTGCCGACATGCCCATCTACCGGCGCCTGTGGGACCATATCGGCAAGAATATGCCGAAGAAGGGCGCCAAGAACGCCGGCGAGCTGGACCCGCTCAAGTTGCCCACTCCGCTGCTCACCGCCTTGGACGCGCTCTACAACCACTATGTGAAGGTTGACGATGAGTGGAAGCGCGTCGGTATCCCCGTGCCACCCGTGTTCATCGTGGTGTGCAACAACACCTCAACCTCGAAGCTCATTTACGAATACATCTCCGGCTGGGACCGGCCCAACGAGGATGGCGAGTTGGCCAACGTCCATCGCGGCCACTTGGAACTGTTCCGCAATTACGACCAGCACGGCAACCGCATCGCAAAGCCGCCAACCCTTCTGATCGACAGCGCCCAGCTTGAAAGCGGCGAAGCGCTCGATGCCGATTTCCGCAAACTGGCAGCCGCTGAGATCGAGCAGTTCCGCCGCGAACGGCAAGACCGCACCGGGCGCGTGGAAGATGCCGACGACATCGATGACGCCGAGCTGCTGCGCGAGGTGATGAACACCGTTGGTCGCACCGGTCGGCTGGGCGAGCAGGTCCGCTGCGTCGTCTCGGTCTCGATGCTCACTGAAGGCTGGGATGCCAACACGGTCACCCACATCCTCGGCGTCCGCGCCTTCGGCACGCAGCTGCTTTGCGAGCAGGTTGTTGGGCGCGGTCTCCGCCGCCAATCCTACGAACTGAACGACGAAGGCCTGTTCGACGTCGAATATGCCGACGTTCTTGGCATCCCCTTCGATTTCACCGCCAAGCCTGTGATCGTCCGGCCGACCCCGCCAAAGCGGGTCACACGGGTGGCTGCGGTGAAAGAGCGCGTGGCCACCCGGCCGGAACTGGAAATCACCTTTCCACGTGTCGAAGGCTACCGCGTCGACCTGCCGGAGGAGCGCATCAGCGCAAACTTCACCGAAGATAGTCGCCTGATTGTCGACCCGGCGATGATCGGCCCATCCCGCGTCACCATGCAAGGTATCGTTGGCGCCACAGAGGAGCTCGCGGCCCAGGGTGTCGGTGATCAGCGCCCAAGCGCCATCGCCTATGCTCTTGCCGCCCACCTCCTGAAGCGCTTTGCCGGCGAGGATGGGGACCTGCCCGTCCACCTCTTTGGCCAGGTACGCCGTGTCGTGCGGGAGTGGCTCGATGGGGAATATCTGGTGTTGAAGGCCGTTCCTATCGGCGTCCTCGACTACCTCGAAATTAAGGATCAGGCAGCCGAGCGCATCTTCCTCGCCTGCCAGCGCTACGAACATGGAGAGAAGGCGATCAAGGCCATCCTCGACCCCTACAACCCCACCTCCTCCAGCCGGTTTGTCAACTTCACGACCGCCAAGGACATCTACGCGACAGACCCCCGCCGCAGCCACATCAGCCATGTTGTGTGCGATAGCAGCTGGGAGGCAGAGCTTGCGCGCGTGCTCGAAACCCACCCGCGTGTGGTCGCATTCGCCAAGAACCAGGGCCTCGGCCTCGAAGTGCCCTACCGTGATGGCTCAACACCCCGCCGCTATATCCCGGACATGGTTGTGCGGCTGGATGACGGTAACGGACCCGACGACCTTCTCAACATGGTGCTAGAGACGAAGGGCTATCGTAGGGGCGATGCCCAGCTGAAGTCCGAGACGATGAAAACCATGTGGGTGCCGGGGGTGAACAACCTTGGCACGCATGGCCGCTGGACGTTTGCCGAGTTCATCGATGTGTTCGAGATTGAGCAGGGCTTCGCCAAGCTCGTAGACGGCATATTAGCCCACTTACCGTATTCCGAAAGGGCTGCTTGAAATGGCTACCAGTAGCTTCTGCGGGAGTGTGAGCCCAATTTCCGTTTGCAAATTGCGAACCCATATCCGATATACAAGATCGATCTGCCCCTTGAGAGTAGGTTCGCTCGACCATTCAGAGCGTTACCGAAATCTTGGGGCTTTTGCGTTTGCAACGGGTTGCACCGCGTGAGCCGCGAGATAGCAATCCTGATTGACGGCGGCTTCCTTACGAAGAGACTCGCAAAGCTGGTCACCGAGCCTGAGAGGCTGACGCCGAGCGCGATGTGCGGCGTCATTCGCTCCATGTGTCGCGCGCACGTCAATAAGCTCACAGATGACAATAGCTCAAACTGGCATCGCCACGTCTATCGCATCTTCTTCTACGATGCGCCGCCATTTGAGGGGCAAGCACACCATCCGCTGTCGCGGAAGCAAATCGACTTCAAGAAGAGCCTCCAGGCTGCATTCCAGAACGAGCTATTCGCTCTCCTGCGGAAGCAGCGAAACATGGCACTGCGCCTTGGTCATCTGAGTAACATTTCCGGCTGGACCGTGGACCATGGCAGGATGGCCAAGCTCCTTCGTGTCAAAGGCCCTCTGACGGCGCTGGCCGACGCGCCGCGTGCGGCTGACGGGACCCTCACACTTCCCGCAACGCTCGCCGATGAGATACTGACGCAAGCCTCGCACTGGGTCGAATTGCAGGACTGGATGGTACGCCTAGACCTACGCCAGAAGGGCGTCGACATGCGCATCGGCCTGGATATCGCGTCGATAACACTGAAGAAGCAGGCCTCGACCATCCTTTTGGTGGCGGGCGACGCCGACTTTGTACCGGCCGCAAAGCTCGCCCGCAGAGAAGGTGTCCAGTTCATCCTGGACCCGCTTTGGCAGTCGGTTTCAAACGACCTCTTCGAACATATCGATGGGCTCCAAACGGTCCTGAAACGGCCCGACAAGAAAGAGCCTGCCCCCGAGAACGCGATACAAGGATAAGCATAATGGCCCGCGCCCCCAAAGGCCCCAAAGAGATCACAACGCTGAACCACGAGGCGGATGCGCGGCGGAATATCCCGACGGCCGAGCTGGCGGACCTGGCTGCGATGCAGGAGGAAATCGCGCCGGTGCAACCCGTTGCATTTCCGCGCGCCCGGCCATTGGCGCAAGGAGAAGTGCGGGAGCGTGACGAAGACCTCGACCCCCAGATTGTCTGGAACGGCGCCCGCATCCGGCTGACGCGGGACCAGGTGGCGCTGCTGGCCGAGACCGGCGAGATTGAAATCGGCGATGCCCAGCTCGTCTGGCGCGGGAAGGACCGGCAGGACTGGTCAGACCTCATCGTCACTGCGCCGCCGCTCTATATCCAGGAAAAGCTGCACCCCAAGGCCATCATCGACGACCTGATGCGGCAATCGAAAGTGGCGCGGGAGGAAGCGAGCGACGCGCCGGACCTGTTCGCCGACTTCAACGGCCTGGCGGACCCGATGGCGCGCACCGAATTCTACCAGCATGATCAACACTGGTCGAACCGGATGATCTTGGGCGACAGCCTTCAGGTGATGGCCAGCCTGGCCGAACGCGAGGCGCTGAAGGGCAAGGTGCAGGCCATCTATTTCGACCCGCCCTATGGCATCAAGTTCAACTCCAACTGGCAGGTTTCGACGCAAAACCGCGACGTGAAAGACGGCAAGCGCGAGGACCTGAGCCGCGAGCCAGAGCAGGTGAAGGCCTTTCGCGACACCTGGAAGGACCAGATTCATTCCTACCTGAACTACCTCCGTGATAGACTAACTGTGATGCGCGAATTGCTGTCCGAGAGCGGTTCGATTTTCGTGCAGATCGGCGATGAGAATGTGCACCGCGTGAGAGCACTTCTTGATGAGGTGTTTGGCCCACGAAATTGCATCTCACAGATTGCGGTCATGAAAACGGCCGGGCGCTCCGCTGAATATCTGGCAGGTGTCTCGGATCATATTGTTTGGTATGCAAAGAGCATCGAGCATCTGAAATACCGTAAGCCACTGGCCTTCAAAGGTTTAGAAGCCGATCTTGCGGGAGTTTATCGTTGGTTGGAGCGTTACGACGGAAGCCGAGTCCGCATGTCAGATGCCGATCTTGCAAGCTATACCCCGGACCAAGGCCGCATCTTTCGGCTCGATAACTTCACTTCACAGAAGCCGCCGGGGAGTTTCGAGTTCTCGTTGTTCGGCCAGCAAATGCGGCCTGGAAAACGGTACTGGTCAACAGGGGAGATGGGTGTTGACCGTTTAAAGAAAGCTAACCGACTGACACCATCCGGGTTCTCGGCCGCATACATCCGATATCTAGACGATTTTTCGGCTAAAGAGATTGGAAATATTTGGACAGACACTGGAACGGGAAGCTTCACAGACGATAAGGTCTACATCGTTCAGAGCGGCACGAAAACGGTTCAACGCTGCCTGCTGATGGCGACGGACCCAGGCGATCTTGTGCTTGACCCAACCTGCGGTTCAGGCACCACAGCCTATGTTGCCGAGCAATGGGGCCGCCGTTGGATTACCATCGACACCAGCCGCGTTGCACTGGCGCTGGCCCGCACCCGCATCATGGCGGCGCGCTATCCCTGGTATTTGCTGGCGGACAGTGCGGAGGGCAAGCGCAAGGAAGCCGAGATCACGGGCAAGCCACCCAACGACCGCGCCACCTATGGCGATGTGCGGCAGGGTTTCGTATACGAACGAGCGCCACGTGTGATGTTAGGCAGCATCGCCAACAATGCCGAAATCGATGTGATCTGGGACAAGTGGCAAGCGAAGCTGGAGCCGCTGCGCGCCGAACTGAACGACATCATCGGCAAGAGTTGGAAGGAATGGGAAGTCCCACGGGAAGCCGCCTCAGGCTGGTCCTCCAACGTGGCGGGCGTGCACAAGGCCTGGTGGGAGGCGCGCATAGCTCGCCAGAAGGAGATTGACGCCTCCATCGCCCGCGCGGCGCAAGTCGAATATCTCTATGACAAGCCCTATGCCGACGCCAACCGCGTGCGCGTGGCCGGGCCGTTCACAGTGGAAAGCCTCTCGCCTCACCGCATCGTGCCGGCCGATGCAGAAGACCTGCTTGGCGTCTTTGTTGACGCGGACGACAGGCGTCCGCTTGGGGTGGATGCCGCCGATGGCAAGACGCAGCGCGGGCCGCAGAAGGCATCGGAAACCGATTTCGCCGCCATGGTGCTGGAGCATCTGAAAACGGCCGGCGTGCACCAGACAGACAAGGCCGATCGCATCAGCTTCACCAGCCTGATGCCCTTCGCCGGCCGCGGCTATATCGGCGCTGAAGGTCGCTTCATGGAGGGCGAAACAGAGCGCCGCGCCGCCATCTTCATCGGCCCGGAATTCGGCACCCTGTCCCGCGTCGACCTCACTGCCGCTGCCCGAGAGGCAGCCGAAAGCCGCTTCGACGTGCTCATCGCCGTCAGCTTCGCCTTCGACGCCCACGCGTCTGAACTCACCCGTCTGGGGCCGCTCCCCATCCTGAAGGCCAGGATGAACCCGGACCTGCACATGGCCGGCGAGCTGAAGAACACCGGCAAGGGCAACCTCTTCACCATCTTCGGCGAGCCGGACATCGACATCCTGGAACAGCCCGATGGCCGCATCGCCGTGCGGGTGAACGGGGTGGACATCTATGACCCCAACACCGGCGAGGTCCGCTCCAACGACGTGAAGGGCATCGCCGCCTGGTTCATCGACACCGCCTACAACGAGGAAAGCTTCTTCGTCCGCCACGCCTATTTCCTTGGCGCCAACGACCCCTACAAGCAGCTGAAAACGACGCTCAAGGCCGAAATCGACGAAGAAGCCTGGGCCACACTCTACCGCAACACCTCCCGCCCTTTCGTCCGCCCAGAAAGCGGGCGCATTGCCGTGAAGGTGATCAACCATTTCGGCGATGAAGTGATGAAGGTGTTCGGGGTTTAGCTTGCAGGAGCCAACAATGAACGAGAGTTTGGAGCTAGCGATCAAGAACGAGGTCGATAAGCACACAGAAAAGCTTAATGCGGCCCACAATGAACGTATGCGGGACTTGGAAGCCGAAATGGCTGACAGGGTCGAGACGCGGACGAAAGAGCTGACAAACCGCATGCTGTGGGCCGCGGCGGCGGTTATCGGCGTCGTTGTCGGCGCTGCTGCCTTTTCGTTGTATGGCGCTATGCGCGAAGTGAACGGCCAAGTCATGACGCTGCAAAGCAGCATTATCTCTGCTGGGGACGCTATCCGAAATTCCGAGAAAGAACTTAACGAGCAAACGGCAAAACTCGCTGAGGCGAATGTTGCGATTTCGGTCGCTGCGCGTGAGATCGAGCAGAGTTCAAGGGAACTCAATGACCTTCGCTCGCGACGCATGGCCGCCCCGGCTCGATGAACTTCCATATCGCCGATAGCTTCACTGCTTCGCTCACCCGCCTGACCGGGCAAGAGCAGAAGCAGGCCAAGACGGCGGCGTTCGACTTGCAATTGAACCCGGCGCACCCCAGCCTTCAGATGCACCGGCTGACCAACAGCCGGGACCCGAACTTCTGGTCCGTGCGGGTGAACCAGGACATACGCATGATCGTGCACAAGACGGATGCCAGCTTCATGCTGGCCTATGTCGATCATCACGACAAAGCCTATGCCTGGGCGGAGCGACGGCGGATCGAGGCGCATCCGCGGACTGGCGCCGTCCAGATTGTCGAGGTGCATGAGCGCATCGAGGAAGCCGGGCCGCTGTTTGCCCAGTCGCGCGCTGAGGAGCCTGTTGCACTCGTGCAGCCCGTTGCACCGGCGCCGGCCATTTTTGCTGGCCTGTCGGAAGACGCCTTGCTCGACATCGGCACGCCGGCCGACTGGATTGCCGACATCCGCAGCTGGAACGAGGATCGCTTCTTCCGGATGAGTGACCACCTGCCGGCCGAAGTGGCGGAGGCCTTGCTGGACTATGCCGCCACCGGACGGCTGCCTGAACCGGAACCCGCAGCCGCTGACCCGTTCCAGCACCCCGATACTCTGCGCCGCGTGCAGAGGATCACCAACGAGGAGGAACTGCGGCTGGCGCTGGAGTTCCCCTGGGATCGCTGGAGCGTGTTCCTGCACCCGTCACAGCGCGATGTGGTGGAGCGGGACTTCGCCGGCCCGGCACGGGTGACCGGCACGGCCGGCACCGGCAAGACGATTGTGGCGCTGCACCGGGCAGCCAGAGCGGTAAAGGAAGACCCGAAAGCGCGGGTGCTGCTCTCCAGCTTCTCGCGGCCACTGGCCAACGCCCTGCAGCCAAAGCTGCGCATCCTGCTGGCAGACCAGCCCGCCCTCATGGACAGGATTTCGGTGGCGTCATTCGAGGATGCGGCCACGGAGCTGTTTCAGCTGGCAACCGGTCGGAAGCCGGCAGTTGCGTCAGCGGAGGTGCAGCAGGCTGCGCTGGAGCGGGCGATCAAATCTGTCGGCTACACTGGCCTGCCGCTGCGCTTCATCCTGTCCGAATGGCGGCAAATCGTTGACGCCTGGAACCTGCCGGACCTGGCCAGCTATGCTACGGTGCCCCGCATCGGGCGGCGCAATCGACTCGGCGCAAAGCAGCGTGAGGCCTTGTGGCCCGTATTCGAGACAGCAAGGCAGTCCCTCGCCGCCAAGGGTTTGCTGACACCATCGCAGTTATTCGCGGCCGTAGAGGATGCCTACCGGAGCGAGGGAGGCAAGCCGTTCACGCACGTGATCGTGGACGAGGCGCAGGACCTGGGCGTGGCAGAGCTGCGCATGATGGGGACGCTCGCGGCTGGCCCGAACGCCCTGTTCTTTGCCGGCGATCTGGGGCAGCGCATCTTCCAGCTGCCCTATTCATGGTTGGCGCTGGGCGTGGATGTGCGCGGCCGCTCATCCAGCTTGCGCATCAACTACCGAACGTCGCGGCAAATCCGGGAGGCGGCAGATCAGCTGCTGCCGCCAAAGGTGCGCGACGTTGACGGGATCGAGGATGACCGGACCGGCGCGCAATCCGTGTTCGAAGGCCCGGCGCCAATGGTCCGGGAGTTTGGGAACGCCGAGGAAGAGATTGCCGCGGTCGCCGCCTACCTTCGGGCCGCCATTGCCGAGGGGCTGGGAGCGGCAGAGATCGGGGTGTTTGTCAGGTCACCAGAGATGCTTGCCCGAGCTCGCTCTGCCGTTTCAGCGGCTGGGCTGGCGGCACGGCAGCTTTCGGAACGTTTCGATGGACCAGCGGAAGGGGTTTCGATCGGCACCATGCATCTTGCGAAGGGCCTGGAGTTCAAGCTTGTCGTTGTGATGGCATGCGATGACGAAGCCCTGCCACTGCAATCGCGTGTTGAAGATGCAACCGATGAGGACGAACTGCGAGAGGTGTTCGAGACCGAGCGGCATCTGCTTTATGTCGCCTGCACCCGCGCACGGGACCGGTTATACGTGACTGGAGTGGCACCGACCTCGGAGTTCCTGGGAGACTTGCAGATCAGCCATGACCGCTTGCCCAGCCACCAATGACCGCTGACAGTTGGAGCTTGGTGTCTCGGCAAGATTCTGCGCCCATGTCATCCATCGCAACAGGGACTCGCAAGGACGGCAACGATATCGCATCCGTTGTCATACCGGTGGCCAGCGACGGAAGGCCTTCACCTGCCCTGGCGACGTCGTACCGGGTCGAAACTGCATGTTTGATTCGGCGGAATGGACCGCTTGCTACCTAGAATGCTACCTAAGTCAGGCGAGCCGGCAAGCCGAAGAAGGCTTCGGTCGGCAAGTGGTTGAAATACAAGAAAAATCTGGTGGACGCACTAGGGCTCGAACCTAGGACCCGCTGATTAAGAGTCAGCTGCTCTACCAACTGAGCTATGCGTCCATTCCGGGCCGGTGTGGCGCCTGTGGCGCCTGCCCGCGCGAAGGCTGGTGGCCTTCGGGAGGTCGGCCGTTACCAAGGGGCCCGGCGCTTGTCCAGCCGATTCTGCGCAGTCGGTGGCGACAGGCGCTTTAGAGATGTTCGAGATTGCGCTGGCGGTAGACACCCATCACGATGCCGAGTGCGATCATCACCGTCATCATCGCACTGCCGCCATAGCTGACCAGCGGAAAGGGGATGCCCACCACCGGCGCCAGGCCCATCACCATCATGGAATTGATGACGACATAGAAGAAGATCGTCATCGAAAGCCCGGCAGCCAGCAGGCGCGCGAACTGGGTGCGGGCCAAGAGCCCGACGCGCAGGGCCCAGTTCAGCATCAGCCCATAGGCAATCAGCAGCGACGCACCGCCCATCAGCCCCCATTCCTCGGCCATGGTCGCAAAGACGAAGTCGGTATGCTGTTCGGGAAGATACTGGAGGTGGCTCTGCGAGCCTTCGAGGAAGCCCTTGCCGGTGAGCCCACCCGACCCGATCGCGATCTTGGACTGGGTGATGTGGTAGCCGGCGCCGAGCGGGTCTGCTTCGGGATCGAGGAAGATCATCACGCGGCGCTTCTGGTAATCGTGCAGCAGGCTGTAGACAAGCGGAAGCGCCGCCACACCGGCGGCGCCGGGTATCAGGAACCAGCGCAGCGGCAGGCCGCCCAGGAACATCATGGTGGCGCCCCCCGCCACGATCATCAGCCCGGTGCCGAGATCCGGCTGGAGGATCACCAGCAGGAACGGCATGCCGATCAGGGCAAGCGGGGGCCAGATCCCGGGCAGGCGCGCGGCATAGCCCCGCGGCAGGAAATGGTAGAAGCGGGCAAGCGCGATCACAATCGCCAGCTTCATCAATTCGGACGGCTGCAGCCGGATGAAGCCAAGGTCGAGCCAGCGCTGGGAGCCGCCCGAAATGCCGCCGACGATTTCCACCCCCACCAGCGCGACGAGCACGACGGCATAAAGCGGATAGGCGATATCGAGCCAGAAGCGCAGCGGGATCTGCGCAATCACGATTGCGGCGCCGAGGAAGATGGAAAAGCGCAGGGCATGGTTGAAGGCCCAGGGCTGCATGCTGCCGCCGGCAGCCGAATAGAGCACCACGACTGCAAAGGCCCCGATGGCAGCCACCAGCAGCAGGATCCGCCAGGGCAGCGCGGCCATGCGCTGCGGCCAACGGGCATTGAGCAGGTTGCCGATCATGCCGGCGGCACCGGAACAGGCGGTGTGGGCGCCGTGCCCGCGCTGGCGGAAGCCGCGGCTGCGCGCGCCTGCTGCTGCTCGCGCAGCAGCGCTGCCTCGCGCGCAAGGCGGGCGCGTTCGCGCGCTTCCAGCACGCCTGCCAGCTGCTTTTCGGCCGCCGGCCTGTCGAAGATATAGGTCAGCACGTCCTTGGCAACCGGCGCTGCCGCGCGCGATCCGCCGATGCCATGTTCCACCACCACGCTGATTGCATAGCGCGGATTGTCGACCGGTGCGAAGGCGATGAACAGTGCATGGTCGCGGAACTTCCACGGCACATTGGCCCCGCCCCGGGCCGAGCCCTGGATACGGCGGACCTGGGCCGTGCCCGTCTTTCCGCCCATGCGCACGCCCGGCACCCTCAGCGCCGAGGCCCGCGCCGTTCCACCCGGCCCGTTCACCACATCGTCCATGCCCTGCCGCACGACCTCCAGATAATCGAGCGGGATGGGGAGCGGCTCGAACGGCTTTTGCGGGCTATTCACGAGCATGCGCGGTTCAACGACGAGACCGGTCGCGATGCGCGCCGTCATCACCGCGAGTTGCAGTGGGTTCATCACCACATAGCCTTGCCCGATCGCCATGTTCAGCGTGTCGGCGACCTTCCATTCCTGGCCGAAACGCGCCTCCTTCCAGGCCGGATCGGGCACCTCGCCGGCGCGCTGGTCGGGGATGGGCAGATCGAATTCATGGCCAAGCCCCAGCTTGCGCGCCATGTCGGCGACCGCCAGCGCACCCACCTGGCGCGCCATGGTGTAGAAATAGACGTTGCAGCTTTTCGCGATTCCCGAGCGCATGTCGACCGAGCCGTGCCCCGAGCGCTTGTGGCAGTGCCAGGTGTTGCTGCCCAGCCGGTAGCTGCCGTTGCAGACCACGCGCTGCGACGGCAGCACACCCTCGGCCAGCGCTGCAAGCGCCGTGACCGGCTTGAAGGTAGACCCCGGCACATAGAGGCCCTGCAGCGACTTGTTCAGAAGCGGCTTCCGCTCGTCCTCCTGCAGCTCCTTCCACAGCTTGGAGGGGATGCGGTTGGAAAAGACATTGGGATCGAAGGCCGGCATCGACAGCAGGCACTTGATGTCGCCGTTGGTCACGTCGATCACGACGACCGAGCAGCTTTCCCGGCCGACGCGGGCGGCGGCATAGGCCTGCAGCCCCCGGTCGATCGTCAGCTGCACCGTCTGCCCCGGCACATCGGAGCGGGTGTCGAGTTCCTGCACGATCCGGCCGCGGGCATTCACTTCCACGCGCCGGGCGCCCGCCTTGCCGCGCAGGGGCGGATCCTTGCCCTTTTCGACGCCCGATTTCCCGATCCGGAACGCGGGCACAAGGTAAAGCGGCTCGCGCTGCTCCTTGTACTGTTCGGCCGTCGCCCGGCCGACATAGCCGGTCAGATGGGCAAATGCCTCGCCGTCGGGATAATGCCGCACATAGGTCCGCTGGGGCTGCAGGCCGGGCATGTCGGCGAGCTCGAGGTTGAGCGCGGCAAAGGCCTCCCAGCCGATGTCGCCCGCGATCGTGAGGGCGGCCGATGGGGGCAAGTCCTTCGCCTCGGCCTCGATCCGGGCCCGGTCGGCCGGGGCCAGCGGCACGATCGCGGCAATGCGGTCGAGCGCGGGTCCGAGGGCGCCGGCAAGGCTGGGGACCATTTCGACGGCATAGGCCGGGCGGTTGGTTGCGATTGCGGCGCCGGTTGCGTCGACGATCCAGCCGCGGCGCGGCGGGATCAGGTGCAGCGCAACGCGGTTTTCCTCGGCCGCGACCTTGTACTTGTCGGCCTGCGCGATCGACAGCCAGGCCATCCGGCCGATCAGTGCCGTGCCGGCCCCCACCTGCACCGCGCCGAGAAAGAAGGCCCGGCGGTCGAAGACCCGGCTGGAATCGATCTCGACGCCCACCTGCCCCGGGCCGGTCAGTCGCGCAAGACGGCAAGGCGGCGCTGGATCCGCGCCGCAAGCGAGGCAACGGGCGGATAGGCGAGCGCGGTGAGAGCGGCCTGGGCAAGGAACGGCGCGACGGGCGCCGAACCGCCCAGGAAGCGCAGGAACTGCCAGGCAAGGAGGTGCGCGATCAAGGCCAGCAGCCCGGCGAACACCCAGTCGAAGACGAGCGTATGGCCCTCGGTCGAGGCCTCGATCAGGCGGACGCCGACGACGGTTGCCGCAAACAGCAGCGCCCAGATGCCGATGGGGCCGCCGAAAAGCAAGTCGGCGAACAGGCCGAGCAAAAAGCCGCCCCAGGCCGGCATGAGCCGGGGCTGGATGCTGGCCCAGAGCAGCACGAAGAGCAGCGCCGCATTGGGCATGACGGCCCAGGCGAGCGGGAGGGGCAGCGCCATCAGCAGGAGGGACAGGAACACTGTGCCGGCGGGCACCATGCGGCGCACCGTCTCGCCGCGCTCGCGGGATCGGCGCCACACCTGCGTCATGGGCGCGGGGCCGGGCTGGCGGGTGCAGGCGGCTGCGGTTTTGCCGAACGTGCAAGATCGGGCTCACCCGGGGCCGGCGCTGCTGCCACAAAGACGGGCGGGGCAAGCCAGGGCGCCTCTACCATCACCGCGCCCAGACCGGTGGGGTTTGCAAGCGGCCGGGCGCGCGGCGGGTTGCTTTCGGCATCGACGACCACGCCCACGGGCACACCGGGCGGAAACAGGCCGCCGTCGCCCGAGCTGACCAGCCGGTCGCCGACGCGGATGCGATCCGTGCCGGACGCGATATCGAACTGGAAGTCGAGCAGCGTCCCGCCGGAGCCGACGGCGAGGCCCGTCCACCCTGTCCGCAGCACCTTCACGGGCACGCGGCTGTCGGAATCGGTCAGCAGCATGATCCGCGACGCGCCCTGCCCTACGTCGGTCACGCGGCCCGCAAGGCCCTCGGCTGCGATAACCGGCATGCGCGGGCGCACCCCGTCGGCAAGGCCGGCGCTGATGATCGCCTGGCGCTGCCCCGCGCCCGCCGAAACGGCAGAGGCGATGGCAGTCGCGACCAACCGGCGCTCTGGCCTGCGGAGCCCGAGCAGCGCGTCCATCCGCTTCACCTCGGCTGCAAGCTTGTCGGCTTGCGCCGCCTGCGCGTCCGCCCTCGCCAACCGCGCCTTCAGTTCGCGGTTCTGTTCGACGACGGCGCGATGGTCGGCGATGGCTCCGCCCACCCGGCGTATCCCCTCGATCGGCGCGCGCACGAGCGAGATGATCGGGGAGAGCGCATCGGCCGTGGCACCGCGCATCCGGCTTCCAAGATCGGGGTTCACGCGCTGCAGCAACAGCAAAAGCAGGGCAAAGGCCAGCACGACCCCCGCGAACACCGCGCCCAGCAGCGCGAGGTTGCTTTCGCGCCTGGCGAAGCTTGATCGGCGGGCCGGCCTCAGCCGGGAGGGAGGGGGCATGCGGTTCATTCAGTCCCCGAGCACTGGGTCTTTTCCGGCAGGCCCTCAGGCCGACATGAGCACGCCCCGATAGACGGGATCCTCGAGCGCGCGGCCGGTGCCCAGCGCAACGCACGAGAGCGGATCCTCGGCCACGGTGACGGGAAGGCCTGTCGCCCGGCGCAGCGCCTCGTCCAGGTGGCCGAGCAGCGCGCCGCCGCCAGTGAGCACGATGCCCTGGTCGACGATGTCGGCTGCGAGTTCAGGCGCGGTGTTCTCGAGCGCGAGGCGGACGGATTCGACGATCTGCGACACGGGCTCCGACAGCGCGTCGGCAACCTGGCCCTGGTTGATGGTGATTTCCTTGGGCACGCCGTTCACGAGGTCCCGGCCCTTGATCTCCACCGTGGTCCCGATGCCGTCGGCGGGCGGGAGCGCGGTTCCGATTTCCTTCTTGATCCGCTCGGCGGTTGCGTCGCCGATCAGCAGATTGTGGTTGCGGCGCACATAGTTGACGATCGCCTCGTCCATCTTGTCGCCGCCGACGCGGACACTGGTGGTATAGGCAAGGCCGCGCAGGGACAGCACGGCGACCTCGGTTGTGCCGCCGCCGATGTCGACGACCATCGAGCCGATCGGTTCCGTTACCGGCATCCCTGCGCCGATCGCAGCGGCCATCGGCTCCAGGATCAGGTGAACCTGGCTTGCGCCGGCGTTGTTGGCGGCGTCGCGGATGGCGCGGCGTTCGACCGGCGTCGAGCCCGACGGCACGCAGATCACGATCTCGGGCCCGCTGGGCAGCCAGTTGGATTTCCCGTGCACCTTGGCGATGAAATATTTGATCATGTCCTCGGCGACTTCGATGTCGGCGATCACGCCGTCGCGAAGCGGGCGGATCGCCTCCACGTTGCCGGGTGTCTTGCCCATCATCAGCTTGGCGTCGTTGCCCACGGCTTTCACCCCGCGGCGGCCGTTGATCGTCTCCATCGCCACGACGGACGGCTCGTTGAGCACGATCCCGCGCCCGCGCACATAGACAAGCGTGTTGGCGGTTCCGAGGTCGATGGCCATGTCCTGGCTGAGGAATCCGAACAGTCGGCTGAAGAAGTTCACGGGTTTTTATGGCCTTCTTGTCTGGGCGGTCGTGTCTGGGCGGTCGTATGTGGGCGGTCGTGTCTGGGCGGTCTTGTCTGGGCGATTGTGCGGCCGAGCCACGAGCGGCATCGTCCGGACGGCAGCGCAGCCTTGCCCGCCTGACGGCTGGGGCCCGGCCCGACCCCGACAGAGGCTCGGCACCGCTTGGGCAAGCGGGCCGAATCGGGCTTCGGAGCCGCGCCAGACGCCACGGCGGACACTGTTGCGGATTGACCCTGCGCATAGGCGAGCACCGGGCCCCGTGCAAGGGCGCCGAACATCCGCGAAAGGGCAAGGCGGGGCTGGCCGGGCACTTGTCGCGCCCGTGTGCGGGTGCGACAGGCAGGGGATGCCGATCCGCCGCCTGCCCAGCCACCTTGTCGACCGCATCGCGGCGGGCGAAGTGGTGGAACGCCCGGCGAGCGTGGTGAAGGAGCTGGTAGAGAACAGCCTGGACGCAGGCGCCCGCCGCATCGAGGTGCAGGTGGCGGGCGACGGCACCCAGCGGCTGCAGGTGGCGGACGACGGCTGCGGCATGGGCCCGGCCGAAATGCGCCTTGCAATCGAACGACATGCAACTTCCAAGCTGCCCGGCGACGACTTGCAGGCGATCGCCAGTTTCGGCTTTCGCGGCGAAGCGCTGCCGGCGATCGCCTCGGTCGCGCGGTTCACCCTGGAAAGCCGGCCGCAGGGCAGCCCGGGCGGCGGCGCTGACAGCGGCTGGCGGCTGCAGCTCGATGCCGGCGACCTGCTGTTCGACGGGCCGGCCGGGGTGCCGCCGGGCACCCGGATCACGGTGGAGGGACTGTTTGCGCGGGTGCCGGCGCGCGCCAAGTTCCTGAAGAGCCCGCGCACGGAAATCGCGGCCATTGCGGATGTCGTTCGCCGGCTGGCGATGGCGCATCCGGCGGTCGCCGTCTGCCTGATCCTGGACGGACGCCGGCTGATCGACGTCGCGCCGGAACCCGCGCCGGGGGTCGAAGGCCTCGCCCGGCGGGTGCAGACGCTGCTGCCCGACGGCGCCGACACTGTGCCGGTGGACTTCACGCGCGAGAGTGCGTTCGGAGCCGTGGATCCCGAACGCGGCTGGCTCAGCATAGGCGGCCTTGCCGGCCTCCCGGCCGCAAGCCGGGCAACCTCGGAACAGCAATATCTGTTCGTGAATGGCCGCCCGGTTCGGGACCGGCTGCTGGTGGGCGCGCTGCGCGGCGCCTATGCCGAGCGGCTGCCCGCCGGCCGCCACGCGGTCGCGGCCCTGTTCGTGGAGCTGCCGTCGGCCGATGTCGACGTCAACGTCCACCCCGCCAAGACCGAGGTGCGCTTCCGCGAGCCCGCGCGGATCCGGGGAAGCCTGATCTGGGCGGTTCGCGCCGCGCTGGAGCGCGCCGGAATCCGCCCGGTGGCAGCAGCGAGCAAAGCGCTGGCCGCCGCCTTTGCCGCGCCGGTGTCGGCGCCTCTTCGGTACGGCCATGCACCCCTGCCGCTGGTGCCGCGCGGTAACATCGACCAGGGCTGGCCCGCGGTCGCCGACAGCCAGCAGGACTGGGCCCCGGCCGGGCGGGCGGCCGAGACGCTGGCGCACCTGCCCGAATCATCCCTGCCGCAGCCCGGAACCGGGTTTTCGCTGGGCGTTGCGCGGGGCCAGATCGCCGATGCCTACATCGTTGCCGAAACCGCAGACGCGCTGATCCTGATCGATCAGCATGCCGCGCACGAGCGGCTGGTGCTGGAGGCGATGCGCGGCCGGGCCGGCGGCGCACCGGCCACCCAGCCACTGCTTGTGCCCGAGGTCGTCGCGCTAGACGCCCTTGCCTGCGACACGGTGGAGGCGGCCGCCCCGGCGCTTGCGGAACTGGGGCTGGAGGTGGAGCGCTTCGGGCCCGACGCGCTGCTGGTCCGCGCGCTTCCCGCGGTGCTGGGAACGCCGCGGCTGAAACCGCTGCTGCAGGACCTCGCCGACGAACTGGCGCAGGGCGACGGGCCACGTGCGCTGGCAGCCCGGCTGGAGCGAATCGCGGCCACCATCGCCTGCCACGGCAGCGTCCGCGCCGGCCGGCCGCTGGCGCTGGCGGAAATGAACGCGCTGCTGCGGCAGATGGAGGCGGTGCCGGCCAGCGGGACCTGCAACCACGGCCGGCCCACCTTCTTGCGGCTGACCAAGACAGACCTGGAATCCTTGTTCCACCGCAGATAGGTTCCGGTGGTTGACCGCCACGCCAAGCGGACGCAATCTGTGGCGGAAAACATGGGAGAACATGTGATGCGAGCAGCCGTTCCGGGATTGATTGTTTTGGCCGTGCTTCTGGCGGGCTGTTCCTCTCCACAGCCGCAGCCCGAGACCCGGGCAACGCAATGGGGCCGGGGCAGCAACGCCGAAACCGCACCGCCGCCGCCGGCTGCCGTGCCGCAGGCAATCCCGTCGGTCGCGATCGACACCCGGGCGGATGGCCGGCCCCATGGATCGGCGGCTGCAATTCCGGCCGATCGATCGACCCCGGCGCAACGGGCAGCGACCGCCGAGGCGGCCGCAGCAGCGGGGTTGCCGATCGTGAACGAGTCGCGCGGGATGTGGGCGTGCGACAATGGCGAAACCATCGAGCTGCGTTTCTTCCCCGACCAGGGGATCGCCGTGCTGGTGCGCGGTGGGCAGAACACCGAACTGCAGCGGGAGACGGTTGCGTCGGGCATCAAATACTCGAACGGGCAAACGATAATCACCGGCAAGGGTGACGAGATCAAGCTGAACGTGGGGATGATGGCAACAGCAACGTGCAAGGCCAAAGCCGCCTGAAGCCGGGAGGCTGATTGCACCGCAATCGGCCGGAGGTCTTCAGAAGTCGCCGGAAGGCCCGGCTGTCATGCGATCCCGGGGGCAACGCCCCCGTGATCGTGCTGGTCGGCGGCGCGGCTTTGCCGCGCGGCCGCGTTCGTGCAGAGGCGGCGGGTCTGCGGGCCAGTGCGGCGCACTGACGCCGGCTGCTCAGGCCGCCAGCGCCGACCTGCCCCGCTTCACAACGAGCTTGTTGAGCGCATTCACATAGGCCCGCGCACTCGCGACCAGCGTGTCGTTGTGCGCGCCCACGCCGCGAACCGTCCGGCCGTTTTCCGCCAGCACCACGCTCACCTCGGCCTGAGCATCGGTGCCCGCGGTCACGGCCGACACCTCGTAGAGCTCGAGCGTCGCCTCTTCGTGCGGAACCAGCTTCCTGACGGCGTTGAACAGCGCATCGACCGGACCGTTGCCCCGGGTGGCCGCCGTCACCTCCTCGCCGTCGACGGACAGCGTCAGGATCGCGCGCTGCGGGCCGTTGGACCCGCAATAGACCTCCACTTCGGTCACCTGGATCCGGTCGTGTCCGCGCAGCACCTCGTCGTCGACCAGCGCCACGATATCCTCGTCGAACACCTGCTTCTTGGCGTCGGCCAGCGCCTTGAAGCGCTGGAAGGCATCCTGGAACTCGTTGTCCGACAGCTGGTAGCCCAGCGTCTCCAGCTTGTCCTTGAAGGCCGCGCGGCCCGAATGCTTGCCAAGCACCAGGCTCGAGTGCGACTGGCCGACGCTCTCGGGCGTCATGATCTCGTAGGTGCTCGAATCCTTCAGCATCCCGTCCTGGTGGATGCCGCTTTCGTGCGCGAAGGCGTTGGCGCCCACGATCGCCTTGTTGGGCTGCACATGCATCCCGGTGACGGCGGAGATCAGGCGGCTGGCGCGCGCGATCTCGGTCGTTACGATGCCGGTCCGGTAGGGCAGCACGTCGTGCCGCACCTTCAGCGCCATCGCGATTTCCTCGACAGCGGCATTCCCCGCCCGCTCGCCGATGCCGTTGATGGTGCTTTCCACCTGCCGCGCGCCCGCCTTCACGGCCGCCAGCGTGTTGGCGACCGCAAGCCCCAGGTCGTTGTGGCAGTGGGTGGAAAAGACCGCGAGGTCGGCATTGGGCACGCGCGCGATCATGTCGGCGAACATGCGGCCATAGGTTTCGGGCGTGCCGTAGCCCACTGTATCGGGGAGGTTGATGGTGCGCGCGCCGGAGTTGATCGCAGTCTCGATGGCACGTGCCAGGAAGTCGGGCTCGGAGCGGGTCGCGTCCTCGGCGGACCATTCGACATCCTCGACCAGGTTGCGGGCGAGGCCGACGGATTCGCGGATCGATTCCAGCACCTGTTCGGGCGATTTCGCCAGCTTTACCTTCATGTGCAGCGGCGATGTCGCGATGAAGGTGTGGATGCGCGGGCGCCTTGCCCCCTTCAGCGCGGCGGCGGCGCGTTCGATGTCGGCGCGCGCGGCGCGCGCCAGGCTGGCGACGATGGCGCGGTCGCTGGCCTGGGCGACCGCCCGGACCGCCTCGAAATCGCCTTCGGAGGCGATCGCGAAGCCGGCCTCGATGATGTCCACCCCCAGCGCTTCAAGCTGGGCGGCGACGCGGAGCTTCTCGCCGAGGTTCATGGAGCAGCCCGGCGACTGCTCGCCGTCGCGAAGCGTGGTGTCGAAAATCAGGATCTGGTCGGCCATGGGAACTGCCTCGTCTGGAACACGGCCCCCATCGAAGGGGCGCTGGTCTGGGATCGGTCGGGGGCCTCTGTCAGCGGGCCCGGGGTCCCCTAGACGCGGTTGGGATGGCCGGTGCACGGCCGCACGACACGCGCCCAAGGGCGCCTAAGTCGAAGCAGAAGCAGGGCCGGACATGCAGACACGACGTTGTGCATACCACCCAGGCCCGAAGCCTGTAAAGACGGCGGAGCCAGAAGCCCCCTAAAGTTGTCAAGCGCCGCCCCCGCTCTTAAAGGCGCAGGTGTGTGGCGGGCGCGGCCCGCCTGCAGGACTGCGAGG
>BBPD01000457.1_pt2 | contig 27355 bp, 51 predicted proteins | sample 1344911 | NCBI WGS metagenome assembly BBPD01 (sample SAMD00019088, study PRJDB2971) | groundwater metagenome | biome: freshwater biome; feature: mineral spring; material: ground water | place: USA: CA, Sonoma | collected 2011-09 | depth surface m
AGCCAGTTTCCGGGCTTGACAGGGTCGAATGGCGGCGGCGCCGTCGTCGGCACCGGCAGCGCCGGCGCCCACAGCTCAGCATCGCCCGCCGGCGCCGGACGCTCGACCCGCACAGGCGGATACCCCTCGCCACGCAGCCGGCGCGCGGCCTCGGCCGTGTCGATTCCTTCGATCTCGCGAACGAAATCGACGGTATCGCCGTGCGCGCCGCACGCGAAGCACTTGAACCGCCAGCTGCCGTCGCTGCGGCGTTGGTAGATCCGCAGCGATGGGTTTTTGTCGGCATGGAACGGACAAAGCGCTTCGTACTCGCTGCCGGTGCGCTGCAGGTCGATGTACCGGCTGGCAACGTCTGGCAGTTCGTGCTGACGGGAAAGTTCGGACAGCGGCAGGTGGCTCACACGGCACCCGTGTCGATGCGGCAGAACTCGATAACCCAAACCAAAGGGTTGGCGTCCCAGCTGCCGGGGCCGTTGATGGATTCCCAAAGGTCGGCGTAAAGGGCGCGGGCAGTGCTGTATCGGCTACCGAGTTTTCCTACCTGGACGCTTTCGCCTGACTGCAGCTGCGCAGGTGCGCCTACCGGCTCAATCCCCTCGGCTAGGCAATCGCTGTCGCTGATTTCCTGAAGCCTCTCCACGCGCACGCCGGTGACTTCGAGAGTGATGCGGCTGGCTGAGCGCGGCATATGAATTGGAGAGCGCCAGCGCTGATCCGCAACTTCGTCAGCAGTCCACCCATCTTTAATAGCCGTTGCTCGATAGCTGGTCTCTTCTATCCAGCCTGTAGGCGCGCACCACGCCTCCCGCACCCACAGCCGGTCGCCGGGCTGGCCGTAGGGGCAGGTGATGCGATGGCCGGCGCTGTCAAGGCGGGCCAGCGCCTCGCCTGTGTGCGCGTGCACGGCATGCACACCCTTGGCCACCCGCCGCGTCTGCGTCTTCCGGCCTTCGAGGATCGAGCGCACCTCGTGCGCCTTTGCGTTGAATGCTCGATCGCGCATCACACCACCCCCGCCCTGACCAGCAGCAACAAAAGGCCGACGCAGCCGCAGCCGATGGCGACGGTCCAGGTCAGCCAGTCCAAGGGCTCGCGCGCTGCGGCAACCGGGGCAGCCTGCACGGCCTCGCTGTCGCGACGGCGCAGCTCGGCATCGGCGGCCAGCATCAGGCTGACGTAACGGTTAGCCGCGCGCGCGTGATCGTGCTGCATCGGGCCCTTCTTGCGCGAGAGTCGCAGGCTTCGCTTAGCCTGCAGCCGGTAGTAGCGCTCCGCGTCCAGAAGCTCGGCATAGGGCATGCCGGCGAAGTCTTCATCGTTCATCAGTCGATCCCCTTGAGTTTTTCAATCCGCCACTGATACCAGAGCGTGGACAGCTGTTCGTTTTCGATAAACGCCGACACCAGAATCATCGGCGGGACCACTCGGCGCATCTCTGCAACCATCTGCTCCGGGCTCATGCCGGCCCAGTCGGCGTCCCACCCCTTGTCCTCTGCGTGCCTGTTCGCGGTATCGGCGTCCACAATCTCCACCCGATCCGTCGGCCTGATCATCGGCGATACCTCGGCATTGACGCGGCCATGCTGCGGCCGGCCTGCGCGAGGCAGCGGACGGCCAGCGCGCGGTAATAGGGCAGCTCCGGATGATCGATGTAGCGCCGCCGCAGGTAGCGGTAGATCAGCCCGGCGCGCGTCGCTTCGGTGAGCCAGATCATCGCCATGCGTGAATGAAACGTGGGCGTGTCGGGGGTTTCGTTGGCTACGGCGAAGAGGGGCGGGGTCATGCCATCCCCCGGCCGATCTTGGCGGCTGCTAGGACGATGGCGCGGCGAGTGGCATCCATGGAGTCAAGCCCTTGAAATGCCTCAAGCACCTGAGCCGAACCATTAAACCTTTGCACGCCTACAAAGCTGTCTTCTGGGTCTCTCGGATATACCGTAAGGTACAGCTTCACCATCAACCGAAACGCATCACCGTCGTCGGTGAGGGGGTTCCATTTGTCGTGTTCGAGCATGGTAGGCGTCACAAGCTCCAAACCCGCCGCCTTCGCCGCCAGCTCCAACAGATCTCTATCTTCGGTGTTCATAGTTCCCCCGCGTTCTGTCCAGGCATCAGCCTCACAACTTCGACCCATCGGTGCTCTTTCCTCTCCTGCCAGCGCTGCAGGGTTTCTCCGGGCTTCATCATGGAAAGAAGCTCCTGCTCGTTCGAGCTTTCGGCTAGCGTCCTGCCATCAGCAGAAACTATTCGCAGCCATCGCGTGTAATTCCATTCGTTTTTCATAGTCTCGTCTCCCTCCGGCCGGATGCCGGGCGTGCTGCGATCATACGTAAGCGTTGCGCGGAATGCAACACCCTACCGCAGTCAAATATGCGCCAACGCCCGCTGCGCTTCCTCGACGGATCTGGCCACGCACGCAATGCCGCCAGCGTCCTGCACGGCGGCCAGGAACGCGCGCTGCTGCTCTGTCGGTCGGCCGATGCTGGATTTCACCTCGACGGCTGCGAACACCGCGAGGCGCCGGCCTACCATTTCGGCCGTGACTTCGATCGAGCGCCAGCCAATCAGGTCGGATGAACCGGTGCAGAGCCCGGCAATCAACGGCCGTGCGTCCTGCAGGGTGACGCGGCCTGCCTGATTCGACACCAGTCGCCCGGCCCAACCCTGCCCGACGTTCTGCCGGAACAGCCGGGTATCCCCACGGCTGCAGGTCAGGAGGATTCTGTTCTGCGTTTCGCGCTCTGACGGGCCATCGATTCCGCGTGCCATGCCGCCCCCTGTTCCTGCAGCTCAGCGACGGCTTGGCGTCGGGCTGCTGCGTCGTCTGTATAGATGCAGGGGCGTGACCCGAGCACCACCGATCCCGCGTGCAGCACGTAAGACACCGTGCGGCGGGCTTCGGAGTATGCGACGGATAGGGTCGGTGTTGCAATGCTTGCAGCGCCTTCGGTTTCGACGCGCAGGCGCAGGTGATAGGGGTCTATGCGGGTCCAGGTCACGTCACGCGCTCGCGCCGGCTCCGGCGCGTTTCTTCATGCGCCCATCCCACACGTGCTGCGCCCATCCCCTAGGGTTCTTGAACCCCCGCCGCTGCCCTTCGGCGATCAGGTCTTCCAGCGTCTGCGCCGCAGCCTGCGCGCGCTTCGCCTCCACGCGCAGCCGCTGCACTTCGACCTCCGATAGCTCGCCTTCGACCTGATTCAGTTCGCGCGCCTTGACAGGAAACGGCGCCCCGCACTCGCGGCACTTCGACGCTGCAGCCGGAGACACGGCGAAGCATTTCTCACACTGCCGGCAAGCTGAAGCGGACGCTTTGGTTTTTTTCGACCTGTCTCGACCAAGCAGAGACCATTCCCTAGGGTCATCCGGAAGTCCGTGTTTAGGCACAAAATTGCCATTTACGATCTTTCCTGAGTTTCCGACATGGTCGATTATCACGGCATTCGTTTTACCAGGGAAAACGCGCAAGCCCCTACCCCAGCGTTGAAGCGCCCTAGCCAGAGACTCTGTTGGCGACAAGTCAATTACTCCGACGATCGATGGGCAGTCAAAGCCTTCGTCTATGAGCTGACAAGAAGTCATCACGTTTATTCCGCCCCTTCCGAAATCTTCAACTATTCCTCTCCTTATCTGCTTGTCCATCTTCCCGTCTATCGAGACGGCTTTAAATCCTTGTGCTCTAAAATTTGCAGCCGTAATTTCCGCAACCTCGATAGAAGGGCAAAAGGCAACGCTCGGCGCACCGTTAAGGTACTTCTTGTAGTGAGCTATCGCGTCGCCGACTATTGACGGTTTTGATCTAAAAACCTCATTCACTCCAGCTTTGTTCAATTCTCCTGCGGTCTTTTTTACTAAATCAAAGTCGCCTGAGTGACCCGGAGGGGATAGCATTCTGTACTGCGACAGTGCGCCAATCTGGATAAGCTCGCCGGTTGTCGGGCCTAGGATCATGTCATCAAACACCTCGCCCAAGCCCTCGCCGGACAGCCTCTCAGGAGTCGCAGAAACCCCGATTAGGCGAAGAGCTTGGTTGACCGAACGCCAGTACGAGATAACCTTTCCCCAGCTGCTGCCGGCAATGCAATGATGGGCCTCGTCGCAAATCACGTAGTCCGGCACAGCTACGCGATCCAGCCGGCGCGCGAGGGTGAACACGGATGCGTCGTGTGCGAGCAAACGCCGGTCATACAGCGTCCCGGCAGCGATTAGCCCGTGGCGCACGTCGAACTTAGTCAGCGTGTCTGATACCTGACTGATCAGCTCATCGCGATGAACCAGGATCACGACGCGTTTGCCGGCAGAAACCAATCGTTCTGTTAGGTAACTGAAGCAAATTGTCTTGCCCGCACCGGTCGGCATGACCAGCAACGGCGAATGATGCCCAGCGCGAAACGATGCGCGCAGGTCTTCGATGGCCTGTGACTGATAAGGGCGAAGTGTGATCACTCAGAAAACTCCGTAGACCGCGCAGCCGCCCCGCAAAGGTCGGGATGCGGGCAGCAGTGGATGCCCCAGCAAAGGAAGCAGTAGCCTGGCGTCTGCGACGGCGGGACAAGCGGCGGGGCGAATAGGTCTGGCGTCTGCGGGTCGGTCATGGCAGCTCGCTTGCAGCAGCTCTCACGATCACGCGCGGATCGGTCGGAAGGTGCCGGCAGCCGAGGCAACGCCAACACTCGCGCCCGGGGATCGACTCCCTTGCGGGGTCTTCGGCTGGGTGGACAGCCCACGCCTTGCAGTCCGGCGACATGGGCGGCGGGAAGTCCGGCCTGTTGAAGCACATCGGCCTTTCCCCTGCCCGCGCGCGCATGGCGTTCTCGGGCTGGCCGGGGTGCTCGATCGGGCCTGAGTAGATCGTCATGCGGTTCCCCCTGTTGACACGTCACTAGTGACGCGCGATACTGTGTCCACACCAACGGAGACGCAGCCATGCTCGCCATTCAGCAGTTCAAGTCGCCCGCAGACGTTCAGGCCATCACGGCCGCAATCAAGGCCAGCACCGGCGCGATGATCGGCGTAGCTGTAAAGCAGGGCCTGTTCACCGTGACGCGCACCACCAAGGCCGGTGGCAAGTGGAAGACCGAAGCCCTGAGCGCGCCGCAGTCGCATGCCGAGTGCATGGATTTCATTCGCGGCATGGCGGGCTGAGCCATGAACAAGACTTCCGCCATTCTCGCCAGCGCCTACAACACCTTCGGCCCGCGCTCGGGCGAAGCCGCTACGCCCGCCAACGTCCGCAAGCTGGCAACGCGCACGCAGCTTCGCAAGATGGTTGGCCTGTACCTGTCGGCCGCCTACGATGCCGGCCCGGACGCGATCTTTACGGTCGCCGAGATTGACGCGGCCTTCGCGGAGATTTGACCCATGCCGAAGCCCAAGACTGGCGCGCAGCGTGAAGCCAAGCGCCGCGCCCAAGGCCGCGCCATTGCATGTGTGCTTCGCGATCCGGCCGCTCTTGCTGCGCTTGCTACGCTTGAAGCCAAGCACGGCGGCGTGACTGCTGCTGTTACTGCTGCGCTGCTTCATGCCGCAGCCCTCCGCGACAGCCAGCCGCCCCACTGCTCGGCCATAGCCTGAGCAATCCCCTCATACGTCTTGCTGCGCTGCTTCCAGCGGTCTGCGCTCGGCGGCAGGCGGTTCTGGCCGCTGTCGGTCTGGTTCGCCCAGCGCTCGACCGTCTTGCCGCTTGGCAGGGTGACGATGCGCCCCGGCACGCGCTGGCTCTGGTGCGCCTGCAGCTTCGGCAGATCCCACAGCCACAGGCAGGTCGCTTTGCTGGCGTCGTGGCCGAACTGCCATGGCTGGATGATCTGATCCGGCTTGCGGATGCGACTGCTGATGCAGCTCACCGGGTTCTCGATCGCGAGCGCGGAGCCCTGTAATAGCGCTGCGTCGATCATGTCGCGCACAAACTGTAGGCCCTGCTCGGTCTTCTCCGCACGACCCGGCACGCGCTTGTTCCAGTGCAGGCCGGACACGCTTAGGTAGGTGCAGGGCGGATGTCCAATCACCAAGTCCCAGCGCTGCGAGCGGATGGCCCGCAGCGCATCGCCTTGGATATGCCACTGGCTGCCATCGTCGGCGGGCAGCAGGTCGCAGGACCACGCGTCGAACCCGCGAGAGCGGAATGCTTCGCGAACGGTGCCGCTTGACTCGCATGCGATCAACACGCGCACGCTCACCGCTCCCCCTCCGCCCGAGGGCGCGGCTCGCAGGCGACGCGGCCGAGGAGGTTTTCGCCGGCAAAGTCCATCGCGTTGCCAAGCCATTCGTCAAGCGCTCGAAACGGCTGCTTCCTGTACCAGTAGCAACCCTTATCTACGTCCTGCGCCAAATGCGTCGCCTCAGCCGGCGCACTGGCCCAGCGGGCGAGGTAGGCGGCGCGGTCGGCCTGCTGCTCTGCCGCCTGCCAGCCTTCGATGTGAGCGGCGTGGTCGGGCATCTGATCGAATGCTGCGCCTAGGTCCGTCGCGTCCTGTTCCTCCGACCGCATCTGCTGCCACCGCCTCAGCGTGGCGATCGCCTCGGCAACGTCCTGAGCCTTATCCTTGGCACCGCGCGCGCCGGCACAAAGCAGCTTCTTCACGGCGTGCTGCAGCGCCGGGTCGGTGACCTCGAAAAGCTGCAAGACTCGGTACACGTCAACGTGCCTGCATCCAGGCGGCAGAACCTTGAAATAGTGCGGGAACGCGGGCTGCGCCGCCTGCACCGTCTCACTCGGCGTTTTCATTCTGCGGTCTCCTGTAAAGCCAAGCCTTCCGGCCAACGATTTGCTCTGGGCTCTTCATCCGCTCAAGCCTGCCTTCCTCATGCAGCTGCGCCAGCCTGCGCTTGGCTGCCGACACAGACCGGCCGATTGTGTCAGCGACGCCGGCCGCCGACGTCCATTCGTCGCCGACTGCCTGCAGGTATTCATCGTCCGGAATCTTGGGGTTCATGCGGTCATCCAGCCAATACAGCTTCTCTGGCCTACCCTTAGCCACCAGCACGCGCGCCCATGTTACGCAGCGACGGCGCGCCATCGAATACAGAGCCTTACTTGCCGTGTTGTAGGCCAGCCCTGCCGCCTGCGATACCTGCCGCGTGCTCAGCGGCTGCTGCCTGTTTAGGGCCTGCAGGCAGCGAATCTCGCGGGATCTCATGACCGCCTACCACCTCTCCCGAAGATCGTTTTGTACTGCCGCTCCGGCAGCGCCGGCCGCTCGGGCTGCGGCGGGACGATTGGGGTGGTTTTCCATGGGTGATTCGCAGCTGGCTTGGGGCGGGTCTTAGTGGCTGCCATCGCTGCGCCCCTTGCCTGTGAGTCCAGCCCAGGTGACAGGCGAAGGCTTGGCCCGCTCGCGGTGCAGCCTCGACTTGGCGGCCTGCCGGCCGATACCAAGCCGCTTGGCGATGTCCTCGATCGTCACGCGCTCGCCGTCGATCACAACGAAATGTCGCGGCATAGTCACGCCCTCCAATCAGCACAGCGCCCGTCGTCGGTCGCCAAGGGGTTTTTCAACCGCGACTGCTGCGGGTTGATCGCTGCAATCGGGTGCTGCTCTTCGTTGCGCGAGCAGCTGTCGCACAGTGTCAGGCCGCGACCGGCGCAGAGTGCGAAGTGCACTCGGGCCTCGCTGCCGTTGGGGTTTGTTGGGGTCATGGCGTCTCTCCTGTGGCTTTGGCGATGGCTGCGCGGGCTGCGCGCCATACGTCAGCAGGAACACACCAGTCAGTGCCGCCCCAATCCCCGTTGGAGTCCATTGAATTCAACGCCTCCAGCAGCTCAGGCGCGGCGGCGATTAGGCGGGCGTTGGCTTCTGCTTCATCGCGAGTACGCGGCCGAGGGTATCCGGCGTCAATTGTCCACGCCTCAACTTCAGCCACTACAGAATCCCCAGCTCCAACTGCAAACGTCCAGCTTTGCCATTCCACACCGTCTGACACGACATCCAATGTCGCACCCTCTTGGTATTCGTGCAGGCGCCACGGCCCCGGCGTATGCTTCGTCTTCATGTCTCGCTCCCCTTGTGGTTGGTGTGCTGACTGTAACCCACCGTTGCGGCGTTTGCAACACCTTCGGCAAAAAAAACCCGCAGCGGGTGCGGGTCTTCGATGCCACCACGGTTTCGGCTGTCAGCGGATTGGCCCTTGCGGGCGCCTTGGCGTACTGGCGTGGTGGGCTTGATAAGGCGCGGCAAGTTTCCCTGCTGCGCTTGCCGAAGCCTTCCGGCCCGGCGCCCGAAGTGCGCCCACAAGGGGCGATCAAGTCGAGTTGGTGTAGGGCTGGGGCTCTTGGGTATCCCTGTCCGTGACGGGGACCAAGCCGCGGCTTGGCGGCATGGGCGCAACCCGGACTACTCCGAGACTCCAGCTTTAGCGCTCCACGTGGAAATGATAGCGCTGCGTTCGCTGCGATTCAAGCCGGCTCGCAGATTGGCTCGCAGGGCCCTTCAGGTTTGAGCGTGGCGATGTGGCCAAGCAAGTCTTCGACCCTGCCTTTCTGCAGCATCTGCAGCGGCGTGAGTCCGCCGAACTGCTCAAGCTCTTGCTCCAGAAACCACGCATGCGCCCTGTCAACGCTGCCAAGAGCATCTGAAGCGGCCTGCAGGGCGCGGTTAACCTGACGCGCGGCCTCGGCCAGATGCTCGGGTGCTGGCCGCGTCACTGGCGCGCCTCCGGCTGCAACCGTCGAATCTCCTCCACCCGCTGCCACCCCCGCCGCCCCCAGTCCCGCACGTCCTCAAACCACTGCGCGAACTGCTCATTACACAGCGTCGCCTCGCCGCGATCGATGCAGCCGTATGCCGGCGCGCGCGGCTCAGGCTCGGCTAGGGTCAGCGGCTCCGACAACGGCACGAAAACCGGAACCTCGACCTCCACCGTCTCGCGGACGTACTCAATCCGCCCCTGACAGGCTGCGAGCAACGGCAGCAGGCACAGCAGCATCAGCCCAGGTCTTCGCATCGGTGTCACTCCGGTATAGGTCGGCGCGGCGCTTCCGCTCGCGGTCCAGTGCGGCGGCCAGCCGGTCGCGCTCGGCCTGCAGGCGCTCGGCTGCGGCAGCCGCTGCGGTTTCGTCGGCGCGCGCGGCGTCGGCAAGCCGTTTGTTGGCGTCGCGCAGGGCGGTCAGCGCAGCGGCGTCTAGGGCGCGCAGGCCGGCGAAGGTGGCGGCTTCGGACTGCAGGCGATCCACATCAGCGCGCGCGCTGTGCAGGCGCCACGTCTGCACGCCGGCAGCCAGCGCCAGCGCCGCGCATAGACCGCCCAGCAGACGGGCAATCACAGCAGCACCGCGCCAAGCAGGAACCCACACAGGCCCCACAGGCCGCGCCTGACGTATTCCCGCTGGTCTTCGTCGCGGGCGTCCCACCAGTCCTGCAGGCGCTCTCTGATCTGATTCATACCTCACCACCCCTTGCCGATTTGTCGGCGCTGCCTTGGCTCGACCCGAGCCAGAATTGAAGAACCAGCAATGCCCCATTCGATACGGAACCGAACAGAAACATCAGCATCTCTTTCCTGTCCTGATCAAGTGGCGTCGAATCGCTCATAAACAGCCAGATGATCACGAAATTCCCGCTCACGTACACCAGCGACAGAACCGCCCTGACAATCAGTGTCAGCGTGCTTCGCGTCATTCACCACGCCACCGGCGCCGGGCTCGCACGCAGCCGAGCGCTATCCACAGCGCGGTGATCATGGCGAACCCGACTTCCGGGCTCACCGGAACCACCACGCCAACAGGCGACGCAGACCGCCGGCAGGCTTTACCCGGTCCTCCGGGTTCTTGCGGCCGCGCTCGATCATGCGCGCTAGGTCTTCGACGGTGGCCATCGCAAAGTGCGTCATGCCGGCTTCGTCAACCACTGTGAACGGATACGCGACCTGATCAGCTGCCGGGTGCGCCCTGCGGTTTCCGATGATCTCGTTTCTGTAGATCACGCTCGCGATGCGTTTCACTGACGCCCCCCAGTCACCGCGCGGTGCGCTTCGTGGTACAGGTCGTCCCAGGTATGCCGGTGCGGCTTGCCCGGCGACCACGTCCTGCGCGGCGAGGCGTACAACGCCCATGCTGTAGGGATGTCGCCCAGCTTCGGCAGCGGCTCCGCATCGGTCCACAGCAGCAGGCGCGCGAAGGCGGCGGCAAGCACGTCGTCATGCTCAAGCCGGTTGTAAACCTCGCTCGCGTCGTAGGTCACGTCGCGCTGGGCACACACGATGCGGGCGTGCGCGCGCGAGGCGGTGTGCGTCATGACCCCGCGGACGCCGCCAAGCTCGAACTGCCACAGGCCGCGCGCCGGGCCGCGAATCTGCCGGCGATGTCGAAACCGCGATTCCTGCAGGCCAATTGCCAGCAGCATCACCTCTGCCTCTGGGCTCGTCATGCGCGCCGGCAGCATCGCAAGCGCCGGACGCAGGATCTGCGACCGAACGTCCTGCAGCGTGATCGGTAGCGGTAGCTGTGCGCTGATCACGACACGGTGTCAGCGTCGTCTGCGGCGTCGGCCACCGCGCGGAGGACGGCTGCGATGGTGTCCTGCAAAGATTCCTCCGGCTCAGCAGCATTGCGCTTCGGCGGCGGGGTGATGATGATGATTGTGCTCACTGGTCGTCCTTCGGTTTGAGGTGTGGGGCCTGCGCGTAGATCGCCGCAAGGTAGTCTTTCAGCGTCTGCACGTCCCGGCGAAGCTCAGCAGTTTCCGCGTCCCGTCGCTGTGCCTCCTGTCTCGAAATGACACCGAAGGCAATCGACAGCGCGCAGACGACAGCAAGGGCGGTAGTGCAAATCCAGATGCCTACCCCGCCAGCGTTGACGCTGACGTTTACTGTTTGGGTTCCTAGCAGTTCTCGCAGCACCTTGGCGGGGTCCGTCACCGCTTCCGCTGCAAGTCCGCCGGGGTGATCTTCTGTCCGTTGCTCAGCTGAATCAGGCATATGGCCACCGTCTGATAGTCAGCTTCCACCCTAGCATTCATCGCTTGCCACATGCCCTTGATTTCATCGATTGCGCGCATGATGGTCCCATCTGTTCCCGATTCGGCCAGCGCACGCACGCGCTCTGAAAGCTCTGCCTTCGCTACGTAGAGCTTTCGCAGTTCCATGTGCAGCCAACCGCTATACGCAAGCAGGGCGATGATGACCGCCCAAGGCAGACCGACCGCCAGTCCTTCGCCCATCATGTCAGCTCCCGTTGATCAGTGTCCGCTCAGTCACTGCCGCGCCAGTCTCGGCGGCCAGTGCCAGCAGGCGCTGATGATAGCGCGGCGGGACGTAGCCGGCACCTGCGCCAGACTGTTTCCAGCGCAGGACGGTGGACGGCTGAACCTTGAGCCGGCGAGCTAGCGCCCGGATCGAGAGGCCCGCGCGCGCGAAGGCTGCGATAGTCTCGGCGGCGGGGGATGTGGTGGCGGATTCCTTGGTCATGGCCCGAGCATAACTGCCGTCGCGGCACGTTGCAAGCGGGGCAACGCGGCGCGAGAAATGTTTGCGGAGGGTGTTGCAATCTCTGCAACGCTAGGTTAGGATGCACACATGGCCGGCGTGGTGCTGGCGAAAGGGAGGACGACATGCAAACGACGATGAATATCTTGCTGACGCCAGAGCAGCTTGCAGAAGCATGGTGGGAAATGGACACCGAACAGCAGGCAGCGTTTTACGCGCACCTGCGCCGCATCGCTGGATTTCGCCTTTGCATGCAAGCCGCTTGCCTCACGCGGCACATCGTCGAAACCGACAACACGGACGCTCGCGACGGATGGCAAACGCTGCACGGCCACGCGTCCGAATACATCCAGACTGCCATCGATATTCGCGCCGGCAACGCTCTGCGCGATATTCGCCGTGGGGGCGCGTGACATGCACCGCGAATTTATCATCCCCGACGACGAACAGCACTGGCACGCCCTGCGCGCCCAAGATCTCACCAGCACGGACATTGCCGCCTTGTTTGGGATGAGCCCGTACGCGACTGCGATCGACGTATGGCACAACAAGCGCGACGGCGTGACGGCCAGCGTGCCGGACAATGAGCGGATGAAGTGGGGGAGGCGGTTGGAAAGCGTCGTGGCGAGGGGGATCGCGGAGGATCAAGACTGGTGCGCCAGAGGGTTCGACGAATACGGGCGGATTCCGGAAGCCCGCGTCGGTGCGTCCTTTGACTTTCGGGTCATTACGTCAGAAGCCGGTCGCGCCGCCGCATACCCCGGCATCGACTCTCCCGAGGACTTTATCCTCGAAATCAAAACCGTAGACGCCCTCGCCTACCGCCAAGGCTGGACCGTCGAAGACGACTTTATCGAAGCCCCCGCGCACATCGAACTGCAGCTTCAGCACCAGCTTCTAGTCAGCGGCCTCCGCGTCGGCTACATCGGCGCTTTGATCGGCGGCAACCGCGTTGAACTGCTGCGGCGCGAGGCGGACGATGAGGTGCACGCTGCAATACTCAAGCGCGCTGCTGAGTTCTGGGCCAGCGTCGAAGCCGGCACGCCGCCGCCTGTTGTGACGGCTGACGATGCGCGGGCGTACATCCGCCGGCAGGATCACGCGGAGCCGGGGAAACTGCTGGATGCGCGCGGCAACGCTGAGCTGCGGCGCCTGCTGGCTGAATACCAGACGGCGAAGAGCCAGGCCAAGGCGTGCGAGGACGTCGCCGACGTCTTCAAAGCTGAACTACTGGCCCGCATCGGCGACGCCGAGCGCGTCATGTGGGACAACGGCACAATCAGCTGCGGCTACACGGCCGGCAGTCCAGGAACCACAATCACCGCCGACATGGTCGGCCAAACCATCGGGGCGCGCGCGGGATACCGGCAGTTCCGAGTCAACAGCAAGAGGACCACCCCGTGAACGACTCCACCCCCAAGCCCCGCAAGCCCCGCACCGTCGAGCCCAAGCCGTACGTCGTCGAGCGCGACGGCGAATTTGTCGGCTACGCCACCGCCAAGACTCCCAAGCAGGCCGCAGCCTTGCTGGCCCCCGCGCCCTTGACTGCGCGCCCGCTGACGGCCGCCGAGGCTGCGCAGGTTGACCCGGCAGAGTTCGTCACTGCCGAAACGCCGGAGGTGCCGAGCGATGTCTGAGCTGACCACCACCGCACAGAGTCCAGTCGAGCAGGTTTGCCGCACGATCGCCAAGCCGGAGTTCCGCGAGCGGCTGTCGCAGGCGCTGCCTCCCGGCGTGGACGTTGATCGGTTTCAGCGTGTCGTGCTGACGGCGATCCAACAAAACCCGCAGATCGCCAGCGGCGACCGCGCGGCGCTCTACAACGCCGCTATCCGTGCCGCAGCCGATGGCCTGCTGCCGGACGGTCGCGAGGGTGCGTTCGTGATCATGAAAGGCGCCCCGCAGTGGATGCCTATGGTCGCCGGCATCATCAAACGCCTCGCCACGGCCGGCATCACGATCGACGCGCAGATTGTTCATGAGGCCGATCACTTCGAGCAGACGCTCGGCGATGACGCCAGTATCGTCCACCGCGCTCCCAAGCTCGGCACGCCGCGCGGCGAACCGCTGGGCGCCTACGCAATCGCCAAGCTGCCGAACGGCATGGTGATGCGCGAGGTGATGGACCGCGACCAAATCGAACAGGTGCGCAAGGCCAGCCGATCGGCGAACGCTGGGCCTTGGCAGCAGTGGTGGACGGAGATGGCCCGCAAGACCGTCATCCGTCGCCTCGCCAAGCGTCTACCGATCCTTGACGCCAGCGTTGCGGAGTCCCTGCAGCGGGATGACGACTTGGCCGACTACGCGGCTGGCAACGCGCCGCCGCAGGACACGCAGCCGGCGGCCGATGTGATTCAGGCTGCGCCTGCGAAGCGCCGCCCGGCAGTGTTGGCAGCCGTGGCGGCGACCGTCGCCCAGGCCGACCCGGAGCCGCTGCCGTTCGACACCGATGCCGGCGAGGTTCTGACGAACGCTGCCGCCGCTGACGCCACGCCCGAGGATCACTTCTGATGGCCATTGAAGTCGATTTGCCAGAGCCCAATGAGTGGGAAGTCGTCAACAGGGTCGATCACAGGCGTGAGCTTTCTCAGGCCGGCGTTACCTACTACGGGTCCAACTGGGAGCTTGGGCGAGCCATGTATTCGGCCGATGAAGTCCGCGCCATCGTTCGCGAAGCCCTGCAGCGACAGGCCGGGGGTGCATGATGGCCCGCATCTACGCCTCGCAAATCCCCGAAGTCGTGGCAGAACTGCAGGCATTGCAGACGATGTCCACGGCAGACGTGATAGCCGAGACGCTGACGCCTGACGAGATTGCTATGGTCTTCGAGTCGCGGCGGAAGCGCCTGCTGCTGCGCTTGGAGAATCGCGGCCTCACCATCGCGGCCGATCCTGAGACGCGCGTCACAGAATCGGGAGGTCAGGCGGAATAGGTGTTGCAAACGCTGCAACAGGCGCGTATAGTTCAACCCATGCCCGGCGCGGTGCCTGTTCGGAAGGGGAACAAAATGAACATCGCTTACGTCAACAACACAAGCATGGACATTCGGCCGTTTCACCAAGAAGTCATGGCCAGCCTAAAAGATACCTGCAGTCTCCCGGAAGAAATCGCAGACTTTTTTGAATTGTCTGTGGTTGCAAACCCTGACGGAAGCCCCCGCTATATCTTGAACGCTGCCTGACATTAACCCCGCGCCGGACGGTATCCGGCAGTGGTGAATGCGCAGTGGCGATGCGCAGGGTGAGATGAACTGGCCAGCGCCTGCGGTGGGTTCTGCGACTTGGGCCTGCTCCAAAAGCTAATCCGCAAGCCGGGCTCGCCTCCGGCCACCACCCCAGCCGGCGGGGATGCGCCGGCCCCAGCGCAAGCTCATGGGTGAACGAGCGGTGCGGATGCAACGCCGCCGACAGCCGGGAAAGACCGGCACTGAACACAGAACGCCGCGGGAGCGTAACGGACGCAGGTCCACATGCCCGCCGCCGGAGCCGAGCGATATCGGCGGCTGGTTTTCGGTGACGTGCGACTGGAACCGATGACGCCAGGGAAATGACCGGCGTGTGGCCCCGACGACACCGGGGCGCCTACTCACGATGGAGACGAACATGCGACCGGAATGGCAGCAGCGAGTGATTGACGAGAAGGCCGAGCTAGACGCAAAGCGCGAGCGGCTTGGAGCTTGGAAGAATACGGATGCGTTCGCCGCATTGCCGTGGCAAGAGCAGGAGCGGCTGAACACGCAGGCCCATCTGATGACCGCGTACAGCGCCGTGCTCGGCGAGCGGATCGCGCACTTCGCCTGATTGGCGCCTACTCACGATGGAGGGCGGCATGGACACAATGGTCACAGCAGATGCGGTGGTTCGCGCGTGCCGCGCTCTCCGAACCGCGCACCCGGCGAAGGCGATCGCCGCAAAGCTCGGCACATACGATTCGCGCGCAGTCGCCACAGCGGCGAGAAAACCTGTCGCGGATGGCCGTCTTTCGATCCGGTATCCGAAGGGCAGCGCGGTCGCGCTCTATCGCTTCGTGCGACTCACGCCAAAACCCAACCCCGCCGCCGCGCCCTAGCCCGGCGCGGCACTCTGCGGCCTGCGCCTTGGCGACAGGGTTCAGGCCAGAGGGTGAATGCGCAGGCTGATGCGCTATGGAATGCGGCGAAGGCCAAGCCGCCCAAACTGCGACGTGCGGTGTGTCGCTATGACGCCGGAGATCAGCACCGGCCACCCTCGCCAATCAACAGGAAACACGCATGACCACGACAAACGACGGCGGCATTCACCCGATGGTGATGAAGGCGGCGCGGGCGATGGCTGAGCACGAGGGCGAAAAGTATGGACCGAGTGCATGGGAGCTTTACAGTCATGCCTATGTGGCTATGGCCCAAGCCGCCCTCAACGCCTGCGGGGCGCTGGAGTGTTTGGAGGCGTTGGAGCGAATCGTCACTTCGGACGATAACCAAGCGCTTGAAGACGGCGACATCCGATTTGGGAAGCGAGCCATCGCCAAGGTCTACGGGAGCGCGCCATGAGTGAAGAAGAAGTGATTCAGATGTTACGCGAACGGCTGAGAATACGGGTTCGGTCAACGAGCCGTTACACAGGCGGCATGAACGGAGAGTCACTTTACACAGATTCATTCGTTGTGGAGCTTATCCTTGACAACGAAGTAATCAGCGAGGATTCGCTATGACTGACACCAACGCGGGGCCGGTGTTGCCGGAGCTACCTCGACACGACAGCTACCAATCTCCGCATTTTGTGTACGAAGCAGACACCGTCCGCGCCTACGGCCGCCAGTGCTGGAACGCCTGCGCCGAGCAGGTGGCGGGGCCGCTGCGGGAGGCTCTGAGCGAGTGCGCTACAGCAGTCGGCGCCGGTGTGTCTCCGGATTGCAGCGTTGATTTTCTACGGCAAGTGCCGCGCGAAGTCGAGCTTGTCGTGGCAAAGCTGCGGGAGCGGGTCGCGGAGCTGGAGCGGGAGCTTGAGCAGCAGAGATTCCGTGCTGACAACCATTGGGAGACTTTGCGCAGCATCCGACAGATCGCAAAAGACAGCGGGGACATTGCCCGCATTGCGCAGTGGGTGGATGACGCGGGTTCTGGATACACTGAATCGGCTGAAGCAACACTATCAGCAGTCATGGATGACCGCGACCGCCTCCGCGCCGAGAACGAGGCGATGCGTGCGTCTCTCAACCGCGCCGAATCCGACTATGCGGGGATGTTGCGCGGAGACGACAAGCGCCCGACTGGAACGACTGAATACACGCGCGGCTGGGGCGACTGCCTGCGCGCCATCGACGCCGCACGCGCGGCGAGGGAGGGATAGGCATGGACGCGACCGCGCGAGCGCTGCATTACATCGACTGGCACCAACAGGCGTATGGATCGCCAGCGACCTCGGAGGACGTTGCTTCGATCCTGGAAAAGGCCAGCGGCATGAGCGCGAAGGAAAGCCGCTGCCTGCTGAGGGGCATGGAGGTTGCTGGGAAGATCGAACTCGTCCATCCGCGCCACGTTTCCGCTGGCTGGCGGATCAAGCGCACCGACGCGGGCGGGGAGGGGTAATGGGCACGCCCTGGCTCAAGCGCTTCATGGACGCCCTCGAAGTCCTGTGCGGCACGCGGCCGCCGCGCGGCATCGTGCTGAGCTGGCTGAACTCCGACTGCGTTGCGCTGCAGGATTGGATCGGAATTCGCGGTCGACCGATTCTGCAGCACACCAAAAACATCGCCATCATCGAAGCGGCGATGCTGCTAGCGGACCAGCCAGTCGAGGGCGAGGGTCACGAGCTGCGCGCCAACCAGAGCGAGGCCCACTGATGCGCTGGCTCTGCGAAAACTGCGGCACCGTGACCGCTGATGCCGACCTGCTTCGAGCGCCGAGCCCGTTTGACCCGGCAACAGAGATGACCGGCTGCCCGAAGTGCAAGGCTCACGACGAATTCAGGGCGGCGTGCGCGGTCTGCGACAGGCCAGCATGCGGTGGGCGTAACGATCCCGTATCCGGAACCTATGTGATGCTGTGCAGCCATCACTACGGCCCATGAAAAACCCCGCACCGTTTCCAGTGCGGGGTCGCCCTTTCCACCTTCGGAGTGTCGCCGGGGCCCAACCGGCAGCTTGAGACTACGCCCGCAGCACCGGGCCTGTCAATTCACCCGGCCGGCCGGGGCTTCGGTGAACGACAACTGCAGCTCTGCAAGATTAGACCCGTCCACCAACGAAATCTGCCCCACGTCTGAGCAAGTCCCGAACAGCGCCGAAGCGAATGCCGTGTCCGTGTCGATAGGCGCCGACGCGCCCAGCCCAGGCGGACGCAGCGCAGGGATCACAAGCACCGACTGGTAACGCGACAGCCGGGCCTGCAGCCGCTGTAGAGTCTGCACGGCAGCCACCGATACGGCCTTGCTCCACAGCTGCGGGGCGATGGTGACGCGCGCCTTGCGCTGCTGATTCCGCCGCACGTTGGACGGCTGGCCGGTAGACGACACGTTCTGCCTTGACAAGATCGTCACAGACTCAACCCAGTCGCGCCGAATCTGCCACTCTTCGGCGGTCGCAATGACCACCTCACCGATGGTGTAGCCCGCGCCGGTGAACGTTCCGCAGACGACGTCCACGCTGTCCACGTTTGAGCCGATCGTCACCAGGGCGAACACAGCAAGCGAATCGTCAGGCAGGCGCACCACTTCGTGCGTGCCCAGGTCGATCGCCCCGCCGCCCCCTGCGATGTTTGACGCCGTCAGGCCTACGGACAGGCCCGCCCATTCCTCGCCAAGGCCAAGCAGCGCCACCACGCGCGGACGGCTTGCCGTAGTCCACTGAGCCCGCAAAGTGAATCCCGCCGTGCCCGATGCCCGAATCATCCGCGAGCCTACGCGCGGCTTGCCGTTGGTCAGCTGCGCAAACGGCGCGGCCGGCGTCCATACGCTGCCTGACGCGCCGGAAATCGACCACGTCAGCGCAGGGGTTTCGTTTGTGATCAGCATGTGTCTCTCCTAGCCCCACAGTCGGAGCGTAGCCGTACGGTTGACGCGATCCTCAGTGATCGCGGTGATCAAGCAATGTTTTTCTGATAGCCCGTAACGCGGGTACTTCAATATCCAAGTCTGCCCAAGCTCATACGCACCAACAGACTCGATGTCCACGCTCACCGTGTAGAAAAACCGGACCGTACGGTACAACGTCGCCACGCGGTCGATCTCGGCCTGAATGTCTGCAGGGTCGTCAAGCAGGGTCTCAACAGGGTCGGCAGCGCCGCGCGCGTGCGCGTACTCGCTCGGGAACGGTACGCCAGTGGTCCGGACCGCGCGGAACCTGCGCGACAGCTCGCGGCGCACGGCGAAAGGAACGTCTACGAAATCAGTCACGAAATCGGTAGGGTCCAAGACCAGCCAGTTGCGGCGGCCCGCCATCTGTGCCGCGAGCCCGGGCGCGTTGTCGGCAGCAAGGGCAAGGTCGCCTAGCGTCACGTCCTGCGTGATCGTGCCGGTGCTGGACTGCGACGCGGGATCGATCAAGCGACTGAATCGAATCGTGCCGGCCGCGTCCTGCCAGTAGCAAGCAGTGTAACTGGTCAATGCCGACTGCAGAGCCTGCCCGACGCTCACAGGCTCGCGCGTCCAGTAGCCGAGCCCTGCATACCCCGTCGCGGCGTCGATCGCTGCGGCGTCAGCCTGCGACCACTGCGAGGACAGCAAGCCCCCGCGCGCCTGCAAGACGTCCTGCGCGAACTGCGCCAGCGTCGCCGGCTGCAGAGTGTCGCTGCTGGTGTCCGCCGCCTCGAACACCTCGAATCGCGAGACCACGGCGGCATTCGTGATCGTGACGACTCCGCGCAGCGCCAAGGTGATCGGGCCAGTCGCAACGGCTGTGAACGCACCCGTGTAGGTGCCTGCCGACGTCGCCGAGAAGTGCGGGCTATCCAAGATCGGCCCGTTAGGATCGCTGGTCACGCCCTCGCCTATGCTGACGCGAACAGGCACGCCGTCTTGGCTGACTCCTTCGGACATGCTGTCAATCGTCAGCACCCACCCGTAGGATCGGCCCTCCGTGAGCACGGCGGCTTCCTGCAGGTACGACTCAATGCGGCCGTTGACCGTCAGCGATCCATCGCCGAACGTGTACGTCGTGGTCCCGGTTACGTTGACCGACGTGTCCCAATCGCCGCGCGTCGTGGGGACGATGTTTACGATCGCGTCACCGCCGATGGACGAAACGTCTAGGGTCAGTTTGCCTTGCGGATTCTCGACTAGCTCGACCTGCTGCTGTCCCGGCCGAATGTTCCAGTCCGTCGCAATCGTCAGCGGGTCGCCCTTGTCGCGAAGCGTGCCGAACCCCTGTAGTGCGCGGTCGCCGACTTGGTACAGCGGCAGTGCGCCGGATGATCCGGTGCCATCGTTGACCAGCACCGGCTCGATACTGCGCGCCACGCCTATCGCCAGCGGTACAGGGCGGTTCGCGATGTCCTCCGCGAGGTTCGGTAGGAACAGCCGCGACTGCAGAGGCTGGTCAAGCACGGCGGTGCGGTCGCGCAAGGTGATGCGCTTGCGGCCGTCGTCGATAGCCTCGACGCGCTCAAGGACGAAAGTCCCAATCAAGACCGCATCAGCCAGTGGTGTGCTACCGTCCTCGACTTCGTGAATCGTGACTTCAAGGTCACGGATGTTCGCGCCAATCAGCGAATCGTATTCGCCGTCCGGGTCCAAGATGACAAACTGAGCAGCGGTTCCGCGCGACTGCGAGCTACCCCACGGCCAGAAATTCAGCGCTCGAACAATAGTGACGGCCGATCCAGCAATCACCCCGTGAAACCATGCGTTAGGGATGTCATCGGTTGGCGCGCTGAAATACGATTGCCCGTCAGCAAACCGCAGCGTGTCGATCGTTACCGGCACCGTATACCAACCGTCGGAGTCGGCCAGTGGGTATTCAAAGGCGCGCTGCCCGGCGTTCAAGAACACCCGCCCGTCAGCCTCGCTGCCGCTGCCGATGCTGGCTGCCGGGTACAGATCGGCGCCCTGCAGGGTGCTCGACAGCGTTTCCGTGTGGAGCGGAACGCCGTTCAACAGGAACGTCACCGTGCCGTCAGCTAGATCCGCCTGCACGCTGACGATGTCGCCAGAGACGGCGGAAGCCACGGTCGCCACTACAGCGCCGCCGGTGATCACGTCGCCGCTGGCTAAGTCGTAGCCAACGCCGAACGCGTCGGCGCCCAGGCTGTCCGACAGGTCAGCGTCAGCGCTGGCGACGCCAACGATCGCGCTTAGGTCGTCGCTGACGGTCCAGCTCATGAACTCGCAAGACCAGACGCCGACAGACTGCCCAACCGTCGCCAGCGCAGTGCGCGCGTTGGTAAGCCCCGTGTCCGCCGGAAGCAGGACTTCACCGCCCTGCGTGACGTCTAGCTCGGGGCCAAGGTCGGCTGCGCTGAATAGGGCGTGCGTGCGGGTTCCCATCAGCCAATCCAGCCGAATGACGATCCTGCGGTTATCACGTCGCCGGTGTCTGGCGCTTCCTCTTGGGTCACTGTGATTGACGTTCCAAACACAACAATTGACCAGCCGCGCACAGTGCCAAGCTCAGACGCCCAGTAAACGCCATCGTTTAGTCCGCCGACAACCCAATCACCGTCATTGTCGGCTTTGATTGTTGCGACCTGAGTCCTGCGCAGCGAAATCAGAACTTCGCTTCCAGGGGTTGCGCCGCTTCCAGCGACAACGGCAACCGCCCTGCCGCCGAACGTGAACATTACCGAGCGCAAGGCGTCAGGTATGATTTTTCCAACGTCGCCAAGATCAGCCATTTAGCGGGTCCTGCCATGTGTCAGTCGTTTCTATCACTGGCTTTCCTGCTGTATCTCCACGCGCGCCGCGGAAAACAAATTGCGCGCTAGGGTCGTAGCCTGCAGCGTTGAATGTGTCTCCGTAAAAGGCAGCTCTGCCGGCAGAGTTAAAATTGTGCAGAGGAGACCACAGGTTAGGGAAAAATCCAGCTGACTGCGGGTCCGCTGCGGTTCCTCCACCAACCCCATTAACCCAAACCTGCGGCGGCGATATGAAAACCAAACCGTCAGCGTTAGGAATCGGCGGGCCAACTTGCCCGGGTGCAGTAAACGTACTGGTAGAGCCTGCTGACTCAGTCACAAGGGCTACTCTTGGTGATTTAACCGTACCGTTAGAATTTCGCATAGCAAAAAGTCTAGCGGTGTTAAACGCGCCAGCAGCCGCCTGATAGACTGCAGCAGCCTGTCCGTCTGTGTTTACGTTTGCCTGTCCTCGCGTGGAAATGATATATGGCCAAGAATTAGCTGAGCGGCTCGGCGAGTACCTCCCAAAAATATAAGTGTCTGCTGCTGTTGAGTCATGCAGAACGCTCAAAATGAACCAATTGTCATCCGCGACCAATTCCCAAGCTCGCGCAGTTGTGTCAAGAGTATTGGAGGCTCGCCAAACGCACGCCGTATCAGCAACCTCTGCAACAGTCGGAAACGGATCAACAAGAGTGTCAACGTCGGTTGCGCCTTCGGCTGCGCGAACAAGCGCTTCGCGAAAGCCGCCTGTGCCAGTGCCATCGTGGACGACGCGAAGAAATCCAACCCCGTCAACGGTTCTATAAACGGCTTTGTTGGTCCCAGTGAACAGCAGCGTCCAGCCTTTCTTTGGCAGGCTTCCGTAAGCCGTGCCAGTGCCAGTAAGGCAGATGGTTAGCAGATTCACAAAACCGTTTCCGGTCGTCCCGTTGAGCGTCGGAGCGCCTGCGTCAGTGCTGCGGTAGGTGGTTACGCTCATATGCCGTTTGCCTCGATGATGATTGTCGCACCCGTGACCGTGCCTGAAACTGCCGTAATTTCAAACTCGATCAAATCGCCGTCGTCAATGTTTGTCCAGCTGGTCGCAGAGCCCGTCCCGCGCGCGCCCGACGTGATCGACGGCGGAGAACCGTCAGTGATCGCGGTAAACGTCCCGCTCGAAAACGGACGCTTGCGAACCTCGATCGTAATGCTGCCGCTGCTGCCGGACTTCGGAAGGATTGTCCACGCTTGAGGATCAAGCCCAGTCACCGCGCGAAGCTCGACGCGGCGGCCCGTTGTCAATGATTGGTCAACTCCGTTGACTGTGCCTGCGTCCCAGCCAGCAGTGAGCGAGCGAATTCCTGCGCCAGGATCTACGGTGACAAGGTCCGCGATTTCTTGCGTCGTCACCCGGCGCGGATTGCCGCCTTGGGAAACGCCAACAATTTCTTCGCCGGTCAGCGCTGAAGCGGCTGTAAGGCTCCCAAGGCTAGCTATTGCCCTGTTTCGGATAGCGTCGGCAGTCGTGCGTTTGGTACCGCCCGATTGATAGACGGGGATGGGCTCGCTGCCACCAAGGGCGGCAGCCGCTTCAAGCTCGTCAATTCTCTTGTCTGTCATGTCTAGTCAAGCCTGATTTTTCCGCCATTTTCCCACAGCAGGAACCCGCCGTCTTCCCAGAGCAGGTACGTCGGAGCCAGTGACTCCGGGGCAATCCGCAACCCGATCGCGCGCTGCACCAGTTTCTGCAGTCCATCACGCGCGCGAATCGTCACCGTGCCAGCGAACGTCTCCGTGGGCGTTCCCGCAATCGTCAGCGTGCCGTTGCCGTTGTCCGTTGCCGTCAACCCGTCAGGCAGCGACGACACCACGGTCAGAGTGTACGGCGAAAGGCCGCCGCGCACACTGACGGTCGCGCTGTAGCTGTCGTCAACCGTGCCTGCAGGCAGCTGGCCGACGATCTCTAGCCCAGGGTTGATGGTGAAGAGCAGGATCGTCACAGCGTGAACGCCTCGCCAATCCGGTTGCTGCGGCTGCTGATGCTGGTCTGCACTAGTTCACGGCTTGCTACGGTCTCAGCCAGCGACTCTGTCGCCGTCGCCGTGTTGCCCGTGTTCGCCACCACTTGCTGCATCGCGTCCGTCAGCGCGCGCACCTGATCACGCAGCAAGCGCAGCTCCTCTTGCACGGGCTCGCTTGATGCCTCGATCTTGGCGGGGATTTCTTCGATGACCGCATCCTTGGCCAGCTGCGGGCCGAACCGCGAGGGGTCGGGGCCGAAAATCCCTTTGAGCGTGTCCACAATCAGCTGTTCGCCAGCCGTGACCAGCTCGGCCAAGTCGTCGATGCTGTAGGTGTTGGCCTGCAGTGTCTCAAGGTAGGTATTCAGGCCCTCAAGATCCTTGATTCGCAGGTCTCCAAGTATCTGATCAAGGCCCGTCAGGCCAAGCGAGCGAGCGATGGTCTCGAAGTCCTCGCCGCGCGCACCGGCGATGTCCGCAATGATCTGCGCCAGTTCTGTCGCCTCGCTGAACCGCTGCGCCGAGCGCTGCTGCGCTTCGATCTCTGCGCGACGGTCAAGCAGCGCTTGCATAGCCGGCGACACTTCCGGCGTAGCAGGGCCAGACGGACCGCCGCCGCCGAAGTCGCCGCCTTGGTTGCGGCGGTCGCCGATTGCCATCACTTCGTCGAAGAGCTGCCGGTAGTCTGCGCCAGACGCGCGCAGACGACGGCCGATACGCAGCACCTCCTCAGGTCCGATCTGGCCGGCGCGCAGGGCTTCTAGGGCAATGTCAAGCTTCTGAGAATCGAGCAGCGGAGACAGGTCGCCAAGCAGCAGATTCACTGCGTCTGCAGCGTCGTTTGCTACTTCGGCCATCGCGCCGCCGAAGCTCTGGATAGCCGACACCGCCGCAGACTCCGACGCCTGCAGCGCTGCAATTTCGGCATCGATCTGGCCCATCTCGCCCAGGCCCAGGGACTCGACCAGGGCGCGCCCTTCGGCCTCAAGCGCCATGATTGCCCGCATGCGCTGCATGGTGCTTAGCTGCAGGGCTCGCGCTAGGTCTTCTTCGCGAGCGCCAGCAAGGCCGGCAGCGCGCGCCAGCTCATTCAGCCGCGCAACGTTGCTGTTGTACTCGACCGCGATGCCGCGCAGCGACTGCTGAAACTCTGACTCACCGCCAAGCTCGCGCAATTCGTCGTTGATCCTGCCGACCAAGGCCGCGTAGTCGGCTGCCGCTTCTTCGTCGAAGGTGCGAAGCCGCTCCTCTTCGCGGCGCTCGATCAAACGGTAATAGGCGTCCGCGCTGTCGGCCAAGCGAAGCAGCGTAGCGATCTGCGCACGCCCGGCTTCGGTCGTGGCGTCAAGCGACTGCATCAGCTGCCACATGCCATCGCGGGTCTCAGGCAGCACAAGGCCAGCTTCGGTGAAAGCCCGGGTCAGGTCGTTTTGCAGCACCTCAAATCGATGGGCCTCCGGGGCAAACTTGTCTACGAAAGACCCCATGGCCTGCACGAACTCATCAATCCCGCCGACAAGCTCGACCAGGGCAACGCTGGCCTGCGCGAATCGCTCCGGGTCGAGCTGGCCCATGCTGAAGCCCAAGCGCGTGACGGCTTCCTGCGTGACCTGCACTGACGTTGCGACACGGACCAGTGTTTCGCCTAGGCCCTCGCCTACGCGCTGGAACTGCTCAATGTACGGGACAACCGATCCTGCGAGGTTGTCGAAAATCTGCGAGAACACGGCCAGTAGTTCGGCCTGCTGCTCTTCGGCTGACAGGTCTTTCAGCGAGATTCGGATCTCCTCAAGCCGGAACGCAGCTAGCGCCGCCTCGACTTCGGCCGGCAGCATGCCAAGCGCAAGCGCGCCTTCGCGCACCGTGTTGACGATGCTGTCCACGATCAGCTGGAACTGCGACTCGAACGCCTCGCCGACCGGCTGGAAGTCCTCGCGCGTGCGACGGCTGCCGAAGCGCCAGCGCCGGTATTGCTGCTCTTGAAAGGCCTGCACGCCGATGTCTGACAGCGAACCGCCGCCGATGGCTAGGCCCTGATCAGTGACCCGGCTGGAGCCGCCCAAGATCCCGAGCGGGTCAAGCACGCGGGTCGCGAGGCTGCCGAACAACCCGCCCATGAAAGCGCCGCCCACGTCAAACCGCCCAGGAACGCCGGAGAACTCCGCCTGCCCTGCACCGCGCGCCAGCATGCCGCCTGCGCGGTCAATGCCGCCCTGAAGCGCCTGCAAGGCCGTCAGCATGCCGCGATTGATGCCGACCAGCTGAGACGTGGCATCCGCCGTGATGTCTAGGGCGTTCTGGATCGAAGCTGACTTCGCTTCAGCATCGCCGAGCACCGTTCCAGTGCCCTGCGTGCGCTGGCGCTCTTCGGCCGTGTCAGTGAATCCGGTGGAACCGCCGAAATTGGCGCCGATCGAGCCGACAAGCCCGGCCACCGCTACCGCCATCGCGGCCATGCGGCCGAACGCCGTATACGGGTCGCCCTTTCCCTGATTGAGGATTGCGCCGATCGCCATCACGACGTTCAGGGCGTGGCTGGCGACTTCCATCGCCTTGTATGCCTTGGAGCCCTCTTTGCTCATGCCCTGAACGCTCTGCAGCACCTGCTGTGCGGCGCCGACCATGCCGACTAGCATTTCTTGGCGCGCGTTGCCGATCGCCACGCGCAGCCCCTGCGCACGCTCGGGGTCAAATGCCTTGCTGGTCTCGTCTCCGACTTGGCGAAGCAGTTCCTTCATTCGCTCCAAGTCGCCCATCAGGTCGCGCACGCCGGAACCATCGTAACGGCTCGTAAGCGAGTCGATTTCCGCCATGCGCTCAAGCTCGGCAATCAGGTCTTTGACTGCCTTGCGCTCCTCTTCGGTAGCCTCTGCTCCAAGCTGGCGAAGCGCAATCATGCGCTCACGCTCTGCGCGGCCGGCGCGCATCAAGGCAACCTCAAACTCAAGCGCCTCAATCAGCTGATCTTGCGGGCTCGCCTGCGCGCGAAGCTCTGCCGTTGTCCTGCGCAGCTGCTCACCGTAGGCAATCTCCGCCGACCGCGCTTGACCTTTGGTGATGATGCCGCGCGACAGCTTGCTGCGGATCTCGTCAAGGTTGCGGGCGTGCTGCAGCTCTGCGGTTGCGAGCGGGCCAGACAACGCCGCCTGCAGGTCCTCCAGGGAGCGCACGAAATCGTCCGTCTCTTGCGCCGCCTGCGCCTTCGCCTGCGCTGCCTCTTGCTCTACCCGCAGCGATGCGGCGCGGGCTTCCGAAGCAAGCCGCTCAGCCTCCGCAGCGGCTTCCTGTGCGGCCGTACCCTGAATCAGCGCATCGTAGCGGGCGGCGATTGCGATGGTTTCGTCTGCGGTAGCCTTACGCGCAGCCGCAGACGCCAGCGCCTGCCCTTTCTGGTACTCAATCAGTGACGCGCCGGACAGGCCCAGGGTTTCAGTCTGCGTGCGAATTCGGTCGATCAGCTTTTGCGTCTCTTCGGAGAACGGCTTGATGCCTTCCGCAGCGGAACTGGCCGCCGCAGTGGTCTGCCCGAAGGTTTCGTTCAGCCACGTCAGTCGCTCGCGCAGCCCGTCCGTGTTGATCCCCGCAGCCTCAAGCGAAGTCACGGCTTCGTCAATCGCCTGCGCTGCGTTGTCCGACACGGCAACTGTGTTGCCAAGCTCGGTTAGGTATCGGTTTAGGGCTTCGGTTTGCTCGTCGATTGATGCGCTGTCAATCTGTTCTGTTACCAACGCGAAACCCTGCGCGGCAGCAGATGCAACGCCGCCTAGCGATGCTCCAAGCGTCACAAGCACCTGTTCAGTAGCATAGGTCTTACCCTGCAGCTCTTCCAGCGACTGCACAGCCGCGCGAATGGCTGTGGTCTGCTCCACGGCTGCCTCCGACACCCCGCGAGCAAGCAAAGCCGCGCGGACGCGGGCTTGTTCCATCGATTCGGTCATGCGGTCTAGCGCCAAGGCGTTCGCCTGCGCTTCGTCGGTGCCGCTGATCATCGCGTCGCCAAGCTGATACAGCGCATAGGCTGCAGCGATGGCGACGGTTGCCCACCCGCCAACGGCTGCAAACAGAGAGCCAAGCCCGGAGGCGACCTTGGCGCCAGCTGCCGATAGCGATGTCATGGCGGC
>BBPD01000626.1_pt1 | contig 27338 bp, 20 predicted proteins | sample 1344911 | NCBI WGS metagenome assembly BBPD01 (sample SAMD00019088, study PRJDB2971) | groundwater metagenome | biome: freshwater biome; feature: mineral spring; material: ground water | place: USA: CA, Sonoma | collected 2011-09 | depth surface m
GCTCCCACCAAGATGAACTCGCGGCGGTTGGCCGTGCCCAGCGCTCGATTATGCGGGTGGGTGAAGTCGATACAGCCGTAACCGGGCAAGTCGCGCGCCAGCAGCAAGCGCGTGGCAGGCGCTTCGCGCACCCATGCCACCGCTCGCGCGGTCTGCCGCTCATGGCAGGGGCTATCGCTGTCGTCGGGGCAGAAGCCGAACTCGGCGGTGTGCAGGCCAGCTTGCAGCAGGTGTTGTTCCTTCCAAGCCAGTAGTCCGAGCTCGCCACCCGGCGGCAGGGCTGCAACGGCGCGCCCGACGATGCCGCGGGCCGAGTTCTCCTCATCGAGCAAGGGGTGCACGACAAAACTCCAGCCCATCCAAAGCGCAAGCAGCAGTGCCGCACAGGCACCCAGCGCGTGCTTCATCCGTCCGAGGGCAACGGCCAGCAAGCCGATCAACCCGACCGTCGCCAGCATGCCCCACAGCCACACGGCTTCTTCGCCCAAGCCGCGCTCGGCAACGATTCTTGTCGCGAAGCGTGGTTCCGCCAATAGCGCGGCCAGCCCGCCGGCAAGGAGCAGGCTAGCCAGCAACACCGTCCAGCCGAGCAGCGCACGCCGAAAACCCACACGCTCCGAAATGGCCTGCAAAAAAGGCGCAGCCGCGAGTGCGAAGCCAGGCAGTGCCGGAAGGATGTACATGTCACGCTTGCCACTGCTTCCGCTAAAGAAGGCGATCACCAGCAGGGCCCAAGCCAATGGCAGCCAGACGCGAGCATCGCGCGCAGAAAAAGCCTGTCGCCAAGGGCCAATCGCCCACAGCATGGCGATCGAAAACGGCGCCCAGAACAGCGCGATCACTTCGAGGAAGTACCAAACCGGCTCGTGGTGGTGCCAAGCATCGGTGTAGCGGGTGATGGTCTGCTTGAACAATAAATTGTCGAGGTAGGCGCGATGCTCCGGGCTGCCGTTGTCGAGCGCCATCCACACCATCGGCAGCAGCCACAGCAGGATGGCGGCAAAAAACATCAGGATGCCGGCGCTCCAGCGCCAGCCATTGCCGCTACCCAGTGGCGCGATGCCGTCCCAGCCCTTCCAGCGCATCAGCGCGAAAGGAAGCAGCGCAAGCAGTGGCAGGAAGCCCACCCCTTTCGCCACCACACCCAAGCCCGCGGCAAAGCAGCCCACGGCGAACCACCGCCAAGCCGGCCCCAACAGCAGGTGGCGCAGGATGCCGTACAGCGCCAGCGTCGTCAGCCCGATCAGCACCGGATCGATTTGCGCGCGCTTGGCCTGGTAGACGAACGCCGGCACCACCAGTACCGCAGCCGCCGCCCAAAGCCCGATACGAGGGCTCCACAGGCGACGGCCGAGGTCGTAGGTCAGCCACAGAGTCGCCATCGATGCCATCAAAGAGGGCAACAGAAAACTCCAGCGCACGCTTCCGACCAGTAGGTAGGCACTGGCCAGCAACCACATGAAGAGCGGCGGCTTGTCGGGGTAGAGCTCGTGGCCGCGACGCGGGAACCAAAAATCGCCGCTGTCGATCATCTGCTGCGCCACCAGCACGAAACGCGGCTCGTCGGCCGGCCATGGGTCGCGCAGACCGAATCCAGCGGCGATCACGAAAAACGCGATGGCGAAAAACCACAGGGCTTCGCGGCGGGTTTTGGCGTCAGCAAGGCTCAAGGCGAAACCCTTCGTTCGAGAAGAGCGTAGAAAAAGCCATCACCACCGTCTTCGCCGGGAAAACGCTGGCTTCCGGCCCCGGTGTCGAAGCCGAAGCGCGAGTCGAGGCGGACGATGCGGGCTTCGGCAGTGGAGCGCAAGAATGTTGCAACCTGCGCATCGTTCTCGGCACGCAACACCGAGCAGGTGGCGTAAAGCAAGCGGCCTCCCGGCCGAAGCAGAGGGAACAAGGCTCGCAGCAGACGTGCCTGCACCTCGACGAGCGCGCTGACATCCTCATCGCGGCGATGCGCCTTGATGTCGGGCTGACGACGAAGGATGCCGGTCGCCGAGCACGGCGCGTCCAGCAAGATGGCGTCAAAAAGGCGACCGTCGTGCCAGTGCGCCACGTCGGCGGCATCGGCGTTGCGGGCCACGAAGTGCGCGGCTGAGGGTTTCATCTGGTCAACAAACGCCTGCACGCGCGCGAGGCGCCTTGCATCGATGTCGAGCGCGAGCACCTCGCCCGTATCACCAACCGTCGACAACAGACCCAACGTCTTGCCACCGGGAGCGGCGCAGGCGTCGAGCACGCGCATGCCGGGTTCGAGCGCAAGTGCTTCGACAGCTTGCTGTGCTGCGAGATCCTGCACGTAAAACCCACCTTCGTCGTAGCCGGGCAGCGTCGCCGGGTTGGCGCGTTCGAGCAGGCGCACGCTGTTTGCTGCGACACCGGGCTCGGCACCGATGCCAGCCATGCGCCAGCGCTCGAGCAATGCCTCGCGCGCGAATCTTGGCGCATTGACGCGCAGCCACAGCGGTGCTTCGAGGTTGTTCGCCGCCAGAAGCGCATCGACACGATCCGGCCAGTCGGCCCACAGCCGCCGCAGCAACCAGTCCGGGTGGCTTTCGCGTACGGCAAGATCTGGCGACACCGGCCAAGCTTCGCGTACCGCCTTGCGCAGCACCGCATTGAACAATCCCGCCAAACCCTCGCGACCGAGCTGCTTCACCGCATCGACGGTGGCACCGACGGCGGCATGCGGCGCGAGGCGCAAGGCGTCGATCTGAGCGAGCCCGACGAGAAGCAGCCGCGCCACTGCGCGGTCTTTGGCCGACACTCTGGGCAAGGGCTTCGTCAACCAGCACGAGAGCACAAAGGCATAGCGTCGCTCGTGACGCAGCGCGGCAAAGACGATGGCTTCGAGCAAGCCGCGATCACGCGGATCAGGGATGCCCGGCAGCACTTCCGCCAGCACCGCCTTCAGCGAGCGGCCCTCGTCGAGTATCGCAACCAGCACGCGCGCGGCTTCCAAGCGAAGCGCCGCACCTGCACCCGGCGCGCCACGCGCCAAGGCCGGTGCTTGGTCGTTCACGCAGTCCTCAGTTGCGGCCGAGCGTTGAGGAAATCGGCCACCGGCTGCGGCTTTCCCCCGTCGCGCTGAACGATGCTCAGACGCAGCACGCCCTCACCGCAGGCCACACTCAGGCCCTCGCGGGTTCCGGCAATCAATGTTCCGGGTGGATGGTGCTCGCCGCCCAAGGAGCGCGCCTCCGCGTCTGTCAGCGGCGTGGCCGCATGCACGCGCAGGCGCTCGCCGCCCACCACGCACTCGGCAATCGGCCACGGATGAAACGCACGCACCTTGCGCGCCAGCTTCGCGGCGGATTGCGCCCAGTCCAGCATCGCCTCGGCCTTATCGAGCTTATGGGCGTAAGTCACGCCCTCGGCCGGCTGCGGCGTGGCCACCGGCACCATGCCGGCGCGCAGCAGCTTCAGTCCATCGCCGAGCACTTCCGCGCCCAAGGCCGAAAGGCGCTCGTGCAGCGTGCCGCCGGTGTCCTCGTCGGTGATCGGCGTGCTCAATCGCAGCAGCAATGGCCCGGTGTCGAGGCCTTTTTCCATCCGCATGAGATCGACGCCAGTCACGGCATCACCGGCTTCGATGGCGCGCTGGATGGGTGCGGCACCGCGCCAGCGCGGCAGCAACGAGGCGTGTACGTTCCAGCAGCCCATACTCGGAATGTCGAGCACCGCCTGCGGCAGGATCAGTCCATAGGCCACCACCACCAGCAGGTCAGGCTTCAGTGCATGCAGTTGTGCCTGGGCGTCCGCGTCGCGCAGCGTGCCCGGTTGCAAGACCTCGATGCCGAGTTGCTTCGCGCGCTGCTTTACCGGTGATTCCGTCAGCGCGCGGCCACGGCCCGCAGGGCGATCTGGCTGCGTGTACACCGCCACCACCTCGCCGCGCGCGGCGGCGGCATCGAGGCAGGGCACGCTGAAATCCGGCGTGCCCGCGAAGACGATCCGCAACGCCATCAGCTCTCGGCCCGGGCCAACTTGGCCAGCTTCTTCATCGCCATCTCGCGTTTGAGCGGCGTCAGGTAATCGACGAACACCTTGCCATCGAGATGGTCGATCTCATGCTGCACACAGACCGCCTCAAGACCGCTCGCGCTGAACTCGTAGGGCTGGCCGTCGCGGTCGAGCGCACGCACCGTCACGCTCTCGGCGCGCTGCACTTCGACGAACACGGTCGGCACCGACAAGCAGCCTTCCTTGCAGAGTTGACTGCCACTCGCAGCGATGATTTCCGGGTTGATCAGTACCTTGCGATTCGATTTGTCTTCCGAGACATCCATGACGATCACGCGGACGTGGCGGTCGACCTGGGTGGCCGCGAGGCCGATGCCGGGCTCTTCGTACATGGTCTGGAGCATGTCGTCGATCAGTGCGCGCAGGGCGTCATCGACCTGCTCGACCGGCTTGGCCACGGTGCGCAGGCGAGGATCGGGAAAGCGAAGAATGGGCAGCAGGGCCATGAGCGTCAGGCATAACGAGGCGCGGGCCGCGCCCGCCGGCCGCCTAGTGTAGCGGCGATACCGGCTCGCCCGGCACTGCTGGCATTGCATGGCGGCGAAGGTTCTGGTCTATAGTCACAGGTGTTAACCTTGCGGAAAATCAGGGGGATAGCGACCATGTTTCAACGGCTTTGTGCAGTGATCGCAGCGGCGCTCCTGACGGTGGCGTCCGTTGCCGCAGCCGTCGAGATGCGCGAAGGGCACCCGACGAGCTACACGGTGCAGCGCGGAGACACTTTGTGGAGCATCTCGGCTCGATTCTTGACCCAGCCTTGGCTGTGGCCGGAGATCTGGCAGGCCAATCCGCAGATCGAAAACCCCCACCGCATTTTCCCCGGCGACACGCTGAGCCTCGTTTATTTGGATGGCCGCCCCGTGCTGCAAACCACCCAAGCGGGCCCACGCGCCGAAGCGGCAATCACTGCGGCACCACTGGGCGAGATCGAGGCTTTTCTTCGCCAGAACTCGGTGGTGACCGAATTTGAATCGCTGCCGCATGTCATCAGCGTGGAAGAAGGCCACTTGCGCGGTGCCGAAGGTCAGAACGTCTACATTCGCGGCCTTGAAGGCGTGGCCGTGGGCGATACCTTGATGCTGGTACGGCCAACGCAGCATTTCCGCCTGCCGGCCAAGCGCCGTATCACCAATACCATTCCTACCGACCTCGACCACCGCGGATCTGAAATCTATCGCGATGCGCGCGGCGGCTGGGGTAATGACCTCGCCCGTGGCGAAAGCCTTGGCTACGAACTGACCCGTCAAGCGCTCGGTCGCGTCACCCAAGTGCAGGGCGATGTCACCATCGCATTGCTTGTCGCTGGCCCGGCGGACGTTCGCCCCGGTGATCGCGTCGTTCCGGCAGAAGCCAAGCCCTTCGACCGGAGCTTCTCACCGCAGGCACCCACTTCCATTCCCGAACATGCCGCGGTAATCGCAGTCACCGATGCAAGCCTTGCCGCAGGACCGAATGGCGTTGTGGCGCTCGCCGTCGGCCACTCCGATGGCGTGCAGAATGGCACCGTATTTTCGACTTGGCGTGCGGGGGAGACCGTGCCGAATGATGTCCAGCACGCCAATCGCCTACGCGCGGCGGCCGATTCGTTGCAAATGCCGGACGAATTCACTGGACGGGTGATGGTGTTTCGCACCTTCGACCGCGTCAGCTACGCACTGGTCATGGACGGCATTCGCCCGATTCGGGTTGGTGATCGCCTGAAATCGCCCGACGCGATGCAATAAGACCCCAGCTTGCGGGGTTTTCTGACAGAAGGCACCCTCGGGTGCCTTCATCGTTTCCGGGTATGGATACCCTCGATGCCTTTCTTCGGCTTCACTACGCCGCCCGCAATGCCGCTTGGCTGCGCCATGCCCTGTACGCCATCAGAGACGGAGCCGCGCTCGACGAATCGTCGGCACGGGCACCAGAGCCGTGGGCGGCGCAAGATCTGCTGGCGGCACCGGTTGCAGAATGGCTTGCGCTCGGCGCACCCATTGGCGCTCGCGAAGTCGCCGGCAGTGCCGAAGCCTCGGCTTACATCGCGCGTTGCCGCCGCTGGCTGGAAAGTGACCCCGCGCATAGCGTGCTGGGCTGGGCCGACCCCGACTACCCGAGCCTGCTGCGCGACGCCCCAAGTCCGCCCAGCGCGCTGTTCGTTGATGGGCGTTCGGACCGCCTGTGGTGGCCGCAGATCGCCGTCGTCGGCAGTCGTACACCGACCCCGGCCGGACGTGAGCGCGCCGCACGCTGGGCGCAGGCTTTTGCCGAAGCGGGCTACGTGGTCACCAGCGGCCTCGCTGCCGGTGTCGATGCGGCTGCGCACACGGCAGCACTCGGCGTTGCCGCAGCGCGAGATGGCGCGGGGACGATTGCCGTCACCGGCACCGGGCCTGATCGCTGCTTCCCGGCCACACACCGCAGCCTGCATACCGCCATCGCCAGCGGTGGTTGCGTGGTTACCGAGCATGCACCCGGCACCGAGGCACGGCCCGAGCACTTCCCGAGCCGCAACCGGATCATCGCCGGGCTTAGTCTCGCGACCGTGGTGATCGAAGCGGCACAGCGCTCGGGAGCCCTGATAACCGCGCGGCTGGCCGCCGAGGCGGGGCGGGAGGTGTTCGCCTTGCCCGGTGCGCCGGAAAACCTCAAAGCCCGTGGCTGCCATCGCTTGATCCGCGACGGTGCCCAGCTCGTCGACGAGCCCGAGCAGGTACTGGCGGCGATTGCGGGAGGCGCTGCAGGTGTGGCCGAGCGGCTTCGCCAAGTGCTTCGTTCATTTTCCGCCGACTCCACCAAGGCGTCGCCGCGCGCCGCGCCGACCACGCCCGAGAGCGAAAAACCCCGAGCAAGCGTCGATCACGGGGTGTTGGCGGCTCTCGGCACCGAGGGTGCCAGCATCGATACGCTAATGATCCGCACGGGATTGACGTCCGCCGCCATCGCCCCCATCCTTCTCGCAATGGAGCTGGATGGTCGTGTCACGCAGCAACACGGGGTTTACCTCCCCTACGGCTCCGCCCCTCCCACACGCGCTGAGTGCCAGCGCAGGCGCTAGGGTGATGAAAGAATCGATCCTCGACGTATTGCTCTACCTCTTCGAACACTACTTCAGCGACGACGCCGACCTCGTCCGCGACCGCGACTCTCTCCAGAACAGCCTGCTTGAAGCGGGGTTCAGTCCCTCCGAGATCCACAAGGCTTTCGAGTGGCTGGATGATCTCGCCGATCAGCGCCCCGCAATCACCAGCGCCCGCCTCGACGGGCCGGTTCGCCTCTACACTGCTCCCGAGTACGCCAAGCTCGATGCCGATGGCGTCGGCTTTCTCATGTTCCTTGAGCAAAGCGGCGTTCTCAAGCCCGAGCAACGCGAACTCGCCGTCGATCGCGCGATGGCGCTCGACCAAGATGACGTCGATCTCGACGATCTGAAGTGGGTGGTACTCATGGTGCTCTTCAACCAACCGGGGGCCGAGGCGGCCTACGCGTGGATGGAAAACCTGATGTTCGGCGACGAGCCCGTTCCGATCCATTGAGCGGCGGTGCCGGGGCCGAACTTGACACCGCGACCGCAGCGATGCCCCTAATAAAAAAGGAAGGCCCACCCCACGGTGGGCTTTCGTGCCTTCGCGCGGCCTTTCGCGTGTGGCTCTCATCGACCCGTCGGACATGGCCAAGAAACTCCTCATCGTCGAATCGCCCGCCAAGGCGAAAACCATCAACAAGTACCTCGGCAAGGACTTCCATGTACTGGCCAGCTACGGCCATGTTCGCGACCTGGTGCCGAAGGAAGGTGCGGTCGACCCCGAGCGCGGCTTCGCCATGCGCTACGAGCTGATCGAGAAGAACGCGAAGCACGTCGACGCCATCACCAAAGCCGCCAAGGACGCCGACACCATCTATCTGGCGACCGACCCGGACCGCGAGGGCGAGGCGATCAGTTGGCACATCGCCGAGATCCTGCGCGAGCGCAAGCTGCTCACGGAGAAAACCCTGCATCGGGTGATCTTCACCGAGATCACGCCGAAGGCCATCCGCGAGGCGGTCGAAAACCCGCGCAAAGTCAGCGATGAGCTGGTGAACGCGCAGCAGGCGCGGCGCGCGCTCGACTACCTCGTCGGCTTCAATCTTTCGCCGCTACTGTGGCGCAAAGTTCAGCGCGGACTATCGGCCGGTCGCGTGCAATCACCCGCATTGCGAATGATCGTCGAGCGCGAGGAAGCGATCGAAGCCTTCAAGGCACGCGAGTATTGGTCGATCGCAGCCGAAGCCACACACCCGAAACAACCCTTCAGCGCGCGACTCACCAAACTCGACGGCGGCCGGGTCGAGCAGTTCACCATCACCGACGGCAAGACGGCGGAATCGGCGCGGGCGCGCATCGCCAAAGATGCCCAAGGCCTGCTCGTCGTCACCGATGTCGAGAGCAAGCAGCGCAAGCGCCGCCCCGCACCCCCTTTCATCACCTCGACCCTGCAACAAGAAGCCGCGCGCAAGCTCGGCTTTTCGACCAGCCGCACCATGCGCGTCGCGCAAAAGCTCTACGAGGGTGTCGCGCTTGGTGACGAAGGCACCGTGGGCCTCATCAGCTACATGCGTACCGACGGTGTCAGCGTGTCGGCCGATGCGCTGGCCGAAATCCGCGACCTCATCGCCCGCGACTTCGGCACCCAGGCCTTGCCGGACAAACCCAACGTCTACCAAGCCAAATCGAAGAACGCGCAGGAGGCTCACGAAGCCGTGCGCCCGACCTCGGCGCTGCGCACACCGGCCTCCGTCGCACGCTTCCTCGCCGACGACGAGCGCCGCCTCTATGAATTGGTGTGGAAGCGCACCATCGCCTCGCAGATGGTTCCGGCCACGCTGAACACCGTCTCGGTCGATCTCGCTGCTGGCAGCGCACACGGCTTCCGCGTCAGCGGCACCACGGTGATCGACCCGGGCTTCCTGGCCGTCTACGAGGAAGGCAAAGACACCAAGACCGAGGACGACGACGAGGAAGGCCGCAAGTTGCCGGAGATGAAGCCCGGCGACCGCATCCCTCTGGCCGATGTCACCACCACCCAGCACTTCACCGAGCCGCCGCCGCGCTTCTCGGAGGCCTCGTTGGTGAAAGCGCTGGAAGAACACGGCATTGGCCGGCCTTCGACCTACGCCAGCATCATCCAGACCCTGCTGAACCGCGAGTACGTCTACCTCGATGCGCGCCGCTTCCGTCCGACCGATGTCGGCCGCGCGGTGGCGACGTTTCTGTCAGCGCACTTCACGCAATACGTCGACTACGACTTCACCGCCAAACTCGAAGACGAGCTCGACGCGGTGTCGCGCGGCGAAGCCGAGTGGATTCCCTTGCTGGAAAAGTTCTGGGAGCCGTTTTCTAAGACCGTCGCGGAGAAGGGCGAAAGCGTAGAGCGCAGCGAGGCTTCAGGCTCGCGCGTACTGGGCGTCGACCCGACGAGCGGCAAGCCGGTGAGCGTGCGCCTCGGCCGCTACGGGCCGTTCGCGCAGATCGGCACGGCGGAAGACGAGGACAAGCCGAAGTTCGCCTCGCTGCGCGGCGGGCAAAGCATGCACACGATCTCGCTCGACGAGGCCATCAAACTCTTCGACCTGCCACGCACACTCGGCGAGTCGAATGGCGAGACGGTGACGGTTGCCGTGGGGCGCTTCGGACCTTTCGCCAAGCGCGGCGCCACCTACGCTTCGCTGGGCAAAGAGGACGACCCGTACACCATCAGCTTCGAACAGGCCGTGGCACTCATTGACGCGCGCGAACTCGCCATCGCCAATCGCATCATCAAGAAGTGGGACGAGGCCGGCATCGAAGTGCTGAACGGCCGCTACGGCCCCTACATCACCGATGGCGTGAAGAACGGCAAGATCCCGAAGGATCGCGAGCCGGCGTCACTGACACTGGCGGAATGCCAGGCGATCATCGCCGCCGCACCGGAGGCCAAGCCGCGCTTCGGCCGCAAGACCGCCGCAAAGAAAGCCACTGCCAAGAAAGCAGCGGCCAAAAAGACCGTCGCCAAGAAAGCGTCCGTCAAGCTAGCAACGGTCGAAAAAGCATCAACCAAGAAGGCACCTGCGAAAAAGGCCGTTGCGAAAAAAGCATCAGCCACGAAGGCGCCCGCCAAGAAAGCAACTGCGAAAAAATCAGCCAAAAAAGCGGCCAAGAAAACGACGGTGAAGAAGGCCGCTGCTCGGAAGTGAGCCCAGCAGCCGTCGCGACCATTTGGCGCGCCGTACCCCCTTGGATGAATCGTCCGCAGGGCCTGTATGCACCATGAGTTGAAGTCGGCGTAGGATGTCGCCGAACAGCCCCGCGTGGCTGGCCCATTGGAACGCTAGGTATGAACACCCGTCGCCTGACCCTCAATGCCGCCGTATTCGCCAGCCTTCTTGTGCTGGCTCCGATCATCTATGCCCAGAGCATGCATGGCGAGCCGCTGAAAATCGAAAACGCCAAGCGCGAGCCTGCGGCGGCCTTGATTGTCGCTCAGCATGCGCCGGCCGCAGTGCTGCGCTTCCAGCCGCTGGCCGCGAGCCGCATTGAAGCTTTACATCGGCACAACCTCGTCCATGGCGGCAAACGCCTGCAAATCGGCGTGCCGCGTAGCGTCGCCGATGAAGCCGTCACACCGTTGGCTCGTGATCTCGCTTGGATTTCCGCCGGCGGCGGGCAGGTGCTGCATGTCGATGTTCTGTCGCCGGATGCCGCTGCGCTGCGCGTCGGTCTCGACCCGCGCGGACTACCGGTGGGTGCCGCACTGCGCGTGACCGGCACGGGTGGCGTGGTGATGCACGTCGATGCGGAAACCATGAAGCGCAGTCTTGACGCCGCCGGTACCTATTGGACGCCGATCACCGATGGCGAGCGGCAACGGCTTGAGTTCTTCGTACCAGCGACCACCATCGCGATACAGCCGCAGATTTTGAGCATTTCGCACTTCCTGACCTCACCGCTGCGCCCGCTTCTGATGAGCAAGGTGCTCGGCAGCTCCGGTAGCTGCAACATCGACATCGCCTGTCGCACGGCCACGCTCGGCCAAGCCTTCATCAACGCCGAAAACGCGGTCGCGCGAATGGTGTTCACCACCGGCGGACGCAGCTTTACCTGCACCGGCACCTTGCTCAATGACAGCACCCCGGCTACCCAAGTGCCCTACCTCTACTCGGCGGCGCATTGCCTGAGCCTGCAAAGCGAAGCCGACACCCTCAGCACGTTCTGGAATTACGAGTCGCCCACCTGCGGAGTCTTAAGCGCCGGCCCGAACATCCAAGTGAGCGGCGGGGCTGATCTACTCTTTGCCTCGCTGTCCAGCGACGCCCTGCTGCTGCGTATGCGCACACCGCCGCCGGCCGGTGCCTTTTTCACCGGCTGGAACACCAGCACGCTGACTCCATCAACGCCGGTGGTCGCCATCCACCATCCCAGTGGCGACAACAAAAAAGTGAGTCGCGGCACGCACTTCGGTTTCCAGGCCAATGTCAACCTCGGCACACAAGTGGTGACCAGTACGGCGCGGGCAAACTGGACCGAGGGTACAACCGAAGGTGGTAGCTCAGGCTCCGGATTGTTCACGCTGGACGGCACCGAGTACCGGCTTCGCGGCGGCTTGGCTGGCGGTAGCGCCAGTTGCGCCAACACCGGCCAGAGCGAGGCCGCGGGCAATGTCGACTTCTACTCGCGCTTCGATCAAGTGTTCCCGTCACTGCAGCCGTGGCTGGGTGCGACGGCTACCGTGGGCCCGACCCGCGATTACACCGGCGCATGGTTCGTACCGGCTGAATCGGGTTGGGGACTGACCATCCTCCCGTTCCCGGGGCAGATTTTCGCGTTGTTCTTCGTTTATGACGCAGCGGGTCGGCCGTCTTGGTACCGCTTCCAAGGTGCCTGGACCGGCACGGATGTGGTCACCGCCAACCTCGACCGCGCTACCGGGCCGGCCTGGGCCGCAACGTTCAATCCGAACGCGGTGAGCTATGCCCGAATCGGCAGTGCCACGCTGACCTTCACCTCGGCAACGGCGGCGACGCTGAGCTTCCAGGACGGCACGGTGAATCGCACGGTGACGCTGACCAAGCTCTGAGCAAGCACCCCGGAATACGGCCCTTCGGCTGCGCACTGGCTCGGCGCGCGAGGGGCCGCTTCGCACTCGCGCCTCAGAAGCCGCGCTTCAGAATCCGTTGGCGAGGAAGCCGCCGTCCACCGCAAGGCACTGCGCGGTGATATAGCTGGATGCCGGCAGACACAGGAAAGTAACCGCCGCCGCGACCTCCTCGGGCTCGCCAACGCGGCCGGCGGGCGTGCGGCCCAACACTTCTTCGAGGTAATCGGCATCGGCGAGTGCCGCCGAAGTCCGGCGCGTACGGATGTACCAAGGCAGCACCGCATTGACGCGCACACCTTCAGACGCCCACTCGACGGCGAGATTGCGAGTGAGCTGGTGCAACGCTGCCTTGCTCATGCCGTAGGGCGAGCCGGTGCGCACATGCGTGGCACCCGACACCGAGCCGACGTTGACGATCGCCGAAGTGGCGTGTTGGCGCAGCAGCGGGAAGGCGCCGCGGCACAGCTCGAAGCTCGCGAACAGGTTGGTCTCGAAGATGGCACGCCATTCCGCCTCGTCGTAATCCATGGTGGCGCGGCGCTGATTGGTGCCGACGTTGTTGACGAGGATCGAGAGCCCCAAGCCGAGGCCCTCGATCCAGTCAAAAAGGCGCTCGCGATCGGCGGCATCGGCGACGTCGCAGGACAGCACATGCACATCGCGGCCGGGCACTTCAACGCCTGTTGCGTTGTCCTCGCGCCACTCTGTGGCCGCTGCTTCGAGCGCGTCGGCGTCACGCGCACAGGCCAGCACGGTAGCGCCGAGACCCAGCAGCTCGGAAACAATCGCCGCACCGATGCCAGCACTCGCACCGGTGACCAAGGCGACCTGGCCGTCGAGCCGCCAACGGGTGGCGTGGCGCATCATTCGCTCCGCGAGAGCTTAGGGTCGCAGCGCGTCAGAGATCGCAGAAGCAGTGTGCGATGGCCTGGAAGGGCTTTCCTTGGGCATCCAGCACGAAACGCAGGTCGGCTTGCACCTGCCGGCCGCGCTCCTCGCCGAGCAGGTTCAGCACCGGCGCAAACCCCAAGGCGAGCGAATGCATGCGCGCGTTGCGGCGGACATCGGCCAAGGCCTGTTCGAAGGGCGTCAGCGGCGTCTCGATGTAAGTCACGGCGGCGGTTTCGTCGAGTTCCGCCAGCGTGCGCGCCATGGCGATCGACTCGCGCAGGCCACCCAGCTCATCGACGAGTCCACGCTCCTTGGCCTGAGCACCACTCCAAACGCGGCCGCGAGCCACCTGGTCGATGGCGGCGACATCGATCTCGCGCGCGTTGGCTACCTTGCCGATGAATTGCCGATAGCCGTGCTCGACATAGGCCTGGATCAAACCAGCCACCTCAGGGCCGAGCGGGCGAGTGGGGTCGAAGGCACCGGCCAGCGGCGTGGTGCCGACACCATCGGTGCGCACGCCGATTTTTTCCAGCGCGCGCGGGGCGCTCATAAACAAGCCAAAAATGCCGATCGAGCCGGTGATCGTCGATGGATCAGCGACGATCGCATCGGCATTCATCGAGATCCAGTAACCACCCGATGCCGCGACATTGGCCATCGACGCCACCACCGGCTTGCCGGCGGCACGCAGCAGCTCGACTTCGCGGCGGATCTGCTCGGAGGGATACACCCCGCCGCCGGGTGAGTCGACGCGCAGTACGACGGCCCGGATGGCATCGTTCTCGCGTGCATCCCGCAACAGCGCCGCCGTGCTGTCGCCACCCACCATTCCCGGTGGTTGATCGCCGTCGACGATGGCGCCTTGAGCCACCACGATACCCACACCGGGCGACGCTTTGGTCGGCGCATCCGCCGGGCCGACATCGGCGAGGAACGCATTCAAACCGACTTGACGGAAGCCGGTTTCATCATCCGCTGCGCCGCGCTCGGTGAGCAGTGTCTCTATCTCTTCGGCGGTCTTGGTGGCGTCGATCAGGCGCGATTCGAGGGCCAGCTTGGCGAAATCGCCATTCGCCGCCTTGACGCGCGCCGGAAATTCGTTGACCAACGCTTCGAACTCGCCCACACCGAATTCGCGTGCCGCAGAGACGTCGGCGAGGTAGCGCTGCCAGAGATCGCCCATCCAGTACCGATCCGCCTGCTTCGACTCCGCCGAGCCGCCGTCGAGGATGTAAGGCTCGGCCGCGCTCTTGTACTCACCAACGCGGAACAAAGCGACGTCGATACCCAGCTTGTCGGCCAGCAGCTCGCGGTAGTAGGGACGAAAACGATCGATGCCCTCGATGAGCACGATGCCTTGGGAATCCATGTAGATCTCGTCGGCGTGGGCGGCGAGGTAATAGCCCACTTGATCGAAGCTGGTGCCCCAGGCCACGACTTCTTTTCCGCTCGCGCGGAAGTCGCTGAGCGCCGCCCCCAGCTCGCGCAAACCGGCAAACCCCCCGGCCATGAAGCCATCGGTCTTCAGCACGATGCGCTCGATGCGCTCGTCGGTCTGAGCTGCTTCGATGGCGCGCAGCAGGTCGCGCAGTTGCAGTTCATCGATGGCCTCGCCACCGAAGGCTTCGGTCAGGAAGCGGTCGAAAGGCGATGTGGTGTATTGCTCGACCAAGCGGCCGTCGAGATCAAGCACCAAGGCGCTTTTCCCGAGCACCGGCTGCAACGTCGGCCCCGCGAACATGGCCGCCAACACCAGCAGCAACACCAGCAGGAACAGCAGGTTGAAGACCAGCTGACGGGTGAAGGTCAGACCCACCCAGAGCGCTGCGAAAATGCGGCGAATCGGGCCGGCCGAGTGGGCGGTGGTGTTCATGGTCGACTCCACGGGGGATAGCGCGACCATAGCCGCTCAGGATGACGCCGTCATCGGTCGAAGGTCACGGGAGGAGAGTGTGAGGAAGCGCCATGTCATCAACACCGAGGCCACCGACAGGCCGACGATCAGGCCGATCCAATAGCCGACCGGGCCCATCCCCAAACCCACCACGATCCGCGCGCCGCCATCGGCACCGATGCCGCCCAGAGCGATCGCCACCGGTAACCCGAGGCCCCAGTAGCTCAGCACGGTGATCCAGGCGGGAATGCGGGTGTCTTTTAGACCGCGCAAGGCCCCGGCGGAAATTGCTTGGAGGCCGTCGGCGTACTGGAACAATGCGGCGAACAGCATCAGCGTGGCCGCCATCGCGATGACCACCGGGTCGTCGCTGATCCACGCGGCGATCCAAGCCCCGCCCAAGGCCAGCAATAAGGCCGAGGCGGTCTGCGTGGCCACGCCGATGATCCAGCCGGCCTTGGCCGCCCAACGCACACCGGCCGCGTCACCGGCCCCCTTGGCCTGCCCGACCCGCACGGTGGTACCCATGGCAATGCCCAGCGGCACCATGAAGGCCGTCGATGTGGCGAGGATGGCGACCTGGTGTGCCGCAATCGGAATGGTGCCGAGGGTGGCGATCAGCAGCGCGGTGGCAATGAACAGGCTGCCCTCCATGAAGATGGCAATACCCATCGGCACGCCAAGCCGCAGCAGTTGGCCTATGGTCTTCGCGTCGGGTGGATCGAAACGATCAAACAGGCCGAGGTCGGCGCAGCGCCGCGAGCGCGCGAGCGTCACCGCCATCACCGCCGTTTGCAGCCACAGTACCAAGGCCGTGGCTAGGCCCAGCCCGCGCGCGCCGAGCTCCGGCAGCGGGCCGACACCTTCCATCAGCGCCCAGCCCAGCGGCAGCAGTAGCGTAAGCCCGGAGACACCGACGATCATCGTGGGCACCGTCCACGCGATCCCCTCGGCGCTGTAGCGCAGGGCCAGATACAGGGCCAACGCCGGCGCACCCCAACTGATGCCATGCAGGAATCCAGCGACGCCGGGCATCATCTCTGGCGAAATGAAAATCGCAAGCCCCATCGGTGCGAGCCGGATCACTGCGAACAGCGCCAAGCCAAGCCCGAGCGCAAGCCACAGGGCTTGACGAAACAGCGCGCCAATCTCGCGACGACGGCCCGCGCCATGGAGTTGGGCCACCGACGGCGGCACCGCCATCAACACGCCGATGCAGAGCAAAATCACCACCGACCAAGCCGGCGCACCAATACCGATGGCGGCCAGTGTCGGCGTACCGTGCTGACCGGCCAGCGCCGTGTTGACGACGCTCATGCCCATCGAAGACAACTGCCCCACCACCAAGGGTGCGGACAGTACGAGGGTGGCCAGCAGTTCCCGTCCGAGCCGCGTGCGGGCCGTCACGGCGTCTTCGGCATCGGCACGGACGCTTCAGTGGCCAGCACTTGCAGCCGCTCTGTGGCAGGAACCGCCAGCACGCGCCCACGCAGTGCTGCGCGCTCGGCAGCACCCATCGCCGCCAAGCGCTCGGCCAATACCGATCGACCCGACTCATCCAGCGCTTCGAAGATCGCGATCAACTCGGCCTGCTCGGCAGCGGGCAGGTGCAGCAGCAAGGGGCGCAAGCCCGGAAGCTGACGACCCAGCCGCGGCCCCCTGACCCAATCCTCGCGTACGCTCGCATCCAAGGCTTGGAACGCGGCACGTTCGGCAGTCCGCTGCTCCAGTGGCAGCGCTGCAAAGTGCGCTGCCGCTTCGGCCAGCACCGCTTGCTCGCCAGCTTCGAGGGCATGCCATTCGGCATAGGCCGCGCGCAGCGCCGAGCGCTCCAGCGCCGGCCGTGCCAGCCATTCGGTGTAGGCCGCACGCAGCCGCGCGCGTTCGGCGAGGCCCAAGCCCCGCCAGACTTCGGCCTGCGCAAACAATTCAGCCTGCGCTTCGCCATCGAGGGCCGGCCAGGCCGCGCGTACCGGCACCAACAGGACTTGCACATCGACTGGCAACGCAGACCATGCCCGCACCGGTGGCGGCGACGCGGGAGCAGGCGGCGGTATGGCAAAACCTAGGGCATCGACCCGCCACGAAAGAAACGCCACACCCTCGCGCCAGGCAGCCGTGGGCGACGATGCGAGCAGGGAGAAATCCGGATCGGTCACGAGGTCGGCATCGAAGTCGCGGCGAGCGTCGGGAGCCGGTGCGGCAGCAAGCGCAGTCGGCGACGTGCTCGGTCCGCGCGCAGGCACTGCTGTCTCGGTGGGCGGCCAGACGAAGGTCGCGGCGAATACCGTCAGCAGCAGAACGGCAGTGACGGCAAGCAACCCTTGCAATGCCGTTGGACGCCACGGCCGAGCACGCTGCACCGCGACCGCTGGCGCAACCGGCCGCTGCGGGGCAGCGGTCGTGCCCATCCGCACTTCCTGCTGAAAACCGGTCTGCCAGTGCTGCAGCACCGCCGGCCCGATGCCCTGCCCGGCGAGGTGGTCTTCGGCCTCGGTCCGCAGTGCGCGGTAGGCCGGTTCCGACACTCCCATCACCTTAGCCGCACCCGCAGGCTCGAGGCCGACGACGAGACGCAGCAACAGAGCCAGCCTGAGCGCATGGGAGAGCCCGTAGAGCGGGTGCATGGGCAGCGCCCCACCCGCTTGCTCCAGCTCCTCGCGGGCGAGCAGAAGGCACCAGTAGCGCAGCGGCCACTCGGCCAAGGGCAGGCCCGCGGCCAGCGCAACAAAGCGGACACGCACCGCATCGAGCAATGCCGCATCGTCTAGATCGGGGCCGACATGGGCGCGAGCCAAGATACGGGCACGGGGCTCGATGCCACGGAGGAAGGCGGCGAGGGCGGCGGACGGGGCGGGAGGACTCACGACGCCAGTCTAGGCAGGGCGACGCCGCGCGTCATCCTCACGCGGGTGTTGACAGAGCGAAAAGCACCGTCTCCCCCGCAGGATTGTTGGCTCGCAGACCACTTGACTTGTACACACCCCGCCCAACCGATGCATCGACGACCCTCGACACCAGCACACCCACCCTCCTCGCGCGCTCATCACAGGATAAGTCATTGACTTATAAGCACTATTTCACTTTGACTAAAAAACCACCAAGACGCTTCCAAGCCGCAACAGATGGGGCTCGCGCAGCGCCCACCCCACGTCCGTCCACAAGCTTATCCACAGTTGGTGTGGATAAGCATTCCACACGAATGAAATCAGTGACTTGAAGCTCTAAACTCCAATCGGCCTGAGAATGTGCAGGTAGTTGGAGGGCCCCTGCCTCGGGTTGCCGCAGCGGCTCCGAAAGGGCAACGCTAGACTGCCGACCCATGCTTCGTCTCAGCCTTCAAGTCGCCCTGCCGCGGCCACTCCCGACGCCGTTCGACTACCTTCCGCCGCCCGGTGAAACGGCGGACGCGGGCTGGGTGGGCTGTCGCGTTCGGGTACCGCTCGGTCGCGGCGAAGCGGTGGGAGTGGTGATCGGCACGCAGGTCGAGGCGCGTCCGCCGAGCACCGGTTCGACTGCCCCGAGCGCCGCCTTGAAGCCCGTGATCGAACGCCTCGACGCCAGGCCGCTGCTGGCACCGGACGGCGAAGCTTGGGCCTGCCTGCGCTTCGCTGCGCGCTACTACCACGCGCCCTTCGGGCAGGTGTGGGCTACCGCACTGCCCGCCGTGCTCCGCGACGGTGGGCCTCTGCCGCAAACCCACAACCTCGGTTGGCGACTGACGCCCGCCGGGCATTCGGCCTTCTCCGGCCTGCGGGCGGGGCGTCCGAAAAGCTTGGCCAGCGCCCTGGCGGCCTTTGGTGTCGATGGCGCCCCAGAAGCGCGACTGGATCTCGATCAGCCCGGCTGGCGCCCGGCCGCGCGCGCACTGGCGCAGCGCGGGCTTGCGGAAACCGTCGCGCTCGATGCAAGGCTGCGTGCGGCCCACGCCGGCCCCGAGCTGAATTCGGCCCAGTGTTCGGCCGTCGCGGCCATCACCGGCTCGGTTGGCTTCGCGCCGATCCTGCTCGACGGGGTCACCGGCTCGGGCAAGACCGAGGTCTACCTCGAGGCCATCCGCCACGCTTTGGCGAGTGGCCGGCAAGCCCTGCTGCTAGTGCCGGAGATCGGGCTTACCGCGCAAACGGTGGCACGCCTGCAACGCGGTCTGCCGGTAGAGGTCCACGCCCTGCACTCCGGGCTTGCCGACGGCGAGCGCGCCCGCGCCTGGGCCGCGATGGTCAGCGGCCACGGGCGCGTGCTGGTGGGCACACGCTCGGCGGTGTTTTGCCCCCTGCCGGAGGCCGGGCTGATCGTCATCGATGAAGAGCACGACGCCAGCTACAAGCAACAGGACGGTATCCGCTACCACGCCCGCGATCTGGCGCTGTGGCGCGGGCAACAGCTTCGCGTACCGGTGGTGCTGGGTAGCGCCACACCCGCGCTGGAGACGCAGCGCCTCGTGCTTGCTGGGCGCTGTCTACGGCTGGTGCTGCCGGCACGCGCCAGCGCAGGCGCCAAGGCACCGAGCGTTCGCATCATCGATGTGCGCAAGCGCCGGCTCGAGGCCGGCTTGTCGCCCGAACTGCTTGAGGCCCTCGAGCAAACGCTGGCTCGCGGCGAACAGGCGCTGGTGTTCCGCAACCGTCGCGGCTACGCGCCGGTGCTGCTCTGCCACGACTGCGGCTGGAGTGCGCCCTGCAAGCGCTGCGACGCGTCGCTCACCGTTCACGCTGGCGGCAAGCGTCTGGTCTGCCACCACTGCGGCTACCGCGCAGCAATTCCGAAAGCCTGCCCGGACTGCGCCAGCCTGGCCTTGCAGCCACAGGGACAGGGCACTGAGCGCGTCGAAGAAGCGCTGGCCACACGCTTCCCCGATGCCCGCATCGTCCGCGTCGACCGCGACACCACGGCCGTGAGAGACGGTTTGGCGAAGAAGCTGGCCGAACTGGGCGACGGGCCAGGGATCTTCGTCGGCACCCAGATGTTGGCTAAAGGCCACGACCTACCACGGTTGACCCTGTCGGCCGTTGTCTCGATGGATGAAGGCCTGTTCTCGGCCGACTTCCGTGCTGGCGAGCGCCTCGGCCAATTGCTGGTCCAAGTGGCGGGCCGCGCCGGGCGCGCCGCGCGCCCCGGCCAAGTATTGGTGCAGACCCACCACCCCGAGCACCCGTGGCTGGCCCTGTTGCTGTCCGGTGGCTATGGGGCGCTGTCCGCCGCCCTGCTCGCCGAACGCGAGGGCGCGGCCCTGCCGCCTTTCGCACACTGGGCCCTGCTGCGCGCCGAGGCGACCGAGGCTGCTGCAGCCGAGGCCTTTCTTGCTGCGGCGCGCGGACACCTCTTGAGCATCGCCGGCGACGGCGAGCGTATATCCGGCCTCGATTGGGCCGGCCCGGTGCCCGCACCGATGCCGCGCCGCGCCGGCCGCGCTCGCGCCCAATTGCTGCTGCGGGCCGGTGAGCGGCGGGCGCTGCAAGCGGCGCTCGGTGCCGCGCTCGAGGGCTGGTACGCCCTGCCCGAGGCGCGCCGCGTGCGCTGGTCGCTCGACGTCGACCCGATCGATCTGTACTGAAACGCGGCCGAGCGGGTCAGCCCTCCGGCGGGGCCGGAGGTGTTGGCGGCTGCGGCGGAGCAGGCGGTGGCTGCATCGTTTGCAAGATCTGCGACAAGTCGCCTGATTGCAGAGCCTGAAGGCGCTGCAAGGCGGTGGTATCGAGCTCGCGAACCTCACCATTGGGCAGGGTTAGCGTGGCCGACTCGAACGCGCCGGTCTGCGGGTTCACCCGGATCGCCAAACGGCCCTCGCCATGCTGACCGGTCAAGGAGAAGGCCAACACGCCTTGGGCAAGCGCCGAAGTATCGAAGTCAGCACCGGTCAAGGTGCCGAAGTTCTCCTGCACCATCGGCAATGCGGCGACGGTGTCGCGGGCCTGCGTGCTCATGGCCTTGATGCCGAACCAGGCCAGAAGGGCGAAGGTCCCTATGGCGAGCAGTACCAGCAGCAGGCAGCCGCCCAAGAACCACGGCCAGAGCTTGCGCTGGGGTTTTGCCGGCGAACCAGGCGACGGTGGAAATGGGGCATTCATCGGGGAAATCCTTGGGGGCGGGAAAGGTGGTTGCTGATGCTAGCAGGCACCTCAGGCCAACAGCAGGCTGCGCATTTTCTTCAGGGCATTGGCCTCGATCTGCCGAACGCGCTCGGCCGAGACGCCATACTCGGCGGCGAGATCCTGCAAGGTCGCCTTGTCTTCGGCAAGGAAGCGCCGCTCGAGGATGGCGCGCGAACGGGCGTCGAGGCGGTCGAGGCCCTCGCCGAGCGCGTCCAAGCGCTTTTCGTCGTGGTTCTCGCGCTCGAACAGCGCGGCCGGGTCGGCATCCATCTGCTCGAGGTAGGTGATCGGCGCAGATGGCGCGTGGTCGTCGTCCTCGCCGGCCGGCGCGTCGAAACCGATGTCGCGGCCCGAAAGGCGCGATTCCATCTCCAGCACTTCGCGCTTCGAGACCTTGAGGTCGTTGGCGACCGCCGTGACCTCGGCGTCATTCATCCAGCCCAAGCGCTTTTTGCTCTTGCGCAGGTTGAAGAACAGCTTGCGCTGCGCCTTGGTGGTGGCCACCTTCACGATGCGCCAGTTCTTCAGGATGAACTCGTGGATCTCGGCGCGGATCCAGTGCACCGCGAAGCTCACCAGACGCACGTCCTGGTCGGGGTCGAAACGCTTCACCGCCTTCATCAGGCCGATGTTGCCCTCTTGCACGAGGTCGCCGACCCCGAGACCATAGCCTTGATAGCCGCGCGCCACATGGACGACGAAGCGCAGGTGGGAGACGACGAGGGCCTTGGCGGCCTCGAGGTCGCCGTCATCGCGAAGTCGGCGGGCCAGCGCCTGTTCCTCCTCGACGCTGAGCACGGGGATCTGGTGGACGGCCGCCACATAGGCATCCAGCGAGCCGAGCGCGCTGGGGATGGGGTAGTTAGCGGGGATCACGGCAGTGCTCATATCACGCTCCCTCCGAAGGGTCATCTTGGCCATTTTAGCACTCGCAGCCTGTGAGTGCTAAGTCACTGGAAGGTTCCCGTCCGATGACAGCATTGGCGGCGGCAAGGCCCAGTCGATCGGCGTCCCGCCCCAACCCTGCAACCAGCGATTGGCTTTGCCGAAATGCCCGCAGCCAAGAAAACCGCGATGCGCCGACAGCGGCGAGGGGTGCGGGGCTTGCAAGACGCAGTGCCGATGGCGGTCGATGATTGCACCTTTTTTCTGCGCGTAGCTGCCCCAGAGCAGGAAGACGAGGCCCTCGCGCTCGCGACTTAGGGCTTCGATGACGGCATCGGTGAAACCCTCCCACCCTCTCCCGGCGTGGCTGCCGGCGCGGCCTTCCTCGACGCTGAGCACGGCGTTCAGCAGCAGCACGCCCTGGTCGGCCCAGTGCTGCAGACAGCCGTGGGCCGGCAGGGGCAGGCCAAGGTCGCGCTCGATTTCCTTGGCGATGTTCAGCAGGGAGGGCGGGATGGGCACGCCCGGCGGCACCGAGAAGCTCAGGCCGTGGGCCTGGCCGGGGCCGTGGTAGGGATCTTGGCCGAGTATGACCACCTTGACTGCCTCGAAGGGGACGGCGTCGAGCGCCGCGAACATCTGGCGGCCCGGCGGGAAGATGCGCTTGCCGGCGGCCTTCTCGGCCTTCAGGAAAGCCGATAGCGCGCGCATCTCTTCGTGCTGGAAATGGCCGCCGAGGCGAGCGCGCCACGAGGCTTCGAGCTGGACTTCAGCCGAAGCCATGCCGTTCGCGCAGCAAACGCCCAACGCGCAGTTGAAAGATCAGCTTAGTGATCAGCAAGCGCTCCTCGATGGGCTTCAAAACCAAGTCGTTCGCGCCAGCACGCAGCAGTTCGGTCTGATTGGCCGGATTGGCGTCGCCAGTCATCACCAGCACCGGCAACTGGCCCTTCGGGTAGCCGAAATCCTTGCGGATCGCTCTCACCAAGTCTTTGCCGGTCAATTCACCTTTCAAGTAGACGTCGGTAAGCACCACGTCCGGGCCGGGAATGCGCCCCTGTACCAGAGCAGATTCCAGCCAAGCGATGGCGTCCTCGACGCTGCTGCAATGCATCACCTTCAGGCCGTGTTTTTCCAGCATGCGCCGGGTAGCCACGGCCACGACTTTGCTGTCCTCGACATAAAGCACCTCGCCATCGGGCGCGCTCTCCGGGGCGACGTAGCCCTTGATGAAAGCGGCCAACGCGGTGAAGCCCTGTGACTTGTCGAAGTAGTCGGTGACGTCATCGGTGATCGAACGCATCTCCAGGCGATCCTGCACGTCACCGGAGACGACGATGATCGGAATGTAGGCCTGTGGCGTGTGCTCGCGCAGGTGGCGCGCCAGTTCCAGTCCGTCCATGTCGGGCAGGCGCAGCGAAGTGGTGACGAGGTTGATGGCCCCCTGCTGGAGTGCCGCCTGCGCTTCCGCGCCGCTCCCGCACAAAAGAATATCCGCCAGCGGCAATTGCTCCCGCAGCACGCCCTCGATCATCTTGCGCACCACCTTCGAGCCATCGACCACTAGGATGCGTGGCGACGGACTGGAAAAGCTGCGAAACGCGGGTGTGCTCATTGATCGACCGGTTGCGAAGTTCGCAGATAATGGCCCGCCGCCACCCGCGCGCCAAGCCAGCCCAACAAAACCGCAGCGAGCAACACCAGAACCGAGCCCGCGAGGCCGGGCCCTGTCGGGGTGAAGCCGCCAGCGTAGGTCTCGATAAGCTCGGCCAGCGGCGCGCGCAGCGCAAGCCCGACGAGCCATGCCCCAAGCAAGGCGGCCACACCCGCAAGCAGGCCAAGTACCACACCAAAGTGCAGCAAGGGCCGACGAATATCGGCATCGTCGGCCCCGAACAGTTGCAACAGGGCGATCTCATCGCGGCGGGCAGCGAGCTTGAGGCGCACGGTATTGCCGACCACCAGCGCCGCGCCGGCGATCAACAGCAGAGCAAGCAGAACGACCGCGCGACGCGCCAGCGCCAGCCAAGCATCGAGACGCTCGCGCCAAGCGGCATCGTCTTGCACGCTCGCAACGCCGGTTTCGGCGCGCAGAGCAGCGGCAAGCTGTGCGGCGTCGCTGCGCGCCGTACCGAGGGGCGTAACGAGCAACACATACGGCAGTGGGTTGCCTTCCAGCAAGTCGAGCGCATCGGCGAGATCACTCGTAGCCTGAAACTCCACAAAACCTTCTGCGGGGGTGCGCACCACGACCCTGCTGACGTCGCTGCGCGCCGAAAAGACTTGCATCAGCGACAAAGCCCGGGCCGTGTCGGCATCGGCATCGAGAAACACCCGGATCTCGTGCCCAGTGCCAATGCTTTCGGCGAAGCGCAGCACGTTGGCGAGAAACAGACCGAGCAGCAAGGGCAGCAGCAGGGCCAATGCCAGCACCGCGAGCGTCGCTGCGCTAGCCAAGGGCGCTTCGCGCAGGCGGGCAAGCGCGTCGCCGCCGGCACGCCGGTGGCTGCGCAGCCAAGCGCCAAGGCCGGGGCCTTGGTAGATCGCTCGACGTGTGGCCGCGACCCGAGTGGAAGAGCGAGCGGCACTCATGCTGCGAGATCCTGCGCATCGATGTCGTCCACCAAGCGGCCTTCATGCAGTACCAAAGTGCGGCGCCGAGTACGCTTGATGAGAGCAAGGTCGTGGCTGGCGATGAGTACCGTCGAACCCTGCTTTGGCAGATCGGTAAACAGGGTCATGATCTCGGCGGCCAACTGCGGGTCGAGATTGCCGGTGGGTTCGTCGGCGATGAGCAACAGGGGCCGCGAAACCACTGCGCGGGCGATGCCCACGCGCTGTTGCTCGCCGGTGGAAAGCTGCTTTGGAAAGGCGCCGAGACGATCCTCCAAGCCCACGCAGGCGAGGGTTTCGCGCACACGCGCGGCGATCTCGCCATCGGACAGATCGGCGATGCGCAGCGGCAGGGCGACGTTGTCGGCGACGGTCCAGTGCGGCAGCAGACGGTGATCCTGGAACACCACACCGATGCGACGGCGGTAACGCGCCACATCGCGGCCACGTACGGCCGCGAGATTGCGGTCCTCCATCAACACGGCACCTCGATCGGGGCGTTCGGACAGGTGCAGTAGCTTCAGAAGGGTGCTCTTTCCCGCACCGCTGTGGCCGGTGACAAACAACACCTCGCCAGCCTCGACCACAAAACTGACGTCGCGCAGAGCGCTGCGGCCGCCCGGGTACTGTTTGCCGACCGCATCGAAGCGCAACAGAGGCATCGTCAGCCGCCGAACCAACCCTTGACGCGAGCAGTCATGCGAGCGAAAAAGCTCTCCTTCGACACGCCAGTCGGCCCGGTTTTGCTCGCGCTCGGCGCAGCGGATGCCATCTCGCCGCTGCGCTCGCCACGCGGCTTACGACGACGGCGGCGGCGGCGCTCGGCCTCGGCGGGGCTCTCGGTGGCGTTCGGAACATCCGCTCGGCTCGCCAGCGACACCGCGACTGGTGCGGCCGCCGCTTCTGGCTTCGGGGCACGCTCGGGGCGCGGTGGGCGCGGGCCGCGATCACCACGACCATCATCACGCGACTCACGACGCGGACCGCCGGTGCTGCCGCGAGATCCGCTGCGACCACCACTGCCGCTGCGAGCAGCACCGCCGCTACGGCCGTTCTTGGCGTCCTTTTCGGCCATTTCGGCTCGGGCCTCGCGAAAAATGTCGCCTATCCGTTCGACCGGCTCGGCACCTTCCGGCAGCACCGCGCGTTCGCGGCGCGGCAGCGCGGTGAGCACGTCGCCAGTCACCGGTTCGACAGCGATTTTCTGCTCAATGTAGGCCTCGACCGCCGGCAGGTGTTGCGCATACAGCTCGCAGGCGAAGGTGATGGCGTCGCCCTCCGCACCGAGGCGCGCGGTGCGGCCGATGCGGTGCACGTAATCTTCGGCCTCGAACGGCAGGTCGAAGTTGTAGACGTGGCTGACGCCGTCGATGTGCAGGCCGCGGGCGGCGACGTCGGTGGCGACGAGGATCTCGAGCTCGCTGCGCTGGAACTTCGCCAGCAAGCTCTGGCGCTTCTTCTGCGGCACGTCGCCGCTGAGCACGCCGACGAGGTAGCCGCCGCGCTCCAAAGCCCGACCGACGCGTTCGACCATGGCCTTGGTGTTGACGAATACCATCGTGCGGTTACCCGGACTGCGCGAAAGCAGGCCCAGCAGCAGCGGGATCTTCTCGTCATTGGCCGGGAAGTAGATCTTCTGGCGGACGCGGGCGGCGGTGATCGTTTCCGTTTCGACGACCAGCTTCTCCGGCTCGTTCATGTGCTCGTAGGCGAGCTCCAGCACGCGGTGGCTGAGCGTGGCCGAGAACAGCAGGGTCTGGCGCTCCTCGCGGGCCGGCAGGCGGCGCATCAGAAAGCGCAGGTCCTTGATGAAGCCGAGGTCGAACATGCGGTCGGCCTCGTCGAGGATGCAGACCTCGCAGGCGTGCAGACTGACGACATGCTGCTTGACGTAGTCGATCAGGCGGCCCGGCGTGGCGATGATGACGTCGGTGCCGGCCTGTAGCAGTTCGCGCTGCTTGTCGTAGTCGATGCCGCCGTAGACCAGCGTGTAGCGCAGGCCGAGAGCCGAACCGAATTTCAGCGCATCTTTGTGGATTTGGATCGCCAGCTCGCGGGTCGGGGCGAGGATCAGCGCACGCGGATCAGCCTCTTTGCGGTTCGCCAGCGCCGGCCGTGTGAGCAGGCGGTTGATCATCGTCACCAGAAAGGCGAGGGTCTTGCCGGTGCCCGTCTGCGCCTGCCCGGCGACATCGCGGCCGACCAGACTGACCGGGAAGGTCATGGCCTGGATCGGGGTACAGCGGGAGAATCCGGCACCTTCCAAGCCGACCATCAGCGCTGGATGTAGATCGAAACTGGACAGTGTGATGTCGGTTAGCGGTTTGTCGCTCATGGGGTCCTTGATGGAACAGCGGCGCGGCGCGCCTGCGGGAGGTGAACCCTTGGGGTTCGGTCTTGCGCCCGCTTCGCACGCGGCCGCACACTCACGGCCGCTAGGGCCGGCACCTCGGGGTTGCTTCACCGCGACGAGGGCCCCCAAGTGTACCAGTGATGGCCGCGGCACCCGCCCGCACCCCTTGAAGGACCCCCGATGAGCGACAAAATCTTCCACGTTGGCGACACCGACTTCTCCACCACCGTCCTGAGCAGCGAGGTACCGGTGCTGGTCGATTTCTGGGCTGAATGGTGTGGACCCTGCAAGGCCATCGCCCCACTGCTGGACGACATGGCGAAGGCCTACGAGGGCCGCATCAAAGTAGTGAAGGTCAATATCGACGAGAACCCACAGACTCCGCGCCAATACGCGGTGCGCGGGATCCCCACCCTGATGCTATTCAAGAACGGCAAGGTTGCCGGAACCCATGTCGGCTTGACCGGCAAAGCGCAGTTGAGCGCGTT
>BBPD01000005.1_pt7 | contig 27291 bp, 24 predicted proteins | sample 1344911 | NCBI WGS metagenome assembly BBPD01 (sample SAMD00019088, study PRJDB2971) | groundwater metagenome | biome: freshwater biome; feature: mineral spring; material: ground water | place: USA: CA, Sonoma | collected 2011-09 | depth surface m
GCGGCGCTTGCGGCGGCTTTCGCCGCCGGTTTTCTTCAGCTCTTCTTACCTCAGCACGGGGCAGGGCGGTTCCTGGCCGCGCACCGGCGGGGGAGGCTTGGCCGGGTTCCTTGCCGCGGCCGTCAGCCCGCCCGGCAGCGTTCCGCCGATAGCGATTCGCTCGGGCACACGGCTGCGCAGCTCGCGGGGGGCAGGTTGGCCGGCAATCGCGGCCCGCACGGTTGCCGGGCACACCGTCTCCACCGTCCCCGCCAGCCGCAGCCGCCCGCCTTCCGCTGCCAGCGTTGCCGACAGCCGCGCCACCTCGCCGGTTGCGTCCGACAGCGTTGCAGAACGGATCTCGGCCGTGCCGCCCTGTTCCCAGCCCGCAAGGCTGGTAAGAGGCCCCGGCCCCGTCATCTCGCTGTCCAGCGCCAGGGTCAGCGGCGCACCCGCGCCGAACTGCACGCCAGTGCCCGAAAGCACCAGCTGCGCCTGCGTGGGCAACCGCGGCGTCCGGGCCAGTCCGCGCCCGGGCGGCGCCCCTGCCGTCCCGCCGGCCGGCGTTTCGCGCAGATGCGCCTCGAAGCTGTCGGCCCTGATCGGGGTCGCGATCAGGCCGGTCGTGATCTGCGGCTTCTGCCAGACAACCGACAGCCGCGCGATCCGCTCCGCGTCCAGCCGAAGCGACGCCAGCGCCTCGGGCGCATTCACCACCACGGTCGCCCCGGCCAGCGGTGCCAGCGCTGCGCGCGCCTGCGATCCCTCCACCGTGATCACCTGCCGGTCGCGCTGCCAGGGCACCCGGTTGATTGTCGCCCCCTCGGCCGCAAGCCCCAGCTCCAGCGCCGCGTCGTTATGGTCCAGCTTTATGCCCGCCAGCCTGGCCTCCAGCCGATAGGGGAAACCGCCCGCCTCGACACCCGCATCCGCCGGCAGCACCCGGCGGAGGTCGGCCTCGAAACCCGCTTCGTATCCGCGCCACACGATGCCCCATACGGCAATGCCCAGCACCAGCGGGATCAGGGTCGCCCACAGCGGGATTCGCCGGCTCATGGCCGCACCCCGGCTGCCAGCGGATCGGCGTTGATCGCCGAATGCACCGCCGCCTCCATCGCCTCGCGCGGCAGCCCCGGCGGCACCTCGGGCAGGAAGGCCACCGTCACCGTCCCCGGCCGCTTTGCAAATCCGCGTGTCCAGCACAGCCCTGCATCGTGCGTCATCGGCACAATGGGCACCTTCAGCCCGCCATACACCCCATACAGCCCCGCCTTCAGCGGCGGCGACGTGCCGTGCGCCACCCGCGTTCCTTCGGGGAAGACAAAGATCGGCCGCCCTTCCGCGCTTCGCGCCCTCGCCTGCTGCAGCATCCCCTTCAAGGCCGCGCCGGCCTTGCCCCGCTCGACGAAAATGCTGCCGTGCCGGTCTGCGACAAAGCCCCAGATCGGGATCTTCCGCAGCTCCGCCTTCATCACCACGGCCGGATGGTGAAACAGATACAGCGTCAGGATGGTTTCGTACATCGACGTGTGCTTCGAGGCGATGATCACGCCCTCCTGCGGCACCCGCCCGCGCACCACCAGCCGAACGCCCACGAAGATCCGCGCGCACCACACGAACCATCGTGCCCACAGCTGAGACCCTCGGCGCACAAACTCGCGCGAGAAGGGGGCCGCAAGCGCGATGCTGGTCGTGATCAGGATCGAGCCCGCCAAAAACACAAGGTTGAACAGGATCGCGCGCAAGGTGCCCATCATGCCGGCCTCACCCTCAGCAGCAGCCACGAAGCCTGGAACTTCGCATATTCCACCAGCATCGCGGCCGGCGGCAGCCCGGCATTCACCCCGTCGGGCACCACCACCACATCGGCGGGCAGCCGCGCCTCCAGTTCGGCGCGCGCGCGCGGCATATGGTAGGCAGCGGTCACCAGCCTGATCGTCCGGAACCGACGCTTCGCAACCCAGGCCGACACCTCCCCGGCGTTCGACCGGGTGCTGTCCGCCTCGAACCCCAGGTCCACGCAGCAGGCGATCAGCCCCTCGGGGATCCGGGCGGCTGCGCCCAGCTCGGCCGGCTTCACGCTGGGGTGGACTCCTGAAACCAGCAGGCGCTCGGCAAGCCCGGCCTTCAGCACCGCGACACCCCGCAGCACCCGCCCCGGCCCGCCCGTCAGCACCGCCACGCCGTCGGTGCGCGTTCCGCTTGCAGCAGGCCCCGGCAGGCGCAGAACGAACAGCACGAATCCGCCGATCCATGCCAGCAGCACAAGCGCCAGCAGCCGTGCCAGCCAGCCCAGCGGGCCAGGCCGAGAGACGCCCGTGCGCCGGCGCCGGGCAGACCTTGCAAAAGCGGATGGAACAGTCAGCATAGGCGCGCCCCCATAGACGGGCGCGGGCAGCCGATGCAATCGGCCGGCAGCAAACGGCGCATGCCCTCCATGTCGCAATCTCTTGTGTCGATGGGGGAACCTGTGGGAATAACACGCGATGCAGCTTACATGCCCCAATTGCGGGGCCCGCTACCGGATCGATGCTAGCGCCTGGCCGACCGAGCCCGGACCAGACGACGAACCCGTGTTCCGTCCCCGCCGCGCGCGCTGCAAGGTGTGCCGCAGCGTCTGGGCCGCGACGCCTGAGGAAGAGGTGCTCGAGCTGGACGACCCGCTCCCCCCCGACGAGGAGCATCCCCGCCTCGCCGACGCCGCCTGGCCGGCCGTCGGCGGCTGGCCAGACCCGAGGCCCCTGGCCCCGCCGGCCCCGCCGCAGCCGGATTTCACCCCGCCGCTCGATCGGCCCCCACCCGTCTTCACACCGGCGGCATTCACGCCCTCGGGCTCCCGGTCATCGGCCTCCTCATCCCACCCCGCATCCGCCCGGCCGCCGTCGTCCCCGGGGTTCACGCCGCCCAAAGACCCCACCTCGCCGCTGTTCGCGCCGCCGGCGCGGCCGTCCATCCATTTCGAGGCGCCGCCCGTTCCGGTCCCCATGCCCGAGCCCCTGCAGGTCCGGGCCCGGCTCCCCGGTCCCGGATCGATGGTGCTCGATCCGGCGCCTGCAGAGGCAGGCCGTGAATGGGCTGCGCCCGAGCAGCCAGAGGCCGATCCGGTCGCATCGCAAGAGGAGGCCTGGGACAGCGAGGAAGACGAGGCCGAGCCCGGCCCGCGCCGCTGGCGCTGGCTGCTTGGCGCAGGTGCGCTTGCGGCTGTCGTCTGGGCAGGGCTGGTGCTAACCGGCCGTGTCGAGCCCCAGGATTATGGCTTGCCCCGCTACAACCCCTCGGCAGTCGGCCTTCCCGAAATCGATGTGCCCGACGTCCGGCTTCCGCGCGCAGCCCCGCCCCCTCTCGGGGTCGAGGCCGAGGCTCAGCGCCGCAGCCTGCCCGGGGGGCGGCAGGTCTGGGAAATCGCCGGCACCATCAGCAACCCGACGGCAAGGGCCGAGCCCGTGCCGCCCGTCGAGCTGCTGCTTCTCGACGTGCGCGGCGGGATCGTCGCCCGCTGGACAGTCCGGCCCGAGGCCGCGACGGTGGAGCCGGGCAAGGCTGTGCGCTTCGAAACCAGCGCGATCGACCCGCCGCCCAGCGCCGTCCGTCTGCGGATGCAGCTGAAACCGTCGGAATTCGGCCGGCTCTAGGCCGCAGGCCCGCCCGACGTCACGCCCGAACCCCTCCTGTTCGCACAGGTTGCGGGACCCGGCGTCACCCGGCAAGGTCGCCCGGCACCAAGGTTGATGGACCCACAGGGGAGAGACCCATGCACTTCGACTACTCGCCGCGAACCCGCGAAATGCAAGAGCGGCTGCGCGCCTTCATGGACGAACATATCTATCCCAACGAGGCTCGCTACGAAGAGGAAGCGCACAAGGGGGAACGCTGGAAGGTCATAGAGGTCATCGAGGAGCTGAAACCCAGGGCCAGGGCGGCGGGCCTGTGGAACATGTTCGTGCCCCCCACCCACGGCGGTGTTCCGGTCAACGAATTCCACTTCGACGGCACGCCCCTCACCAACCTCGAATATGCCCCGCTTGCCGAGGAAATGGGCCGGGTGGGCTGGTCGAGCGAGGTGTTCAACTGCTCCGCCCCCGACACCGGCAACATGGAGGTGCTCGCCCGCTACGGCACCCGCGAGCAGCAGCAGCAGTGGCTCGTCCCCCTGTCCAACGGCAAGATGCGCTCGGCCTTCTTGATGACGGAGCCCGCCGTCGCCTCGTCGGACGCCACCAACATCGAGACGTCGATCCGCCGCGAGGGTGACGAATATGTGGTGAACGGCCGCAAATGGTGGTCGTCGGGCGTTGGCGACCCTCGCTGCGCAATCGCGATCGTGATGGGCAAGACCGACACATCGGCGCCGAAGCATCTGCAGCAGTCGCAGATCCTGGTGCCGCTCGATGCGCCGGGCATCACCAAGGTCCGCCCGCTGCACGTCTTTGGCTATGACGACGCGCCGCACGGCCATTTCGAGGTGCTGCTGGAAAATGTCCGCGTGCCGGCCTCGAACATTATCCTGGGCGAGGGCCGCGGCTTCGAGATCGCGCAGGGGCGGCTGGGGCCGGGGCGCATCCACCACTGCATGCGCTCGATCGGTGCCTCGGAACGCGCGCTCGAGAAGATGGTGAAGCGGCTGAAGTCCCGCGTCGCCTTCGGCCGCCCGGTCGCCGACCAGGGCGTCTGGCACGAGCGGATCGCGAACGCCCGCATCGACATCGAGCAGGCCCGCCTGCTCTGCCTGAAGGCGGCCTACATGATGGACACGGTCGGCAACAAGGAAGCGAAGTCGCTGATCGCAATGATCAAGGTGGTCGCGCCCAACGTCTCCACCCGCATCATCGACATGGCGATCCAGGCCCATGGCGGCGGCGGCGTCTGCCAGGATTACGGCCTCGCGTCGGCCTACGCAGGCCAGCGCACGCTCAGGCTGGCGGACGGGCCGGACGAGGTGCACCGGGTGACGGTCGCGAAGGAGGAGCTGCGGCGCTACAACTGACCGAAGGTCAGGTGTAGCAAGCGTGCTGCGGCTTCGAGGAGGATTGCGAAGCGATCGTCCGCAAACCCGCAAATGCCCAACCTTGCGCGAACCCCGCACACCGCCTACATCCGGCACTCCCCCAACTGCGGACACTTTCCACGTGCTGATGAACTTCCTCCTTGTCGTCCATGGGCTGATCGCGCTCGCGCTCGTCGGCGTGATCCTGATCCAGAAGTCCGAGGGCGGCGGCCTCACCAGCGGGGGCAATGCCGGGGGCCTGGTGTCCGCGCGGGGCGCTGCCGACCTGCTCTCGCGCAGCACGGCCGTCCTTGCCACCCTGTTCATCATCTCCTCGCTCGGCCTCGCCTGGCTTGCCGGCCACAGCAACCGCCCGCAGACCATCGACACCACTCTGGCCCGCGAAGCCCCGCCGGTCGGGCCACTCGGCGCGCCCACGGCGCCGCTGCCGGCCCCGGCGCCCGCCCCGGCCGACACGCCCCCGATCGCCAACTGAGCGCCCGCCCGGCCGCTGCCGGGCTCTCTGCCGGCCTCCTGCGCGAAACCTGTTGAAAACCGTCGGCGCGGGCAGTGACAGCCGCGGTCGTCCAAGCTAGGTCTTTTTTCCCATGGCGCGGTTTATCTTCATCACCGGCGGCGTGGTGTCTTCCCTTGGCAAGGGCCTCATGGCCGCCTCTCTTGGCGCATTGCTGCAGGCACGCGGCTACCGGGTGCGGATCCGCAAGTTCGATCCCTATCTCAACGTGGATCCCGGCACGATGAGCCCCTACCAGCACGGCGAGGTATACGTCACCGACGACGGCGCCGAGACCGACCTCGATCTCGGCCATTACGAGCGCTTCACCGGCGTCCCCAGCGCCCAGGCCGACAATGTCACCTCGGGGCGCATCTACCAGCAGATCATCACCCGCGAACGCCGCGGCGACTATCTGGGGGCCACCGTGCAGGTGATCCCCCACGTGACAGACGCGATCAAGGCCTTCGCGCTCGCCGACCTTTTCGACGAGCATGGGAATGATCTCGATTTCGTGCTGTGCGAGATCGGCGGCACGGTCGGCGACATCGAATCGCTCCCCTTCATCGAGGCGATCCGCCAGCTGAAGAACGAACTGGGCCGCGGCAGCAGCATCTCGATCCATGTCACGCTGGTGCCTTTCATCGCGGCCGCCGGCGAGCTGAAAACCAAGCCAACCCAGCACAGCGTGCGCGAGCTTGCCTCGCTCGGCGTCCAGCCCGACGTGCTGGTGTGCCGCTGCGAACGTCCGCTTCCGGCAAGCGAGCGGGCCAAGATCGCGCTGTTCTGCAACGTGCCGCCAGAGGCCGTGATCCCGGCGCTCGATGCGCGCTCCGTCTATGCCGTGCCGCTGCAATATCATGCCGAAGGCCTCGACGAGAGCGTGCTCAGGGCGTTCGGGCTCGAGCCCGGCCCGGCACCCGATCTGTCCCGCTGGGACGACATCGTCGACCGGCTGCTGAACCCCGAGGGCGAGGTGACGATCGGGGTCGTTGGCAAATATGTCGGCCTGCCAGACGCCTACAAAAGCCTGAACGAGGCGCTGGTCCATGGCGGGATCGCCAACCGGGTGAAGGTAAACATCCAGTGGATCGACGCCGAGCTGTTCGAGGCGGCCGACAGCGACATCGCCGCCCGGCTGGAGCCGCTGCACGCCATCCTGGTGCCCGGCGCCTTCGGCGAGCGCGGGGCGGAAGGCAAGATCGCCTCCATCCGCTTTGCCCGCGAACGCCGGGTGCCCTATTTCGGGATCTGCTTCGGCATGCAGATGGCCTGTGTGGAAGCCGCCCGCAACCTTGCCGGCATCCCGCACGCCTCCTCGACCGAGTTCGGGCCCACCGACGAACCCGTGGTCGGCATGATCACCGAATGGATGTCGGGCGAGGGTTTGCAGCAGCGGGCTAAGGGCGGCGATCTGGGCGGCACCATGCGCCTTGGGGCCTACGTGGCCAAGCTGTCCGGCAACAGCCATGTCGCCGCCATCTACGGCGAAACCAGCATCTCCGAACGGCACCGCCACCGCTACGAGGTGAACACCGCCTACCGCGAGCCGCTCGAATCCTGCGGCCTCGTCTTCACCGGCATGTCACCCGACGATCGGCTCCCCGAAATCGTGGAACGCCCGGATCACCCCTGGTTTGTCGGTGTCCAGTTCCACCCCGAGCTGAAATCCAAGCCCTTTGCGCCGCACCCGCTGTTCGCCAGTTTCATTGCGGCTGCGCTGAAGCAGTCGCGGCTGGTGTAGCCGCCGGCGCCGCCGGCGTTGCAGCCATCGGCATCGAACCGGGCTGTTCAGAAGCGGGCTGTTCAGAAGCGGGCTGTTCAGAACCGGGCCGTTCAGAAGCGGACTGTTCAGAAGCGGGCTGCGCAGAAGCGGGCTGCGCAGAAGCCGTCGCCCCGCCCCCGGGTGCCGCGTCCGGTGCAGCACCGCCCGGCAAGGGCAGCGGATCGAACGGCGTTACCAGAACCTGCGACGACGGCGGCCGCTTCACCGGGCACACCTCCTCCACCCCGTTCGGCTTGGAATTGATCAGCAGCGCAATCTCCTCAAGGACCCCGTTGTTCCGCTCGTCTGCATCGAGCAGCTTCTTGGCCCGGGCACAAAAGCGCAGATCCTCGGCATAGTCGGAATAGCGGTTGGCAAGCGCCGTCGTGAACTTGTCGTATCTCGACTGGTCGCCTTCCCGCACGAAGTGCGCCAGCAGCTTCTGCTCGCCGGCCAGCAGCTTCGTCTTCGCCCGCCCCACCCACTTGTTATAGGCAAGCAGCATGTCGGGGTCAGCGCGCCCGCACTTCAGCGCGCTCACCATCAGCACGGTCTGCAGGTCGCGTATCCGCGCGGCTTCATATTCTTCCGCCTCCCAGCAGGCGGCAGCAACCGGCGCGGCAGACCCTGCCGCGCAGGCCAGGATCGCAACACAGAACGCAAGGCGTCGCATGAAAACTCCCCCTACAGGCAGCCGTCGATGCCCCTCGAACGGCCGAATCCCGCGCACTTAAATGCCCGATCCCGTGCCAGCAGGGAAGGCGGATTCCGACACGCTCCAACATCGAAAGCGGCCGCATCGAAAAAGCCCGCATCGAAAAAGGCCGCCTGGCGCAATGCCGGGCGGCCTCTCTCGAACAATCCCCTTGAAGCCCCTTGCTGGTCGCCGCACACCTCTGGCAGGGCCTGCTGGCGTCCGGGGCTATCCCGAACCCTGACTGTGTTTCGTCCTGGTGGGGGGATGCTAGGCCGCATCCGAGTGTCTGTCATCAAACTGGAACATGGCTCACGCAATTCGCCGCAGCGCTGTTGCGGCCAAGCCACAGCTTGGGCTAGGCACCCCGGCCTGCCGCAAACCCACATGCGTGCCCGCGAAACGAGGTTCCACGTGCTGCTCTCCCGCTATCTCCTCCCCGTCATGAAGGAAACGCCTGCCGACGCGCAGATCGTGTCGCACCAGCTGATGCTGCGCGCAGGCCTCGTCCGGCAGACATCGGCGGGGATCTATGCCTGGCTGCCGCTGGGTCTTCGCGTGCTCGACCGCATCGCCGGCATCGTGCGGCGCGAACAGGCGCGGGCGGGTGCCATCGAGCTTCTGATGCCCACCATCCAGCCTGCCGATCTGTGGCGCCAATCCGGCCGCTACGATGCCTATGGCCCTGAAATGCTTCGCTTCCAGGATCGCAGCCAGCGGGAAATGCTCTACGGCCCCACCAACGAGGAGATGATCACCGCCATCTTCCGCGATTGCGTGCGAAGCTACCGCGACCTGCCCCGCACCCTCTATCACATCCAGTGGAAGTTCCGGGATGAAGTGCGCCCCCGCTTCGGCGTGATGCGCGGCCGCGAGTTCCTGATGAAGGATGCCTACAGCTTCGACATGGACGACGAGGGCGGCCGCGCCAGCTATGATGCCCAGTTCACCGCCTATCTTCGCACCTTCGCCGCACTCGGCCTGCGCGCCGTGCCGGTGCGCGCGCCGACCGGCCCGATCGGCGGAGACCTCAGCCACGAATTCCACATCCTCGCCGACACCGGCGAAAGCGAGGTCTTCTACGATTCGGCCCTCGACGCGGTCGATCTCGCCGATCCGGACGCGCCGGCAAAGCTCCGCACCCTCTACGCGATGGAGGCCGAGGAACATGCGAAGGTGACCGGCTGCCCGGTCCCGGCCGAGCGCCTCGCCCGGCGGCGCGGAATCGAAGTCGGCCACATCTTCTTCTTCGGCGCCAAATACTCAGCGGCAATGGGGATGCAGGTGCAGGCAAAAGATGGCAGCCTGGTGCACCCGCTGATGGGCAGCTACGGCGTCGGCGTCTCGCGGCTGGTCGGCGCCATCATCGAGGCGAGCCATGATGCGAACGGCATCATCTGGCCCGCTGGCGTGGCCCCGTTCGACATCGGCCTCATCAACCTGCGCCCCGACGATGCCGCCTGCGGGGCCGCCGCGCACGACCTTCAGGCGAAGGTCGAGGCGACCGGCCGCACCGTCCTCCACGACGACCGCGACGCGCGCGGCGGCGAGAAGTTCGCCACCATGGATCTCATCGGCCTGCCCTGGGTCGTCACCATCGGCCCCAAGGGCGTGGCGGCCGGCACGGTCGAGCTGAAGTGCCGCGCCACGGCCGAGAAGCAGGAGCTGTCGGTCGAAAGCCTGCTCGCCGGCCTTGCAAGGTCCGGCACGGCCGGCGCGCCTTGATCACCGCCTACGAGCGCATGATCGCCCGGCGCTACCTGCTGCCGGGCCAGGGCGAACGCTTCATCGTGCTGGTGGCCGGCATCAGCCTGGTCGCGGTCGCGCTGGGCGTCGCCGCGCTGATCGCGGTGATGAGCGTGATGAACGGCTTCCGCGCCGAATTGTTCGACCGCTTCCAGGGCCTCAATGGCCATGCGGTGGCGCAAGGCTATGGCGGGCGCCTGCCCGACTGGCGGATGGTCATCGACGAAGCGAAGAAGACCCCGGGTGTCGTCACCGCCATCCCGCTTATCGAGCAGCCGCTGATGGGCTCGGCCCGCGGGCGGGTGGAGGGCGTGCTGGTCCGCGGCATGGCGATCGAGGACATCCTGAAGACCGATGTCATCGCGAAAACCGTGAAATCCGGCGACATTCGCCGCCTGAACGAGGGCGAGCAGGTCGTCGCCATCGGAACCGGCCTCGCGCAGAACCTGGGGCTGCGTGTCGGCGACCGGATCGCCCTCATCTCTCCGCAAGGCAATGTCACCCCCTTCGGTTCGGTGCCGCGCATCGTGTCCTACGAAATCGGCGCCATCTTCGAGATCGGCATCTGGGATTTCGACAAGGCCTTCGTCGTGATGCCGCTGGGCGAAGCGCAGGCGCTGTTCAACCTGGGCGACGAGGTCGGCATGGTGATGATAACCACCGAAAACCCCGACAGGGTCGAGCGCTATGTCGGCCCGCTCGCCGAGAAGATCGGGCTGAGCGCGCTGGTCTCCGACTGGCGGCAGCTGAACTCCGCGCTGTTCGAGGCGCTGGTGGTCGAACAGGTGGTGATGTTCTGGGTGCTCTCCATCATCATCCTGGTCGCCGTCTTCAACATCCTCTCGTCGCTCATCATGCTGGTGCGCGCAAAGACCCGCGACATCGCGATCCTGCGCACGATGGGCGCCAGCCGCGCCGCCCTGATGCGCGTGTTCATGATTGTGGGCACCACGATCGGCGGTTTCGGCGTGCTGCTCGGCTGCGCGCTCGGCTTTCTGATCCTGCACTACCGGCAGGGCATCATCGCTGGCGTTTCGCGCCTTACCGGTTCCAACCTCTGGGACCCGTCGGTGCGCTACCTGACAGAGCTTCCCGCCAAGACCGACCCGGTCGAGGTGGCAGCAATCGTGCTGCTGACGCTGGTGCTCAGCTTCCTTGCGACCCTCTATCCGGCCTGGAAGGCGGCCAGCACCGACCCGGTCACGGTGTTGCGCTATGAATAAGGCAGACCCTGCATGACCCGTGTCCGACAGCCGTCAGGCCACCGTGGAAGCCTCGGGTGGATGCAGCGCGCGGGCGCGCAACGCCGGCAGTCGCTGGAACTGCCCATCCTTCAACGGACCGGCGCCACCCGCCTGCAATGGCTGTCTCCTTTGGCTTTGGACGAATATGCCGAGTATCGGGACGGGGCATTTATGAACCGCATCGGCCACGCCGGATTGCAGCCAGCTCTCGCCGGCTTCCGGCCCCTGCGAGGCCCCCGACGGGATGCATCGGCCACCACGGATGCCGGCGATATGCTGCTGGTCGAAGCCGGGGCGCATGTGCAGGAGATGTTCAGTCCCGCCTCCGCAGCGGGCGCGGCAAGCATGGCAAAAATCGACAAGGCGCTAAGGGATACGGCCGCGTTCCTTGGCGCCAGCAAAAGACCTGCAGACCGGTCGCGCACATTCTGTCGGCTCTCCAACCGCCGTGCGCATCCGGCCTTCCGTCGACGCAACGGCGTGAAGGCCCGGCTGGTTCTGGTCGGGTTCGTGCAAGACCATGACATGGGCGGGCCGGACCATCCGGAAACCAGCCGCGCTGCGATCGGCACGGCCGTCCACGCATTGGGCCTTGCGCTGCGGCACGCCATGTCACCCCAAGTCCTGCATGTCCTGCATGTCCTGCATGTCTGCCCCGACCAAGGGAACGCCAGTTGAGCGCCGCCCTCGAACTCATCGGCCTCACCCGCAGCTTCCGGCAGGGCGATGTCATCATCGAGGTGCTGAAGGGCGCCGACCTTGCGCTTGCCCGCGGCGAGATCGTGGCGCTGCTCGGGCCCTCGGGCTCGGGCAAGTCCACCCTGCTGCAGGCCGCCGGGCTTCTGGAAGGCGGCTTCGGCGGCCGCATCCGGATCGACGGCGCCGACGCCGCCGACCTGTCCGACCAGGCCCGCACCAACATGCGCCGCGACAGCCTCGGCTTCGTCTACCAGTTCCACCACCTCCTGCCCGACTTCTCGGCCGAGGAAAATGTGATCCTGCCCCAGCTGGTGAAGGGCGCCGACCGCGCGGCGTCAGAGGCCCGCGCAAAGGAACTTCTTGAAGCGCTGGGCCTCGGCGCCCGCCTCGATCACCGCCCCTCGCAGCTGTCGGGCGGCGAACAGCAGCGCGTCGCGGTGGCAAGGGCTCTGGCCAACAAGCCCGTCCTGGTGCTGGCAGACGAACCCACCGGCAATCTGGACGAGGACACGGCGGCCAAGGTGCTCGACGAATTCCTGCGCCTCGTCCGCAGCCAGGGGTCGGCAGCGCTGGTCGCCACCCACAACCGCGCACTCGCCGCCCGGATGGACCGCGTCGTGCGCCTCGAACACGGAAAGCTGGTCGCCGGCTGATACCGCATCCCGCCGACCACCAGCTATCCGCGCAGCAGCAAGCGCGACCTCGCGCCGGCCGACAGGCCGAACTCGATGAGCTTTCCTCATCGAGACGTGGTTCGACCCCTCAGGCCAGCGTCAGCGCCCCATGGTCATCACAGTGCGGGCCGTGCCCATGGTGCAGCCGGCCGTCGACCAGGTAATCGACATGGTCGCCGTGCGGCACTGCCTCATGTCCGCAGCCCGGCCCGTGCGTATGGCTGCCGCAGTCCAGATTAACGGTGCAGCCGTCGGGGTTGGCATCGCTGACAGCGATCACATGCTCGTCCACATGGTCGCCGTGCACATGGTGCAGGTGGCCGTCGTGCAGATAGTCCAAATGGCCCTCGTGCAGCACGGCCGTGTGGCCGCAATCCTTGCCGTGGACATGGCTGTGGTTGGCGTGGGTCGTGCAGCTCATTTCGATCTCCTCTCCCCATATCTTACATTTACGGGGTCAATGATGCCAGGCAGAAATCCCTGTCCGCCGGGTTGTCCCCATGAATCTCTTGCATACCCCCTTCCGTCATCCGGCTGCGGTTGCCACTGTCCATCCATGGTCATTCCGCTCCGGGTCCAGAGCTGTTTCTCGATGCTCGAATCGACCATCGAGGTGAAGGCGCTCGCCAGGGAGGCCGCGAAGCGCGGCCTGCCGGCGGTCGGCCTTGCAGATCGCGGCGCGCTGTTTGCGGCCATGGCCTTTTCCAAAGCCTGCATGGACGAAGGCGTCCAGCCGATCATCGGCACCATGCTGCCGGTCGTGCGAACGCTCCCGCCCGGAAGCTTGCGCCCCGGTTCGAAGCCGCCGGTCGACCACCTCATCCTCTACGCCCAGAACCAGACCGGCTGGCAGAACCTGCTCAGCCTCGTCTCCGCCGCACACATGGAAGGGGAGGGCGAGCTCGACCGGCTGGCCGGCCGCACCGAAGGCCTGCTTGCACTGACGGGCGCAGCGGACGGCGCGCTCGCCCGCCTGCTGGCACAGGGGCAGGCCGACGAGGCCGCCCAGCTCACCAGGCGCCTGAAGCAGCTGTTCGGCGACCGGCTGTTCGTCGAAATCGCCCGCACCGGCAACGCGGTCGAACAGGCGAGCGAACATGGCCTCCTGTCGCTCGCCCATGCAGAAGGGCTGCCGATCGTCGCAACCAACCCGGCCCGCTTCCTGGAGCCTTCCGGCCATGCCGCGCACGACGTGATGCTCTGTATCGCGCAGGGCGCCTATCTCGAGACGGCCGATCGCCAGCGCTCCAACCCGCGCCATTATCTGCCGACCGCGGCCGAGATGGCCGACCGCTTCGCCGACCTCCCCGAGGCGCTGGCCATGACCGGACATGTCGCCCGCCGCTCGGCCTTCGCGCTGAAGAAGCGCGAGCCCGTCCTGCCCAAGCTGGTGCCCGACGCCGGGGCCGAGAAGGCCGAACTGGTTCGGCTGGCCGAGGACGGGCTGCGGCGGCGCTTGGCGGCGCTGTCGGAACAGGGGCCGGTCGACGAGCAGCCCTACCGGGACCGGCTCGCCTTCGAGCTCAAGATCATCGGCGACATGGGCTTTTCGGGCTATTTCCTGATCGTCGCCGATTTCATCCAGTGGGCAAAGGCGCAAGGGATCCCGGTGGGCCCCGGCCGGGGTTCGGGCGCGGGTTCGGCGGTCGCCTGGGCGCTCCTCATCACCGATCTCGATCCGCTTGCGCTCGGCCTGCTGTTCGAACGCTTCCTCAACCCCGAACGCCGCTCGATGCCCGATTTCGACATCGACTTCTGCGAAACCCGCCGCGAAGAGGTGATCCGCTACGTGCAGGCGAAGTATGGCCGCGAGCAGGTCGCGCAGATCATCACCTTCGGAACATTGAAGGCCCGCGCGGTTGTCAAGGATGTCGGCCGCGTGATGCAGCTGCCCTATGGGCAGGTGAACCGGCTGTCGAACCTGATCCCCGCCAGCCCCGCCGACCCGTGGGACCTGCAGCGCACGCTGAACGGCGTTCCCGAATTCACCGCCGAGATGAATGCCGACCCCAAGGTCGCAAGCCTCGTCAAGGTCGGCCTGCAGCTGGAAAACCGCCCCCGCCACGCCTCCACCCACGCCGCCGGCGTCGTCATCGGCGACCGGCCGCTCGCCGAGCTCGTGCCCCTTTACCGCGATCCGCGCTCGGACTTCCCGGTCACCCAGTTCGATCTCAAATGGGCCGAGGAAGCGGGCCTCGTGAAGTTCGACTTCCTGGGCCTGAAAACGCTCTCCGTCCTCGCCCGCGCGAAGCAGTTGCTTCAGGCGCGTGGCACCCAAATCGACCTCGACACGCTGCCCTGGGACGATCCCCGGGTCTATGCGCTGATGACGCGGGGCGACACGGTCGGCGTGTTCCAGTTCGAATCCGAAGGCATGCGCCGCGCGCTCGCGCTGGTAAAGCCGACCGTCTTCGAGGACATCATCGCGCTCGGCGCCCTCTACCGGCCGGGCCCGATGGACAATATCCCCAGCTTCGCCGCCCGCAAATGGGGCCGGGAGCAGCCCGATTACCTGCACCCCATGCTCGAACCCATACTGAAGCCCACCTACGGCGTCATCATCTACCAGGAGCAGGTGATGCAGATCGCGCAGGTGCTCGCCGGCTACTCGCTGGGCGAGGCCGATTTGCTCAGGCGCGCCATGGGCAAGAAGATCCAGGCCGAGATGGACGCGCAACGCGCCCGCTTCGTCGAGGGTGCCAAGGCCAACGGCGTGCCCGGGCCCCAAGCCGAGTTCATCTTCAACCTGGTCGACAAGTTCGCCGGCTACGGCTTCAACAAAAGCCACGCGGCCGCCTATGCCCTCGTCGCCTGGCAGACCGCCTGGCTGAAAACGCACCACCCGGCCGCCTTCTACGCCGGCACCATGGCCTACGATATCCACCTGACCGACAAGCTCTGCGTGCTGGTTGACGACCTGCGCCGCCTCGGCGTGCCGCTGCTGGGCCCCTGCATCAATGCCTCGTCGGCCGATTTCACGCTCGAGGATTTGCCGCCTCCGGCGGCGGGGGAAGATCAGGACGGACAGATCGCCGTCCGCTACGCACTCGGCGCGCTGAAGGGCGTCGGCGAAGGCGCGATGGCCGACATCTGCGCCGAACGCGCCGCCAACGGGCCCTTCCGCAGCCTCGACGATTTCATCAACCGCATCGATCCGCGCGCGCTGAACCGCCGCCAGATGGAGGCGCTTGCGGCGGCCGGCGCCTTCGACTGTTTCGGGCTGGAGCGTGCCCGCGTCTTCGCGGCCGCCGAACTGCTGATGGCCGCCGCCACCCGCGCGGCCGACGCCCTCGTCACCGGGCAGGGCGGCCTCTTCGGCGGCGCCTCCGAAGCCGAGGCGGTGCCGCTTCCCGAAGCAAAGGCCTGGCCGCTCGGCGAGCGCCTGAGCCGCGAGCGCGAGGCCTTCGGCTTCTGGTTCTCGGGCCACCCGGTCGAGGCCCATGCCGCCGTGCTCGCCGCGATGAGCGTGATGACAGCAGCCGACGCACTCGCCAAGCGGTCGCCGGCCGGCACCCGCCTTACCGTCCGCATGGCGGGGCTGGTGGAGGACACCCGCTGGCGCGTGCCGCAGGGCAAGGGGCCAGACCGGCGCTACCTGATGGCGGACCTGACCGACCAGTCCGGCAAATGGGCGGCCACCGCCTTCAACGCGGAGGTGCAGGAGGCGCTGCTCATGGCCCTGCCGGCTGGCGAGCCGCTGCTCCTCGACGTGGAGCTGCAATGGCGCGAGGGCGACGAAAGCCCCCGCCTTGCCGTCCAGTCCGCAAGGCCGATGAACGCGCTGGTGAAATCCGCCCGCGCGCTGCTCGCCATCCAACTCGCACCGGGCGCCGACACCAGCCTCATCCCCGCGCTCGCCTCCCTGCTCCCGCGCGGCGGGCGCAGCGTGGTGGAGGCCAGCGTGCCGATGACCGGCGGCGGCCATGCCGTGATCCGCCTGGGGCAGGATTTCACCCTCGCGCCCGGCGCCGACACCGAGATCGCGCAGCTGCCGGGCGTGGCCGGGGCACAGGTGACCGCGATGACCCAGCCGTTGCGGCTGGTCGCCTGAGGGGCTGGCGCAACTCAGCCGCCGCGCCTAGACATCGCCGGAACTGAGGGAGACTGACATCATGCCCATCACGCTCTACGATGCCTTCGTGCCCAGCTGCCGCCAGATCGTCGGCTCCACGCTGGCCCTCATCGACAAGGCCGAAAGGCACTGCACGGAAACCGGCTGCGCGCCCGAGGACATCGCCGGCGCCAGCCTGCATCCAACCATGTTGCCGCTCGGCTTCCAGATAAAGTCGGCCGCCCAGCACAGCGCAGGCGCGATCGAGGGCGTGCGCGAAGGCCGCTTCAGCCCGCTCGGCGGCGAGATGCCGGTCGATTTCGCTGGCATGAAGTCGATGCTCGAACAGGCCGAGGCCGCGCTTGCCACCATCACCGCAGACGAAATGGAAGGCTTCATCGGTCGCGACATGCTGTTCGAGATGCCGGGCCTGAAGCTCCCCTTCACCGCCGAACAGTTCCTGCTCTCCTTCTCCCAGCCCAACTTCTATTTCCACGCCTCCACCGCCTACGGCATCCTGCGCGCCAACGGCGTCGGCCTTGGCAAGCGCGATTTCCTGGGCGCGCTCCGCCTCAAGATGTGAAGGCGCGTCCGCTTTTCCCCGCGCGGCGGTAGGCGCCGCCCTGTTCGCGATTTCGGACAGCCTGATCTTCCAGCGCATGGGCCCGCTCTGAGGCGCGCAGTGGGCCGACACCGCCATCTGGGCCACCTACTTCGCCGGCCAGGCCCTGATCGCATGGGGTGTCGCCTCCAAACTTGACTCCTGCCCCGTCCCCAACTAACCGCCCCGCCCATCCCTCATGCAGGGGGAAACCTTCCGGTGTCTCGGCCACAGCCGAAACTCACCCCTGCAGCGGACCAACCGGTTAGGAGAACACACCATGGCGACATCCCCCGTGCATTCGGGCCCCGTGAATCCGGGCCCCGTCCATTCAGGCCCCGTGAATTCAGGTGACGTGTCGATGCAGGCGCTGCTTGAGGCTGGCGCGCATTTCGGCCACCAGACCCACCGCTGGAACCCGAAGATGAAGCCCTACATCTTCGGCGAGCGCAACGGAATCCACATCCTTGATTTGTCGCAGACCGTGCCGCTGTTCGCCCGCGCGCTCGATTTCGTCCGCGCCACCTCGGCTGCCGGCGGCAAGGTGCTGTTCGTCGGCACCAAGCGCCAGGCGCAGGAGCCGGTTGCCGAAGCCGCCCGCCGGTCGGGCCAGCATTATGTCAACCACCGCTGGCTTGGCGGCATGCTGACCAACTGGAAGACCATCTCGGCCTCCATCCGGAAGTTCAAGACGCTCGAAGAGCAGCTCTCGGGCGACACGCACGGCTTCACCAAGAAGGAAGTGCTGAAGATGACCCGCGAGCGCGACAAGTTCGAAGCCTCGCTCGGCGGCATCCGCGACATGAACGGCCTGCCCGACCTGATGTTCGTGATCGATGTGAACAAGGAAGACCTCGCCATCAAGGAAGCCAATGTGCTCGGCATCCCGGTGATCGCGATCCTCGACAGCAACACCGATCCGGCCAACATCGCCTTCCCGGTGCCCGGCAACGACGATGCGGCGCGCGCCATCCAGCTCTATTGCAACGCGGTGGCGGATTCGATCCTTGCCGGCAAGCAGGGCCGGCAAGTGGCCCAGGGCGTGGACATCGGCGCCATGGCCGAGCCGGAAGCCGAAGTCGCACTCGGCGCCTGACATGCAAGGCGCAAGCCGCCCGCTGTCATAAAACCGAAAACAGGGGGTTGCACGAGGCCAGCGTGGCTGTGCCCGCAAATGCGGGACAGGCGTGCAGCCCCCACCCCATAGAGCAAAGGAGCCCATGATGGCCGAGATCACTGCCGCCCTTGTGAAAGAACTTCGCGACCGCACCGGCGCAGGCATGATGGACTGCAAGAAGGCCCTGTCGGAAACCGGCGGAGACTTCGAAAAGGCGGTCGACTGGCTGCGAACCAAGGGCCTCGCCTCTGCCGCCAAGAAGGCCGGCCGCACGGCCGCCGAAGGCCTCGTCGGCGTTGTCGTCCAGGGCAACCGCGGCGCCGTCATCGAGGTGAACTCGGAAACCGACTTCGTCGCCAAGAACGCCCAGTTCCAGGATTTCGTCGCCGAAGTTGCCAGGGTAAGCCTCAAGACCGGCGCCGACATCGAGGCGCTGCTTGCCAGCGCCTATCCGGCCGGCGGCGGCACCGTGCAGGAGGTGCTCACCAACAACATCGCCACCATCGGCGAGCAGCAGGCCGTGCGCCGGGCCGCAATCGTGGAAGCGACCGGCGCGGTTGCCTCCTATGTGCACAATGCGGCGGCTCCCGATCGCGGCAAGATCGGCGTGCTCGTCGCCATCGACAGCACGGCCACAGACCTCTCGCACGAACAACGGGCCGCGCTCGCCGCGCTCGGCAAGCAGATCGCGATGCACATCGCAGCCGCGAACCCGCTGGCGCTGACCGCCGACGACATCGATCCGGCCCTGCTTGAGCGCGAGCGCGCGATTGCAGCCGAAAAGGCAGCCGCCAGCGGCAAGCCCGCCGACATCGTCGAGCGCATGGTCGACGGCGCGGTGCGCAAGTTTGCCGGCGAGCAGGCGCTGCTTTCCCAGCTGTTCGTGATCGACGGCAAGTCCAAGGTCTCCGACGTGGTCGCCGCCGAAGCGAAAAAGCTCGGCGCCGAGGTCAGCATCGCGAAGTTCGTCCGCTTCCAGCTCGGCGAAGGCATCGAGAGGAAGGAATCGGACTTCGCAGCCGAAGTGGCAGCGGCCGCCGGCGTGGCGTAACGTTCCAGCCTGCTGCGCCGGAAACGGCACCGGCCCGCACCGCGTTTTGCGCAACCGCGAATTCCAGGCGCGGTGCCCGGCCACCCGATGCCGATACTGCCGTTGGGTGGCCGGGTGGGGGTGCGGGCCGGTGCAGCCGTTTCCGCCCCGCGGAAACAAGAAGCGGGCGGCCGCGCTCTCTACTTGAGGGCGCGGCCCCGTCTCGCTAAGCCCAAGCCGCAACCCCATTCGACAGGCCACCCATGTCCCGCCCGCCCCACAAGCGCATCCTTCTGAAGCTCTCGGGCGAAGCGGCCATGGGCGACCAGGCCTTCGGAATCGATCCCGCGACCGTCGCCCGCGTCGCCGGCGAGGTGAAGGCGGCGAAGGTCGCCGGCTTCGAACTCTGCCTCGTGATCGGCGGCGGCAACATCTTCCGCGGCATGGCGGGTGCAGCCAAGGGCATGGACCGCGCGACCGCCGATTACATGGGCATGCTTGCCACCATCATGAATGCGCTTGCCATGCAGGATGCGCTGGAACAGCAGGGCGTCGAAACCCGCGTGCAATCCGCGATCCCCATGAATGCGGTCTGCGAACCCTATATTCGCCGCCGCGCCGAACGGCACCTGGAAAAGGGCCGCGTGGTCATCTTCGCCGCCGGCACCGGAAGTCCCTATTTCACGACCGACAGCGGCGCTGCCCTTCGGGCCGCCGAAATGCGCTGCGATGCCCTGTTCAAGGGCACCTCGGTCGATGGCGTCTACGACAGCGACCCGAAAACCAACCCCGTCGCCCGCCGCTACGACCGCATCGGCTATGATCGGGTGCTGGCCGACAATCTGAAGGTGATGGACGCCGCTGCAATCGCGCTGTGCCGCGACAACCGCATCCCGATCGTGGTTTTCAATATCCGCGAGGAAGGAAATCTCGCCCGGGTGCTTTCCGGCGATGGCATTTCGACGACAGTTGGCGAATAAGGACAATCCAAGGGGAGTTTCATGGCCGAATTCGATGCCAATGCAGTGAAGACGGATCTCGAGCGGCGCATGAAAGGCGCCGTCGAAAGCCTGCAGAGCGATCTTGCCGGCCTGCGCACGGGCCGTGCGAACACCTCACTGCTCGATCCGGTCACGGTCGAGGTCTATGGCGCCAGCATGCCGCTGCAACAGGTCGCAACCGTCACCGCGCCCGAACCGCGGATGCTCGCCGTCCAGGTGTGGGACCGCTCGAACGTCACGTCCGTCGAAAAGGCGATCCGCTCGGCCGGCCTTGGCCTCAATCCGATTTCCGAAGGCCAGACTCTTCGCCTGCCAATCCCCGACCTCACCGAGGACCGGCGCAAGGAGCTTGCAAAGCTCGCGACCCAATATGCCGAAAAGGCGCGCATCGCGATCCGCAACGTGCGGCGCGACGGCAATGAAGGCCTGAAGGCCGCCGAAAAGAAGGGCAAGCTCAGCCAGGACGAGCTCAAGCGGCTGGAAGGCGATGTCCAGAAGCTGACCGACAAGGCGATCGCCGAGGTGGACACCGCGGCAACCGCCAAGGAGAAGGAAATCCTTGGGCGGTGAACTGGTTCAGCCCCGGGAGGACCCGCGCGGTGGGCCCCGCCCCCGGGGCTGAGGCTGTCGCCGACGGCGAGCTGTCGCCGGTTTCCGGCGGCCCCCGGCATGTGGCGATCATCATGGACGGCAACGGCCGCTGGGCCAAGGCCCGCCGTCTCCCGCGCCTTGCCGGCCACAAGGCCGGCGTAGAGGCCGTGCGCCGCATCGTGCGCGCGGTACCCCGCCTCGGCATCGAGACACTGACGCTCTATGCCTTCAGCTCGGAAAACTGGCGCCGCCCGGCCGACGAAGTTTCCGACCTGATGAGCCTGCTCCGGCACCATCTTCTCGCCGAACTGGAGGAGCTCGACAGCAACGGCGCCCGCCTGAGCCTGATCGGCGACTGGCGCGCGCTGAAGCCCGATGTCGTCGAGCGGCTGGAAAATGCGCTGCACGCCACCAAAGACAACAGCCGGTTCCGCCTGGTGGTGGCGCTGAACTACGGCGGCCAGGACGAGCTGGTCCGTGCGATGCAGGCCATCGGCAGCCGGGTCGCCGACGGCACGGTCAGCCCGCAGTCGATCACGCCGCAGATGATCGAAGCCGGGCTCGACACCGCCGAACTTCCGCCGGTCGATCTCATCATCCGCACCTCGGGCGAACAGCGGCTGTCCAACTTCCTGCTCTGGCAGGCGGCCTATGCCGAGCTCTGGTTCACCCCCGTCCTCTGGCCCGATTTCGACGAGGCCGTGCTGCGCGAGGCGGCGACCAGCTTCGCCGCGCGCGAGAGACGCTATGGCGGCCGCTGAGCCCGGCGCGGCCACCCCCCCGCTCGGCCGGTCCAATCTCGCCTCGCGGGTGATCGTGGGCGTTTTCCTCGCCGTCTTGGCTGTCGCCGACATCTGGGTGGGCGGCCGGGCCTTTGCAGCGATGATCGTTGTCGGCGTCACGCTCGTCCTGTGGGAATGGTGCGCCATGCACGGCATCCCGCTGCCGCGGCGCATGGCGGGCATCGCAGCGCTCGTGGCGGCAAGTGCACTCGCCCATGCCGGCCTCCCGGGCCGGGCGCTCGCCCTGCTCGGCACCGCGATCCTCCTGTTCCTGCTGGTGTCGGCAGCCACCCGTGCCGCAGGCAAACGCTGGCTGTCGACCGGCCTCCTCTACGCCGGGCTCCCGGCAGTGGCCCTCATCTGGCTTCGCCAGCAGTCCGATGGCTTCGCGCTGGTGATGTGGACGATGGCGCTGGTCTGGGCGACCGACATCTTCGCCTATGTCGCCGGCCGCAGCATCGGCGGCCCGAAGATCTGGACAGCGATCAGCCCCAACAAGACCTGGGCCGGCCTCGTCGGCGGAATGCTCGCCGCAGCCCTTTTCTCGATCGTCTTTGCACGGTTCGCCGGCTGGCCGCACACGGCGCTTGCCATGGCGCTGATCGGGGCGCTGCTCGCGATCGTCGCCCAGGCCGGCGACTTCTTCGAAAGCTGGCTGAAGCGCCGCGCCGGGGTCAAGGATTCCGGCATCCTGCTCGGCGGCCACGGCGGGGTGATGGACCGGGTCGACGGTCTGGTCCCGGTCTGCGTCGTCGTTGCCCTGTGGGTCGGCGCTCAGCCGCCGGCCCGGCTGGTTCTCGGCATCACAGGGGCTTTTGCGTGAAGCGGCTCACCATTCTCGGCGCGACGGGCTCCGTCGGCAGCTCCACCCTCGATCTGGTTGCCCGCAATCCGGATCGCTTCCAGATCGCAGGGCTGGCCGCCGGCAAGGACTGGGCCCGCCTTGCAGACCTTGCCCGCAGCTTCCACCCCACCCGCGTCGTGATCGCCGACGAAGCCGGCTATGCGCCGCTGAAGCAGGCGCTTGCCGACCTGCCCGCGATCGAGGTCGCAGCCGGCGCCGCGGCCCTCGTCGAACTCGCCGGCGCGCCCGCCGATCTCGCCGTCGCCTCCATCGTCGGCGCCGCCGGCCTCCCCAGCACCTTCGCCGCGCTCGATGCCGGCATCTCCGTCGCACTCGCCAACAAGGAGGCGCTCGTCTGCGCCGGCGGCCTGATGACAGCCGCAGCCCGGCGTTCCGGCGCCACCATCCTCACCATCGACAGCGAGCACAACGCCATCTTCCAGGTGCTCGAGGCGGTCGAGCGCGTGCGCCGGATCATCATCACCGCCTCGGGCGGCCCGTTCCGCACCTGGACGCGCGAGGCCATGGCCACGGCCACGCCCGCCCAGGCGGTGAAGCACCCCACCTGGTCGATGGGCGCCAAGATCTCGGTCGACAGCGCAACGCTCATGAACAAGGGGCTCGAGCTCATCGAGGCCTACCACCTGTTCGGCCTGCGCACAGACCAGCTCGACGTGCTTGTCCACCCGCAGAGCCTGGTGCACGGGCTTGTCGAGTATATCGACGGATCGGTGCTGGCCCAGCTCGGCTCGGCCGACATGCGCGTGCCCATCGCCCATGCGCTCGCCTGGCCAGACCGGATTTTCACCCCGGTCGAGCGCCTGGACCTCGCCCGCATCGGCAAACTGGAATTCGAAGAGGCCGACCGCACCCGCTTCCCGGCCCTTGCGCTTGCCGAAGCGGCGCTCGGCGAAGGCGCCTGCCGGCCCTGCATCCTGAATGCTGCCAACGAAGAGGCAGTCGCTGCCTTCCTCGCTGGCCGAATCGGCTTTCTGGACATCGCAGCCGTGGTCGCCGAAACGCTCGCCGCGCTGCCATCGCGCTGCCCCGAGACGCTGGAAGACGTCGCCGAAGTCGACCGGCAGGCCCGCGCAAGGGCGCAACACTATATTGCACAGGCGAAATAAAGCGCCTTTGCCGCGCGCCGCGCCACAGTCTAAGGAAGGTCGATGGAAACCCTTGCAAGCCCGGGCCTGGTGTATACGGCCGCCGCCTTCATCCTCGTCATCGGTGTGCTCGTGTTCGTGCACGAATTCGGCCACTACGGCATGGCCCGCCTGTTTGGAATGAAGGTGGAAACCTTTGCCGTCGGCTTCGGCCGCGAGATCATCGGCTGGACCGACAGCCGCGGCACGCGCTGGAAGCTCGGCTGGCTGCCGCTGGGCGGCTATGCCAAGTTCGCAGGCGACGCCAATGCCGCAAGCCAGCCCTCGAACGATCCCGAAGCCGATCTTCAATGGGCTCCGGAAGAACGGGCGAACCTGTTCCACAACCGGCCGCTCTGGCAGCGCTCGCTGGTCGTGCTCGCGGGGCCGGCGATCAACTTCCTGTTCGCGATCCTGATCTTCACCGTCTTCTTCCTCACCTACGGCCATCAGGTCACCCCGCCGGTCGCCGGCGAGGTGGTTTCCGGCAGCCCGGCGGCCGCCGCCGGGCTGAAGGCGGGCGACACGATCCTGTCCATCGACGGCCAGCGGGTCAGCCGGTTCGAGGACGTCGGCCGGATCGTCGCAATCAACACCGGCACGCCGATCGAGGCCGTCGTCAGCCGCGGCGGCAGGCAACTGGTCCTCGACATCGAGCCGCGCCTGGTGACCGAGGTCGACCGGTTCGGAAACGAATATCAGCGCGGCCAGATCGGCATTGCCTCGGGCGAGCGGGTGATCGTCCACCACGGGCCGGTGAATGCCGTCCGCTGGGCCGTGATCGAGACTTGGGGCGCAGTCCGGATGATGTGGGACACGACAGTCCAGGTCGTCACCGGCCGCCGCGCGATCGAGGATCTGGGCGGCCCGGTGAAGATCGCGCAGTTCTCGGGGCAGAGCGCGTCGCTCGGGCTCCCTGCGCTGATCGCCTTCATCGCGCTTATCTCGATAAACCTCGGGTTCATCAACCTGCTGCCAATCCCGATGCTGGACGGAGGGCACCTGTTCCTCTACGCGCTTGAAGGTATCCGGCGTCGGCCGCTCAACCCAAGGTTGCAGGAATGGGCGTTTATGTCGGGATTTGCGCTGCTGATGTCGCTGATGCTTGTCCTCACCTGGCACGACCTGCAATCGGTCGGCGTGTGGGACAGGCTGGCAACCGCCATCGGCTGACGCCAGCCAGGAACCAGGGTTAACGTGACGAGCAATCAGTTGGCAGCAGGGCCATGGCCTGCACGGTTGACCAACCTCCGCCAGACCCTCCTTCCGCTCCTCCTGATGGGCGTGTCGCCCCTCGTCCCGGGCACAGCGCTCGCGCAGTCCGCATCTGCACCGTCACCCGCCCCCGCCCCCGCCCCTGCGTCCGGGCAGCCTGCCCAGCCGGCTGCAGCGCCCGCAGCACCCCTCTCCACGGCAGCACCTGCCCCCGCAGCCGCCCCCGCCCCCGAGGTCCGGATCATCCGCTCGCTCGACGTCGTCGGCAACGAGCGCCTCGAGTCCGACACCGTCCGCTCCTACATCGATCTGCGCGCCGGCGAGCCCTACGATCGGGTCCGCACAGACCGCGCGTTGAAGGCGCTGTTCGCAACCGAACTGTTCGCCGACGTGGAAATCCGCGACGACGGCGACGGCAACCTCACCATCGACGTGCGCGAAAACCCGGTCATCAACCGGGTGATCATCGAAGGCGCCAAGCGCATCAAGGAAGACAAGATCCGCGAGGAGATCAAGGTCGCCCCGCGGCAGATCTTCACCCGCAGCCGGGCCCGGGCTGATGTCGCGCGCATCCTCGAACTCTACCGGCGCGGCGGCCGCTTCGCCGCCCGGGTCGAACCCAAGATCGTCCAGCTCGAACAGAACCGGGTCGATCTCGTTTTCGAGATCTCGGAAGGCCCCAAGTCCAAGGTCCGGCAGATCAACATCATCGGAAACGAGCGGTTTTCCGACAATGAGCTCCGCAGCGAGATGGTGACCCGCCAGGCCCGCCCCCTGCGGCTCTTCACCTCCAACGACACCTATGATCCCGACCGTCTGGCCTTCGATCAGCAAAAGCTCCGGCAGTTCTACCTGACCCAGGGCTATGCCGACTTCCGCGTCGTCTCCTCGGTCGCCGAACTCACGCCCGACCGCCGCGATTTCATCGTCACCTACGTCGTCGAGGAAGGCAATCGCTACAAGTTCGGCGATGTCGATCTCACCAGCCAGATCCGCGACGTGAAGGCCGAAACCTTCAAGAACCTGCTGCCCATGGAAAAGGGCGACTGGTACAACGCCAAGCTGGTCGAGGACACCATCGACGGCCTCACCGAATCCGTCGGCCTCCTGGGTTATGCCTTCGCCGAAGTCCGCCCGAACTTCGATCGGGACAAGGACAAGCAGGAGATGAACATCACCTTCGTGGTGAACGAAGCTCCGCGCGTCTATGTCGAGAGCGTCACCGTGAACGGCAACACCCGCACCCGCGACGAGGTGATCCGCCGCGAGTTCCGCCTTGCCGAAGGCGACGCCTTCAACTCGGTCAAGGTCAAGCGCTCGCGCGATCGCATCCAGAGCCTGGGCTTCTTCCAGGACAAGCTGGAGGTGAAGCAGGCGCCGGGCACGGCCCCAGACAGGGTCGCGCTGCAGGTCGACGTGGAAGAACGGCCGACCGGCTCGCTCCAGCTCTCCGCCGGCTTCTCCAGCCTCGAACGCTTCATCTTCAGCTTCTCGATCGAGGAGCGCAATTTCCGCGGCCGGGCCCAGCAGCTGCGCCTTTCCGCCAACATCTCGCAGTTCCAGCGGTCGGTCGAGGTCGGCTTCACCGAACCCTATCTGTTCGATCGCAACCTCGCGATGGGTTTCGATATTTTCCGACGCGATTTCAACAACTTCAACTTCGATGTCAACGGCAACCGCAACACCACCTACGAACAGGTGACAACCGGTTTCCAGCTCCGCGCCGGCACCGCCATCACCGAATTCTGGCAAGCCCAGCTGCGCTATGGCCTGTCGATCGACGAAGTCAGCCTCGACGAGAGCCTGTTCTTCTCGCCCAATCCGGTGACCGGCACGCTGGAGTGCGACCCCCTGCGGGCCGGCCGCTTCCTGTGCGAGACCCTCGGCCGCTTCACCATCTCGTCCATCGGCTACAGCCTGGTCAACGATACGCTCGACAACCGGATCCGCCCGTCCCGCGGCCAGCGCATCATCGTCAGCCAGGATCTGGCCGGGCTCGGCGGTTCGGTCAGATATCTGCGCACGCGGGTGAACTATGATCGCTACTGGCGCCTGCCGGCGAACTTTATCCTCAACCTCGGTGGCGAGGCCGGCAACATCTTCGGCTGGGGCGGCTCCGACGTCCGCCTGGTCGACCGCTCCTTCCTCGGCGAGCCGCGCTTCCGCGGCTTCGGCATCCGCGGCGTCGGCCCCCGCGTGCTGCGCTTTTTCGATACCAACCCGGCCACGCCGGAAATCGAGCGGTCGGAAAACCGGCGCGACGCGCAGGACGATGCCATCGGCGGCCAGAACTATTATCTCGCCCGCGCCGAAGTGGAGATTCCGCTCGGCTCGGGCGGGGCCGAGCTTGGCCTGCGGCCTTCGGTCTTCGTCGATGTCGGCGCGCTCTGGGGCGTCACCAGGCCCGACATCATCGCAAACCAGCCAACGGTCCCGGCCAGCTGCGACCCCGACGGGCAGAACTGCCGGGATGCCATCCCCGGCTTCAGCGAGGAGTTCGTCGGCGACAGCCCAAGTCCCCGCATATCCGTCGGGATCGGCGTTGCGTGGAACTCGCCCTTCGGTCCCTTCCGCTTTGATCTTGCACGCGCCATCAAGACAGTGGAAGGCGACCT
>BBPD01000685.1_pt1 | contig 27256 bp, 23 predicted proteins | sample 1344911 | NCBI WGS metagenome assembly BBPD01 (sample SAMD00019088, study PRJDB2971) | groundwater metagenome | biome: freshwater biome; feature: mineral spring; material: ground water | place: USA: CA, Sonoma | collected 2011-09 | depth surface m
AAAAAACAATGCATGAGTGGTGCCGGACGTGGGACTCGAACCCACACGCTTTTAAGGGCGGCGGATTTTGAGTCCGCTGCGTCTACCGATTCCGCCAGTCCGGCCGCGTCGAGGAGTATACCTGCGGATGCCGCCTGCCGCAGCCATCAGCCTTCGAGGAAATCGCGTACCGCTGGCGCGAAGCGGGCGAGATCCACCAGAAAGGCGTCATGGCCCTGCGGCGAGGGCAGGGGCAGAAAGCGGCTATCGACGCCGCCGGCGCGGAAGCCCTCGGCCACCTGCTCCTGCTGCTGTAGCGGAAACAAAATATCGGTGTGTACGCCGATGGCCAGGGCCTGCTCGAGTTCTACCGTCGCGAGTGCCGCGATGACCTTGGCGTCCTCGTCGCTGCCGTCGCCGCGGCTGGTGCCGGGTGCGTAGTCGGCAGCGTCGAACCAGTCCATCGAGCGCGACAGGTACAGGTAGGCGTTCGGGTCGAAGTGGCGCACGAAGCGTCGCGCATGGCCTTCGAGGTAGCGTTCAACCTCGAACTCGGGGCCGAAGGGGTCGTCCTCGCGGCACTCGGCTTCAAACTTGACGCGGCCGAAGCGGCCGTCCCATTCCATCGCCGAGCGGTAGGTGATGACGCCGAGTTTTCGCGCCATGCGCATGCCGCTCTCGGGGTAGTTCGCGTCGGTGTAGCGGCCGTCGTTCCACATCGGGTCAAGGCGGATGGCCTCGCGTTGCAGCGAGCGAATGGCGATGGAGAAGGGCAGCGAGCGGGCGCTGCCGCTGATGTTGAGGTGCCGCCGCGCGATGCCGGGATGGCGCAGCAGCAAGGCCAGCGCGCTCATGCCGCCCATTGAGTTGCCGATCACGGTGTCGAGGCGCTCGATACCCAGCGCGCGGATCAGGTGCGCGGCCGCATCGGCACCGTCCTCGATGCTCAGATCGGGGAAGTCGAGACGGTAGGGCTCGCCGCTGGTCGGGTTGATCGAGGCTGCACCCGTCGAGCCCTTACAACTGCCTAAAGGATTCACGCTGACGACAAACCAGCGCTCGGTGTCGATGGCTTTGCTTGGGCCCAGCATGCCTTCCCACCAGCCCTGCTCGGGGTTTTCGGCGTGGCTGGCGGCATGCGCGTTCGGCGACAGTCCGGGCAGGATCAGCAGCGCATTGTCGCGCGCTGAATTGAGAGTGCCCCAAGTTTCGAAGGCCAATCGCGCGCCGATTAAGGCACCGCCGCGGCGCATCGGGAATGGCGAGGGCAGGGCAAAGAAACGCGTGCCCTGTGGGATGAATTCGGTCACTGGTCGGCGATGGGTGGGCGGACGGAAGTGGTCGTCGTGTCGCCGGGTGCCAGCCGCAAGGTGATCGGCGTGGCTTTCGCTAGCTCGACCACCACCGGCACGGCGACCAGGTCGCCCGCTTCGGCCTGTACCGAGCCGGCACGCGCAAAACGTGCCGAAACCTCGACGCGCGGTGTTGCGGAAAGCAAGGCGGTGGGCATCAGGCGGTCGGCGTCGCTGAGTGTCACGGTGAGCGGCAAGCGGACGTCTTGCAGGCGCTTGGCCGCCACCGGCGGGCCCGGTGCATCGGCGTTACGGGCGAAAACGAACAGCACGGCTTGCGGCGGAAGCGTGGCAATGGCGGCTGGATCGGCTTCGATGTGCAAGGTGAGCGTGCCGGCCGTATTGCTGACGGGTTCGCTGGCGGACGCGGGGCTGGTGGCCTCGGCGGGGGCGGCCGTCGCCACAGGTGTGGGATCGATCGGCGGAAGGCCGGCGACGGCGCGTGCGCCTGCGATCTGCTCGCGCAACGCTTTCGCGGTAGCCTCGTCGACGCTTGGTAGCAGAAATTCCCAGCGGGCGGCCGCATCGGCCGCGTCGCCGGCCTGCAAGGAGGCGATGCCACGGAACCAAAGCGCGCGAGCGTGAACGGGCGAGGTCCTGAGGGCTGCATCGAGTAGGGCGATGGCCTCGGCACCGAAGCGCCGCTCGGCGTTGGCGAGCGAGAGCGCTTCGGCCATTTCGACCTTGAGATCAGGGTCTTCAGGCGCGAGCGCGTTTGCTTTGCGGTACGCGTCCACCGCGCCTGCGAAGATGGACAAGGCACCAGTTACGTCGCCCGCTTCTTGCAGATTACGGCCCAAGCCCTTGCGAGTGCGAGCGAGCAACACCCAGCCCTCGAAACTACCCGGTTCACGCTCGAGGCGGCGTTCGAGTTGGGCCACGGCCTGTTCGATGGACTCGGGGATCTCGCGTTGGGTCGGGTCGAGGCCGTCCGGCGTTCCGAAAAAGGCGTACAGGCCAAATGCGCCGATGGGAAAGGCGAGCAGCATCACCATGGCGGCGCGGCGTGCGTCGGTCCAAAGCGCGGGAAGCACGAAGGCGAGTGCGAGCGCCACCAGCGCAATAGAGGTGAGGACAAAGGCAAGCATCAGGGGTTCACTATTCTTGGCGGTCTGCGGCGGGTGGGGTGGCGGGTGCCTGCCTCTGCTGGCGGCGAACCACCGTGATCAGCACCGCCGTGCCGATCAACAGCAGTACAAAAGGCCCGAACCAAAGCGCCCATGTCACAGGGGTGAGTTTGGGTCGGTAGAGGACGAAATCGCCGTAGCGGGCACGAAACCATTCCTTGATTTCGGCATCCGACTTGCCCTCGCGTACCCGCGCGAGCAACTGGTAACGCAGGTCGTCGGCGACACCGGCCGGCGAGTCGTCCAAGGACTCGTTTTGGCACATCACGCAACGTATTTCGCGCGCGAGTACGCGGTAGCGTTCTTCCTCTTCGGGGCTTTGGAATTCTTTTGGATGCAAAGCCATCGATAGCCCCGCGAACACCAGTAACAGCAAGGCGAGCGCGGCTTTCGTCCAGCTGCTCATGGTATGGCCTCTAGGCTTACAAGGAGTGGCCAGAGATACTCTTCGACGATCTCGGGGGTCATCGGGCCGACGTGTTTCCAGCGCACTACACCCGTGGCATCGACGAGGAAGGTCTCCGGAGAGCCGTAGATGCCCCAGTCGATGGCGTCGCGGCCTTCGGCGTCGACGATGATGCGATCGAAGGGATTACCGAACTGCGCCAACCAGCGAGCGGCATCCTCTGGCGTATCTTTGTAGTTGTAGCCCACCACTTTGATCCGTCCGCTGCGCGCAATGTCGGAAATGACGGGGTGCTCGGCCCGGCAGCTCGCACACCAACTGGCCCAGATGTTGAGCAGGTAGGGTTGGCCGAGGAAATCGGCCTTGCGAACGATGACTGTTGGATCGGCGAAATCTGGCAAAGCGAACTCTGGTGCCGGCCTGCCGATCAGGGGTGATTCGATGGCAGTGGAGGTCTTGCCGGCATTCATCAGCACGCCAGCGCCGAGCAGTAAGGCGAGCCCGAGAAACAGCGCGAGTGGCAGCCAGCGCGTCATCCGCGAGCTTCGATGGCGGGCGTGCTGCCGGTGTCACGTTCGGGGCCCTTGGACACCGGCCGACGGAAGCGACGGTCGAAGGCGACCACGAAAGCGCCGATCGCCATCAGCAAAGCACCGATCCAGATCCAGCGGATAAAGGGTTTGACGTAGAGTCGAACCGCCCACTCGGTCTTGGCCTCGTCGAGCGGATCGCCCAGCGCCACGTACAGATCGCGAAAAACGCCGGCGTCGTAATAGGCCTCGGTCATCATCTGGCCAGCCACGGGATAGAAGCGCTTCTCTGGATTCAGTGTTGTGACATACGCGCCGTCCCGAAACACTCTCACGGTGCCAACATCAGCGTCGAAGTTCGGCCCCTGTTCCGGCACGACGCCGTCGAACACGAAGGTGTAGTCGCGCACTTCGAAGCTCATGCCTGGCTTGGCCGCGACATCGCGCTCGATCATCGTGCTTTCGTGAACCAGCACACCGATGACGAAGATGCCGACGCCCGCGTGTGCCAGAACCATGCCGGTCATCTCGGCGGTCAGTTTCTGCCGCTGGGTCTTGAGACGCCGCCACAAGAACACGCCGGTGCCGAGCAGTACCCAGACGCCGCCGCCAATGCCCGCTGCCGTGCGGAAGGTGCCGTTGGGCCAAGTAAAGAAGGCCAGCACCATCGCCGCCAGTGCCAGTACGAACCAAGGTGCCATGAGTCGCCCGATGCCGCGCGGATCCTCGCTGCCCCAGCGACTCACCGGCCCGAAAGGCAAAAGCAGTACCAACGGCGTCATCAGAATGGTGAACATCAGGCCGAAGTAGGGGGCTCCTACCGAAATCTGCCCAAGTTTGAGCGCATCGACGAGCAGCGGGAACAACGTGCCCAGCAACACCATCGCGGTCGCTATCGTAAGCAGCAGGTTGTTGGCGAGGATGAGTGTTTCCCGGGAACTGCTGGCGAAAGGCTGCGCCTGCACCGGTTTCGGTGCTCGCGCCGCGTAGAGAGCGAGCGAGCCGCCCACCACCAGCAGCAGGAAGGCGAGGATGTACAGGCCGCGCTGCGGATCGCTGGCGAAAGCATGTACCGAGGTTAGAACGCCGGAGCGCACCAAGAAGGCACCGAGCAGCGACAGAGAGAACGCGGCGATGGCGAGCAGGATCGTCCAACTGTGGAAACTGCCGCGCTTCTCCGAGACCGCCTGCGAGTGCAGCAGGGCAGCGCCAACCAGCCAAGGCATGAAACTGGCGTTTTCGACCGGGTCCCAGAACCACCAGCCGCCCCAGCCCAGCTCGTAATAGGCCCAGTAGCTGCCAAGGCCGATACCGAGGGTCAGAAAGCCCCACGCCACGTTCGTCCACGGCCGCGACCAGCGCACCCATTGTGCGTCGATACGTCCATCGATCAGTGCCGCCACCGCAAAAGCGAAAGCCACGGCAAAGCCGACGTAACCCATGTACAGCAGTGGTGGGTGGAAAATGAGGCCGGGATCCTGCAACAGCGGGTTGAGGTCTTGGCCCGCCGCCGCCGCCGGCAGCATGCGTTCGAAGGGGTTGGAAGTGAAAGCAGTGAAGGTCAGGAAGCCGACGCTGACGAGGCCCATCACCGACAGCACACGAGCGACCACCGGCAGGGGCAGGGAGCGCGAATAGCGCGCGACAGCGGCGATCCATGCCGCTTGGATCAATACCCAGAGCAACAGCGAGCCCTCATGTCCGCCCCAAACACCGCTGATCTTGTAGATCATCGGCAGATCGATGTGCGAATTGTTGGCGACGTAGGCCACCGAGAGGTCGTGGTGGACAAAAGCCCACGTCAGCGCGGCATAGCTCAGTGTGAGCAGGGTCAGTTGGCCATAGGCCAAGGGTCGGGCGAGATTCATCCACGCCACCCGGCCGAGCTGAGCGCCGGCAAGCGGCACCACACCCAAGGTGATTGCCAGCAGCACCGCGAGCAGCAGTGCCATATTGCCAAGTTCTGGGATCATCAGTATGCGCCTAAAACGGGTGCTACGGTGGAGGCCGAAGGCATCACGGCGGTGCCCGATGCGGTGCTGGCTGCAGCGGCGGCTTTGGCGTCGGCCTTGGCGGCGGCGATGGCGTCGGCCACTTCGATGGGCATGTACTGTTCATCGTGCTTGGCCAGCACCTCGTCGGCCACCAGACGGCCATCGTGAATGCGGCCGGTGGCGATGACGCTGGTGCCTTCGCGGAACATGTCCGGCAGGATGCCGTCGTAGACCACTTGGAACTCTTGGAAGCGGTCGGTAACCCGGAACTCGACCTCCAGCGAGCCAGACTGCCGCTGCACGCTTCGTTCAAGCACAAGGCCGCCGAGTCGGAAGCGCGCGTCTTCCGGCACCTTACCGGCGAGGACGTCGGACGGCGAATGCAGGAAGGTCACGTTGCGTTGCAGGGACCAAACGATGAGGCTGCCACCGATACCAGCGGCCAGCAGCACAAGAAGGGCCATCCAAAGACGGCGTTTGCGGGTCGGATTCATAGGCTTTCGCGCGGAGAGGGCTTTTGGCGACGTTCGCGTAACAGGATGCCGCGTAGCTGCGATTTCAATTTGATTCGCGGCAAAATCGCGTCAGCAGCGAGCACGATCAAGGTGACGGCATAGGCTCCGGCAACGAACCAGACGTGCAGATGCTCCACTAGCCCGTCTCCTCGGCCAGAGCCTTGGCCCAAGGCTGGGCCGATTCGTTCTCGAGGTTCAGCACGCGGGCGCGCTGCAGCAGCGACCCGACAAACCAGAACTTGGTGGCCAGCGTGGTGAGAATCAACGGCCACAGCATCGAATAGTGCATCTGCGACTCGCCAGCCAGCAAATTGAAGGTTTCGCCCTGATGCAGGCTGTTCCACCAATGCACCGAGAAATGGACGATGGGCACGTTGACTACACCCACTAGGGCAAGAAAGCAGGCCGCGCGGGCTGCTGCGCGCCGATCCTCGATTGCGTTATGCAAGGCAATGACGCCGAGATACAGGAAGAACATCACCAACATCGAGGTGAGCCTAGGATCCCACTCCCACCATGTGCCCCAGGTGGGACGGCCCCAGATCGAGCCGGTGACGAGCGTGATCACCGCGAACACAGCACCCACCGGGGCCGCGGCCACGGCCAAGGTTTCGCAGATCTTGATCCGCCAGACGAGGGCGATGAAGGCCTGAACGGCCATCACGACGAAAATAGACATCGCCGACCACGCAGCGGGTACGTGAACGTAAAGAATACGAAAGCTGTCGCCTTGCTTGTAATCGGTGGGCACGACGAACAAAGCGCCATAGATGCCCGGAACCAGCAGCAGCAGGGCAATGCCGAAGGCCCAAGGCGTCCAGCGCGCGGCGAAGCGGTCGAAGTGCGGCGGTGAACCGGTGCGGTGAAACCAGAGCAGCAGGGCGTTCATGAATGGGCGATCCGAAGGGCGGCCGAGGCGGCAAGTGGTGCCAGCACAAGGGCTAACACCAAAGCGCCGGCCAAAAGCACAAGGGCAGCAGCGAATGGCAGACCCTCCGCTGCGGCCGCAACGCTGCCAGCACCGAAGACCAGCACCGGCACGTAGAGCGGTAGAGCGAGCAAGGGCAGCAGGATACCAGAGCGCCCCAGCCCTACGGTCAGTGCGGCGACGACGGCACCGATCAAGCTCAGCAGCGGAGTGCCGAGCAGCAACGAGGCCATCAGCACGCCGAGCAACCCGCGGGGCAGTTGCAGCATTTCGGCCAACAAAGGGGCGAGTAAAACGACCGGTAGGGCCGTGGTCATCCAATGAACGGCGACCCGCACGGCCACGAGTAGCGCAAGCGGGGCGGGGGAAAGCAGCATTTGTTCGAGGCTGCCGTCGATCGCGTCGTTACGGAATAGGCTTTCCAGCCCCAGCAGGCCCGACAGCAGCACGCAGACCCACACGATGCCGGCGGCCAGTGGTGCAAGCCGGCCCGGTTCTGCGCCGAGCGCCAACGGAAACAAACTGGCCACCATCAAGGCGAACAGTAAGGGCTGCAGGGCCTGGCCACGACGCACCCAGACCAGTGCGAGGTCGCGCTTGAGCTGAGCTGCGGCGATCCGCCGGTACGACGGTGCGATCACATTCATGCGATGGTCCCGTCGAGTCGAAGCTGGCGCACCCGTCCGGGTGGCGCGGCATAGGCCCCGTGCGTGGTGATGAAGGCACCGCCGCCAGCCTTGGTGTGCATACTCACCATGCGGTCAACAAGGGCAATGCCGTCGAGGTCGAGATTGGCGTAGGGCTCGTCCATCAACCAAAGACGGCCGGGATGGATCGATAGGCGAGCCAGCGCGAGGCGCTTGTTTTGGCCCGCACTCATCCGGCCTGGTGCGGTGTCCTCGTAACCCGCAAGGCCAACGCGAAACAGCGCGGCTTCGATGTCGACCATGTCGAGGTCATCGCGACCATGCAGCGCCGCGGCGTGTCTGAGCTGTGCAAGGCAGCCAAGATCGGTGGCGTGGCCGGGACGGTGGCCGAGATAGGCGCAGTGGCGGGCGAGGTGGTCGGTGTCGACCGGCTGGCCGAGCAGTTCGGCCTGTCCAGCCGAGGCTTCCAGCAGGCCGGCCAGCACGCGCAGCAGGGTGGTTTTGCCGGCACCGTTGTCGCCGCGTACGAGCACCGCTTCGCCATTGTCGACGTGCAGGTCGAGCGGTCCGAAGATTCGGTCCTGATTGCGGTGGTAGCTAAGGCCCCGCGCGACGAGCAGGGCGACGGGCGCGGGATTCATCGTCGTGGATGCTAGCGGTCGGCGGTGAGGGTGTCCATGCCAGCCCGAGGCGATGGTGGACAGGACTCCGTGCGTCGCTACAATCGGTAAGCCGACCGGCACGTTGCCCCCCGCTGCGCCCAATGTCTTAGGAAGCCCCGCATGCGCCGCATCTCTCTCGCTGCCGCCGCCGTCGTGCTTGCGCTCGCTACTGCACTGCCCGCCGAAGCCGGCAAGCCCGGCGTCAACGCGCCGCAGCAGCAAAAAGCCTTTGGACGGCAGTCGTGGATCATCAGCTTCGATGAACCGCCCGCGCCTTTGTTCCGGGGTTTCCAGGCGAAGGATGGCCGACACCCGGCCTTGGCACCGGTGGCCATCGATATCACCGGCGAAGCGCAATACGACGCCGCGAGTCCGGTGGCCAAGGCCTACATCGCCTACCTCGCGACCCTTCGCAGCGAGCGTCTGCGCGCGGCTTCCGCCGCATTGGGTCGCGAGCTAACACCGCGCTTCGTCTATGAGCACGCGCTCAACGGCGTGGCGCTCGACCTCGATGCCGACGAAGCCGCGCACATTAAAACCATGCCCGGTATCCGCGCTGTCACCCGTGATTTCGAGCGCTTTGCGCTGACCGAGCGCGGGCCCGCGTGGATCAAGGCTCCCGATCTCTGGAGCGGCAGCGTCGGGGTAACGACCCGCGGCGAAGGCGTCATCGTCGGTGTCATCGACTCCGGCATCAACGCCAGCCATCCGTCCTTCGCAGCAACGGCGGCGGGATTCACGCACAGCAATCCACGGCCGAGGTTTCTTGGCTGGTGCGACGCGAACCCGGGCACTTGCAATACGAAACTGATCGGCATTTACGACTTCGTTGCCGGCGGCGACGGCCGCAGTGCCAATGGTGCCGACCCCGACGGTCACGGCACCCACGTCGCCAGCATTGCAGTCGGCAATCCGGTCAACAGCACCTTTGGCGGCGCGCCGTTGACGATCACCGGCGTCGCGCCGCGCGCCAATCTCATTGTTTATCGAGGCTGTGGCTCCACCGCGACCAACCGTTCCTGCGGCCCGAACTCCGGCAGCCAATTGATTGCCGCGATCAATCAAGCGATCGCTGACGGTGTCGATGTCATCAATTATTCGCTGGGCGGCGACCCGATCGACCCCTGGCGCGCGCTTGGCGGCGGCATCAATTCGGACGAGGAGGCCTTCCTCGCCGCCCGCGAAGCCGGCATCGTGGTCGTCGCGCCGGCCGGCAACGAAGGGCCGAATCCCGGCACGCACGGCTCACCCGCCAACGCCCCTTGGGTGCTTGCCGTGGCGTCGGTGACCCATGATCGCGACGGTGCCGGAGACCGCCTAGCCACCACGAGCAGCCGCGGGCCGGTGCTGCCTTTGGGTATCGTCAAGCCCGATGTCGCCGCCCCCGGCGTTGCCATTCGTGCAGCGAGCGCCACTGGCAACGGTGTCGCGCAGTTCAGCGGCACCTCGATGGCGACGCCACACGTCGCCGGCGCGGCGGCCCTGCTGGCGGCCGCGCGACCGACATGGAATGCCGATCAGATCGTTTCCGCTCTGATCCTCACCGCGCGTGCCGATGGCATCGTCGAGCAAAGTACCGCTGCGGCGACTACCCCGCACGACCGCGGCAACGGCACCATCGATGTCGGACAGGCAGTGAACGCGGCGCTTTCGCTCAACGTCGCCGGTGGTGTGTACCGGAGTGCGAGCGACGCCAGCGCCAGCGAATTGAATCTCGCCTCGCTGGCGGCGGCAAACTGCGTTGAAACCTGTACCCTCACGCGCACCTTCAGCGCGATGCCGGGTAGCGCGGGTGGGCAGTTCCAGATCATCGCCAGCCTTCCTGCGGGTCTCACGCTTTCGACACCGGCGACAGTGAACGTGCCTGCCGGTGGCTCACAGGCGGTCGAGTTCCGCTTCAGCGCCAATGCGCAGTCGAGTTTGAACCGCTGGGCCTATGGTTCGGTCACCTTGCGTCGGGTGGGCGGCGGCACGCCGGATCTGCGGCTGCCGGTTGCCATCTACCTTTCTTCCGGCACCGTGCCACCGTTGCAGGAACGCAGCGTCAGCAGCGAGCGTGGCCATGTCGATTTCAATGTCGGCAACATCATCAGCCTTGCCAATGCTCGATTCGCCAGTTCAGAACTCGCGGTGCCAGTAAACCATCAGCAGGCATTGACGGAGGACCCGACCAACAATGACCCCTACGACAACCTAACCCAGGGTGTGTTCAGTCGGAACGTCGTGGTCAACTTCAACGACAGGCGCCCGCGGGAAGTGCAGATCAGTGTGACGCTCGCGCCTGACTCGACACCGCCAGCGCAGGACTTTGATCTCTACGTCGGTGTGGACAGCGATGGCGACGGCCAGCCGGAAGCGAGCGAGGAGCGCTGCAAGAGCATTTCGAGTGGCCCCAGAGAATCCTGCACTGTCACCGTCACCCACGCTGGCAATGACGTCCCGCTGACGGTCTGGTCTTTGGCGCAGAACTGGCGTGCCAGTAGCGTCGGCGCGAGCAATACCGCGCTGCTCGAAATCGCTGTCATCGACACCTTGCCCTCGACACGTCAGATCGCCACGGGTCCCGGAGCGGTGCCGGCCAACACCGACTTCACCACGCGTCTCATTTTCGACGATCCGACCCTGCTCAACGGCCAGTCGCGCTTTGGCTTGCTGATGATTGATCGCGGGCCGGGGGTGAACGCAATCCGCGTGCCGTTCAAACTGACGCGCACCTCGGCCACGCCTGCGCCGTTTGCGATGGCGCTGGGCGTTGATCGCAGCGTCACCTTGCCCGCAGGTGCCGCGCACGAATTCCTTTTCGTGGATGTGCCAGCGGGCGCTACGCAGCTCACGGTAACCACGCAGAGCGCAGCCAATGTCGATCTGTTCCTCGCCCGGGTACCGCCCCTGGTGCCGAGCGATGCGATTCCGGGAATCGCGGCTGCACCGGCGCGCTCGGCAGCCAACGCCAGTGCCGTCACCGCGAGTGGCAATGAGACTGTGACGGTGGCCAACCCTGCATCGGGCCGCTGGTACGTGACTCCCGTCAATGCCTCTAGCGCCATCGCCAGTGCGCTCGTCCGCGCCACCGTAACCGGCAACGCGCCGACGATCCGTGCCGGTGGGTTTTTCAACCCGCAGCGCGAAGGTCATGGTTTCTTCGTTTATCCCGCTGGCTCGGTACTCGCGGGCATTTGGTACACCTACCTGCAAGACGGCACTCCGACTTGGTACTACCTGCAGGGCGATGCTCCCGGCAGCAACGGATTCTGGTCCGGCACAATGGTTCGGGTGTCGTGGAACGGTCGCGAAGCCCTGCGCATTCCGGTCGGCTTCGCGACGATCAGCCCGACCGCCGTCAACGAGTTCGTGTTCTCCTACAACATCGATGGCGAAACTGGCTCGGAGGCCTTCCGCAGCTTCGGCGGTGGTTGCCCGAGCTTGGGGGGGAGTGCCTTGAATGCTTCGGCCCACTGGTTCAACCCAGCCCTTCCGGGCCCCGGCTACAGCCTGCAGTTGTTCCCGAACTACGAGTTTTATGCCTTGTTCGCGTTCGATGGGCTGGGTCAGGCGCGCTTTCTCACCGCCGAGCGCAATAGCTTCGGTGGTGCCAGCGCCAGCATGGATCTGCTGCAAAACAGCGGCTTCTGCCCGCTCTGCACGCGCACAACAACGCCGAGCCGGACCCGGATCGGCAGCTTTTCGCGCAGCTTCGCCAATGGCACACTGGCCAGCATCACCGCCAGCGGCGCGTTCATCGGTGGTGTCCAAGGCAGTTGGAGCGCCAATGAGTCCGTCGTTCCGTTGGGTGGTTTGCAGGGTTGCACACCCTGAGGCTCGCCGATGCGAAACCGAGCGCTTGCAATCGCTTTGACCACCGCGCTCTCCGCGGCATTCGCGGCGGGCTCGGTGCTGGCCTCCTCCCCGCGCTTGCCGGGGCTGGAGCGATCAACCTGGATCATCCGCTTCGCCGAACCGGCACTGGCGTCCTACGCTGGCGAAAGCGTGCTGCCGAAGCGCGGTGGCGTGGCGCTTGCCGCCACCTCGCCACGGGTCACGGGTGAGCGCCGTCTTGACTCAACATCGTCCGCCAGCCGCGCTTACCTCGCCGAGTTGGCGCTGCGTCGCGAGGTCAGACTCAGCGCAGCGGAAGCCATTCTTGGGCGCGATCTTGAACCGCTGTTCGTCTACGACGCGGTACTCAACGGCGTCGCGTTGTCGCTGACCTCGGCCGAGGCGGCGGCCCTCGTCCAAGTGGCCGGCGTGCTCGCTGTCGAACCCGAGCGTATCGAGCAATTGCAGGACGAGGTATCGAGCGCGTGGATCCGCGCTCCCGATCTTTGGACTGGCGTGGCCGGCGTGGCGAGCCGTGGAGCCGGTGTGGTCGTCGGCGTCATCGACACCGGCATTCATCCCGGCCATCCGGCCTTCGCCGGTATCGCGCCATCGGACGGCTTTGTACATGTCAATCCGCGCGGCGCGCCGCTGGGCCTTTGCGCCACCGGGCAGGCCGCCTGCACCTCGAAGTTGATCGGCATCTGGGACTTCACCACCGGCAGCGGCGACGAAGAACCCAATAACGGCCTCGACCTCGACGGGCATGGCAGCCATGTAGCGGGCACGGTTGCCGGCAACGAGCTGCCGATCATCCGCAGCTTTGCCGGCGGTGGTCAGATGAGCTACTCCATTCGCGGAGTCGCGCCGCGGGCCAAGCTCATCAGCTACAAGGCCTGCGAAGACAACTGCGCGGGCAGTTGGACGCTGGCGGCACTGAATCAAGCCGTTCGTGATGGCGTGGATGTCATCAATTACTCGATCGGTGGCAGCAACATCGACCCGTGGTCGGCCAGTGGCTCCTTGGCCATGCTCGATGCTCGGAACGCAGGCATCGTGGTGGTGGTGGCGGCCGGTAACCGCGGGCCGGACGTCGGCACCGTCACCAGTCCCAGCGACGCGCCTTGGGTGCTGTCGGTCGCCAACAGCAGCCATGGCCGACGTTTCGTCAACCGACTCTGGCTGTCGGGCGGCGCGACGCCGGCACCGCTCGGTGGCGTGATCCTTGGGCAGGGTTTCACTGGCCCAGCAGGCCCGGCACCGCTAGCGCGCGACCCGCTGCACCCCTTGTGCAGCCAAGGCTCCGGTGATCAAACCTTGCCCGTGACGGGTGCCAGTAATCCGTGGCCCATCAATCGATGGAGCGGGCAGATCGTGCTCTGTGACCGCGGGGTGCAGGCCCGGGTCGCCAAGAGCAACAACGTCCGTCTTTCGGGTGGATCGGGTAGTGTGCTGCTGAACACGGCGGCCGAGGGCGAATCCACGCTGGCCGATGAGCACAGCATCCCCACCACCCACCTCGGCTTCAGCGCTGCGCAATCGATATTGCAGTGGTTGGCTGTGGGTGCGGGTCATACGGCGCGTATCGGCGGCGCACAGGTCGAGGTGCTACCGAGTCATGCCGATGTGCTGACCGGCAGTAGCGGGCGTGGGCCGTCCATTGCCGTGCCTTCGATCATCAAGCCTGACCTCGCGGCACCGGGGACAAGCATCCTTTCGGCATCGCATCAGGGCACGGGCGATGCCTCGCTGTCGGGCACCTCGATGGCCGCGCCGCATGTGGCCGGAGCTGCGGCGCTACTTCGCGGCGCGCGCCCCGGTTGGCGCGCTGACGAGATCATCTCGGCGCTGATGACCACGGCGCAGCCGGTCGTCACTCGCAGCGTCGGTGCTGCGGCGCTACCAGCGCATGCCCAAGGTGCCGGACGGATCGACCTCGTGCGTGCAGCGCAGGCGAGCCTCGCCTTCACCATCGGGCCGGGTGAGTTCGCGGCGGGCGCGGCCGCACCGGCATCGTTGAATCTCCCGTCGCTCACTTTTGATCGCTGCACACCAACGTGTTTGCCACTGCTGCGCAGTGTCACCGACCTCGCTGGTGGCGGCACCTATCACGTCGGTTTCGACGGCCCATCCGGCCTCGCCCTGACGGTGAATGAGCCGGCGCTCACTCTTGCCGCGGGCGAGCGTCGGGCGCTGCGCTTCAGTGCCGCGGTCACCGATCCTAGCCTCTTCGGGCGCTGGCTGTACGGCACGGTGACGCTGACCCGCCAGGGCCATGGCGAAGCGCAGACCCTGCGTCTGCCGGTCGCTGTGCGCGCGACACTGGCAGGAATGCCAGCACCGCAGTCGCGAACGGTGAGCGTCGATCAAGGCCATTTCGATTTCACGTTGCAGCCCTTGAGCCTGCCGATGCCGGACGCGCGCTTTGCCGGCACTCGACTGGTGCCGGTATCGAGCACCGCCTACACGCTGGATGCCGATCCGACGCCAAGCGATCGCTACGACAACCTCAGCAACGGCGTCGGTTGGCATCTCGTAACGGCCCCAGTGCCGGATTCGGGCACACCGACACGCTATCGCATCGAGGTCGACTTGCAGGTTCCTGGCGGCACGCAGACCTCACTGATCGTGGGCAATGGCAGCGTGCCGGGGTCGCGCAATCAGCTTTGCGAATCCGCCCAGCGTTGTGTGCTGGAGGTCGAGCACCCGGGCGATGGTCCGCCGCTGTCCTACTGGCTGATGGTCTGGAACCGCAGCGGCAGCGGGACGTTCACGGTCACGCACAGCGTGCTGCCGCTCATCCCGGCGAATGGGTCTGAGCAAGCACGGCTCACCGTGACTGGGCCGGGCAGTGCCACACCTGCGCAGAGCTCATCGCTGCGTGTCGGTTGGCAGGACGCAAGCTGGCTCGCCGGTGAGATACGTCGAGGAGCGCTGTTGGTGTACGCCGCACCCGGCGCGATGCCAATGGGCGTGCTGCCTTACACCTTCACCCGCGCGGTGGGATCGCCAGCGGCCCAAGCCCTTGCCGAGGGCGTCGAGCACGCCTTCGCGCTGCCGCCGGACGGCAGCCACGAGCGTCTTTTCATCGACGTTCCGGCCGGAGCCACCGAGCTGCGCGTGGCATCCACGAGCCTCGGAAACATCGACCTGTTCCTCGCCCGGCGGCCGTTTCCCGCGCCCAACAGCACAGAGGCGGCGGCGATCCCCACCATTTTGCCGGCAGCGTCGCGAGCAGAGGCCACGCATCGCGCCACTGGGCCCAGCGGCAACGAGGTGCTGGTGGTTGCCAATCCGCAGCCCGGGCGCTGGTATGTGACGCCGATGAACATGACGGGCACCGCACGGGGAGTTCGGATTACTGCGCGCATCGTCGCTACGGCACCCTCGGTGCGTTCCGGCAGTTATCTGAATCCGGCACGTCCTGGGCATGGCCTGTTTCTGTATCCGGCCGGCGGCAGCCTCGTCGGCCTTTGGTTCACCCATCGGCAAGACGGCACGCCCACCTGGTACTACCTCCAAGCGGATGCGCCGGGTGCCAATGGCATCTGGCGTGCGCCGCTGTTTCGCAGTGCGTGGAATGGGCGCAGCAATACGCTGACCGCCGTTGGAGAGGGCATCGTGACCCCGACCGGCCCCGATGCCTTTGTCTTCACCTATGCACTCGATGGCGAGACCGGCAGCGAGCCACTCAGCGTCTTCGGCCGCGGCTGTCCGAGTATCGAGGGGAGCCGCGTCGATGCCAGCGGCCACTGGTTCGACCCGATCCGCGCTGGCACCGGCTACAGCGTGCAGTTGTTCCCGAATTACGAGTTCTACGCGGTTTTCGCCTACGACGAGCGCGGCGTACCGCGTTATCTGGTGGCCGAGCGCGAAACCCTCGGTGGCGTTAGCGAGACGATCGCACTGGAGCAAATCCACGGGTTCTGCCCGCTATGCGAGCGAGTCGGCAACCCCACTCGGCAGCGCATCGGCAGTTTCACGCGGACGCTGCAAGCCGGTGTGCTGCGCAATGTGCGCCTCAGCGGAAGCTTTGTTGCCGGCGTGCCGGGCTCATGGTCGGCCGACGATGCGGTGATCCCGCTCGGCGGCCTGCAAGGCTGCGCGGCGAATTGAGCCTGTACGGACGCCGTGACGCTCGCTTTCCAGCCTGCGCTCATTCTCCCGGCGACACCCCATCACCTGCGGCCTTTTCCAGCACCCAAGGCGTCAGTGCGCGGGCGGTGGCTTCGAGGGCTGCTTCAAAAGCCGCTACGACCTTCGGTACGGCTTCGCCCGCACTGCCTTCTTCAGCGCGAAAGCGCCGACTGGCCAGTACGCGATGCGCCCGCAGATCGACGAGCGTGGCTTGAAGCTCGACCACCACGGTCGGGAGCACCGCACCCTCGGCGTAATGTGCTTCGAAGTGGCGTAAGTCGAGGCGCAGTAGCAAATCGGCCGCAGTGGCGTCGGTGGGGCGCAGGACGGCGCGGAAGCGCCCACTGTCGCCGAGCGCGTTGACAAGGGCTGACTGCACCAGTGCTGGCGCACTGTCCGACCAAATGACTCCGGCGTAGACCTGCAGTTGGGCGGGATTGGGCCGCACGGCGATGCGCGTGCTATCGAGCGCGGTGCTGCTGCTTGGCTCGGCGATCGCCAGCGTGCGGTCGATGGACGGCCAAGCGGCATCCATCACCGGGTCGATCTGCGGCGCAAAGACCTTCAGCGTGGCGCGATCACCACCAATCGACACACAACCGGTAAGCGCCAGCATCAGCGCGGCCGTCGCTGCGGTACCAAGGCGATAGGCGAATCGACGTCGACTCATGGCGCGAACTCCTCGGGCGTTGGCCCGCCCAAGATGGCGTTGGATGGACTGTCTTCGATCTTGGCGGCAACGCGATTGAGTTGCCGCAACAGGCTGCGCAGTTCGGCCAATGTCGGGCCGACCTGCGGCAAGCCGGATTGCCCGAATTGCTGCACTGCATTACGGTTTTCGGCGACCAGCGCATTGGCATGCCGCGAAAGCGATTCGAACTCAGTCAGCGAGCGATCCAGCTTGGCGAGTATTTCTGGTAGATCCCGGTCGAGCACGGCGACGCTGCGACCGACGCCACCCATCGAGCCCTCGGCGGCTTTGAGCACGCGATCCAGCCGTTCTGCCGAGGAGCGCGCATCGCGTAGTAGCTGGGCCATTTCGCCACGCTCGGCCGCAAGCGTGCCGGTGATTTGTTCGAGGTTAGCCATGGTTTTCGAGAAATGCGCCACCGTTTCGTCGTCGAGCATTCGGTTCAAGCGCACCAGAACGTCGCTGCCGGTGGTGGTGATGACCTCGGAGGATGCCAGCAGCTTGGCAAAGGCCGATATTTCGGCGCGGATGCGTGGGCGCTGGCCGTGTTCGACACCGTCTCGAAGCATCGGGCTTTCGGCACTTCCGCCCGTAAGTTGAATCTGCACAATGCCGGTAATGCCGACGAAAGCTAAGCGCGCGACGGTGTCGGTTTTGACCGGCGTGTTGGCCGCAACACGCACATGCGCGATCACCCGGCTGGGGTCTTCGCGGTCGAGAAACAGTTCGTGTACTTCGCCGACACCGATGCCGTTGTATTGCACCACGCCGCCGCGCGACAGTCCGGTGACGGCTTCGGTGAATACAATCTCGTACTCATCCCAATGGCGGTCAGAAATGGCTTTTGCCGCCCACATCGCGAAGAGAAGGCCCAGAACCGCCACCACGAGGGTGAACGCGCCGATCAGTACGTGGTTGGCTTTGGTTTCCATGTCAGGCCTTGCGTCGCGCGGAGCGGCCGCGTGGTCCGTGGAAATAGTCCTGCACCCAAGGATGCGCGATTTGCTCGATGTCGGCGATGGGGGCGCAGCTCACGACATGGCGGTCGGCCAGAACGGCCACACGATCACAAGTTGCGTAAAGCGTATCAAGGTCGTGGGTGATGAGCAGCACGGTCAGGCCAAGGGATCTCTTTAATGTGAGGATGAGTTCATCGAAGGCGGCTGCACTGATCGGATCGAGACCGGCCGTGGGCTCGTCAAGAAACAGCAGCGGCGGGTCGAGTGCCAGCGCGCGTGCGAGGGCTGCGCGTTTTTTCATGCCGCCGGAAAGCTGTGTGGGCAGCTTGTCGGCGGCTGTCGACGGCAAGCCGGCGAGTCGCATCTTCATCCATGCCAACGCGTGCACCGTGTCCTCTTGAAGGCGGTGATGTTCTCTCAGTGGCAGCATGATGTTCTCGATGACTGTTAGCGAGGAGAACAACGCGCCACCTTGGAAAAGCACGCCGGTTTGGCGCTCGACCGCAAGGCGTTGAATGGGGTCGTCGGCCAGTGGGTCGATTCCCAGCACGCGAATACTGCCCGCCTGCGGTCGACGCAACCCGAGCATGGCGCGCATCAGCACCGACTTGCCCGAGCCCGAGCCGCCCACCATGCCGACGATTTCCCCGCGCTCGATGCTGAGGTTTAGATCCTCGTGAACGACTTGGCTGCCGAATGCGGTCTTAAGGCCGCGTACTTCGATGACTGCGGTGCTCACCAACCCATCTCCATGAACCAGAGTGCGGCGAAGGCATCGACGAGGATCACCAAGGCGATGGTCTGAACCACGCTCGACGTCGTGCGCTCGCCGACCGATTGCGCCGTGCCTTTCACCTGCATGCCTTCCAGGCAACCGATCAGCGCGATGATCAGTGCAAACACTGGGGCCTTTGCCATGCCGACGAAAAAATGCCGCACTTCGACCGTGTCTTGCAGTCGAGCCAAGAACATCTCGGGCGAAATCCCCAGCATGATCATGGCAATCACCATGCCGCCGGCAATGCCCGCCATCATCGCCAGAAAAGTGAGCAGGGGCAGCATGACCAGCAGCGCCACAACCCGAGGCAGTACCAGCAGCTCCATCGGGCTGAGTCCAATGGTGCGAATGGCGTCGATCTCCTCACCGGACTGCATGGCACCGATCTGCGCGGTGAACGCGCTGGCGGTGCGTCCGGCCAGCAGAATGGCGGTGAGCAGGACGGCGAATTCGCGCAGGAAACTGATGCCGATCAGCTCGACGACGAAGAGTTGTGCACCGAACTGCGCCAGTACCTCGGAGCCAAGGAAAGCCACCACCGCGCCAATCATGAAACTCAACAGCAGCACCAAGGGAACGGCGTCGAGCCCGACCGATTCCATGTGCGCGATCGTTGCGGTGATGCGCCAGCGCTTCGGTTTGAAGGCAATTCGAAGCGCGGTCAGCAGTGCCTCGCCGCCAAACGCAAGCAAGGCAACCATTTCGCGGATGTTGTCTTCCACCGTCCAGCCAATGCGTCCGAGCAGCGCCCGGAAGCCGTAGTCTTTTACCACCGTGCGCGGCGGGTTTTGGCAGATACCCTGCACTGCGCCAAACAATGGTGCATGTTCGTCGCGCAGTTGCAGGCCGCCTTCAGGCAGCGCTGCGTCTCGCGTGAATCGCCACAGCAACATCGCGCCGCTGGCGTCCAGCGAAACGATACCGCGCGCGTCCAAGCCGCTCGATGGCGCTGGATTCGTGGCGAGTTCCTCGATGCGCAAAGCATGGGCGAGCGTCCAGTCGCCCCCCGCGAGCCAGCAGCCGGGATGCTCTGGGTCTTCGCGCAGATGTGGCGATTCGACCATTGGACTCTTTTCAGGTAGGTGGCGGTTTGCAGGCAAGGCGAAAAAATCAAGGATAGCCGACGCCGCCTTGCGCATGGTGTCCCGTGGCCGGTCAGCCCGGGTGAGGCTGCAAGGGGTGCTGCGCGCATGCCATGCTTGTGCGTCATGACGTCTCCCACCAGCTCGTTTCGCCAACGCTGCACCTTCATCATCGATCTCGCTCGCCGGTTGCATGCCTGCGGCATGTCGACTGATCGTCTGGAAGGCGCCATTCTCACGGTGTCCAAGCGCTTGGGCGTGCGTACCGAAATCTGGTGTAACCCCACGGGCATCATTCTTTCGTTCTCCAGCCCAACGAAAAACGACGGCGCGGAGATCACCCGCGTCCTGCGATTGGCTCCTGGCGACATCAATCTGAAGGCCTTGGCGATGGTCGATGACGTCGCTGAAAAAGTGATGTCGGGGGCCATGGATGTCGATGCCGGATTGCAGGCTCTGACGGTGCTGGATCGGCCGCCGCGCCGTGAGAAGCTGGTGGCTACGGTGCTCGCGTTCGGGCTGGCTTCTGGGTCGGTGGCGGCTCTGTTACGCACCAGTTGGGCCGATGTTCTCGCCTCGGCCCTGATCGGCTTGCTGATCGGGCTGCTGTCGATCGCGGCGGCGCGCCGTCCGCGCCTGCACGAGGCCAGCGATGCCATCGCCGCCCTGCTGGCGACACTAACCGCCTCGGCGATTGCGGCCTTCGTAACGCCGCTTTCGCTACAGACCGTCGTCATCGCTTCACTGATCGTGCTGATGCCCGGGCTGATGCTGACAACGGCCATCGCCGAACTTAGTAGTCAGAACTGGGCATCAGGAACCGCGCGTTTCGCGGGTGCCACGGTGGCCTTGCTGAAACTGACCTTCGGTGCCGTCGTCGCCACCCAGGCCGCTTTTGCGATGGGCTGGGAGCCGCAACTCATCAGCGCGCAACAGTTGCCCGCATGGGCCGAGTGGGGTGGATTGCTGGTGGGTTCGGCCGCCTTCGCTGTGTTGTTCGGTGCGGCGCGGCGCGACGTCTTCGTCGTGATGGCGGGTGCGTGGATCGGCTACGGTCTGACGCGACTCGGCGGTGATATTCCCGGGCTGTCGACCGACGCGTTTGCCGGCGGCGTATTTTTTGCTGCGCTGGGTGTGGCGATGATTGCAAACGTCTTCGGACGCATCTTTCGTCGGCCCGGTGCCCTGATTCGCGTCAGCGGAATCATCCTGCTGGTGCCGGGCAGTGTTGGATTTCGCAGCCTGAATTTCGTTCTCGAGCGCGATGTGGTTCTGGGGCTCGACACCGCCGTAGCGGTGCTGAGCGCCCTTATCGCCATTGTCACTGGCTTGCTATTTGGCAATTTACTCGTGCCGCCGAGGCGGCACCTGTAAGTCCTGCGCGTAAGTCCTGCGCGAATCGCCTCGGGCTTATCGAATCTCTCAGATGGCGAAATCAGTGGCTTTTTTGCCCTTGGCGATTTCTGCCGCCAGCCACTTCGGTGGCTTGCCGCGGCCCGACCAAGTTTCCCCAGTAGCCGGGTGGCGGTATTTCGGAGCGACCTTGCCACCCTTGGCGTTGCTGGCGGAGCGGGGCGCCTCGCCAAAGAAGTCTTCGAGGGTATAGCCGTTTTCCTTGGCCAGCGCGGCCAGCATCCGCCGGACTTCGGCCGGAGACGGACGCGACTCTATTTTTTCCTTGCGCTGCGTCGCCTTGACGATGAGGGCGTCGAGTTCTTTCAGCGAGAGATTTTCGATATTCACGGACATTTTTGTCATTTCCTTGGGTTGACTGGATGATGTTTCCGGATAATCGGGCATACGCCTTGGTTTCGTGTGCCTCAGTCAATGCAGGCCTGAGTCAAGCGGGAACATCGCTGCGAATCTTCCCACGTTGGCGACCAACGCGCATCCCCTCCGTTTATGCAGCCCATTCAGCCAGCCGGAGCTGGCCTTAAACGCTCAAGAACCTGCTCGCGACTCAGATTTTCGGTTGCTTCGGCGCTACGCGCTCGGTATTCGAAGGTGCTGGCAGCCAGTCCACGCTCGGAAACCACCACGCGATGCGGGAGACCGATCAATTCGATGTCGGCAAACATCGAGCCTGGCCGCAGGCCGCGGTCGTCAAGTACCACTTCGACGCCGCGTGCGGCGAGGTCGTTGTACAGCGCTTCCGCAGCCGCGTTAACGCTAGGCTCGTTCTTTGGATTGATTACACAGACCGCCACGCGCCAGGGTGCCATGGCCTCGGGCCAGCGTATGCCGTTGGCGTCGAAATTCTGCTCGATGCTGGCCGCAACGATGCGTGAAACGCCAATGCCGTAACAGCCCATGTACATCACCTGCGCCTTGCCATCGGCGTTGAGAACAGTGGCTTTCATCGCCTCGGCATATTTCTGGCCGAGCTGAAAAACATGGCCCACTTCGATGCCACGGGCGAGCTGGATGCTGCCTTGGCCGTCTGGTGAGGGATCGCCCTCGACCACGTTGCGGATATCGGCAACGATGTTCGGCTTCGGCAAGTCGCGGTCGAAGTTCACGCCGGTCAAGTGGTGACCGTCTTCATTCGCGCCGACGACGAAATCCGCCATCGCGGCGACGCTACGATCGGCAATAAGGGTGATGGCTTGCTTCGGCGAAACAGGGCCGAGGAAGCCGGGAGATGCGCCGAGATGCGCGCGGATTTCGTCTTCCGTCGCGAGACGGTAATTCGCGAGGCCATTGATCTTCGAGAGTTTGACTTCGTTCATCGCGTGATCGCCGCGCACCAAGGCCAGCACGAAACCGGTGCCGCCGAGCAGCTTGGCGTCGCCGATCAGGGCGATGGACTTCACCATGCGGGCGAGCGGCAGGCTGAGTAGCTCGGCCACGGCTTCGCAGGTTTTTTGCGTGGGCGTGGCCAGCTTGCGCATTGCTTCCGTCGCCGCCGGACGCGCTGTGGCCGGGGCCAGAGCTTCGGCTAATTCGACGTTGGCCGCATATGGCGAGGTATTCGAGAATGCGATGGCGTCTTCGCCGGATTCAGCCAGTACATGGAACTCGTGCGAGGCCGAGCCGCCGATGGCACCCGTGTCGGCGTTCACGGAGCGGAATTTCAAGCCCAGTCGAGTGAAGATGCGGACGTAGGCGTCGTACATGTTCTGGTATTCGCGCGCCATGCATTCGGGCGTGGCGTGAAAGGAGTACGCGTCCTTCATCAGGAATTCGCGGGCACGCATGACGCCGAAACGCGGCCGGATCTCGTCGCGGAACTTGGTTTGAATCTGGAAAAAATTCTTCGGCAACTGTTTGTAGCTGGCGAGCTCTTGGCGCGCGAGGTCGGTAATGACTTCCTCGTGGGTCGGGCCGAAGCAGTATTCCTGCTGCTTGCGGTCGATGATCTTCAGTAGTTGACCGCCGAACTTGGCCCAGCGATCGGTTTCTTCCCAAAGCTCTCTCGGCTGCACCGCTGGCATTAGCACCTCGATGGCACCAGCGCGCTCCATTTCCTCGCGCACCACCGCCTCGACTTTGCGCAGCGTTCGCAAGCCGAGTGGGGTCCAGGTGTACAGGCCGGCGCCGAGTTTCCTTATCATCCCGGCACGCAGCATCAGTTGGTGGCTGATGACTTCGGCGTCGGCGGGGGTTTCCTTGCTGGTGCTTAGATGAAACTGCGAAAGGCGCATGCGGGCTCGGACGGGAGAAGCGGGGGCGTATTCTAGCCGTCACCGCCGCAGGTGTATTGGAGTCGCGCCGAATCGGCTCTGGTTCGGCCCTTGCACCGCAAAATGGCGATCAAATGCCGCTGTTGCAGAAGGCGCGCACCGATTGCTCGGCGAGGCGGCGCTGCTCGGCGCGCTGGGTGTCGTCGAGAGGCTCCAGCGTGCCGTCGCCATCCTGATCCATTTCGAGCGGCACGTTCGAGGTGAGTTGATCGAGAGCGAGACGGGCACGCTCACAGGCTCTGCGGTCTTCGGGGCGCTGCGGGCCTTGCGGCTGCGGCGCGGGCAGCGCTTTGGTTCCGAGGATGGGATCGTTGATGCCGCGAACTTCGTACGCGATGCCATCGGGCGGCGTCTGGGCGTAGTGGCGGACGCCGCTGCCGTCAACCCATGTATAGACCTGATCCTCAGCGAGGGCGGGCAAAGCGAGAAGGCCAAAGCTGAGGGCGGCGAGGCAGGAGAGTCGACGCATGAGGAAGCTCCATCAGGACGTAGCGCATGGTAACGCTATCGCAATCAGTGTGGGCAGCTTGCGTCACGCTCCGGCTACACTAATCCCATGGACGAGATACCCCAAGGCAAGGCCCCGCGGCCACGCAGCAGGCACATCTACCTGCTCCCCAATCTGCTTACCACAGCGAACATGTTCGCTGGCTTCTACGCCATTCTGGCGGCTGCTAACGGACACTTCGAGGCGGCATGCGTAGCGGTACTGGTGGCGGCAGTCTTTGACGGCCTCGACGGGCGCGTCGCGCGGATGACCGGCACGACCAGCGCGTTCGGCGTGCAATATGACTCGCTCTCCGACCTACTCAGCTTCGGCGTGGCACCAGCCTTGGTGATGTATCACTGGGGACTCGCGCAGTTGGCATTGGATGGCGATTCCTGGAGCAAGGTCGGCTGGGCGGCGGCCTTTCTCTACGTCGCTTGCGCAGCCCTGCGTTTGGCGCGCTTCAATGTGTCTGCCGGCAGCACGGATAAGCGCTGGTTTATTGGTTTGGCGAGTCCGGCATCGGCTGCAACGATGATCGGTGTGGTCTGGTTCTTCAGCGCATTGGGGTATACCGGCGACGAAATGCGCTGGCTGGCACTGGTGGTCAGCGTCGCCTGTGCGTTACTGATGGTCAGCCGAGTTCGTTTTTTCAGCTTCAATGGCTGGCCCGGAGACCGCGTGCCGTTCTGGTTCATGGTGGTCGTGGTGGCGGTGCTCGTCGCCCTGCTGATCGACGCCCCGATGGTGATTTTCGGTGTCACCGTCGTCTATGTCTTCAGCGGCTTGGTTGGCTGGCTGGTGCAGCGTCGGCGAGCGAGTAGCCCGAACCCATGAAGGCGCATTGGTCGAAGCAGCAGTGTCGAACACTGGAAGCGATGGGTTTTTCTTTGCTGGTTAGGCGCACGCTGATGGGGGATCCAGTGGCGGTCTTGCTCAATGCCGATCTGCCGCAACAACTGCGCGTTGGCCTCGAGCGCTGGGTGGGTGCGGCGTGGCAAGAATGGTTATCCCCGCCTGGACGCCCTGCTGATGCGGCCTTCAAACGCAGCTTGTGGCGTCGCGTGCGCGACGAGCGACGCGGCGGCTGAAGCGTGGCGGCTGCGCGTCTGCCGCAGTCGATCCAGTTCCGGCCATTGGGCTTGCCGGATGTGCCGATCGTGGCTGCGATGGAGCAGCGTTCCTACGCGTTTCCTTGGACGGCCGGTATTTTCCGGGACTGTCTGGGCTCGGGTTACGCCTGCTGGGTGGCGGAGTCCGCCGACGGATTACTCGGTTACGCAGTGCTGAGTATCGGTGCCGATGAGGCGCATCTGCTAAATCTCTGCGTCGATCCGGCCCTTCAGCGTCAGGGCATTGGCCGGTGGATGCTTCGGCGCATGGTCGATATTGGTCGTTGGCATATGGTTGATCGCGTGTTGCTCGAAGTGCGGCCCTCGAATCCGACCGCTATCGCGCTGTATGCCAGCGAGGGCTTCGCGATGATCGGTAGGCGTCCACGCTATTACCCGGCAAAGGACGGTCGCGAAGATGCGATCCTGATGTCCCTTGAACTCGCCCCGCGGCTGCCGCGTGATGCGCCCGCTCCCGGCCCACCGCTAGTCCGCTGAACCTCACGCCCAGACTTGCGTACTCACCGCAGCGAAGTGCAGCACGCTGCCCAGCAACACGAAGCCGTGCCAGATCGTGTGCGTGTAGCGGATGCGTCGACTCAGATAGAACAACACGCCCAGCGTGTAAGCCACGCCGCCCGAGAGAATCCAAATCAAGGTCCAAGAACTGAGCTGTTCGATCATCGGTTCGATGGCGACGATGGCAAGCCAACCCATCGCAACGTAGATCAGCGTGGAGAGCTTCCGGTAGCGGCCACGGACGATCAGTTTGAAGACGACGCCGAACACCGCGAGTGTCCAGATGGCACCGAACAGCCACCAGCCGCCGTGTTCGCGCAAGCCGACCAAGGTGATTGGCGTGTAGGTGCCCGCAATCAGCAGGTAAATGGCACAGTGATCGAGCAACATCAGCCGCGCTTTCAGCGCGGTCTTGAAGGGCGCTGCGTGGTAGAGCGTCGATGCGGTGTAAAGCAGTATCAGCGTGACGCTGAAGACAATGGCGCTGGCAAGCTGCCAACCATCGCCCCAGACCGCGGCCAGTGTGATCAGCACCGCTGCGCCGGCGACCGAAAGCACCGCACCGGCACCGTGGGTGATGGCGCTCCAGCGTTCGTCGCGCAGGAGGTGCATGAATCCATGGGCGCAAAAGGTGCTCATGCCGCACACGTTGCACGAAAGTGCTGTAGTGCGCCAGTGAGTAATGCATTTGCGTTCAGAACCGTGCGTGATTGGCCTTGAGGCTGTTCAGCGTCGTCGTCCATTCGGCCAATCGCTTGCGCTCAACCGCCACCACCGCTTCCGGCGCATTGGCGACAAACGTTTCCGAGCCTAGCTTGCCCTGGCATTTGCCGATCTCGCCCTCGACGCGCTTGATCTCTTTTTCGAGGCGCGTGCGTTCGGCGTCGAGGTCGACGAGGCCGGCTAGCGGCACCAGTAGGGTGAGTTCGCCAAGCACGGCAGCGGCAGCGGCCGGTGGTTCGCCCTGCACCCACTCGATCGACTCGAGCTTGGCGAGGAACTTCAGGCCGGCGGCGTGGCGGGCGATGCGTTCACGGTCGGCAAGTGCGATGTTGTCGTTGGCCGAGAGCAGCAGCGGCACGGCCTTGCCCGGCGGCACGCCCAGTTGACTGCGGATCGAGCGCAGCGCGGTGATGGCGGCTTTCAGCCACTCGATGTCGGCGGCAGCGCGGGCGTCGGTCAGTGCTTGGTCGAACGACGGATAGACCTGCACGCTGATGGAGGCGGCGCTGCATCCGCTGCTCCGCGTGTTTGCGGTGCTGCCGACGTCATCCGCGAGGCCGAGCTTCGGCGCGACATGCGACCAGATTTCTTCCGTCACGAACGGGATCAGCGGGTGCAGCACGCGCAGGCTCTGCTCCAGCACGTAAAGCAGAGTGTGGCGCGTGGAGGCGATCGCAGCGTCGTCGCTGCCCTGCAGGGCCGGTTTGCTCAGTTCGAGGAACCAGTCGCAGACCTCGTTCCAGACGAACTCATACATGGCCTGCGAGGCGAGGTCGAAGCGGTAGGCGGCGAACTGCGTTTCGACCTCGCGCAGCAGCTGCTGCAGGCGGTCGAGGATCCAGCGTTCGGCGTCCGTCGTCGGCGTGGGCACGCCCGAGGCGCTGAAGCCCTCGGTGTTCATCAGCACGAAGCGCGCGGCGTTCCAGAGCTTATTGCAGAAGTTCTTGTAGCCCTCGCAGCGCGCGAGGTCGAACTTGATGTCGCGGCCATGCGTGGCCAGCGAGGCAAAGGTGAAGCGCAGGGCATCGGCACCGAAGGCCGGGATGCCTTCGGGGAACTCCTTGCGTGTGGCTTTTTCGATCTTCGGCGCGTCGGTCGGCTTCATCAGGCCGCTGCTGCGCTTGGCCAC
>BBPD01004027.1_pt2 | contig 27172 bp, 30 predicted proteins | sample 1344911 | NCBI WGS metagenome assembly BBPD01 (sample SAMD00019088, study PRJDB2971) | groundwater metagenome | biome: freshwater biome; feature: mineral spring; material: ground water | place: USA: CA, Sonoma | collected 2011-09 | depth surface m
CTTACATTTTTGACCAAATCAAAATAGAACCAGTCATAAGGCATTCTTCCTTTTGAGCCATTGGCTAAGTTTTGTAAAATTCGTTTATCTGTTGGGTTTTTATAGGGGACTGCCACATTTTCTTTATAAAATTTGTTATCCTTTGTCCTTCTACAATGTAGTATGCTTCTGTGGGCAGTAGTAAAGCGATTGGGGGAGTGTCCTACATTTGTATTATAAACCCAAACATAATCCGAAACATCATAACAACCATTATCCAGATATTTAACACGCAAATATGCATTTTGTCTGGGATAGTTGATTAAAAATATATTACCGTCGTCCTTGAGAACCCTAATAGATTCTTTTGCTAATTCAATGTACCACTCGATATATTCATCAAAAGTTTTGGTATAAGATTTATCACCGTACTTTATACCAACATTATAATCTGGATCGCCATAAATCATATCAACACATTTATCAGGCAACTCTTTTAAGAGTTCCATGATATCTTTTAGAAAGACTTTGTTCAAGTACTTTTCTATTGTCATAAGGTTTACCCCTTGCTTGGTATCCATTCAATACCACACTTTCTCATGAAACTTTTTAATCTATCAGGATTTTTTACTTTTTCTAATGCCTCTTTGAGCCTATTATCATCTGTTTCTTCTGAGACATACCTAAGGAAATTAAATAAAAACGCCCGTCCTTCATTATCCCAATAAACGATATCTTCCATAATAAATAGCCATTTCACAACTTTCAGAATGACCTCAACTTTTGCACCTGTTTGGAATGATTTATCCATATCGGGATAACTTGACAATATCTTATCAGCATCACTTTCTAAACAATCATATATCTGGGTAATTGCATTCAATACCTCCCCAAATTTCTGTAGATTCTTTTGTTTCTTCTTTCTTAAATCTGTAGCTATTTCTATATGGCTTCCTTTCCCGAGTCCCAGATTTGTAATTACCCCTACTTTAAAATCAAAATTCTTTTTATGTCCAGGTCTAACGATAAAAAGTTGTTCATCCAGTAGATTTTCTACAGGATATTGGAATATTACATCTCTTCCTTTCTTGCGATACTCTGTCTTAATGAATGTATTAACAACCTTTTGTACTATTTTATGACGAGCTAGTGTTCCTTTAATCTCAATCATTTTCCCTGTAATGATAATCTTTTCTTTTTTCATGTTTTCATTTCCTCCCTAAGCCGACCAATTGGCGTATAACTCATATTAACTTCCACAGGATTTTAAAATTAGCTGGAGTTGGAAGCTCAGAACCTAAATATCATACCTCTTCCTATCCATTAACTCCTGTTTTTTAGCAGCGTTCCATCCACTGACTGCCTGAATATACCCGGTAACGCGCGACAGGTGCTCAATATTCGTGGAGTTGCAGTTGGGGCACTCATCTTTCAGTCCAGAGGCGACATGAAAATCATCCATGCATACCGTCATGTCCTTCGTGAACGCAAAATAGCCCACCTGCGTATTCTTCGCTATTTTCATTGCAAAACTCTTCAGTCCAGCAGGGTCAGGCGCACCTTCGCCCATCCATATATGAAGGATGTTCCCGCCATCGACTATTGGGAAGAATACGTGTTCGATGCCGATTCGGTCGATGATGGAGATATCTGCACCGAGGGGGACATGGGTGCCATTGGTGTAGTAGATGGGCAGGTCCCTTGTCTCCTTCATCATCTCCTTCGCCTTTTTTAAATTCCCTTTAACGACTTGCTCAGCGCACTTATTATATTCGTCATGCAGGGTATCTGACACTGCAAATCGTTGAGCAGTCATCTCCGCAGGTGTCCGTGCCAATACGATATTCATGCCGCATTTTTCAATTAACTCCTTGACATATAATTCCATTTCCGTCAACGCTCTTACTGCAAGCTTTTGCGCTTCTACAGACTCATGCAACTGCTTGCCCAGATGATGCTGGACCATCTCGTTGATGCCCACGACACCGATGGTATAGACGAGGCCTTCAATATATACGGCAACATCGCCCCTCTTGCCTGTAACGGGATCCTTTGGACGCTGGGTGACAAACGGCATCCGATTATTCTTGATTATAATGTCCATCCATTTTTTCTTGACTTTGAACAATTCGACGGAAACATCCATCAACCGTTTCAATTCATTAAATAGCTTAGCGTCATCATGGTCGGCTTTATATGCTGCCCTTGGACAGTTGAGCGAGATGACCTGCCACCCACCCATGGAGAAATGTTTACCGTCTCTGAAGTACAGCTTATTCTCGAATTCATCGTCCTCCTCATTAGAAGAGAACTGATAGGCGCAACACTGATAACACGAAATGCCCTTTCCAGCGCCCCTGTATGCTGGCAGCTGGTTATCGAAGTACGGCGACCCATATTTTGCCGCCAATTTAAATGCGAGATAGTACAGTTCGTCATAGGTCGGCAAATCTGGATGCGATTTGTTGAATTTCTCATCCTCCTCCATGAAATCCGGTTCGATGGATATCTCTGGTTTTGGGAAGTTGAATGGCTTGCCCCAGTAATCCCCCTGCAACATCACGTTAATCATCGCCTTGAATGCCAGCCTCACCTCTCGTTCAAACTCCCCATATGTGCGCAGGGGTGCCTGTTCTCCATCCCATAGCCTGCCTTGGTATACGACGGGCTTATCTCGCCAGAGCTTCGGGACGCCTGGAGATAGTTGCACTGAGGAGAATACCAGCTGGCCCCCTCTGGCGACCATCATCTGTGTCATCTCGTAGATGAACATCTGTACCAACTGTTCGATCTCCTCGTAGCTCTTGTTTTCAAAATAAGGCGCCATAAACGTCAGAAAATTATAGAAGCCCTGCCCTCCTGCGAAATTGGTCTGTGCCGACCCAAGTGCTTTCACAGCGTGCAGTACGGCAACTTCTGCCTTCTTTGCCGGACCTGCAACGCTTGCCTTGGTGCCAGAGCCGTCTGGCATCAGCCCGTAATAAAAGAAATATCGTAGGTCCCAGTCTTGACAGAAGCCCCTCGTGCCGAAATACTCTAAATCATGTATGTGAATGTCGCCATTCAGATGTGCATCAGCCAGATGCGGCGGCAGCAACAGCAGATACTGTTCCTTGGAAATCTTGTCGGCCTTCTTCTTGTGAGATGTCTCGGCATTATCCTGCAGATTTGCATTTTCGTTAACCTCGAAACCATTGCCGATATCGATCAGATGGGCATCATATACTGGTGTGCCGACGCGCGTGGAGACGTTTCGCCACTCCTGGTGATACTCTTCCAGTAAAACGTTGTTTACGAGCTCTCTTACGAGCGGACCGGATAGGTGGGTTATACCCATCATCCTTATGCGTTTCTCTACTTTTTTTGCAACATCTCGAGCAGTCTCTTCGTCAATTCCTGGAATCTTATAAAATTCCTCGCTGAGTTTTGTCTCCTTTATCAACTGATTGACAATGGCTTCTCGGTCCCAATCAAGTATGTGCCCATCAGATGTTCTGACTTTGGGCATTGCTGGCACTTCTGCGCCTTCAAGTGTTTTTTGTATTATGTTAGCCTTAGCCATATCAGAGCACATGTTACCTCCTTGTATCATCTATGGAACGAAAAAATCGTCTCCTACCTGCAGTACTGGTGCGGTTAGGGTGAATATTCCGTTCATTCTTAATTCGGTTAGCGCTTCGGGGGTGGACATATCTACCTCCCCATATCGAATTCCATACGACCTCAACAAGCGCTTCAGTTGCTCACACCTTGGACAATTTTCAGTGGAGTATACCTTGACGTTGTTGATTACACCTAAGCCGCGTCTGGCGAGAGCATCTAGTTTAGAGGTGTCATCGTCAGCCATCAATAAATCCCATCAACATCATGTAGTTTATGTGCTTTAAAACTTTTTAACATCAGACTTGGTCATAAAAAATAGAAAGTTTTATCAAACCTGATAACAATAAAAGAACATTCACCTGTATTTGTTACCAATTAGATTTTGAGGAAGATATGGAACAAAAATTCTATGAAATGTTAATTAAAATGCTTGAGAAAGGGCAACTATCGATCAGTGGAATAACCCGCCAGTTTAAAAAACAGGGGTATGACCAGCATAGATTGATCATCACAGGATATCTAAGGGCACTCAGAGATTTGGAGCATGTAATGGAGAAAGATATTCCTCCATCCAAAGTATACTCCCTCGCTCATTCATCCCCATCGTCATCCAAATATTACAAAGACATATATGCGCTTGTAGGGGAGCGTATAGCCAAGTTAGACCCTGATAGGCGCTTTGCGGTGGGAGTGTATGTGCTGTCGACGCTTTTTCACCGGCCTTGTTTCAAACATGAACTGAAATTGGCAGGACTACCTCCCATGACGACCGAATGGACCAGGGAGTGTGATAAGTCAAATCTGAAAGAATATCGTCAGGCTGTAAAGCGGATTAATATTCCTTCGGACGATCCAGCCTATGAATTTGTCGATAAAAAAAATAATCCAATTACTGAAATCGGGGCTGAGGTCTTATGTGGTATCACCAGAGAGGTCATGGACCTCGATGGCCTGTACATAAAGTACCAGCAGATGAAGTTGGGATAAAGTGATTCGAGCATTTATTGCAGTGGATTTTCCAGAGGATATCCAGAAGGAAGTGGCAGACATCCAGCGGCAATTCGTAGACTATGGTGTGAAGCTGGTGGACCCCAAGCTAATTCACATCACCATCAAGTTTCTCGGTGACATCGATGATGAACAAGTTGACGCGATAAAAAATGCCCTCCAGAACGTCCACCACTCCCCTTTTGATGCAGAAATAAATGGGATTGGGGTTTTTCCGGATGTGAATCACATCAACGTCATCTGGGTAGGGGTAAGCCCTTCAATTTCACGGCATTTCGAAAAACTGCACAGTGCAATAGAAGAAGCACTAATGCCTTTAAAAATTCGAGCAGATAATCGCAAATTCACGGCACATGCGACGCTGGCAAGGGTTAAGCGACTTTCGCCAGCGCAGAAACGATCCCTGATAAACGCCATCCGGGAATTCTCCGACATCTCACTCGGGCGGATGAGAGTTGACCATATTAAGCTAAAAAAGAGCACGTTGACATCAGATGGGCCAATCTACGAAACCCTATTGGAGGTAAAACTTGATGACCGGCGATAAAATATGTTCCACTGTCCTGAAGGAAATAGTGCCTGGCGAAGGTGAAAAAAAAGCGTTGCTGGAATTTGCTGAACATATCATATCTCGCATCGATGAGGCCGCAAAAGAGCTTGGCGTTGATGCGCATGGACTGTTGGTCGGCTCAGTTGCAAAAGGTACATGGATATCTGGTGACCTGGACCTCGATATATTTATAATGCTCCCTGAAACGATTTCGGAGGAAGAAATGGAGTCGCTGGGACTCCAAATCGCCAAGAGGGTTGCAACTAAATACGAGGAGCGGTATGCAGAACATCCATACCTAAAGGCATTCTTCGGGGGCTATGCTGTCGATCTGGTCCCATGCTTTAGCGTTTCCAATCCGGCATCGATCAAATCTGCGGTGGATAGAACGCCGTTCCATAACGAGTACATAAAAGCCAGAATCAATGGGCTGGAAAATGAGGTACGACTGCTCAAACAGTTCATGAAGGGCATCGGTGTTTATGGTGCAGAACTCAGGACGATGGGCTTTTCTGGATACCTATGCGAACTATTAGTCCTCAAATATGGGTCGTTCCTGAACGTGCTGCAAAGTGCAAAAGGGTGGCGGCGAGGGGTCATTATTGGCATAGAAGACCATAAAGGCCATGAGCATGATGCTCCCCTGGTCGTCATCGATCCAGTGGACCCATCGAGAAATGTCGCTGCTGCCGTCTCACTGGATAAGTTTTGTATGTTTATCGATGTATCGCGCACGTTCCTGAAAACGCCAGACATTAGTTTCTTTTTCCCACCAGAGGTCAAACCCATGACCGATGATGAGCTCGTCGATGAATTGAAGCAAAGGGGCATGGATGTATTTGCCATCGTGTTCAAGGCGCCGGATGTTGTGGATGATGTGCTCTATCCGCAATTGTATAAAGCGCTTAAATCCATAGAAGAACTGCTCCACCGAAATGATTTCAGGGTATTTCACGGCGACGTGTGGTCCAATTCCAACTCGGTTATCCTGCTGGAGATGGAAATAGCAAGACTGCCCCCTATCAAAATGCACATGGGGCCTCCTGTTGAATCGGTTACGCACGCCGAAAAATTCAAAGCGAAACATGCAAACTGCCATCCTTACATCCGCTCTGGGAGATATGCCGTCGAGATACCGAGGAAGTACGCCGATGTGAATGCCCTGTTGAAATCTGAATTGCAGACATGTAGCCTGGGGAAGCACGTGTCAGAGGCGATTGAGAACGGCTATCGCGTGTTGAAGAATGCGCAAATTATCAAAATAGATGATGAAGAATTCAGGGTTTTTCTAAGGAAGTATTTTAGGAAAAGATAGGCGAATGAAATGACGATATTAGAATCAAATGTTGAAGGTCAGATATCTATAGTTCTGATATAATCTTCAAGCAGTATCTTCCCACCCTTGTTTCTTTTTACTCTAAATATCACCATATCAGACCGTAAACTATTTAAAAAACGTAATACTATTTTAGAATGGGTGTAAGAAATGCAATCGTCAAAAGTCTCAACGAAGTATCAGATTACCATACCCAAGGGGATCAGGCAGAAAATTGGGATATCAGCTGGCGACATCATCGTCTTTGATGTTCAAAAGGACAAAGTTCAGATCGAAAAGCTCGAGGAGTTTTACGAGAAATATGCCGGCTCCATAAAGGTTAAGGAGCCTGTGAAGGCTGTTAAAGAAGCAAGAGAAGGGCTGTGGGAGTAATGGAGAATATATACATAGATACGAATGTATTTCTCGTTTTTCTTAAAAAGGAGGAGAACTTTAATCACGCAAAGGCAATACTCCAGAAAGTCGCTACTGGAAACGGCAGGGGTTTTATTTCCCCTTTTACACTTCACGAACTTCTATGGGTACTGGAAAAGGAGAGAGTATCCTGTGAAAAAGCAATCTCAGCCCTGGACTTCGTGATACACCACCCAAATCTTTCGTTTCTAACTCCTTCTACAAATACTTTCTACTCAGCCTTAGATATAAAACGCAAGAAGGGGCTAAAGATAGCCGACTCCTTGCACGTAGCGATCATGTTAGAAAACAACATAAAGAAGATAGCAAGTTTTGATTCGGATTTTGACAGGATAGAGGGGATTGACAGAGTAAGCGGGGCTTGATTGCCATCATAAATAGGAAATGGATAGAACTATCTGTGAAACTTACAATGGCGATAATCGCCGTTGCCACCGCAGAGGATATAGAAGCTCAAGTTGAGATGAAAGTTGCCCATATCAGAAAACATCCCAGTAATCCCTCTGCACTTCTTTAACCTCTTTTACCCTTTCTCTAACTTGATTGGATAATTCGTCTTTCGGGGAAGATGTCGGCTCTTTTATATCCATGCCCAAACTCCCCAATGAATTGAGGATGGATAAGACCGAATACGGTAGCGCAGTCAGGTCATATCCTCCTTCCAGCGCAGCAACCACTCGACCTTCAGATGTGGAATTTGCGATAGATTTGACTATGCTGGCGAGATATCCAAATCCCATGGCCGTTACGTTCATTCCCCCCAGTGAGTCTGCAAAATGCGGGTCCTGTCCGGCGGAAATCATTACAAGGTCTGGTCGAAATTCAAGGGAGATCGGAACCAGGACTTCGTTGAGAACGTAGACGTATCCTGCGTCTCCTGTCCCTCCAGGCAGCGGAACATTTACAGTAAAGCCGCTTCCATCATCGATGCCGACTTCACCCATCTTTCCAGTACCGGGATAGGATGGGCTTTGATGTATCGAAAAATATAAAACAGATGCGTCATCGTAAAATATATCCTGCGTACCGTTTCCATGGTGCACGTCCCAATCGACGATTAGGACTTTCTTCATATCGTGCCTGCTTTGAGCATATCGTGCCCCCATCGCAATGTTATTGAAGATACAGAAACCACCCCCATGATCTGAAAATGCGTGATGCCCTGGCGGCCTGATCAGCGCAAAAGCATTACTCAGCTCTCCAATAACTGCATCAACTGCGCTCATGACACCTCCAACCGCGAGCAGTGAAACATCGTATGAATTTGCCGATAGCACGGTATCGGCATCTAACATTCCCCCACCACTCTGGCAGAGCGCCTGCACACCCTCAACGTAAGAGGCGTCATGCACCCACTCAATCTGTTCAGGAGTTGCTTTTTTCGGAACGATGTCGACCAAATTCTCCAATGCTCCACTCTTTTTGAGCAGATTCATCGTAGCGGTCAAACGCTCCTTGCACTCCGGATGAGTGTTCGTCTTATGTTTCAGATAATCCTCGTGATATACGATTCCCGTTTTGATGGACATAATGAAAATACTTGCAGTTCGACAAAGATTAAACTATTCATAGGACAATAAGGTTATAGATGCTCAATTACGATGCAATTTTGATTCGCTACGGCGAGATAGGATTAAAAAGTAAGAGGGTGCGAAGCCGATATGAGCGCATCCTCGTGGAAAACATCAAGGCAGTACTGCACCTGCACAAGAAGACATATTCAGGCATCAGACGGGACCGAGGCAGAATATTCACCCATTCCAACGACCCAGACATCGCAGATGTGGTGGCGAACGTTTTTGGCGTGGTGTCAACGAGTCCTGTGATAACCACAGATCCAGACCTGCAGATGATGGCACAGATGGCCGCAGACGTCGGTGAATTGACAATACATCAAAACGAGTCGTTTGCCATACGGGCGCGCAAAGCAGGAGTCCACGATTTTTCCAGCAGGGACATCGGAGTATCGTGCGGAGATGCCGTATACGAGCGCATCAAGGGGCAAAATCCCTCCATTGACCTGACGTCTCCCGACAAAGAGATATTCATCGAGGTGAGACCCGACAAAGCCTATGTTTATACGAAAATCATCAAAGGCGTTGGCGGTCTACCGCTTGGCACGCAGGGTAGGATGGTGGCTTTGATAACTGATGACATCAGCTCGTCCGTTGCAGTATGGCTTATGATGAGGCGTGGCTGCGAGATAATCCCGGTATGCTGCGATAATGCTCATCTTTCCGGTGCGGCAGAGGGGGGCAGGGCGGTGGAGCATATTAAAATTTTGCAGAGATGGGCGCCGAATTACCCAATGAAAATCCACGAAGTGCCGCATGGAGGAGGCGTAGAGAATACGTATCGAATTGCTGCAGAAATAGCAAAAAAAGAGCGGGCGCATGGGATAATCACAGGCTCATCGTTGGAGCAGGTTGCCGCCCAGATATCAGCAGATGTGCTTGCAGAGGCTCTTGACATCGATTTCCCGATTTGCCGCCCGTTAATTGGCATGGACAGAGCAGAGATTGTATCTTTTGCAAAAAGGATTGGTATTTTTTGAACACTCTCTTATGCAAATTTCCCGCACATATCTTCCAAAACAAAAATAATAAAAAACCCAAAGAGGAATGAAGCAAAGATGGGCAGTATCAAATCAATCCAATTAACTATATTCTGATACAATATATAATCGACTATAATCTGATAAGGCAATCGCAGTGCGCCCAACATCATGCCAATAAGAAGAGAGATAGTAGCAAGTCTATATTTATCTAATATATAACTTATAACTCTTGAGAAAGATAAAACGCCAATTAAACCACCGAAACAAAATACAAAGATTTCTAATAATCGCATATCCCTCAGTACTGAGAGCATATATTCATATTGATTTAGCAACAACAGTACGAATGCGCCAGAGATTCCAGGCAACATCATTGCGCATGCAGCCATGATGCCAGAGATGAAGATAATAATCAGGGAATGCCCGATTTGCAATGTAGCCAACCCTACGAATAAGAAGGCAGATAAGAATCCGGCAATTATAAACAAGGTATTTTTAATTGAGAGGATACATTCTTTTTTGTAAAGCAAGATTGCTGATGCAAATATTAAACCAAAGAAGAAGGCATGAGTAATGGCAGGAAAATAATTCAAGAGAGAATATATTAGGTCAGACATGAGCAATATCGCTAAACCACTGCCTGAAACCAATGGAATAAATAATCTAAAATCTATATTCCTATAATCAAAATCTATCTTACTTATTGAATGAATCAATCTTTCATAAATGCCAGTTATCAGTGCAATTGTTCCGCCAGAAACGCCAGGTATTATATTGGCGATTCCCATAAACACCCCTTTTAAAAATATAATCAATGTCTCTTTCATGTCCTCTAATCCACTATTCTATGGCGATACACTTCTTAAAAAAACTAATTATTGACTATATTGACTATAATCTCTGAGCCGCCAATTTAATATCCTCTGCTTTTATGGTCCGTCTGCCAGCGTGTCCTGCTAACTTGAGCGCCTCTGCAGATACTTTGAGTCCATAATCCTCCAATATATCTGCCAAAATTATTCTGGCGTCTTCGCTGACCCTCTCAGCGCCTGCTTTTCTTACAATTCGGCCTACTGGTGCAAGTGGAAGTTCTGTCATATTTAACTTTAGGTGGTCTTTGTGTTATATACCTTTCGTTTTTGGAATAGATTTATGACCGCTCACGTGGTCTTTAAGATGGATAATACTTATGACCTCCAAAGTACTGATATTAGATGCCTCTGTATTCATCTACAAATGTCGCATAAATGATGGAGAACGGATTACGGTACCGGCAGTGATAGATGAATTGAAAGACGGAATGTCTGTTATGTCATTTGAACTGGCAAAAAGCGCCGGAATGGGGGTGGAGCCTGCGGAACAGCACTACATAGAGATGGTCAAAAAGATGGCAAAAAGCGCCGGCGACCTGAATGCGCTGTCCGAAACCGACATCGCATTACTTGCAAAGGCACTCCAGTACAATGGCAAAGATACATATTTGGTCACCGATGACTATGCCATACAAAACGTGGCATCTCATATGGGAATTCAAGTAAAACCAATCTCGCAGAAGAAAATCAAAGATGTTTTAATATGGGAAAAACGATGTATTGGTTGTGGAAGATATTTCACAAGAGAAATAGTATGTCCTGTCTGCGGGTCAAGACTGAAAAAGGCGAGATGCCGCAACCATGCAAAGGTCACAGGACGAAGGAGGGAATGAGATGAAAAATATCGACGCCCTTATAAAAAAGGCGATAGAACTGAAGAAGATGGGGTTGATGTCGGGCGAAATAGCTGATGAACTTAACGTTTCCAAGGAGACTGCTACTTGGCTGTTCTCCTGTGCCGAAGAGAAAGAGGGGCCGGCTCCGAAGGATATATTCATCGACTTGAGCAAGATAGGTCAGAGTTCACAGAGAATGAGGCATATCTCCAGCGCACTCACTGATATGGTCCTGGAGTCGATCGAGGCAGAAGTGGATGTTGTTGTGGGAATCGTCCTGAGCGGCATTCCATTCGCGACTTTGGTCGCAGATGAGCTCGGCGCGGAGCTGGCAATACTCCATCCAAAAAAGCAACGATGGGAACCGGAAAAACAGGGTGTTAAAGGAACTATCAGTCACAATTTCGCTCAAATCGAGGGCAAGAAGTGCATCATCGTCGATGACGTGGTCACCAGTGGCGCCACTGCACAGGAAGCAGTGGAACTACTCGAGGAGATGGGTGCAGAACCACTCGCAATAGTGGTTATGATGGATAAGAGGGGGCAGGACTCAGTAGCGGGTGTGCCCATGCTTTCGCTGATTAAGATAGGGCGAGTTGAGTAAACCCATTGTTTCGGAGGATCCATTTGAATCACGGTAATATCGACGAGAAGTGGCAAAAACGATGGGAAGAGGCAGGCATATTCGATGCAGAGGTAGATACAAACAAGGAGAAATTCTTCGTAAATTTCCCATATCCCTACATGAATGGCTACTTCCACATAGGGCACGCATTTTCTTTGATAAGGGCCGAAGTATTTGCACGGTATAAACGAATGCGCGGATATAACGCCCTCTTCCCTTTTGCATTTCACTGTACGGGCACGCCCATCGTCGCTGCTGCACAGAGAATAGCTGAAAATGAGCCCAAACAAATCGAGATTTTAAGACAGATGGGCATTCAAGAAGAGGAAATACCAAAATTCGCAGACCCTATGTACTGGGTTTCATTCTTTCCCGATGAAACGATGTACGATTTGAAAAGAATAGGTGCCAGCATAGATTGGCGCAGAAGGTTCATAACGACGTCCGCAAACCCATATTATGATGCGTTTATCAAATGGCAGTTTAATAAATTGAAAAAAGGCAGGTACATCACAAAAGGCGAGCATCCAGTTGTGTGGTGTTCAAAGTGCAAATCTACTGCAGGAGATCATGCGAGGTTGAAAGGAGAGGGCGTATCTCCAGAGGAGGTATTCTTAATCAAGTTCTACATGGACGGAGTGGTGCTCCCAACCGCGACTTACAGGCCAGAGACCTCTTTTGGGGTTACGAACATATGGGTAAATCCTAATGCAGACTATGTCGAGATGAAGGTAGATGATGAGGTCTGGATAGTCTCCAGAAAATCAATCGAGAAGATGGATGCGCAAAAGCACGCCGTAAAGGTCACCAGGAATCTTAAAGGCAGAGAGCTCATCGGAAGATGTTCTACGAATGCCGTAACAGGGAAAAAAGTGCCGATTTTGCCGGCGTACTTCATCGAACCAGCTACGGGAACGGGCATAGTTATGTCGGTTCCATCGCATGCCCCATATGATTATGTCGCTCTTAAAGATATCAAGAATTACCCCAAAAAACATGGAGTGGCACCCAATCTTATTAAGGATATAGAGCCGGTGTCGTTGATCGAAGTCCAGGATTTCGGGGTGCATCCAGCCATTGAAATCGTTGAAAAGAGGGAGATAAAAGGACAGGACGACCCCAAATTAGAGGAGGCGACAAAGGACATCTACAGAAAAGAATTCCATACGGGTGTGCTAAATAAGAACACCGGAAAGTATGCCGGACTGAGGGTTTCAGAGGTAAAAGAGGTTCTTGCCAGGGACTTCATTCGAGAAAATAAAGCCATACTATTCTATGAACTATCTGAAGAGGTTATCTGCCGATGTCTGACTAGATGCATTGTAAAAATAGTGTCAGACCAGTGGTTCTTGAACTACTCCGATATAAAATGGAAGGCAAAAGTACATGATGCCCTAAATGGTGTAACCCTGTACCCAGAAAAAGTTCGAGGGCAATTTGAATATGTCATCGACTGGCTGAAAGACTGGGCATGCGCCAGAGAATTCGGTCTGGGCACCCAGCTTCCATGGGATGAAAGATGGGTTATCGAGTCCCTTTCGGATTCGACGATCTACATGGCATACTACACCATCGCCCACTACCTGGAGAATGAAAGATATAGTATTAGGGCGGAGAAGCTGACGGATAATTTTTTCGAGTATATATTCCTTGGGAGAGGGGATTTGGAAGAAGTTGTAAGAGAGACAGATGTATCTCCTGCTTTACTAAAGCAGATGCGGACCGAATTCGAATACTGGTATCCATTTGACTTCAGAAATTCTGGGAAGGACCTGATTCAGAATCATCTCACTTTTTGTCTATATAATCATGTCGCCATATTTCCAAAAAAATACTGGCCATCTGGGATCGGCGTTAATGGATTCATCCAGATAGATGGAGAAAAAATGAGCAAATCGAAGGGCAACTTTTACACATTGCGCCAAATCTATGCCAAATATGGTGCAGACGCGACCAGAATAACGCTGATGTATGGGGGGGAGGGTCTGGATGACCCCAACTGGGATACGGAGTTTGCCAAATCCATTGGCCCGAAGTTAAAGCAGTGGCATGATTTTGCGATAGGAAACTATGAGTCTGCTGAGTGTCACAGTTCGGAGAACTGTGAGAGTTGTATTTCCTTCGGAAATTCAACATTTACAACCCGCCATATCGATAGATGGTTCCAATCAATACTCCATAAAACAATCAAGGCGACCGGCGAGGCGATGGACCATACGAAGTTCAGAACATCGCTTCAAAAAGGGTACTTCGACCTGCAGAGGCACTTGAAATGGTATACCCGAAGAACCCGTAAGTACAACAGGGATTTGATGAATCAATTCATCGAAGTTCAGACTAAAATGATGGCTCCGTTTGTGCCCCACATCTGCGAAGAAATATGGGAAAAACTGGGCAAAAAAGACTTCATTTCGCTGACAGAATGGCCTCAATACGATGAGACCTTAATCGATGAAAAAATCGAAAGAGCAGAGGAGTTTATCAAAGACGTGATTGCAGATGTTCAGGAAATATTCGCGGTCGCCAGGATAAGGGAGGCGAAAACTGCCCATATCTATACTGCCGAGGACTGGAAATGGAGAGTTATGGAACTTATAACGGGCAAGGATATGAGAGATGCGATGAGGAATGTGATGCAAGACTCGGAGCTGAGGAAAAGAGGCAAAGAAGTTTCAGCGTTTGTTCAGAAGGTGACCTCTGAAAGGATTTCCGTGGAAAAGATAGATGAAAATGGCATCCTGCAGGATGATAGGGAGTTCATCGAGGGAGAAATTGGCATGAGACTCGAGGTGAATCCAGATTACGACCCCCAGAATAAGAGAAAATTGGCGATTCCAGGCAGACCTGCGATCTATATAGAGTGACCACTTTCGCATACGGTCACCTCTTTCATCGTGCCATAACTCAACCTGAACGTATCGTCCAAAAGTTCTTATATATAAACCGATATTTCTTTTTGCTGGACTCGTGGCTTAGTCTGGATAGAGCGCCGGCCTTCTAACCCAAACTTTTTACTTAAAAAGTTGGTTCCTGCTTTGCAGAAACAACTTCACTCTGCGTAGCAGAGGTAAAGTTTGATCAAAAATGTCCTACGTTCGCCCTTCGGGCTCAGTAGGACCACTGATACAATTATGACCTATCGAATGAAGCGGAAACGGGTCAAATGATCAACCTTTTGCAGTTGGAACGGATCGACCCGTTGAAGCGAAAGCGGAAACGGGTCAAATGATCAACCTTTTTGAAGGTTGGTGGAAGATAGCCGGGGGTCGAGGGTTCAAATCCCTCCGGGTCCGCTTTCACCCCGTCATCGTAAACACGACCACGGCGAGGGCAAGCGCTAAGAGTATAATCGAGATAGCAAATGCTCCGCCCATTGCCATTATTGCGTTGATCGTGCTCGCCAGTTGTGCGGTCCTATATGAGCCGAAAATTATGACATCCTCTGCAAATTCGGTAGTCATTCCAACCTCTACAGGCTCTAAATCCACCACTGCCTCATTGACAATCTCTCGGACTATGTCGATCAATTCATCGTGGTCTATTTTCATACCGATAAAATTTCGGCTGGATGTGATGTTCACGACATGGGAGTCGGTGGTCATCACCTCTGCCTCGTCAACGGGCAGCGTCTCGATGATTGCCTCTCTCAAGCCCATGACCATGTTATTTCCATCAATCAGTACGTATGTGGTACGCTGTCCAAAAACTTCAATAACGGCAACCCTGATGCCGAGAGGTCCCATTCCATCTTCCCGCGAGTACATCGCGTCCCTCTTGGATACTCCAACCCTGATCTCGCCGCTCTGGTGAGACAGCAACTCTTCTGTCGCATCCGATGAGGCTTTGATGATATCATAAGAAGTTCGGCTTCCCGGCGTTATCACCTTAGAACTCCCATAACCGCAGTTATGTGCGTCTATGAGCGCAGCATACATAGCTCCTTTAACGCGTGCCTCTGCCATGGCAGTTAGCCCGACTGCGAACTCGATATCATCCGCAGGTACTGGCGAATGCGTCACCGTCAGCAGTACGGAGTCCCCAAATCGTTGACCCAGAATACACGTGTCATTTCTTTTTTTACGGGTCGACTTGGTCCCATATTTTACGTATTTCATACGACTTAGCGCCCTCTCTGTGGCAGATATGATTTTGAGTATCTCGCTGGCAGAAACCAGATTAAAATCATGATATGCCGTGCCGTGTGGGACAAAAACCAGCCCGTCAAAACTTTCTGCCACCCTCGCTGGCAAGTTCCCCCCTCCGATCTCTCCCATCGGTCCAGGGTGAACCATCGGTATTACGAACATCGCTTTGTTTTTAGTGTCCGTTCTAAAATTCAGGGCAGTGACGGGAATGTCTACCGCCTCCCCTATCTTTTTGAAGAATTCCTCCATCTCAGAGGAGCCATCAGTCGCATGGGAGATATAACTCTTGATGAAATCAAGCCCACTCACACCAAATGACTTTTTTATTGGGGCATCGACATATCGTACGAATAGATGGCATGCGAAGACGAATATGATGCCCCCTGCTGTTAGATTTATATAATATTCTGGACGTTGGGTATAGAGCAAAAGAAATGTTCCTCCCAAAAGGGTTTGAAGTGAAGCAGGAATGATCATTTTTCCAACACTGTTATTTGAAACCGCGAGCAGTATTAACATCCTAGTCGCAAAAACAACGCCCAGCGCCATTACATATGCGCTGAACGTCACGGGAAAGTTAAACAACACCGAAAAAAGTGCACCGGCGCCAGAAAAAACACCGATAATGATGGCTCCCACCAGAGATAGGAATGAAGACCTGTTGAGCGTCATAGCCCCGCCAAACCATCGTGCCATCGGGGCAGTTATCAGGGCAGATATCACGGAAGGAATTCCTATTAAAATTAAACCTGCGGTGGCACCCTCAAGCCAACCATAACCAGGCCTTAGGGTACCCATTCCCACTATTATCGAAAAGACCAGCAAAAAAGGAAGAGAGCGCGTCCACTTTGGCACCTCAAAAAGGTACTTGGCAAGATCGGCAGTTCGCTCATCCATTTCCTTTACCATATTATTCAACCCTCCACCAGCACTGCCTTCAGAATTCGCAGAGCCCCATAATCACCATGCCATATCCGCTCGGTTTTGACCAACTCGATGCTCTTCGCAAAGAACGTTGCATCCACCACCAGCGTCTCATATTCTCCGCCCTCTCCTGCTATGTGTATGCCATATCGTTCTTTTAATCTCTTCAACTCTTCTATCGTGCTTAGGTCTATTTTTCGGCCCAGCCAGCCTTCGTCCAATCCATGCGCTGCTACGTGGACAATTCGTATATCCATTACCTCGACCATCTCCCTGAGAAGCATTTCAGGGTCCATGTGCCACAGGGGCGTGTACATCTCGAGACCGAGCGACTCGCAGACACGACCAACCCGCGATGCCTGATATTCGGATTCTATCGACCCAGCCACAACTCCATCCACTTTTATGCGGCGCAATGCTCGCTCTAAATCCTTCAATTCACTCTCTTTTTTACCGGACGTCGTCTCCGTTATGAGCGGAATATCGACTGCTTCCGCGAATAGTTCAGTAAGATGTATGTTTGCCGTGTGATACATGTATGAGTGCGGATTTTCAGACCTGATCGTCACCAGATAGGTCACATTGTGTCCTGCTTGTAGTGTCTTATACAAGGCAAAAGCCGAGTCCTTTCCCCCGGAGATGAGTGCTGCCAGTTTCATAATTCATCCCCGAACGCATCCACATATCGCCTGCGCATTTGCTCCCATGTTGGTAAATTGGTTTGACACCCGCACTTTTCTACGATAAACGATGCCGCCGTCGCCCCAATTTTACCGCACACCTCCAAATCACAATCCTTCAACACCCCTACCAAAAATCCCGCCTTATAGCCGTCACCAGCGCCCGTCGGGTCAACTGGACTCGCTTTTACCGCAGGAATGTCGATCGCATCGTCTTCATAAATCTTGCTGCCATCTACATCATAGGTGACCACTATGGTCTTGATATCATCTCTGAGTTCTGAAAACGACTGGTCTGTCATTTCGCATATGCGCTGAATCTCATGCCTGTTCGCAAATAAGATGTTGGTCCTGCTAAATATGGACAACAGGTCCTCTTTTGAATACTTCATTAAATCCTGCCCTGGGTCAAACGAAACGAAATCAGCGGCTTGAGACATTCTGACGTTGAATTTCGGGCAGGCAGTGGCAAGATGCACCATCTGAACCTCAGGCACCTCTAACTCTGGAAAACGACTGGATGCGCCCCAATAAAAATATGTGATTTGATTGTGTTCATCATCATTGAAAATATAAGCTTTGGCGGTCTTCTCATCCTCAAATCTAATCAGACGGCCCAGCTTCACCCCCATATTCCGTAGGTGGGTCTCGTAATTCAAATCGATAAAGTCCGCACCAACTGGAGAGATAAGCTCGCAGTCTCCACCCAATTTTGCAATGGCTGCGGCAGTATTTGCCGCCCCTCCTCCGTAAAATTGTTCATAGTCTTTGATGCAGGCAGATGAATTGGCAGATGGGAATGCAGGGATGTCAAAAATATAATCCAAAGCCGTGTGTCCAACGATCGAAATCGTTTTCATTGCGCCCATATCCATCCTCTCTAAACCGTGAACAATGCCTTGTTCCCTACAACAAATACCTCTAGCCTTACGCCTGCATCCAGCCATGCATGACCATAACTAAAACAAGCCAGTGCATTGACCAAGTCGTTTTTTTCCTGGAAGTGAATACCATCTTCATAATATGAGCGCGCCATCGTCAAATAATACTCAGCAACTTTTTGCAGGTGTTCCGGTGATTTTATCTCAACGTCTCCCAGCGCCCTTTCCAATAACTCCTTATACCGATGCACTTTTTCTTCGAGTTCTGCCGCCATCTTATCTATTTTCGCCCCCGAACACCTTTCTGAAGAAGGTATCATTGGCACTCTTTTTCTCGGTATCACAGGTTGAACCTCTGTGAGTGGCGCCTATAATTCCAGGCGATTCACTGCTGCCATGTTGACTTTTTCTGACCCGTATATCTACGAGGACCGGGCGTTCGATGTCATTGTTGACCAACAGCGCCACTCCCGGCGGCAACCTCTTCACTTCTTCCTCCAGTTCAGAGCTAAATCCCTCGATACTTTTGCCAATCGCCCGCAGGTCATTGGGATTTGTCACCTTCATGATAATCTGCGTGTTACACTGAGACAGGACGTTCTTATCGATCCGTGCAGGTCGTTGAGACACTACCAGCAACCCCAGGCCGAATTTTCGTCCCTCTGATGCTATCGTCCGAAGAATGTCAGTTGATGCTGCTTTGCTATACCCTCTTTCTGGACAGAATCTGTGTGCCTCTTCAACGATGAGCATGGCGGGCGGGATCTTGCCTCTTTTTCTCTCTTCAAACAAGTCCATACAGAGACGAGCTACGATGATGCCCTGCAATTCTGGCACCACGCCCTTCATATCTATCACCGAAGCAGAACCTTTTTGTATCAATTCATCTATCGTCGTAGGATTGCTTGATAGTATAGCAGTTTCACGGAGCGCCTCCAGCGCACTGATTACGCCCCATTTTGCCCCACTCTTGCTATTGGCGATTGCACCTATAATGTCGTCGATTGTGTATAGCTCCTTTTTATCTTTCGCCTTATTGATGGCTTGATATAGGACACCCATTTGAGTATTGGTCAAATCGCCGGGAAGCATCTGTGCCAAATCCATGGCGCTCAGGTTAATTTCATCCAATCGAAACACTTTATCTGCATCTGGATTCAATGTAAGACTCGCAGGCGTGTATACTGTCACCTGTGAGCCATATCCTCGTGGATTGATGCCAAACCTTGCCATTAGACTTTGTTGTTTCCTATCACTGTTCAAATATTTCAGGGAGACATATTCACCATGTGGGTCTATAATCAAAAGCGGCACATCATGCTCTAACAACTCCTCAATTATGACTCCCGTGGTATATGACTTTCCGCTACCGGTCCTGGCTAAAATACTGCAATGGGTTCGCACCAATTTGTCTACATCGAGATAGACTGCCACGTCACATCCTTCTAACAAACCAATATATGCACCATCATGTCCGATGCCAAGCACCGACCCTATCATCTCCTTGTCCGCCTCGTACACGTTATCTCCTGGACTGAAGGGCGTTTTGGGGGAACGAAGCAATCCCTGCCGATCCCTCGACCCGATCACGTTCGCCTTTGCGACTATCTTTTCATCCGTGTCATAGATTTTTGCACCATCTGTGGCGCTTATCGCACCATTTAGAGAATATGCATCGCTGGATTTGGTGATGGACACTATCTGCGCAAGCACCCATCCATCGGATTCATGCCATACCTTCACGTAGTCTGACCTTTTTACTGCCTGACTGTCTGCGACGGCGAATTTGAACTCAAGCGAGCCCGTTTCTCCAAATACCACTCCAATCGAATTTCTGGCCATCATTTCTCCTAACAGGTTCTCTCTATACTCTCTATAATATCTCCTTCTCTATCTCGTTAGGTGCGTCGGCAAGCTTTATGAGCGCTTCCGCTTCAATGAAATGCAAACCCCCTACAATCACCAGGGTATGGAGGGGGAGCCCAAAGTCATATTTTTGCAGGTGCTCTATGTAATCCGCTTTAACCACTGGACTTTCCGAGCCGGCCCTCGCAACCCCTACTGCAACGCCTTTTAGGACATCTTCTTTTCTGCGCCTTTCAATCCTGAAGAGCAGTTCGATCGCCTGGTTTATCGTCATATATCTTTCCGCAATATCCAGGAATAACAATGTATGTAAATTATGTTCTTTATTGACTTTAATCGTATCGTAAGGGTATTCCGATACGTGCCTCTTGTACGGGAACGCAATAGTGGCTGATTTGCCGAACCGATAATTTTGTAGCCCTGTCAGTCCACATACTGCAGAATATATCGACGGTCCATGAATGACTCGCGTTTGGATTCCCTGCTCCATCGCTCTAAGCCTCAGGTCTATATGAGTGGTAGATATCATCGAATCTCCGCCCGTCAAGAAGACCACGTTTTGATTTTTCACATTGGACAATATATCATCCGCGCCCTCCTCGACATCTCTTCGGCTGAGAAGATGTATCTTTTTCCCATACAGTCGCTCCATCTTGTCCAGAGTAGTTCCCATCAGTTTGGATGTGTAGAACTCCGCCAGGACGAGGTCTGCGTTCTTGATGGCTTCAAGGCCCTTTAGGGTTATATCCGCTTCATCATACAATCCTATACCGACAAATGTTATAGGCATTTCACTTGTTCACCACATTTGTTAATGAGCGCGCATAATATCTCGATTTTTTTGCTAATAACCTTTTTATGGACGTATGATTACTTAAACTATGTGAACAACAGTATTAAAGACAAAAAAGGCAACCCCCTCGTTTCCCATGGAAAAAGGAGACACTCACTCAGAAAAGTATTCACATTAATCACACAATTGGGGTGATGTGAATCAAAAAATAAGCAGTTATAGCGGCTTTTAACGTTAAAGATGGGCATTTTTAGTATAGAATTGGTCATCTACTCATCTTCACCCTTCATTTCGACTGAAAGTTTATATAGTAGTTGTTAACTATTATTCACATGTTGTTCACAACAGTGTTTCACACGAAATTGAACACACCATCTTAGAGGGAATCTGGAGGGGATGGGGCACCTAGCCAACTGGGAGGCGGCATGATGAAGGTAAGTTTGGAGATAGTGGATGACGAAGGTGTAAAAACCAACGTGACCTTCGAGGGCGATTTCGCGAAAGAGCGCCTAATCCAATTGATCGAAGCTCTTGATTTCCAACCTACACCCAGACCTTCGTCACGCTCGCCCTCTCAAGGACCTGCACGTGACCTTATCAACGAGGCGCTGACGGCAAAGGATCGATTGAAGTTCTTTTTGAGGTATGAATATCCAAATATCTGGTTCAAATCAGTCGAGGTTAAAGAGCGCTATGGACTCACATATGGACATATGCCCCTGAGTACAATATCTACTTACCTGGGCCGGATGTATCGCGAGGGCATCCTGGAACGGAGGGGGACCAGGGCACAGCGAGAGTATCGGTATATCTCGATGGGAGCGGAAGAGCACAAAATGCCACAAGACATGCGCTCCGCTTCTAGTTTATAGGCAGAGCTTATATTATTTGTTAACGCCATTTGTCTCTGAGGCTTTATCGTGATATCTCCTTGTGTCAAGGTCATAAAATCAAGTGGCGAATCGGTTCGCAAAATGTTGATCGAACTTGGAGCTGTAGACCGGACTCTTAAAATCAAAGCAGATGAGCGGTTTTTGTATATACCAGTGCAAAACCAAGAGCTTGTCCCTTCCACCATGGAAATCACGACTGGAGATTTCAAAAAGATGAAAAAACCCAGGACGCTCGAGGAGATTTTGGGGTTTGCGCCTGCTTTTGATGTCATCGGTGATATCGCAATACTCGATACTGAAGCGAGTCGAAACGCAGAGGAGATTGCCAGGGCGATCCTCGCCGTGCACAAGAACGTGAGGACGGTTTTAAGCGCGGTCACGCCAGTAACAGGCGAATTTCGAGTCCGCAAATTTCGAGTAATCGCAGGTGAATCCAGGACCAATACCACCTACAAAGAGCATGGTTGCCGATATTTAGTGGACCTCCAGCGCGCATATTTTAATCCGCGACTCTCCACGGAGCGGGCACGTATTGCCGAACAGATACGCCACGATGAAACGGCCATAGATATGTTTGCCGGAGTCGGTTCCTTCTCGATTTTAATCGCCAAGCGCGCGAAACAGGTAATCGCCATCGACATCAATCCGGATGCGATCAAGTTTTTGCGAGAGAACGTACATCTCAATTCAGTGACGAATGTCGAGGCAATACAAGGAGATGTACGCGATGTGGCTGCATGCTTGAAAGGGCGCGCAGATCGTATCATCATGAACCTGCCACATAGCGCACACGAATACCTGAATGAAGCACTTATTATGTTAAAACATGGAGGGACGATTCATTACTATGACATCGGGCACGAGGATGAGTTGTTTGATGGCGCCATTGAGGCAATCCGAAATGCCGCGGCGCTTCACCGCAGGAACATTGAGATTCTTAATAGGAAAAAGGTGAAATCATATGCTCCCCGCCAATACTACATCTGCGTGGATGTTCGAGTATCTTAATTGGTTTTGTTGTATCCATAATTCATCAAAACTGTTTTAATTTTTCAACAACTATTTTGAAAATCTCATCATTATCAAGAAGGATGTATGGTAGATTATTTTCTTTACACGCCATTCCGTTTTCTGTATCCCTTGTAACTAAAATCATGCTATTTTCACGAGCATAATTGATTATGGAGTAATCGGTGTGTAGTTTTTTTCCTTCTGACCTCAGTTTTTTAACACTAAAGGCATCATACCCTATTTTTCTAAGTTTATCATCCATGCCATCATCCATTTCATCAACAAGAATTTTCAATTTATCATTAGACATGCTATTTCGACCTTATGTAACCCCTCTATCTGAACGAGCATAAACGTTCCCCTGAATGTCACAGATGGAACGCCGAGCGTATTTTATATGTAAAATGAGTTATCAAGTTGAAATAGACCGACAATTACGCAATTCTTAAGTTTGTATATGGCAATATAACATTCCCACATTGCCGTCGTGGCTTAGTCCGGCAAAGCGGCTGATTCGTAATCAGCAGAGCGAGGGTTCAAATCCCTCCGACGGCTCTTATAAGAGGAGAAGGGGGGAAGGTATTATGGGAGAGGAAGAAAAGTTAATAGATGCTGACAAGTGGAAAAGCGAAAGATTGTGCCCTGAATGTGGCGCCATCTTGCGGGTAGAGCCCTTGGATATAGATATAAAGACTGGCGCTCCACGCAGCTACTGCCCTAAATGCGAGTATAATCGAGTATAGACACTAAGTGATGTTGCTAAAAATATAAGTAACTTCAGCGACTAACATAGGAGAATTGCAAATATGTTGCGGGGGTAGCCAAGCACGGTCAAATCCGAGATATAACCTTGTCTTGAAGACCAACGGCGATAGACTCAAGATCTATTCTCGCAGGAGTTCGTCGGTTCAAATCCGGCCCCCCGCACTTGGGTTGTATATGAGGATAAAATGAGCATCTCAAAAGAGAAACTAGCAGGGATGATCGATCATACCCTTTTAAAGCCTGATGCAACAGTTGAAGATATCAAAAGACTTTGCGCCGAGGCGAAAAAATATCATTTCGCATCCGTCTGCGTCAATCCAGCCTATGTTAAGTTGGCGGCGGACATGCTAAAAGGAACTGGTATCAAGGTATGCACAGTGATAGGCTTCCCGCTGGGCGCAACCGCCCCAAGTGTCAAGGCGTTTGAGACGAAAAACGCGATTGTGAATGGGGCAGAAGAGATGGACATGGTGATGAACATCGGCGCATTGAAATCTGGTGATTATGAAGCAGTGAAACAAGATATAAATACGGTTGTGGATGCCGCAGGAGATGCGATAGTAAAAGTCATCATCGAAACAGGACTTTTGACGGACGAGGAGAAAATAAAGGCCTGCCAGCTTGCCAGAGAATCTGGTGCTGATTTCGTGAAGACCTCCACAGGCTTTGGTTTTAGGGGGGCAACCGTTCGCGATGTTAAATTAATGCGAAGGGTCGTAGGTGAGGATATGGGAATAAAGGCATCGGGCGGGATCCGCACATATGAAGATGCGGTCGCACTTGTCAAGGCAGGGGCCACAAGGATTGGGACGAGCACAGGAGTTGCAATCGTCTCTGGTGAGAACTATGTGGGGCGCAAATTCGAGACCGTTTTCGTTGGAAAGAGCGTGTCGCATCGGGAAAAACGTAATATCATTGAGGTTGGCAGAAAACTAAAGTCAATGCATCTGACAGAGAGTTCCTCTGGTAACCTGAGCGTGAAGGTCGATGATGGTATTTTGATAACCGCCGGGGAAGCGTCCTTGGGCGACCTAAAAGAAGAGGACATAGTCCTACTCAAGGCATACGATTCTGAAAGGAACATCGCCAATGTCATCGGTTCTAAGGAGCCGAGCTCAGAGACGCCATTGCACTATCTGATTTATCGACAGTTCGGATGCAGCGCCATCATACACGTACATGACGATTCACTGTTGGCGCGTCGGAAAGAATTGGGTCTTCCGCTGGCTGCATATGCGCCATATGGCACCCTGGAGCTGGCTCAGAACGCTCTGATCGCCCTCCAAAATGGCAATCTCATAGCGATGGAAAAACATGGCATACTATCAATCGGAAAGAATTTAGAAGAGGCGTTGTCAAAACTAATGCATCATCCAAATGCTATTAAGACTGTAGCGAGGAAGAACGCCACAACAGTAGATATTATGAACAGAACGAACAGCAATGGCTTTTGAAGCGATAAAACCTCCACCCAGGATGTCGTTTTTAAATCTACCCGCTCTTCCTCATACCATTTTTTCTGCCTTCTTATGAAACAAACTGGCGGTTTAAATGCCGAGATGGCAGTGGGAACGTCTTCTATGCAGGTCTCACCTGACGCCACACATACTACTTTATAGGGACACTTCGAAGAGCGGTGCCTTATCACCTGCCCCATTATATCCTTAGTTACCTCGTTTATCTTCCTTCTCTTGGCCATTCCACTTTCTCCACAGTAACTATTTAGTTGTAACAGTGATTGTATCCTAATGGATATAGGCTTATTTGTTGTGTAGACTGCGACACTTATAAATCATGATAGTTATTTAGTATATTTATAGGAGGTATACCAATTCAAGTCAATTACTTTATCGAGGCGTTAATAGCTTCTGTCGTAGTGGCACTGGTAATGCTTGGAATTGTATTTGGAGTCATATATATAGTTGAGTTTGAGAGTCCAATTCATCCCGCCATCATGTTGATGATTGGCGCCATCTCCTTCATACTCGGCTCGGCATTCTTTGATACAAGAGGGGCAGGTCAGGCTCTTTCACTGGTTGGAGGGGGAGTCATCGCAGTTTCATCGACATTTGTAATTACGGCTGTATTTGGCGGAATTCGGTACGGTCTCGATGGCAGGCTCCAGGGGTGGGAGTGGGAAACGCTGGTTTCCATGTTAGCGGTTTGCATGATAGCGAGCGTGATCATCCTGAAATTCATATTGCCGCCCCAGTCCCGGCATTCACGTCGAAGGCCAATCTGATATAGCATTTATATTGAATCAGCTGTCAGTGTCGCCCCGGTCTGATCGCGATTAGTTCTATTCTTATCTCCACGTCTTTCAATTGAATCGCTCTTACAAAATTTCGGTCGAACCGAAGTGCTGATTTGTCAGCATTGACCATCAGCGTTCTGGGACACGTATACGAGCTCACTCGCCCGACCAGGTCTTCTGAATGTTCGAACGTTAAGTCTGGATGTCCGTGCCCGATTATTCGTTCGTGCAACTCGCCCGCGAAAAAGTCTACTACAATTCGAGTATCTGGTTGACTTGCCGCCTGTTTAAATCGTATGGAAAGGTCGTTCGCGCCTTTGTCCGCTGATACCGCCACGATACAATCTCCCGCCCCCATAATATGTACATCCTTCGTTATCTCAAACGTGGTCCGATGTCTAGCCGTAATGCTCGGATGCCCTAACGCATGAATGATCTCTTTGACCACAACTAATTATTTGTATCTAATTGTCCTTATGTATTGTGATTTCATGCAGATAGAGGTAATATGCCCAACATGCTCGCCCGAACATCCTGTGAGCCACCATATATTAAAGAAGGATTTGGTTAAGTGCGATGCTTGTGAAACCACCCATATGGCCTCCCCATCAGCGCCTCAAAATATATCGATAAAGGTTGTCATATCAAAACACGATACGTCCGCAGTACAAAAGATAGAGCTATTAGGTCAGAACGAGGTGACGATCGGTGACGAGTTCATAATCGATGAAGACGATAAACCAAGCGTGGTACAGGTCACGTCCATTGAGTTGCCAGGGAATAAAAGAGTCAGATGCGCTAATGCAGAGTCGATCAAAACGATTTGGGCAAAGGTTGTCGACGAAGTGGTGGTGAAAATATCTCTGCAATCCGGTAAGCGTACCGAACCAATCGACCTGCCTGTTCCAGGAGAGCGAGAGTTTGTGGTCGGAAACGTCGAGCATTTCAACAAAAATTACTTCAAAATAATGACGATCAAAGTGCGAGATGGCGCGCTGCTCAGGAAAACAGGCAAAAGCGCCAAAGCCAGATATATAAGGCGAATGTTTGCTCGTTTAGAAAAATCGACATAGAACTGGCTTAGGTTTAAGTGATGGAAGAATATATTTTGGTCTCACGGGCCCGTAGCTTAGTCTGGTTAGAGCGCTCGGCTCATAACCAAACTTTTTAATAAAAAGTT
>BBPD01002531.1_pt1 | contig 26808 bp, 21 predicted proteins | sample 1344911 | NCBI WGS metagenome assembly BBPD01 (sample SAMD00019088, study PRJDB2971) | groundwater metagenome | biome: freshwater biome; feature: mineral spring; material: ground water | place: USA: CA, Sonoma | collected 2011-09 | depth surface m
TGCCGCTGCTGCGCTGGCGCACCAGGCGGTCCAGCCGCAGCCCTTGGCCCTGGTGCAGCAGCTCGACTTCATTGCTCCAGTGATCGATCACGCCGCAGTCCCACACCCAGGCGGCTTCTCCCTGAACCATGCGCCGTGCCATTGTTCGCGCCAGGCGCGCTTGCTCGGCGCTCAGGCCAAACTCCCGCGCGACCGCCTGCTCGTGCGCCGCCGTCCAGTCAAAGCCCCCACCCGGCGTGGGGTGCCACTGCAGCAGGCGGTGCAGCGCCTGACCGATGCGGGCTTGCTCGGCGTCTGCGCCTGGCGCCGCAGCGGTGCTGCCGGCCGCCGTTGCCGCAGGCGGCGGCGCATGCCAGCCGGCGCTGCACGGCAACTCCGGCAGCGTAAAGGCCGCCGCATGCGCAGCGGCGGGCACAGCGACGTCTATTTTTTGCAACGCGACGGGCGCGTCCAGCACGCTGGCCAGGGGGCGCAGGCGTTCGAACCAACTGGGGCCGTTGCCGCGCTGGTGTGGCTCGAAGCTGGAAAGCACCAGCCGGCGCTCGGCCCGGGTCAGCGCCACGTAGCAGGCGTTGAGTTCTTCAAGCAAGCGCGCCTGCTGCTCCAATTGCAGCGCCTGCGCCGCACAGGCCGGCGGTGTTTTTTCGCTGAGCAAAAAAACAAAACGCCTGGGCGCGCTGGCCTGGCCGGGCCAGTCCACCAGCACGTCCATGCTGGCGGGGCGCGCGGGCGCGCTGTCGGTGTCGAGCATCAGCACGGTGTCGGCCTCCAGGCCCTTGGCGCCGTGAATGGTGAGCAAGCGCACGGCCGCCGGCGTTTGCACCGGCGTGGCTGCCAGGCCACCGGCTTTGAGCGCGCGCACCAGCCGATAGGGCGTGAGAAAGCGTCCACCGTCGAGCGCCAGCGACTGCGTCAACAGGTCGCGCAAGGGCGTCAGTACCCCCTCGCGCTGGCTGGCGGGCACCGCCTGGGCAAAGCGCGCGAGCAGGTCGCCGTGCTGGTAAATGGCCGACAGCGCGTCGTGCGGCGGCAGGCTGCGCAGCCAGTCGCGGTATTGCACCAAGCGCTCGGCGCTGGTGCGCAACAGCGCCGCCTGCGTCTGGGCCGCCTCGCCGTCGGGACAGTAAGGACGCAGCAGGCTCACTTGCTGCTCGGGCGGCACTGCGGCCAGCTCTTGCAGCACGTCCCACCAGGCCGGCTTGAGCGCAAGCGCCGGGCTTGCGCCAGCATCGGGCCGGGTGTGCTGGCAGGCCTGCCGCTGCAGGCGCGCCAACTGAGCCAGCAACTCGTCGCTCCAGCCAAAGAGGGGCGATTTGAGCGCGCGCGCCAGGCTGAGGTCGTGCCGATTCGAGACCAGCACGTCCAACAGTGCCACCACGTCTTGCACCGCCGGCGCTTGGCACAGGTCGAGCTTTTCGGGCTGTTCGCTGGCGATGCCGCGCTCGAGCAAGGCGGTGTGCAGCCAGGCCAGGCGCTCGCGCCGGCGCGACAACACCATGACTTGCCCGGGCTGCAGGCGCCCGCTGGCGATTTCCGCCGCCAACCAGTCGGCCGCTTGCTGCGCTTCGAGCGCCGCCAGGCTGTCTTCGGGCAGCACGCGCGGCGTGCGCAGGCTGTCGCGCCAGAGCGCGGGCGCATCGCCAGCGCCTGGCTGCGCCCGCGCGCTGCGCTGGCTGCGGGCGATCTGCGGCAGCGCCAGCACGGCGCCCGGCGCCGTGCTCTCGGTGCTGTGGGCGCGAAAGTCGCCGCTGTATTCGCCCGCCTGCAGCGCCGTCAGCAAGACGGTATTGACGGCGTGCACCACCTGCGGGGCGCAGCGGCGCGTGTGGTCGCAACTGAGCAGCGCACCCGCCAGACCGTGGCGCACGAAGTCTTGCGCGGCCAAAAACACCTGCGGCTCGGCGCGGCGAAAACGGTAGATCGATTGCTTGGGGTCGCCGACCAGGAACACGCTGGGTGCCTGGCCTGCACCGGCACCGACGTAGCCCGACAACCAGCCGTGCAAGGCCTGCCATTGCAGCGGGTTGGTGTCTTGAAATTCGTCGATCAGCAGGTGGCGCACGCGCGCGTCAAGCCGCTGCTGCAGCCAGCCCGAGAGGGTGGCATCGCCAAGCAGGCGCTGCGCCGCGAGTTCGACGTCTCCCATATCGACCCAGCCGCGCTCGCGCTTGCCGTCGGCGTAGGCGCCAAGCAACACGCGCACCAGCCGCGCCATGCGCTGCTGGTGCTGCCAGGCGGCGTGCTGCTCAAGGGCAGCGTGCAAACGCAGCGCCAGGTCTTGCGCGGCCCGAACGGCGGCAAGGTCTTTGATTTTTTCACTGAATTTGCGCGCGCCGCGTTCTTTGGTCAGCAAGGCATCGAGCAGCGCCGCCACGTCGCACGCGCTCAAGGCCTGCTCCAGTGCGACGCCTTTGGCAACAAAGCTGGGCGCATGGGCGCCGCCCAGCGCGCGCGCGCCCGCCCACAGTACGGCGTGCTCAGGGCCGGGCTGCGCCAGGTACTGCGTCGGCGTGGCCAGTGCCGCCAGCTCGGGATAAAGCTGGCCAAACGGCTGCACCGAAGTCTGCACCACCCCGGCGGCGTCGGCCAGCGCAAACTCGACCCGTTTTTGCAACGCATTTTCCAGCGCCTGTTGCGTCTGGTGGCGGCCGTGTTCGGCCACGCAATCCATATAGTCCTGCCGCTCGAGCGGGCGGCTGGCCAGCGCGGCATAAAAATGCGGCCAGACCTGCGCCCGCGCCAGGCTGTCGTCTTCCAGCAGCTCGTACTGGGGCGGCAGGCGCAGTTGCTGCAACACCGACAGCGGCGCGCTGCGCAGCAGGGCCGCAAACCAGCTGTGAAAGGTGCGCAACTGCACCGAGCGGCCGTGCGCGTCGACGCGTTGCTGCAGGCCGCGCAATTCGGCCGCGCGGGCGCGCGCATCGGCCGCGCTCAGTCCGCGCTCGCGCAAGGCCTGCGCCAGTTCGTCGTCTGACAAGCTGGCGCAGCGGCGCAGCTCCTGGTTGAGCCGGGCGCGCATTTCACCGGCGGCTTTTTTGGTGAAGGTGATGGCCAAAATGTCCTGTGGCGCGCAGCCGTCGAGCAAGGCGCGCAGGATGCGCGAGACCAGCATCCAGGTTTTACCGGCGCCCGCGCAGGCCTGCACGGCCAGACTGCGCGCCGGGTCGCAGGCCAGGGCGTAAAAGGCCTCGCGCGAGACCAGCTCGCCATCGATGCGGTAGGCTGCAGGCGTCATGGCGGCAGTGGGTATGGGTTCGAGCGGCAGCGGTGCAACAGGTCAGACGGCTTCATGCCTGGCCCCAGAAATCTTTGCGGCACAGGCCGCGGGCGCTGCAATAATCGCAGCCCCGGCCCGCTCCCAGCGCAGCCATGGGATGGCCGGCGGCCACACGCGCGAGATCATGCGCCAGGCCGACCCGCAACTGCTCGCGCGCGTACAACACCTCGGTCTGCTCAAGCAGCCGCGTGGCTTGCTGGCGTGCGCCGGCGCCGTCTTGGTCGGTGATGCTGAGGTAGGCGGCGCGCAGGTTCTCATCTGGCAGCAGCGCGGCGTAAAAAGCCAGTTGCGTGTCTTCCAGCGGTTCTTTCACGCGCGCCAGCGTTTTGTCGCGGCCTTCGGTTTTGTAGTCGATGACGAAGCGGATGTCGCCTTCGGGGCTGGCCTGGCGGTCGATGCGATCGATCTTGCCGACCAGCTTCCAGGACTCAGCCTGAACACTGAACGCGGCTTCAGCGCGCTCAAAGCGCGGCCCCCTACCCTCTGCGTCGGCTTCAAAACCAGCCAGCCAGTCCAGATAACCGTCGCGCAGCGCCGGCCACAGCGCCTCAAAGGGCAGAAAACCACCCCCTCCATCGGCAGCGTTCAGACCCATGGCGGCGGCGCAGACAGCGGCGTGCCGATCGAGCGCGGCGCGGTCGGCCGTGCGGCCGGGACGCGCCGCGCCGCGCTGCTCGTGAAAGGCGCACAAGACCGCGTGCAGCCAGTTGCCCAGGTCGCGCTGGTCGGGTTCGTCCTGCAGTTCGGCGGCTTCGGACAAGCGCAACTGGCGCAAGGCAAAAAACCGGTACGGGCAGTCGCGCAAGTCTTGGTAGGCGCTGGCCGAAATCACCTGCGGCAACAGATCGCCCGCCGCCGGCGCCGGGCGCGCCGGCAACTGGGCTTGCAATGGGCGCCAGCGACGCGGGTCGCTGCGGGTTGCCGCTGCTGGGCCGGCGTCAAAGTCCGGCAGCGCCTGCACCCAGGCGCTGGGCAGCACGGCTTCGCCGCGCTGCTGCGTGCGCCACAGCAAATCGAGCTGCGGTTGCGCCAGCGCCTCCTGCCACGCCTGCGCCGCCGCTTGCGCCAGCGCGGCGCGCGTCGGCAAACCCAGCGCTGCGCGCTGCGCCACGCTCCATTGGCCACCCGGCTCGGGGCTGGGGCTGAGATGCGTTTGATCGCAAGCGGGCAGCACCACCGCGGCAAACGTGCGGCCCAGCAGTTGCGCCAAGGGCACAACAAGCACCGCCGGCTCGATTTCGCCGCGCAGCACGAAGCTGGCATTTTCGAGCACCTCACGCACCCAGGTGGTGAACGCGGCCAGACTCAGCGGCGCGGCGAACCGACCGGCTGGCGCGCCCAGCACAGTCGCCAGCGCCTGGCTCAGCTCGCCCAGCTCGCGCGCCGCATCCGTGTCCAAGCGCAGGGCCTGCAACACCTGTTGACCCGCCGGGTCGCGCTGCAGCAGCTCCCACAGGCCGCTGTCACGCAGCGCAGCAGCCACATCGCCGATCCAGCGCTCGAGCGGCCGCGCCGAGCGCAAGCCAGCCAGCAAGGCCGTCAATCCCTCCGGCAGCGCGGCTGCCAGGGCGGGCGAGCGCACGGCGGCACTCCAACGCGAAACACCGCTTGCGCGGGCCTGCTGCTCCAGGGTCTGCACCTGCGCATCAGGCCAGCGCCGGGCCGACTTGAGCAGGTCGAGCACCTCGTCCATGCCGGCACGCGCGTCGGCCGCGCGCAGCAGGCTCATCAGTTGTGCGCCGGCGTGCGTGGTGGAGAGTTTCCAGCCGGTCTCGTCTTGCAGCGTCACGCCGGCACTGTGCAACAAGGCGCTCACGCGGCGCGTGAGCAAGCGGTCTTGCGCCACCAGCGCCAGCGGTGTATGTCCCGCATTGAGCTGCGCCAACACGCAGGCGCTAGCACGCTGCGCTTCGTCTTCAGCGTCGCTGCAGGCGTGCAAGCGGCGCACGCCAGGCGTGGCCTCGTCAACGCGCAAGGACCAGACGCAGGCACGCTCGCCCCAACGGCGGCAGAGCGCGTCTGCCAGTGGGTCTGGCTGAAAACCCTGCAACACGATCAGGGCGTCGGCATCGGCCCCCGGCTGCGCCAGCGGGCCCCACAGCACATCAGTGGCATAAGCAGAGGTGCTGACCCAGGTCAGTGCCAGCGCGGCGAGCAGATTTTCCCAGTGCAAGGGTGCGGCGGTGGTCAATGCGTCCGACGCCAGGGTGCAGCGCCGCGATTCGGCCCAAGCCAGGCGTTGCTGCGGGTCGACGGCGGCGGCCAGCGGCGCGAGCTGGTGCGCAGCCTCGACCAGTCGGCGCACCAGGCTGGCGCGCAGCGCGGCGTCGACGTCACCCGGCGCCACCCGCTCCAGCAGGGCAGCGGCCACCAGTTGCTCACGCGCCAGGTCCAGGCACAGGTCGGTCGCTGCCGGAACAAAGGCGTGCAGCGCAGCGGCCCAGTGGCGGCTGGAGACAAAGCGCGGAACAAACCCGTTCGGGTGTGCCTGTGCCCAGGCACGACGCCCCAGCGCCATGAGCTGCGCATACGGCACCAGCACCAGTGTTCGGTCGGCGCGAACCTGCTGCACCTGCATGAACTGCTCGATGCGCTCGACCAGCGTCGCCCAGCGCTGCGCCGCCGGGTGGCGGCCAGATGCGGCCGACACGGCGTTCAAATCGGCGCTGCCGTCGGCAGCCCCAGGGAGCAGCGGATCGATCATAAAACGATGGTTTCTGTCACAATGCCGAGAATCGCAACCAGCAGCCATTGCCTGTGGCAGTCGGCCTGTTAGACGCTTGCGCCACACTTTAACCTCCCCGTTCAATGCAGTTAGGACGAATCATGGCCAGCAACCTGATCAAATATGTTTCCGATGCCAGTTTCCAAGCCGACGTGCTCAATGCCGACCTGCCCGTGCTGGTTGATTTCTGGGCCGAATGGTGCGGTCCCTGCAAAACGATCGCCCCTATCCTGGACGACGTCGCCGGCACCTACAACGGCCGCTTGTTGGTGGCCAAGATGAACGTGGACGACAACCGCGAGGTGCCGGCCAAGTTCGGCATCCGCGGCATTCCCACCTTGATGATTTTCAAGAACGGCAAGCTCGATGCCACCAAGGTTGGCGCCTTGAGCAAGTCACAGATGACGGCTTTCATCGATCAGCATCTGGCCTGATTGCCGCGCGCCGGCTCTGGCCCTACACCCGAGTCAAAGGCCAGAGCGGCTTGCAGCAGAGCGGTTTGCCGGCCGCATTTTTCCTGTCATAATTCGCACCGTTACCGGTCAATCCGCGACCGGCCATCGCATCGCGCCCTGTCCGGCAACCGGAAATCAGCGCCCCCACCCCCTCGATTTTTTACCCGACTCCAGCACCGGAGTTGTTTGGAGCGAATTCCATGCACCTGAACGAACTCAAGGCGCTGCACGTGTCTGAAGTCCTCAAGCAAGCCGAGGCGCTTGAGATTGAAAACACCGGCCGCATGCGCAAGCAGGAGTTGATGTTTGCCATCATCAAAAAGCGCGCCAAGGGCGGCGAATTGGTCAATGCAGACGGGGTGCTCGAAGTTCTGCCCGATGGTTTTGGCTTCCTGCGCGCGCCCGACACCAGTTACACCGCCAGCACCGACGACATCTACATCTCGCCCAGTCAGATCCGCCGTTTCAACTTGCACACCGGCGACATGATAGAAGGCGAGGTGCGCATTCCAAAAGACGGCGAACGCTACTTCGCGCTTAACAAGCTCGACAAGATCAACGGCTTGCCGCCAGAGGACAACAAGCACAAAATCATGTTCGAGAACCTGACGCCGCTGTTCCCGAAGGAGCAGATGCGGCTGGAACGCGACATCAAGAGCGAAGAAAACATCACCGGTCGCATCATCGACATCATTGCCCCGGTAGGTCGCGGCCAACGCGCGCTGATCGTTGCGCCGCCCAAAAGCGGCAAGACGGTCATGATGCAACACATCTGCCACGCCATCACCGCCAACCACCCAGATGTCGAACTGATGGTGCTGCTGGTCGACGAGCGCCCGGAAGAAGTGACCGAAATGCAGCGCACGGTGCGCGGCGAGGTGATCGCCTCCACCTTTGACGAACCGGCCGCGCGCCACGTGCACGTGGCCGAGATGGTGATAGAGCGCGCCAAGCGGCTGGTCGAGCTGAAAAAAGACGTGGTCATCATGCTCGACTCGATCACCCGGCTGGCGCGCGCCTACAACAACGTGCTGCCGTCCTCGGGCAAGGTGCTGACCGGCGGCGTCGACGCGAACGCCCTGCAGCGCCCCAAGCGCTTTTTCGGTGCGGCGCGCAAGGTCGAAGAAGGCGGCTCGCTGACCATCATCGCCACCGCGCTGATCGATACCGGCAGCCGCATGGACGAGGTGATTTTTGAAGAGTTCAAGGGCACCGGCAACTGCGAAATCCACCTCGATCGCCGCCTCTATGAAAAGCGCGTCTTCCCCTCGATACAACTCAACCGCAGCGGCACGCGCCGCGAAGAACTGCTGCTGCAGCCGGAGATTTTGCAAAAGACCCGCATCCTGCGCCAGTTCATGTACAACATGGACGAGATCGAGGCGATGGAGATGGTCTTGAAGAGCATGAAGTCGACCAAGAACAACTCCGAGTTCTTCGACATGATGCGTCGCGGCGGCTGACCCGGCTGACCCGCGCTACGGTCTTGCACCCTGATAGAATCAGAGGCTTTGCAACTTGTGGCAAGTACATTGGCCAAGCCAACAAATCCGCTGGCCTGCGGCTACCACGCTTGAAACAGAAAGATTCGCCATGAAAAACGGCATTCACCCCAAATACCGTGAAGTCTGCTTCGTTGATTTGTCCAACGGCTTCAAATTCGTCACGCGCTCCTGCGCCAACACGAAAGAGATGATCAAAATGGAAGACGGTCGCGAACTGCCGCTCTACAAGCTCGACACCTCGAGCGAATCGCATCCGTTTTACACCGGAACACAAAAGAGCGTGGACAACATGGGCGGGCGCGTCGAACGTTTTCGCAACCGCTACAGCAAGACGAGCAGCACCAAGTAAGACGGCCGCAGCCACTGCATTCTGGTGGGCCTCTGAAAAAACAGCCGCTGATTCCGGCTGTTTTTTTTTACCGTCGGCTGCTGGCAGCGCAGCTAAAAGTACAGTTTTGCGGTTTCGCCCTGTACATTTCCCGCAGTGAATCCTCCCACCCCCGCCACCCCAGCGATTGTCAGCCAAGCGGCCGTGCGCCGCCTGCCCCGGCTGGCACTGATCCTGTTTTGCGCCGCTTATGTGCTGCCCGGATTCCTGGGACGCGAACCGTGGAAAGACGCCGACGTCACCGCGTTTGGCGTCATGCTGGAAATGGCGGCGGGGCGCAGCAGTTGGTGGCAGCCTCAATTGCTTGGCCTGGCGGTCGATGAATCCGGCCCCCTGCCCTACTGGCTGGGCGCCGTGGCGATCGAGTTGCTGCCTTTTTTCTCGTCTCACCTGGCAGCCCGCATCCCGTTTGCGCTGCTGCTGGCGCTGACCCTGGCGTGTACCTGGTACGCCGTCTACCACTTGGCGCGCCAACCGGCGGCACAGCCGGTGAGTTTCGCGTTTGGCGGCGAGGCCAGACCAGCCGATTACGCGCGTGCGCTGGCCGACGCCGGCCTGCTGGCCCTGCTGGCCTGCCTAGGCTTGGCGCAACTCGCGCACGAAACCACGCCCGATCTGGTTCGTCTGTCGCTGGTGGCGCTGATGTTGTACGCGGCGGCCCGCCTGGCGCATCAGACTGAGCGCCAGCCGGTGCATGCGCTGGCAGCCTGGGGACTGGCCGCGCTCGGTCTGACCTTGAGCGGCGGCATCTGGCTCAGCGCGGTTCTGGGCAGCGGCCTGCTGGGAGCGATCTGGCTGGCACGCCGGCGGTCGCGCCATCAGGCCATCGAAGTCAACCCGACACCGCCTGAGCTCTTGTACTGGTCAGCCGGGGTGCTGTTGTTGGTCGTCGCCAGCGCCATCGGGGCCGGCCTGGCAGCGCTGCCGCAACCGAGAATCGACTTTTCGCCCGAGCACTGGATGCGCTGGGCCCGGCTGCTGCTGTGGTTTTCCTGGCCGGCCTGGCCGCTGGTGCTCTGGACCCTGTGGCGCTGGCGCCGCCAGTTGCTAGAGCCCCATCTGGCCCTGCCCTTGTGGGTTGCACTGGTCGGCGTGGCGCTCAGCGCCCTCTCAAACGAGCGCGACCGCGCCCTGCTGCTGGCGCTGCCGGCACTGGCAGCGCTGGCGGCATTTGCCCTGCCGACACTGCGGCGCAGCATGGCGGCGCTGATTGACTGGTTCACGCTTGTTTTTTTCACCGCCTGTGCCTTCATCATCTGGGTCATCTGGCTGGCCATACAAACCGGCGTTCCGGCCCGACCGGCTGCCAATGTGGCCCGGCTGGCACCGAATTTCGTGCACGAGTTCTCTTGGCTGCTGTTTGTTCCGGCCGCACTGGCCAGCGCCGCCTGGCTGGGGCTGGTGGCCTGGCGGATGTGGCGCCACCGCGATCAGATTTGGAAAAGTCTGGTGTTGCCGGCGGCCGGCAGCACGCTGTGCTGGCTGCTGCTGATGACGCTGTGGCTGCCGCTGCTCGATTTCGGCCTGAGTTATGGGCCAGCGGTGCGCCGCATTGCCGCGCTGGTGCCGCCGCAGAGCTGTGTGTTGGTCAAAGGTCTGTCTCCAGCGCAGATCGCGGCGCTGCAATACCACGGCGGCCTGGACTTGCGGCGCAGCAAGGGCAGCGCAGCAACGCCGTGCCTGACGCTGGTGCTTGCGCCAGCGCAGCGAGATATGCTGGTGCAGCGCAGCGACTACCGGCAATGGACTTATGTGAGCACGGTCGGCCGACGCAACGACGACCGGGAGCGCTTGCTGGTCTACCGGCGCGCAAGCGATTGAGCAGCGGCTTTAGGCCAGCGGGTGCGGCCGCACCCGCGTCGGCGGCAGCGAGATGACAAAGGTCGACCCCTGACCGAGCACGCTTTGCACATCGATCAGGCCGCCGTGGCGCTGCGCGACGTGTTTGACAATCGCCAGCCCCAGGCCGGTGCCGCCGGTTTCACGCGAGCGGCTGCGATCGACCCGATAAAAACGCTCGGTCAAACGAGGCAAGTGCTCGGACGAAATACCGGGCCCGGTATCTGTGACAAAAAACTCAGCCCATCCATCCGGGCGCAAGCGCCAGCCAGCCACAATCTGGCCGCCACCGGGCGTGTAGCGCACGGCGTTGCTCAGCAGGTTGGACAGGGCACTGAGCAACTCGGTCTTGGCGCCTGCGATCCAGATGGCGGGCGCTGCAACGGCTCGAATATCGTGTACCGGCTGGGCAAGCACCTGTGACAAGCCCTGCGCTTCTTGCAGCACCTGCGCCAGCAATTCCTCGCTGTCTGTCCATTGACCCAGCCCTGGCGGCGGACTGCCCTCCAAGCGGGAGAACGTGAGCAAGTCACTGACCAGGGTTTGCATGCGCTGCGCCTGCTGACTCATCAGCGCGAGGTAGCGCACACGGTCGGCTTCTTCGAGCTCTATGGTCTGCAGGGTTTCAACGAAACCGCTCAGCACGGTCAGCGGGGTGCGAATTTCGTGCGATACATTGGCGACGAAATCGCGCCGCATGGCCTCAGCCCATTGCAAAGCCGTGACGTCGCGCGTGAGCATGAGCTTGCGCTTTTTTCCGTAGGGGTGAATTTGCAAGGAAATCTGGGACGGCTGCGAAGGCCGCGGCCCTGGGCCGTCGATCTGGATTTCGCGGCCGAAATCGGCATGGGCCAGATAGCTCGCGAAAACAGGCGCGCGAACCAGATGGCGCACGGACTGACCGAGATCGCGCTGGGGATCAAAACCGAGGTGGGCGGCGGCGGTCAGATTCGACCACTCGATGCGCCCGGCGGCGTCGAGCAAGACCACGCCGTTGGGTGAAGACTGGATCGCCGCCAGAAATTCCTCCAGCCGAGCGTCGCTGTTTTGCGCCTTTTTTTCCAGTTTCTTGATGATCTTGCGGTTGCGCTCGGTCAGCTCACGCCAGACCCCGGACATTTCGGGTGCCCGGCTGGCCTCGGCTTTGTTGAGCCAGTCGAGCAAGCGGCGTGCGCGCAGGTGATCGAGCAAGCTCCAGATCAGGCTGCCCAGCAGGGCACCGAAGACGGCCCAGAGGGTCGAGTCGGCGTACCAGCCCCACAGCGCACCCAAGGACACCAGCAGCAACAGTTCGCTGGCACGGCGAATCATCCCAAGATCAGGCGGTGCTGAGCGAGGAGCCTGGTGCTGGACGGGAGTTGCCGTTGCTGCCGGTCAAGCGGTAGCCAGCGCCGCGCACGGTCTCTATCATGCAGGCGGCTTCTCCGAGCGACTCGCGCAGGCGTTTGACATGCACGTCTACCGTGCGTTCTTCGATAAAAACGTGATCGCCCCAGACCTTGTCGAGCAGCGTGCCGCGCGTATGCACCCGCTCGGCGTGCTTCATCAGGTAGTGCAAGAGTTTGAACTCGGTCGGGCCAACCTTGAGTTCGGTGCCGCAAAAGGTGATGCGATAAGTGGCAGCGTCCAGCACCAGCTCACCCACCTGCACCGTATCGTTGACGATCTCGGGCGCGCGCCTGCGCAGCACGGCGCGAATGCGTGCCAGCAATTCCTGGGTGGAGAACGGTTTGGTGATGTAGTCGTCGGCGCCGGCGTCCAGGCCCTGCACCTTGTCGGACTCGTCGCTGCGTGCGGTGAGCATGAGGATGGGCACGGTCTTGGTGCGCTCATTCTTGCGCCACTGGCGCGCCAGTGCCGCGCCGCTCTCGCCGGGCAGCATCCAGTCGAGCAAAATCACGTCGGGTAAAACCGCGTCCACCTCGCGCTGGGCGGCTGCGCCGTCAAATACCACCGTGGGCGCAAAGCCGTTGTGCCGCAGGTTGACGGCAATCAGTTCGGCGATCGAGGGCTCGTCTTCGACCACCAGCACGCGCGGCAACTTTCTCATCGAGTCACCGCGTCTACTTGATCGGCTGGCTTGTGCCGAATGTCCTCACCCTTGACGACGAAAACAATCTGTTCGGCGATGTTTTTGGCATGGTCCCCGACCCGCTCGATCGCCTTGGCCAGAAACAGCAAATCCATGCCGGCCGCGATGGTGCGCGGGTCGGCCATCATGTAGGTGATCAGCTTGCGCAGGAAACCGTCGTACTCGACGTCGATCCGGTCATCCTCCTTGAGGATGCTGACGGCCATGGCGACGTCGAGCCGGGCAAAAGCGTCCAGCGACTTGCGCAGCAGCCCGGCGGCCAAATCCGCCGCCACCCGCAACTCGGAATTGGGCAGCCCCAGGGCAGAGCCATTTTGCAGGATCGATTTCACCATGCGGGCAATGCGCGCGACCTCGTCACCGGCGCGTTCGAGGTTCTGGGTCGTGCGCGCGATCGCCATCAGGAAACGCAAATCGCGCGCGATCGGCTGGCGCCGGCTGATGGTGGAGATGATCTCGCGGTCAATGTACACCTCCATCTGATTGACTCTGGGCTCGAGTTCTAGCACCTGGTCGGCCGCATCCCTATCCAAGTGCACCAGCGCGTACAGCGCCTGCTGCAACTGGGATTCAACCAGACCGCCCATCTCGAGCACGTGGGTCGAAATGGTGTTGAGCTCGGCGTCGAACTGACTGGAAATGTGTTTGTCACTCATGTCAGGCAAAGCTTTCTGTGATTTTCGTTGTCGAATTTCGACGGGAGGGGCAAGAACCGGATCGGCCGCATAGCATGCAAACCGTTTGCCCGCGTCACAACGACGCTCCACGAACTGACCGAATCTACGGTTTGCATGTGTCAATGTTATGACAAATTTTCTTGCTGTCATAAATCCGGTGTCAGCGCTGCGGCTGCGGCCTCGTTCACGGCGGGTTGACGCCGTGCGTCCTCAGACACCGCCACCGGATGCGGCACAATCCGTGCACTGTCCCCAGAAGGACGCTCCCTCAGTCCCCGTCGGTCTGAGCAGATTGCACATGGATAACGGAACCCTACTGGCCGCCATCGACATGGGGTCCAACAGTTTTCGGCTCGAGATCGGCCGCTACCATTCGGGCCACATCGAACGGGTCGAATACATCAAAGAGCCGGTGCGCCAGGGCAATGGGCTCGATGCCGAGAAAAATCTCAGCCAAGCGGCGATGGAGCGCGGCTGGGAATGCCTGGCCCGCTTTGCCGAGCGGCTGCACGGCTTCAAAAAGCACCAGGTGCGTGTCGTCGCCACCCAAACCCTGCGAGAAGCCAGAAACCGGCAGGATTTTCTGCGCAACGCCCAATCGATCCTGGGCTTTGCCATCGAGGTGGTGTCTGGTCACGAAGAAGCCCGTTTGATTTATCAGGGCGTCTCGCGCTTGCTGCCGCAATCCCACGAGCGGCGGCTGGTGGTCGATATCGGCGGCCGCTCGACCGAGATGATTCTGGGTCAGGACTTCACGGCGCACAAGATGGAGTCGTATCGACTCGGTAGCGTGTCCTGGTCGGGCCGCTATTTTCCTGCTGGCGTCATCGCTCACAACGCCTTCCAGACCGCCGAGATCGCCGCGCAGGCGGTGCTGGACGAAGCGCTGGAGATTTTCAGCCCCGCTTCCTGGGACTTGGCTTACGGCTCCTCGGGAACGGTCAGTGCCGTGGCCGACTTGCTCGCAGCGGCTGGCTGGGCGCCGGGTGAAGTCAGCCGCTGCGGTCTGGACTGGCTGGTCGATCGCTTGACCAAGGCTGGTCACGTTGATCAAGTCCGGCTCGATGGCCTGCGCGACGACAGGCGCCCGGTGCTGTGTGGCGGCGTGAGCGTGCTGCGGGCTATTTTTGATTTGTTCGGCATCGATAAAATGCTGCCCGCAGAAGGCGCCCTGCGCCAGGGCGCCCTGTTCGACTTGATCGATCGCGAGACCGACGGCGCCGACGTGCGCGAACGCACCGTACGCTGGCTGGGCGAGCGTTTTTTGGTCGATCAGGCGCAGGCGCAGCGCGTCAGCAACGTGAGTCGGGCGCTGTTTGCCCAGGTCGCGCAGGTCGATGCGCAAAACGATCCCTACTCGCGCAAGCTGGCCTGGGCCGCGCAATTGCATGAAATCGGCACCCACATCTCGCACGACGACGCCTACCACCACGGTGCCTACATTCTGGATCACGTCGACGCACCCGGGTTTTCATGCTCGGAGCTGCACCGCATGAGCCAATTGGTGCTGGGCCAGCGCGGCAAGCTGCGCAAGCTCGGCAGCTTGCTCGCAGAGGAATTGTTCGTCAAACAACTGATGTGTCTGCGCCTAGCGGTGCTGCTGTGCCATGCGCGGCGCATGCCCGAGCACGAGTCGGTCAGCCTGCGCTACCAGACGGGCTGTTTCAGCCTGAGTACCCGTGCGGGTTGGGCCAAACGCTTCCCGCAGTCGGCCTGGCTGCTGAGCGAAGAAGTGCTGGCATGGCAGAAATCGGATTGGACGTTCAGCGCCGAAATTCGTTGAGCAGCCCGTTGACAATCCTGAAGAACGATATAAACTGTTTATCCCATTTGTTATTGAACCTCAGCGGGAGCACCCACATGACCATTTCCGACAACAAGCCCGGCCCGAAGAAATCCAAACTGGTGCGCGACAGCTTCACCATCCCCAAAGAAGAGTTTGCCGCCATCGACAGCCTGAAAACGCGCGCCGTCGCGCTCGGCACCTCGGTCAAAAAAAGCGAGCTGCTTCGTGCCGGCTTGCTGCTGCTGCAAGGCCTTGATGAGGGCGCCTTCAAAGCTGCCCTGGCTGGCGTGCCGACACTGAAAACGGGGCGCCCGAGCAAAACAGGCGAAGCAAAAACAGCCGCCCGCAAACCCGTGGTGAAAGCAGCGCTGAAGCCAGCCGTCCAAGCAAAAACCGATCAGACCAGCCCAGCCCCGGCTGCCGCGCCGCCAGCAGCGGCCTCGCCTGCTGCAAAGCCGGCAGCGGCGCGCAAAGCGGCCAACCGACGGGAACCGGCGACGCCAGGTGACAAACCGGTGTGACGCTGTCTGCCACGCCGCTCACCCAGGCCCGGTGGCGGTGCACTCTCGAGTCTATGCACCCGTCATAGCATTTCCGGCGTCTGAACCGTCACCAGCACGGTCTGGCCGTCATCGTTGCGGTCGCGCAGCCACCAGATGGCCCCTTTTTTGACCGCACAATCCTCTTCGCTCAAGCTGAGCAGGCGCGCAATCACCCGGCCCAGCGTAGGCTGGTGACCGACCACCACCGCCGGCAACTTGCCGTGCGGCCACTGAACCAGCTCGAGCAGGGCCAGCGGGTCACCTTCAGGCGCCAGTTCTTCGCACAGTTTGTACTTGCGCCCGAGCGCGCGCACGGTCTGTTCGGTACGCTGCGCCGGGCTGGCATAGATGCGGGCGGCTTGCGGTAGCTTCAGATCAAGCCAGGCCGCCATGCGCGCCGCCTGCTTCTCACCGCGCGGCGTCAGGCGGCGCGCCAGGTCTTGGGCGTCGCCCTGCCGGCCCAGCAAGGTATCGGGGTGGTCCTGCGCCTGCGCATGACGCCAGAGAATCAAATCCATGCCACTGCCCTCCTGATCAAGCTTTGCTGCCGTAGCGCGCCATCAGCGTGGCCTGCGCCGAATGCAGCGCGACCCGGCCCCGACCACTGGTTGCAGCCGCCGCCGGCAGATACCCCCCACCAGGTTGCTGCAGCCAAGCGTCTTTGTTGTCCTGCAGGTAGAGTGTGAGGCACTCGTCTACGATGCGCTGGCGCAGTGCCGGGTCGGTCACCGGCCATGCCAGCTCCACCCGGCGCAGCATGTTGCGGTTCATCCAGTCAGCGCTCGACAACCACAGTTCCTCCTGCCCGTCGACCGAGAAATAAAACACCCGGGAATGTTCGAGCAGGCGCCCGATGATGGAACGCACGCGCAGATTGTCGCTCACGCCGGGCACCTGAGCTGGCAAGATACAGGCCCCGCGCACAATCAGGTCGACTTTCACCCCTTGCTGTGAGGCCCCCACCAGCGCCCGCGCCAGCGGTTCGTCGGTCAGGGCGTTCATTTTGAGGACGATGAGCGCCGGCTTGCCAGCCTTGGCAGCCAGCCCTGCGGCTTCGACCTTTTCCAGCATGGCGCGGTGCAGGTGAAACGGCGCCACCAGCACCTTGTTCATGCGTGCCAGGCGGTTCTGGCTGGCCAGATGCAAAAAAACCTGCTCCAGGTCGGCGGTCAGGGCATCATCTGCCGTCAGGTAACTCAGGTCGGTATAGAGCCTGGCGGTGCCGGGGTTGTAGTTGCCGGTGGACAAATGGGCGTAGCGCCGCAAAGAGCCCTCTTCGCGCCGCGTCACCAGCAGCATCTTGGCGTGTGTCTTCAAACCCACCACGCCATACACCACCTGGGCGCCAACTGACTCCAGGCGCTCGGCGTAATTGATATTGGCTTCTTCGTCAAAGCGCGCCTTGAGCTCGACCACCGCCGTGACTTCCTTGCCGCGGCGCACCGCTTCCCGCAGCAAGTCCATCAGCTCAGACTTGGCGCCGGTGCGGTAAATCGTTTGTTTGATCGCCAACACCCGGGGGTCTTGCACGGCTTCGCGCAAGAACGATAGCACCGCGTCGAAGCTCTCATAGGGCTGGTGGATCAAGACGTCGCCGTGTTGCAGCCGGTCGAAGTAGGACTGACCCGGCGCAAGCTGCGCCGGCCAGCCGGGGCTGTAGCGTTCAAAGCGCAGCGCAGGCGCGTCGATTTGTTCGATCAATTGATTCAACCGCACCAGATTGACCGGACCCGGCACGCGGTACAAGGCCTGCTCGGGCAAGGCAAACTGCTCCAGCAGAAAGTGCGACAAGTGCTCGGAGCAGCCGGCCGCGACTTCCAGCCGCACGGCCTCTCCGTAGTGCCGCTGCTGCAAACCGATGCGCAACGCCGTGCGCAGATTTTTCACCTCTTCCTCGTCCACCGCCAGGTCCGAATGGCGGGTGACGCGAAACTGCGAAAACTCGGTCACCAAGCGCCCCGGGAACAAGTCGGCCAGATGCGAACGCATCAGGCTGGCGATGGAGACAAAGTGCGTCTGACGCGAGCCGTTGACCGGCGGCATGCGCAAGAAACGCGGCAGCACGCGCGGGATCTTGACAATGGCGATTTCGTTTTCGCGCCCAAAAGCATCTTTTCCGACCAGCCGCACGATGAAGTTGAGCGATTTGTTGGCCACCTGCGGAAACGGATGCGCCGGATCCAGCCCCACCGGCAGCAGCAAGGGCTGCACCTCGCGCACATAGTAGTCCTTGACCCAGCGGCGCTGGCGCAGATTGCGCTCGCCGTGCTCGACCAGCTTGATACCTTTTTTCTCCAGCAGCGGCAGCAATTCGTCGTTGTAAATGGCGTATTGCTGCGCCACCAGCACCTGCACCTGGGCCGAGACCCGGTCGTACGTCTGCACCGAGTAAAGACCGCTTTGCTCGTTGGACTTGCGTGCGCTCAGGTGCAGCGCCATGCGCACTTCGAAAAACTCGTCCAGGTTGCTGGAGACGATGCTCAGATAGCGCAGCCGCTCGAGCAGCGGAACGCCGGGCTTTCGAGCCCAGCTCAGCACCCGCTCATTGAAAGCCAAGATGCTTTGGTCTCGATCCAGAAAATGCAGGCGGCCGTTGTGTGCGGTGGAACTCATGAATTTTGTCGATTGCGCCCCACCCCACTCGCTTTCGACCCAGAACGGGCCGGGCCACTTCAGCGCTCATTCAACGAAGGGGTGATGCTTGTGCGCTATTTTCACACGCGGCGCCTCCAGCAGTGCCGACGGCGAGGGTGCATCATGGACCGGATGTTGGCGCGGCACCAAAAATGAGACGAACAGCTCGGCCACCGCGCGCCAGTCGAACATCAAAGCGCGCTGGCGCGCCTGGCGTCGGTTGATTTTAAGCGCTTGCGACCAAGCCTGGCGCAGATCGACGTCGAGCGCCCCGCCGGAACCGACCACCTGCAGCGGACCGTCGACCGGATAGGCTGCCACCGGCAGCCCGCAAGCCATTGCCTCCAGCATCACCAGCCCAAAGGTATCGGTTCGACTGGGAAAAACAAACACATCGGCTGCGGCGTAGACCTGCGCCAGCTCCACAGGCTTGAGCAAACCCAGCCAGTGCACGTTGGGGTATTTGCTGCGCAGCGCGGCTTCCAGCGGACCGACGCCGCACACCACCTTGCTGCCCGGCACGTCCAGCGCCAAAAAGGCTTCAATGTTCTTTTCTGCCGACACGCGCCCCACAAACAAACTGACCGGCCGCGCCAGTGGCCCCAGCAGCCGGCAGTTGCTGGCCTGCTCTGCCAGCGCAAACAACTGCGTATCGACTCCGTGCGTCCAGGCCCTCAAATGGGGAAAACCGCGCTGATGCAACATCTGGAGCACCCCTGCGGTGGGCACCAGAATGGCGCTGCTGGGGCGGTGAAAGTGGCGCAGCAGCGCGTAACCCCAAGAGGTGGGCACACCGAGCATCGCCGTCGCGTATTCCGGGTACTTGGTGTGAAAAGCGGTGCTGAACGGCAGCTTGCGGCGCAGGCAATAACGCCGCGCCGCCCAGCCCAGCGGGCCTTCGGTGGCGATGTGGATCGCGTCGGCCTGCGCCTGATCCATCAGGCGCACGAGTTCGGAGCCGGGAAACAGGGCCAGGTCGATGCCCGCGTAGCCCGGGCAGGGCCGGGTGCGAAACTGGCCAGGCTGGATCACGTCCACCGCGTACCCCAGCGCCTGCGTCTGGCGCACCAACTCCAGCAGCGTAGTGACCACGCCGTTGACCTGGGGCTGCCAGGCGTCTGTGACGATAAGGATTTTCATGCTGGACTCGACTGCTGGCTTATTTCTCAAACGAGGTCACGTTGCGACTCCAGGCGTGTCAGCTCTGCCGCACGCTGTTCTTCTGTGGGCAGCAACTTCCAATGCAGCAATTCGAGTCGACCGTCGAAGTGCTCGACCAGCGCCGATCGGCTCTCGACCCAGTCGCCGTCGTTGCAGTACAGCGTGCCGTCGATGCTGCGCATCTCGGGGTGGTGAATATGGCCGCACACCACGCCCTGATAACCCCTGGACCTGGCCTCGGCGGCGACGGCGCGCTCGAAGTCGGACACGATGCTGACCACCTTCTTGACCCGGTGCTTGAGGTAGTGCGAGAGCGACCAGTACGGCAGACCCAGCCGCGCGCGCAGGGAATTGAGGTGGCGGTTGAGCCGCAAGGTGAGGCCGTAGAGGTTGTCGCCCAGGTAGGCCAACCACTTGGCGCACTGGATCACGCCGTCGAAATAGTCACCGTGCACCACCCACAGCCGACGGCCGTCGGCCGTGGTGTGGACAATTTCATTCGCCACCTCGATGCTGCCGAAGTTATGGCCGTCGAACTGGCGCGCGAACTCATCGTGGTTGCCCGGCACGAACACCACGCGACAGCCTTTGCGTGCGCGGCGCAACAGCTTTTGCACCACATCGTTGTGCGCCTGCGGCCAGTACCACTTGCGACGCAACTGCCAACCGTCGATGATGTCACCCACCAGATAAAGCATCTGGCTGGGGTGTTGCTTGAGGAATTCGAGCAAGGGCTTGGCCTGACAAGCCGGCGTGCCCAGATGCAGGTCGGAGATGAAAACAGCTCGATAACGGGGGCGCTCATGCGGGTCGGCTCCAGCGTCGCTGCCCTCATCCGCGTCCCACTCGGGCGTGTCATGGGTGCGTTCGATGCCTTCTGCAAAACCGGACTTGGCTGCCCAGCCACCCAGGGCATCAAATGCGCTGCCCATCAGACCCCCAAAAAGTGTTTGCGGTAGCGCGGCGGCAAATCGGCAATGCGCATCAGCATCGGCAGATCGGCCGCGTTGAAATCCGGGTCCCAGGCCGGCGGCCCCAGCACCTTGGCACCCAGACGCAAATAGCCCTTGATGAGGGCCGGTGGCTCGACGACCAGTGAATCGTCGAGCTGCTCGACCGGCAGCGGCAGGCGTGGACGGACGTGAAAATCGATCGGTGCCAGATGCTTTTCTTTCACCTGGCGCCAGATGCTGGCGGCGGCATGACCGCCGCCGATCAAACCGTGCGCACCTTCGTGCTGCATGGGGATGCTGGCGCAGCCGATCATGGTGTCGAGCTGGTTGCGCACCATGAACTCGGCCAGCGCCCCCCACAGGGCCATGATGACACCGCCGTGCCGGTGCTCGACGTGCACGCAACTGCGGCCCAGCTCGACCATGCGGCTGCGCACATGGCGCAAGCGGGTGAGATCGAATTCGGTATCGCTGTAGGTGCTGCCAACGCGCCTGGCCTGCGCTGGGGTCAGCACGCGGTAGGTGCCGATCACCTCGGCGCTGTCCACCTGGCGCACCAGCAGATGTTCACAAAAATCGTCAAACAAATCGACGTCGTGCCCGGGCACGGTCTGCGGCAGCCGAGCCCCCATCTCAGAGGCGAAAACGCTGTATCTCAATCTTTGCGCGGCGCGAACTTCGTCCAGATGCCGGGCCCACGAAACCTCGATACCGGCCGGCGTGGGTTTGGACGCCTGCGCGCCCACCAGCGGCCAAGCAGCGCCATCGGAGCCCGGATGAAGCGACCCCCGTGGCCGCGCAAGCGGCGAAATATCCAGCGTGGGCGTAGGCAACTCTTTCATGGCAGGCATCTCCCGGGTTGTGTGACCGCGTGGCGGCGCGTGTTGTTCAGCGTGGCAGGCAGGCGTCATGCATACCTATTCTGCAAAGCGCACGTGAATAATTTGCGACATTCCAAAGAACATTGGATGACATTGCGGCGTTCTGAATAGATAACGAAAAATCATTTGTACGCTTCAACTAGAATCGAAATATGATTTCCCCGCTGTCCGAAGAAAACCAGACCCTGCATGCGTTGTCCGCCTTGGCGCAGGTGCAGCGGCTGCGTGCGTTTCGAGCCCTGGTGGTCGCCGGTGCGGCCGGTTTGAGCGCCGGCGCGCTGGCACAGCAACTTGAACTGGCGCCCAGTTCGCTGAGCTTTCACCTCAAGCAACTGGTGCACGCCAACCTGATTCACTGCCAGGCGCAAGGCCGCTTTCTGATTTACCGCGCGAACTTCGAACGCATGAATGCCGTGCTGGCCTACCTGAGCGAGCATTGCTGCCAAGGCCAGGTCTGCGATCTCGTGCCCAGCACCTGTGCTGCGCCTCTCAGTACTTCACCCCTGCAAAGCCAAGCTGCCCTATGCAAACCACCACACCTTTGAACGTTCTGTTTCTCTGCACCCACAACTCGGCGCGCAGCATCATGGCCGAGGCGGTGCTCAATCACCTGGGCGGCACACTTTTGACCGCCTACTCGGCCGGCAGCAGCCCGCGCGCGCATCAACAGCCGAACCCGTTTGCCCTGCAAGCGCTGCAAGCGGCCGGCATCGCCAGCGCCGGGCTGCACAGCAAAAGCTGGGACGTTTTCGCACGACCTGACGCGCCGCGCATGGATTTGGTCATCACGGTATGCGACAGCGCTGCCGCAGAGGCTTGCCCCTACTGGCCGGGCCAGCCTGCGAGTGCGCACTGGGGCTACCCCGATCCCTCCCACACACAAGGCAGTGACGCTGACAAACTGGCCGCCTTCCAACAAACGCTGCTGGCACTGCAGCAACGAATCGAACGGCTGCTCAGCCTGGCTCCCGCCCGCATGGACCGCCTGGCGCTGCAGCAACAGGCGCGGGCGCTGGCGCAAGAGCAGCCATGAGCGGCGCCAGCGTGGCCCCGGCGGACGACAACTCACTGGGACAAAAACTGCTGGCCGAAGGGCTGGGCACCTGCGCGCTGCTGTGCGTGGTGATTGGCTCGGGCATCATGGCCGAGCGTCTGGCCGACGGCAACGTGGCGCTGGCCCTGCTGGCCAACACACTGGCCACCGTGTTCGCGCTCTATGTGTTGATCGAAACCCTGGGGCCGATCAGCGGCGCGCACTTCAACCCGGTGGTCACGCTGGCGCTGGCTGTCAGTGGGCGACTCGGCCCACAGCGCGTGGCGCTGACCGCGTTGGGCTACATCGCCTGCCAGCTCGCTGGCGCCGTGCTCGGTGCCTGGCTGGCGCACGCCATGTTCGGGCTCGACCTGTTGCAGACCAGCACCAAGCTGCGCAGCGGACCCGGGCTGTGGCTGGCCGAGGTGGTGGCCACGGCGGCGCTGATCTGGGTCATCTGCCGCAGCTTCGATGGCCGGGTGCAGGCCCGGGTCAGCACGCTGGTGGCCTGCACCATAGGCGCGGCTTACTGGTTCACTGCCAGCACCAGTTTTGCCAACCCGGCCGCCGTTCTGGGGCGGCTGCTCAGCGACAGCTTTGCCGGCATTGCGCCAAGCAGCGCGCCAGCCTTTGTGCTGGCCCAGTGCGTTGGCGGCGCGCTCGGCCTGCTGCTGGCGCTGCAACTGCAAGCCCGCAAAACAGCAGCGCCGCGCGCAGTGCCCCGCGCCAGCCTGCCAAAATAGCGGGCCGTGATCTTTGCCGCCAACACCCACCCGCCCGCCGCGCAGCAGCACCTGAGCTGCCACCCAGCCACGCCGTGCGCGCTGGCACTGGCGATCACGGTGCAATGTGGCTGGGCAGACTGGCTGGGTACGCGCGGCTTGTTGCTGCACTACCGGCTGCTGGGTGAGGTGAGCGGCCTGCGTCTGCCCGCTGCCGCCACGCCCGGCCCGGCCGACGATTTGTGGCGCCGCTGTTGCCTGGAAGCTTTTGTCGCCTGCCCCGGCCAGACGGCTTACCACGAGTTCAATTTTTCCCCCTCGGGCCAGTGGGCGGCTTATCCTTTTGACGCTGTGCGCGTGCGCGCCGTCGCCCAAGCTGCCCGCCCGCCGCAACCGGCACCTGAGCTGCGCTGGCAACGCAGCGCCGACGAACTGAAGCTGCTGGCCTGGCTGCCCGGCGCCGCGCTGCCCGAGTCAGCGCCCGCTTGCGGTCTGCAGCTCGGCCTGAGCGCGGTGATTGAGACCCGCTGCGGCCAGCTCAGCTATTGGGCGCTGCGCCACCCAGGCGAGCGGCCCGATTTTCATCACCGCGGCGGTTTCGTGCTGCACGTCCCCCACAACACGAACGGAGCGCCCGCTTGCCGCAAGCCAAGCCCTGCTGCATCCTGAATTCCCCATGAAACTCGGTCTCGAACGTTTTTTACAAGAACCCACGCTGCGCGCACCGCTGGCCGGACGCCGCCTGGCCCTGTTGGCGCACCCGGCGTCGGTGACACGCGATCTGAGCCATTCGCTGGACGCGCTGGCGGCGCTGCCCGACCTGAAGCTGTGCGCCGCCTTCGGCCCGCAGCACGGGCTGCGCGGCGACAAGCAAGACAATATGATCGAGTCGCCCGACTACGTCGACCCCCGACTCGGCATCCCGGTCTACAGCCTGTACGGCAGCGTGCGCCGCCCCACGCCAGAGATGCTGGAGCGCTTCGATGTGCTGCTGGTTGACCTGCAAGACCTGGGTTGCCGCATCTACACCTTTATCACCACGCTGCGCTACGTGCTCGAGGCAGCGGCGGCGCAGGGCAAGGCGGTCTGGGTGCTGGATCGGCCCAACCCGGTCGGCCGCCCGGTCGAAGGCCTGCTGCTGCGCCCCGGCTGGGAGAGCTTCGTCGGCGCTGGAGTGCTGCCTATGCGCCACGGTCTGACGCTGGGCGAACTGGGCCACTGGTTCATCGCCACGCTGGGGCTGGAGCTGGAATACCGCGTCATTGCCATGCAGGGCTGGCAGCCCGACGCCGCACCCGGCCACGGCTGGCCGAGCGAGCGCAGTTGGGTCAACCCCAGCCCGAACGCCGCCCACCTGTCAATGGCGCGCGCCTACGCCGGCACCGTCATGCTCGAAGGCAGCACGCTGTCGGAAGGGCGTGGCACGACCCGTCCGCTGGAACTGATGGGCGCGCCCGACATCGACGCCCGGTGCCTGCTGCAGGACATGCAGCGACTGGCGCCGCACTGGCTGCGCGGCTGTGTGCTGCGCGAGTGCTTCTTCGAGCCGACTTTCCACAAACACGCCGGGCAGCTCTGTGCCGGACTGCAAATCCACGTCCAAGACCCGCTGCACTACGAACACGCCGCGTTTACGCCCTGGCGGCTGCAGGCACTGGCGTTCAAGGCGCTGCGCCTGCAAGCACCAGACTACGCGCTGTGGCGCGACTTTGCCTACGAATACGAGCACGACCGGCTGGCGATAGACCTGATCAACGGCAGCCCCTTGCTGCGCCAATGGGTCGACGACGCCGGTGCCGGCGCATCCGAACTGGACGCGCTGGCCCAACCCGACGAGGCCGCCTGGCAGCACGCGCGCGAGCCTTTTTTGCTCTATTGAGTGCGTCTCGGCTCAGGCCTGCGCCTGCACCGCTTGCAGCAGGCGCTCGGCGCAGTTTTTGGCCTGCTGCGCATCGCGCGCCTCGACCATCACGCGCAGCAGGGGCTCGGTGCCGCTGGGGCGGATCAATACGCGCCCGGCATCGCCCAGCTCGGCCTGCACGGCCCGGATTTCCTCAGTCAGCAAGGCGTTGCTTTTCCAATCCTGCCCTGCTTGCAAGCGCACATTGAGCAGCACCTGCGGAAACAGCGTCACGGCAGCGAGCAGTTGCGCCATCGTCTGGCCGCTGTCTACGCAGGCGTGCAAAACCTGCAAGGCGCTGACCAGGCCATCACCGGTGGTGTGGCGGTCCAGCACCAACAAGTGGCCGGAGCCCTCGCCGCCCAAGGTCCAGCCGCAGCGCTCCAGCGCCTCCAGCACGTAGCGGTCGCCCACCTGGGCACGCACGAACTTGACGCCCTTTTTTCGCAGCGCCAGTTCCACCGCCATATTGGTCATGAGCGTACCGACCACGCCGGGCACGTCAATGTCGCGCGCAATCCGATCGACGGCCAACAAATAAAGCAGTTCGTCGCCGTTGAACAAGCGCCCGCTGGCGTCGACCATCTGCAGGCGGTCGGCGTCGCCGTCAAGCGCAATGCCGTAGTCAGCCCGCTGCGCCAAGACGGTGGCCACCAGCGCCTGCGGGTGGGTGGCACCCACGCCCTGATTGATGTTGAGGCCATCGGGCGCGCAACCAATCTTGATCACCTCGGCGCCCAGCTCGTGGAACACGTCGGGCGCAATGTGGTAGGCCGCGCCGTGGGCGCCGTCGACCACGATTTTCAGACCTTTGAGGCTGAACAAATGCGAGCAGGTGCTTTTGCAGAACTCGATGTAGCGTCCGGCCGCGTCTTCGAGCCGACGCGTCTTGCCCAGGTTGATCGAATCGACCCAGACCGGCGCCTCCAGCAGCGCCTCCTCCACCGCCAGCTCCCACTCATCGGGCAGCTTGCTGCCCAGCGCGCTGAAGAACTTGATGCCGTTGTCGGCAAAAGGGTTGTGGCTGGCCGAGATCACCACGCCCAGGCTGGCGCGCTGCGCGCGCGTGAGGTAGGCCACCGCCGGCGTGGGCACCGGCCCGAGCAGCACCACGTCGACCCCGGCCGAGTTGAAGCCCGATTCGAGCGCGCTCTCGAGCATGTAACCAGAAATGCGCGTGTCCTTGCCGATCAGCACCGTGGGCCGGGCTTGCGTGCGCTTGAGCACGCGGCCGACCGCGTGCGCCAGGCGCAGCACAAAGTCGGGCGTGATAGGCGGCTGGCCAACGGTGCCTCGAATGCCGTCGGTGCCGAAGTATTGGCGTGTCATCAAAAATTCTCCCCCTTGTTGCCGAGCCGGCAAACCGCTTGGTCACCAGCGAAAACGTCGTACATTATCGCGGGCGCATCAGGCGCAGCGACTGGCTTGCCAGACCAAGAGCGCATCGACCGTCTCGCGCACGTCGTGCACGCGCAGCACGCGCGCACCGCGCTCAAGCGCCAGCACGGCAGCGGCCACGCTGGCGGCCACGCGTTCGCCGGGCTGTTCGCGAGCGCACACCTGGCCCAGGGACGATTTGCGCGACCAGCCGACCAGCAAGGGGTAACCCAGCGCCAGCAATTCGTGCTGGCGCGCCAGCAGGCTGAAGTTCTGCGCCAGCGTCTTGCCAAAACCAATGCCGGGGTCGAGCACCACGCGTTCACGCGCCACGCCCAGCGCCAGCAGGGCAGCGGCGCGCTGGCGCAAAAAATCGCACACCGACGGCAACACATCGCCCGCCATCGGTGCGACCTGCATGGTCTGCGGATCGCGGTGCATGTGCATCAAACAGACGCCGCAGCGCGGCTGCAAAGCAAGCAAGGCCAGCGCATCCCCCTGGCGCAAGGCCCAGATGTCGTTGACGATATCGACGCCGAGGTCCAGGGCAGCGCGCATCAGCTCGGGTTTGTAGGTATCGACAGAAATCGGCACACCCAGCTTGACCGCCTCGCGCAGCACCGGCAGCACGCGCGCCATCTCCTGCTCCAGGGGCAGCGCCACGCTGCCCGGCCGGGTCGATTCGCCGCCAATGTCGAGCAGATGCGCGCCCTGAGCCAGCAGTTGCTCGGCGTGCCGCAGCGCCGCGCGCGTGCCGAGATAGCGCCCACCGTCAGAAAACGAATCAGGCGTGACGTTGACGATGCCCATCACCTGAGGCTGGCCCAGGTCGATGTCAAAGCGCGAAGTGATCCAGCGCAT
>BBPD01000024.1_pt1 | contig 26779 bp, 39 predicted proteins | sample 1344911 | NCBI WGS metagenome assembly BBPD01 (sample SAMD00019088, study PRJDB2971) | groundwater metagenome | biome: freshwater biome; feature: mineral spring; material: ground water | place: USA: CA, Sonoma | collected 2011-09 | depth surface m
CGCACGGTCGGCGCCGGCGTGGTGGCGAAGATCCTCAAGTAACACTGCGGAATGTCCGTCCCGGTACGCCGGGGCGGGGCTAAGCGAAAAGAGGTGCAAGGATGCACTTCGTATTCGCCGGACAAGGAAGCGTGGGTTGTTAGGGTTCGGTTGTTGACGAAACTAAAAAACTCACTTATACTTTCGGTCTCGGCAGAGCCCTGTGGGGTTTTTCTGTCGTTGTCTTTTGGGGTTCGCGCCAAACGCGTGCGGCCCGTCGCTCTTTAACCTAGGAAACCGGCCATGGCGGACCAGAAAATCCGTATTCGATTGAAGGCGTTCGATCACCGCCTGATCGATCGTTCGGCGAGTGAGATCGTCGAGACGGCCAAGCGAACCGGCGCGCAAGTGCGCGGCCCGATTCCGCTGCCGACCAAGATCGAGCGTTACACCATCCTCGTTTCTCCGCACGTCGACAAAGACGCACGCGATCAGTACGAGACCCGCACCCACAAGCGTGTCCTGGATATCGTTGACCCCAACGATAAAACCGTCGACGCCCTGATGAAGCTCGAACTCGCCGCTGGCGTGGACGTGCAGATCAAGCTGGCCTGAGGTACACGATCATGAAGCACAGCATCGGTATCGTCGGGCGTAAGGCAGGCATGAGCCGGATCTTCACCGCGGATGGCGCGTCCATCCCGGTCACGTTGATCGAAGCCACCCCGAATCGCATCACTCAAATCAAAACGATCGAGACCGACGGTTACACCGCCGTGCAGGTCACCGCAGGCGATAAGCGCGCCTCGTTGGTGAACAAGCCGGAAGGTGGCCACTTCGCGAAGGCGAAGGTCTCGCCCGGTCGCGGCCTCTGGGAGTTCCGCGTCGAAGCGAAAGACTTGGGCGCTTTTGAAATTGGCGCTGAAATCAAGGCGGACGTCTTCTCGGTTGGCCAGATGGTCGACGTGCAGGGCGTAACCAAGGGCAAGGGCTTCCAAGGCACGATCAAGCGTTGGAACTTCACCATGGGCGACGCGACCCACGGTAACTCGCTGAGCCATCGCTCACCGGGTTCCATCGGGCAGCGGCAGACGCCGGGACGTGTGTTTCCGGGCAAGAAAATGTCGGGCCATATGGGTGTCGATGTTCTCAGCGTCCAAAGCCTCGAAGTCGTCAAAGTCGACGTTGAGCGCGGCCTCATCGCCATCCGTGGTGCCGTTCCCGGTGCGCCCGGCGGTGACGTGGTCGTCCGCCCGACCAGTAAGGGTTAAGGAGTAGACGATGGAACTTTCCGTCATCAATGGCGAGGCGCTGTCGGTCAACGACACCGTTTTCGGCCGCGAGTTCAACCAAGATCTCGTGCATCAGGTTGTCGTTGCTTACCGCAACGCCGGTCGTGCCGGCACCAAGGCGCAGCTCACGCGCTCGGAAGTGCGCGGCACCACGAAGAAGTTCAAGAAGCAGAAGGGCGGCGGTGCGCGCCACGGTGACTATCGCGCCCCGATCTTCGTCGGTGGCGGCGTGACCTTCGCGGCCAAGCCGCGCAGCTTCGCGCAGAAGGTCAACAAGAAAATGTACCGCGGTGCCATCGCCGTGATCCTGTCCGAGCTTGCTCGCCAGGGGCGCCTGATGGTCGTTGATGGCTTCGATATCGACGCGCCGAAGACGCAGGGGCTCATCGCCAAGCTGGCTGATCTGAAGGTCGGTAAGCGCACGCTGATCGTGTCGGAGCAAGCGAGCGAGAGTCTCTACTTGGCCGCGCGCAACATTCCCTACGTGGAAGTGCGCGACGTGCAGGGTCTGGATCCGGTGTCGCTGGTCGGTGCTGATTCGGTCGTCATCACCACCGAGGCCGTCAAGCTGATCGAGGAGTGGCTGGCATGATCAACGAAAGCCTGTTTTCGGTCCTCCGCGCCCCGAAGGTGTCGGAAAAGACCGCTCGCCTTGCCGAGAGCAACCAGTACGTCTTCGAAGTCGCCAAGACGGCAACCAAGAGCGACGTAAAAGAAGCTGTCGAGCATCTATTCAACGTCAAGGTGCTCGCGGTCAACGTCGCGAACATCAAGGGCAAGTCGAAGTCGTTCCGCCAGCGTGCGGGTCGTCGCTCCGATAAGCGCAAGGCGTATGTTCGTTTGGCCGAAGGCCAGACGCTCGACGTCACCGCCAAGGCCTGAGGATAAAGACCCATGGCAGTCATGACTTTCAAGCCGACCTCGCCTGGCCGCCGCGCCATGGTCAAGGTCGTTCACCCGAGCCTTCATAAGGGTGCGCCGTTTGCCGCTCTCGTCGAGAAAAAGGCGAAGACGGGTGGCCGTAATAACCACGGTCGCATCACCACCCGTCATATTGGTGGTGGCCACAAACAGAATTACCGCATCATCGACTTCAAGCGCGACAAGCTGGGCATTGCGTCCCGCGTCGAGCGCATCGAGTACGACCCCAACCGCACCGCGCACATCGCGCTGCTGTGTTACGCGGACGGTGAGCGTCGCTACATCATCGCGCCGAAGGGCTTGCAGCTCGGCGACCAGCTGATCGCAGGCAAGGACGCGCCGATCAAGGTCGGCAACACCCTGCCGCTGCTCAACATGCCGATCGGTGCCACCGTGCATTGCGTCGAGATGAAGCCTGGCAAGGGTGCGCAGCTCGCTCGCGCTGCCGGCGCTGGCGTGCAGTTGATCGGTCGTGAGCATGGCTACGCCACCCTGCGGCTGCGCTCCGGCGAGATGCGCAAGGTGCCGGTCGACTGCTGCGCGACCATCGGCGAAGTTGGCAACACCGAGCACAACCTCGAGAAGCTGGGCAAAGCCGGTGCCTCCCGTTGGCGCGGCATCAAGCCGACCGTCCGCGGTGCCGCGATGAACCCGGTTGACCATCCGCACGGTGGTGGTGAGGCCAAGGCTGGTCAAGGCAATCCGCACCCGGTCAGCCCCTGGGGCCAGCCGTCGAAGGGTTACAAGACGCGTCAGAACAAGCGCACCGACAAGTTCATCGTGCGCGATCGTAGAGGTTAATCGGCCATGCCACGTTCACTCAAGAAAGGCCCGTTCGTCGACCACCACCTCGCCAAGAAGGTGGAAGTCGCTTCGGCAGCCAACAGCAAGAAGCCGATCAAGACCTGGTCGCGTCGTTCGATGATCCTGCCGGAAATGATCGGCCTGACCATCGCCGTCCACAACGGCAAGGCCCACGTTCCGGTTCTCGTCAACGAGAACATGATCGGCCATAAGCTTGGCGAATTTGCGCTCACCCGGACCTTCAAGGGTCACGGCGGCGACAAGAAGTCGGGTAAGTAAGGAGATGACCATGGAAGCGAAAGCCATCCTGCGCTCAACGCGCATCTCCCCCCAGAAGGCCCGCTTGGTCGCTGACCAAGTGCGCGGCCTTCCGGTTGCCCGCGCGCTTGCGTTGTTGCAGTTCAGCGACAAGAAAGCGGCCGGCATCATCCGCAAGGTCGTCTACTCGGCGGCGTCGAATGCCGAGAACAACCTTGGTGCCGATGTCGACGAGTTGAAAGTCGCCACGATCATGATCGACGAAGGCCCGGTGTTGAAGCGCTTCGGCGCTCGCGCCAAGGGCCGTGGTACCCGCATCCTCAAGCGCACCAGCCACATCACTGTGGTTGTGGGCTCCGGCAAGTAAGGCGAAGGACAAGAACGATGGGTCACAAAGTTCATCCGACGGGTATCCGTCTTGGCATTGCCAAAGACTGGAACTCCAAGTGGTACGCGAACAAGAAAGAGTTCGCGGGCTACCTCGCCGCCGATCTCAAGGTTCGCATCATGCTCCGCGAGAAACTGGCTCAGGCCGGCATCTCCAAGATACTGATTGAGCGTCCAGCCAAGACGGCACGCGTGACGATCCACACCGCCCGTCCGGGCGTGGTGATTGGCAAGCGCGGTGAGGACATCGATAAGCTGCGTAAGCAAGTCTCCGACATCATGGGCGTCCCCGCCCATATCAATGTGACGGAGGTTCGCAAGCCAGAACTCGATGCGCAATTGGTGGCAGAGTCCATCGCCCAGCAGCTCGAGCGTCGCATCATGTTCCGTCGCGCAATGAAGCGTGCCGTGAGCAATGCCATGCGTCTCGGCGCTCTAGGCATCAAGGTGGGCGTTGCGGGCCGCTTGAACGGTGCGGAAATCGCCCGTTCGGAGTGGTACCGCGAAGGTCGTGTGCCGCTGCACACGCTGCGCGCCGATGTTGATTACGGATTCGCTGAAGCCCGCACCACGTTTGGCGTCATTGGCGTCAAGGTGTGGATCTACAAAGGCGAAATCTTCGACTTCTCGCAAGTCGGCCAAGAAAAGACCGAAGAGCGCGCGGAACGTCCGTCGCGTGGTCAGGCCAAGTGAGGTAACGAGCCATGTTGCAACCCAAGCGAACCAAATACCGCAAGGTGTTCAAAGGCCGTAACGATGGCCTGAGCTGGTCGGCGAATGCCGTCAGCTTCGGCGACTACGGACTGAAAGCCACCGAGCACGGCCGCCTCACTGCCCGTCAGATCGAGTCGGCTCGCCGCACCATCAGCCGCTACGTCAAGCGTGGCGGTAAGCTCTGGATCCGCGTGTTCCCGGACAAGCCGATCACCCAGAAGCCGATCGAAGTCCGAATGGGCGCCGGCAAGGGCAACGTCGAGTACTGGGTCGCGCAGATTCAGCCCGGTCGCATGCTCTACGAGATGGAAGGCATCCCGGAGGATCAGGCTCGCGAAGCCATGCGTCTCGCGGCTGCCAAGCTCTCCGTCAAGACCACTTTCGTGACCCGGACGGTGCGCTAATGGAACTCCAGAAACTGCGTCAAAAGTCGGCCGAAGAGCTGAAGACCCACCTGTTGGACCTTCGCAAAGAGCAGTTTTCTCTGCGTATGCAGAAGACGACCAACCAGTTGGCGAAGACCCACGAGATCATCCGTGTCCGCCGCGAGATTGCTCGCGTGCATACACTGCTGACCCAGACGAATGACAGGGATAGGGCATGAGCGATAACGCCACCCCGCTGCGCACGGTCGAAGGCCGTGTCGTCAGCAACAAAATGAACAAGACCGTCACCATTCTGGTCGAACGCCAAGTGAAGCACCCGCTGTACGGCAAGTACATCCGCCGTTCGACGAAGCTTCATGCCCACGACGAAGCCAATGCCTGCCATGAAGGCGACGTCGTCCGCGTGACCGAATGCCGCCCGTTGTCGAAGACCAAGAACTGGCGCGTCGTCGAGATTGTCTCGAAGTCCGCCGAGTAAGGGAGCCCTGAGCCATGATCCAGACACAGAGCTACCTCGAAGTTGCTGACAACTCCGGTGCCAAGGAACTGATGTGCATCAAGGTGCTGGGCGGCTCCAAGCGCCGCTATGCCCACATCGGCGACATCATCAAGGTCACCGTGAAAGAGGCGATCCCGCGCGGCAAAGTCAAGAAAGGCGAGGTCTACAATGCGGTCGTCGTGCGCACCCGTAAGGGCGTGCGTCGCGCCGACGGCTCGCTGATCCGCTTTGATGCCAATGCCGCTGTGCTCCTCAACAACAAAGAAGAGCCAATTGGTACCCGCATCTTCGGACCCGTGACCCGTGAGCTTCGAAACGAGAAGTTCATGAAGATCGTGTCGCTTGCCCCCGAAGTGCTGTAAGGCAGAGACGAAATCATGAACCGTATTCGCAAGGGCGACCAGATCGTCGTCATCACCGGCAAGGACAAGGGCAAGAAGGGCGAAATCACCCGCGTTGCCGGTGATCGCGTCCTCGTCGCCAACATCAACATAGTGAAGCGCCACACCAAGGCGAATCCGCAGGCTGGTCAAGCTGGCGGCATCGTCGAGCGCGAAGCTGCGATTCATATCTCCAACGTGATGCTGTTCAACCCGGTAACGGGCAAGGGCGATCGCGTTGGCTTCAAGGTGCTCGGGGATGGACGCAAAGTGCGTGTGTTCCGCTCGAGCGGTGAGGCGATCGACGCCTGAGGAATGCCCGATGAACACCCGGCTTGAAAAAATCTACAAGGAAACCGTGCTCCCGAAGCTGATGAAGGAGTTCGGTTACACCAACCCTATGCAAGTGCCCAGAATCACCAAGATCACGCTGAATATGGGCGTGGGCGAGGCGGTCGGCAATAAAAAGATCCTGGAAAACGCCGTCGCCGATCTGGCCACGATTACCGGCCAGAAGCCGGTGACCACCAAGGCTCGCGTCTCGGTGGCGAGCTTCAAGATCCGCGAAGGTTGGCCGATCGGCACCAAGGTGACGCTGCGCCGCGCCAAGATGTACGAGTTCCTCGACCGCTTGATTAGTGTTGCGCTGCCGCGCGTTCGCGATTTCCGCGGCGTTTCGGGTCGTGCCTTCGATGGCCGTGGCAACTACAACATGGGCCTGAAGGAGCAGATCATCTTCCCGGAGATCAACTACGACCAGGTTGATGCGCTGCGCGGCATGGACATCGCGATCACCACGACCGCAAAAACCGATGCCGAAGCCAAGGCTTTGCTCGCTGCTTTCCAATTTCCGTTCCGCAACTGACCTTTAGGATCCCATCATGGCCAAGACCAGCATGATCAACCGCGAGGTCAAGCGCGAGAAGCTTGCCAAGCGCCATGGCGCCAAGCGCGCCAATCTCAAGAAGATCATCGCCAGCACCACGGCGACCTACGAAGAGAAGATGGACGCGGTCACCAAGTTGAACAAGCTGCCGCGCGACTCCTCGGAGTGCCGCCAGCGCAACCGTTGCGAGCTGTCGGGCCGCTCGCGTGGCGTCTACCGTAAGTTCGGCCTCGGCCGTAACAAGCTGCGCGAAGCCACCATGCGCGGCGATGTGCCGGGCCTGCGTAAGGCAAGCTGGTAAGACTAAAAGCTGGTATCCTTCCCGGCTTGCTGATCGCACCCGCCCGTTCACGGCGGGTGCTCACTCCCACAAAACCTGTTCGCGAAAGCGGATATCGGTGCTACTCATGAGGTACATCCAATGAGCATGACTGATCCCATCGCCGACATGCTGGTGCGCATCAAAAACGCACAGGCTGTCCGCAAGACCACGGTCAAGATGCCGTCGTCCAAGATCAAGCTGTCCCTTGCCAACGTTCTGAAGGCCGAGGGTTACATCGTCGACGTTCGCCAATTGGGCGATGCGAAGAAGCCCGAGATTGAGATCGTTCTCAAGTATTTCGACGGCAAGCCAGTGATCGAGCGCCTTGATCGGTTCTCGCGTTCCGGCCTGCGCCAGTATCGCGGCAAGGACGCTCTCCCGAAGGTTCTCGGTGGTCTCGGCGTGTCGATCATCTCCACATCCAAAGGCATCATGACTGATCGCGACGCGCGCCTTGCTGGCGTCGGCGGCGAAGTCCTGTGCCTCGTGGCTTGACGCAGGAGCCCTGACCATGTCCCGCGTCGCCAAAATGCCGATCGCCCTTCCGAAGGGTGTCGAAATCCAAGCCACCGCCACGCAATTCAGCGTCAAGGGCCCCAAGGGCACCTTGGTGTTTGCCAAGCCGCAAGGCGTGGATCTGAAGAACGAAGACGGTATCGTGACCCTCATTGCCGCCAACGCCGAGTCGGTTCCGATGGCCGGTACCGCCCGCGCCATTCTCGCCAATATGGTGAAGGGTGTTTCCGAAGGCTTTCAGCGCAAGCTGGATCTTGTCGGCGTCGGCTACCGTGCTGCCATGCAGGGCAAGGATCTGAGCCTCTCGCTCGGTTTCTCGCACCCGGTGGTCTTCAGCGCGCCTGATGGCATCACCATCACTACGCCGACGCAGACCGAGATCCTAGTCGCCGGTGCGGACGCACAAATGGTAGGGCAGGTTGCTGCGAAGATCCGCAGCTACCGCTCGCCAGAGCCGTACAAGGGTAAGGGCGTCCGCTATGCGGGCGAGAAAGTCATCATCAAAGAAGCCAAGAAGGCCTAAGGGCGCTTCAGCTTCGCGAGAGTCGAAACCATGGAAAAGAAAATCGCCCGCCTGCGCCGCGCCAAGTCGACGCGACTGCATATCCGCACACTGGGTATTGCCCGTCTGTCGGTGCTACGCACCGGCAAGCACTTGTATGCTCAGATCTTCACCTCAGACGGCTCGAAGGTTCTGGCTTCTGCATCCACACTGGAAGCCGACGTCAAGTCGGGCCTGAAGGGCTGCAAGAACATCGAGGCCGCCGCCAAAGTTGGTCAGGCCATTGCACAGAAGGCGAAGGCGGCCGGCATCGACGCCGTCGCGTTCGACCGTTCGGGCTACCGCTATCACGGTCGCATCAAGGCGCTTGCCGATGCGGCTCGCGAAGGCGGCCTGCAGTTCTAAAGCGTCATGCATCACCCAGGCGCGGGGTTCATGCCGCGCCTCATACAACAATAAGCGGCTTGAAGCCGTAATTCCCTCCTTACGCTGAGATCCAACCATGAGCAGCAATGAAAGCCGTGATCGTCGCGACCGTGATGGTGCCGACGACGGCATGATCGAAAAGCTGATCGCCGTGAACCGTGTCTCGAAGACGGTCAAGGGCGGTCGTCAATTCACTTTCACCGCACTGACCGTGGTTGGTGACGGTGCCGGCAAGATCGGCTTCGGTTACGGCAAGGCAAAAGAAGTGCCGGTCGCCATCCAGAAGTCGATGGAGTATGCCCGCAAGGCGATGATCGTCGTTGACCTCAACGACGGCACCCTTTGGCACCCGGTGAAGGCCAGCCATGGTGCCGCTGCGGTGTTCATGCAGCCTGCCTCGGTCGGTACCGGTGTGATTGCCGGTGGCGCGATGCGCGCCGTACTGGAAGCCGTTGGCGTCAAGAACGTGCTGGCCAAGGCAGTGGGTTCGCGTAACCCGATCAATCTGGTGCGCGCCACCGTGCGTGGCCTGTCCATGATGCATTCGCCGGCCAAGATCGCCGCCAAGCGTGGCAAGAAGCTCGAGGAGATTCTCCATGGCTAACAAGACCGTCAAGGTCCGTCTGGTCCGCGGTCTCCGCGGCACCCAGCATCGTCATCGCCTTTCGGTGAAGGCGCTCGGCCTGAGTAAGCTCAATGATGTCCGTGAGCTGGTGGACTCGCCGCAAGTTCGCGGCCTGATCAACCAGTTGCACTATTTGGTTCGCGTCGAGGCCTAAGGAGAATCCCATGCGTCTCAACACCATCACTCACGCCGACGGCGCCCGCAAAGAGCGCACCCGCGTCGGTCGCGGCATCGGTTCTGGCCTCGGCAAAACCTGTGGCCGTGGCCACAAGGGTTCGTTCGCGCGTTCCGGTAAAGGCAAGATCAAGCCGGGCTTCGAAGGCGGCCAGATGCCCATGCAGCGGCGTCTGCCGAAAATCGGCTTCCGCTCCAAGATGTCGCATGAATCGGCCGAAGTGCTGCTCTATCAGTTGGCCCTTCTGGAAGTCGATGTCATCGATATCTTCGCTCTGCGCGCCGCCAAGCTGATTACCAGCGATGCGAAAAAAGTGAAGATCGTCAAGAAAGGCGAGATCACCCGCAAGCTGACGATCAAGGGTCTGCTGGTGACAGCGGGTGCAAAGGCGGCGATCGAAGCCGCCGGCGGCTCGGTGGAGTAATCGCTTGGCTTCGAACGCAAAAACCATGATGGGCGGTCTGGGCAAGTTCTCCGAGCTGCGCGACCGCCTCCTGTTCGTGCTTCTTGCGTTGATCGTATTTCGCATCGGCAGCTTTATCCCGGTGCCAGGCGTCAACCCCGAGGCCATGCTCTCCCTGTTCGAAGACCAGGGCGGCATTGTCGACATGTTCAACATGTTCTCGGGTGGTGCGCTTTCGCGTTTCAGTGTTCTTGCGCTGAACGTGATCCCCTACATCTCGGCATCCATCGTCGTGCAGCTCCTCGGGCAGGTGTACGAGCCGTGGAAAGCGCTGAAGAAAGAGGGTGAAGCGGGTCGCCGCAAGCTGACTCAATACGCCCGTTACGGTGCGGTTTTTCTGGCGATCATCCAAGCTGGCTCCATTGCGACGGCCTTGCAGGGTCAGGTCGCTGGTGGCGCGCCGGTGGTCTACAGCCCAGGCATGGGTTTCGTGTTCACCGCGATTGTTTCGCTGACGGCCGGCACCATTTTCCTGATGTGGCTCGGCGAACAAATCACCGAGCGCGGCATCGGAAATGGCATTTCGTTGATCATTTTTGCCGGTATCGTTTCCGGGCTTCCGGGTGCGCTGATCGGCACCATGCGCAGCGTAAATGCCGGTGAGATCTCCTGGCTCGCGATTCTCGTCATCGCAGTGCTTGTGCTCGCGACGGTGTACTTCGTGGTGTTCGTCGAGCGCGGACAACGGCGTATCACCGTGCAATATGCCCGGCGACAAGGTGCTCGGCAGGGCTACAACAACCAAAGCTCGCACCTGCCGCTGAAGCTCAACATGTCGGGCGTGATCCCGCCGATCTTCGCATCGAGCCTCATCATGCTTCCGGCCACCATTTCTCACTGGAGTGGCGGTGGCGGTACGGCGCAGGCGGCAGCGCTCGCTGAGGATGCCGGGTGGCAAGCGCATTTCAGCCTTTTCTTGCAGAGGGTCGCTACGGCGCTGGCGCCCAACGAGCCCTTGCACATGCTGCTGTTTGCGGCCTTGATTATCGGCTTCGCGTTTTTCTACACGGCGCTGGTGTTCAACAGCCAAGAGACGGCGGATAACTTGAAGAAATCTGGCGCACTGGTGCCGGGTATTCGGCCGGGCCGCGCCACAGGCGACTACATCGAAGGCGTGCTGACGCGACTCACGATGATCGGCTCGCTCTACCTTGTCGCCGTCTGTCTGCTGCCGGAAGTGCTTCGCGCGAGCTGGCAGGTTCCGTTCTACTTCGGTGGCACCTCGTTGCTGATCGTCGTTGTCGTTGTCATGGACTTTACTGCTCAGGTTCAGGCGCATCTTTATTCTCACCAGTACGACAGCCTTCTGAAAAAGGCTAATTTGAAGGGCGGTTCGCGCGGCGGCTTGGCGCGCGGATGAACCGGGGCGGGTCCGCGCTGGAGTAGCGCGGGTGGCGCAGGGGTCGATTTGACCCATGCATCAACCCTGGTTTGTCGCCGGAGCATGGGCACACTCCCCATGCCGGGTTCGTTTCAGTTCATGAAGCGGGCTTTTTTAACCCCAAGCTCGATGTATAATTTCCGATTCCTTGCGCCGCTTGTCGGCGACAAAACCAGTGGAGACCGCGTCATGGCGCGTATTGCGGGTGTGAACCTGCCTGTCCAGAAGCACGTCTGGGTGGGACTACAGAGCATTTTCGGGATCGGGCGTACCCGTTCCCGCCTCGTCTGTGTTGCGGCGGGTGTCAATCCGCACGGCAAGATTCGTGAGCTGTCAGAGTCGGACGTTGATCGTCTGCGCGTCGAAGTCGGCAAGTACACCATCGAGGGCGATCTGCGCCGCGAGGTGGGTATGTCGATCAAGCGCTTGATGGATCTGGGTTGCTATCGCGGTGTTCGTCACCGTCGTGGCCTCCCGCTTCGCGGTCAGCGCACTCGAACCAATGCCCGTACCCGCAAGGGTCCGCGCAAGGCCATCAAGAAGTAAGGACCAGCCAAAATGAATAAGCCGGCTGCCGCCAACAAGGCCAAGAAGAAGATCAAGCGCATCGTCACTGACGGTATCGCGCATGTTCAAGCCTCTTTCAACAACACCATCATCACCATCACCGACCGTCAGGGCAATGCTCTGAGCTGGGCTACCTCGGGTGGCGCAGGCTTCCGCGGTTCGCGCAAATCGACGCCGTTCGCCGCACAGGTCGCCGCCGAGAAGGCCGGCAAGGCTGCGCTCGACTACGGGCTGAAGACGCTTGAAGTTCACGTCAAGGGCCCCGGCCCAGGTCGTGAGTCGGCCGTCCGCGCCTTGAATAACGTCGGTTACAAGGTGACCAACATCATCGATGTCACGCCGATTCCACACAACGGCTGCCGTCCGCCCAAGAAGCGTCGCGTCTAAGGGCAAGGGGAGAAAACATGGCTCGTTATATTGGTCCCACCTGTAAGCTCGCGCGCCGCGAAGGCGCCGACCTCAGCCTCAAATCTCCAGCTCGCGCGCTGGACAGCAAGTGCAAGCTCGAGCAAAAGCCGGGCGTGCATGGGCCGGTTGCGCGGAAGGGCAAGCTCTCGGATTACGCCACCCAGCTTCGCGAGAAGCAGAAGGTCAAGCGTATCTACGGCCTGCTGGAGCGGCAGTTCCGCAACTACTACAAAAAGGCCGCCACCCGGAAAGGCAACACCGGCGAGAATCTGCTGCAGATGCTCGAACAGCGCCTCGACAACGTGGTCTACCGCATGGGTTTCGCTGTTACCCGTCCGCAGGCGCGTCAGTTGGTTTCCCACCGCGGCGTGCTGGTGAACGGCAAATCGGTCAACCTGCCGTCTTTCCAAGTTCGTGTCGGCGATCAAATCACCCTGACCGAAAAAGCCGCAGCGCAACTGCGTGTCAAGGAATCGGTGACGCAGTCGCAGCAGATGGACCTCGTGCCCTCCTGGTGCGATGTCGATGCGAACAAGTTCTCCGGTACGTTCAAGGCTGTGCCTGATCGCGCCGACCTGCCAGCCGACATCAACGAAGCGCTGATCGTCGAGCTGTACTCGAAGTAATTCTCCGGAGAACGTCGCCCATGACGGTAACTGCCATTCAGATGCTGCGTCCCAAGGGACCGCAGATCGAGCGTCTTTCGACGACCCGTGCTCGCGTTGTCATTGAGCCGCTAGAGCGTGGCTACGGCCACACCATCGGCAACGCGCTGCGCCGCGTGCTGCTGTCCTCGATTCCGGGTTGTGCCATTACCGAGGTCGAGATCGACGGCGTGTTGCACGAATACACCACGCTGGAAGGCTTGCAGGAGGACGTCCTCGATGTTCTCCTCAACCTCAAAGACGTAGCGATCCGCATGCACCACGTCGATTCGACGATGCTCACGCTCCAGAAAAAGGGGCCATGTGTCGTCACCGCCGCAGACATCAAGACCGATCACAACGTCGAAATCATCAACGGCGATCACGTCATTTGCACTTTGACGAAAGATACGTCTTTGAACATGAGCTTGAAGATCGAGCGCGGCTTCGGCTATCAACCGGCTGCCGCGCGTCGTCGCCCGGATGAAGAGTCCCGAGCGATTGGCCGCTTGATGCTGGATGCCAGCTTCGCGCCGGTTCGTCGCGTTGCGTATGCCGTGGAAGCGGCCCGCGTCGAGCAGCGCACCGACCTCGACAAGCTGGTTCTCGACATCGAGACCAATGGCACCATCGATTCGGAAGATGCCATCCGCACCGCCGCCAGCATCCTCACGGATCAGCTTTCGGTGTTCGGCGATTTCATCGTCCGTAGCCCGGCTTCGAGCAAGGCCTTGGCCGGTGGCGTTGATCCGACGCTGATGCGCCCGATCGATGACCTCGAGCTGACCGTCCGTTCGGCCAATTGCCTCAAGGCCGAGAACATTTACTACATCGGTGATCTGATCCAGCGCACGGAAGTGGAGCTGCTCAAGACACCGAACCTGGGCAAAAAGTCGCTCACCGAAATCAAGGAAGTGCTGGCACAGCGCGGCCTTTCACTCGGCATGAAGCTTGAGAACTGGCCGCCGGCCGGTCTCACCCAGGGCGTGATGATGGGCTAAGGCCCACGACCCATAAGGAACCCAGACCATGCGTCACCTTAACGCCGGCCGTAAGTTCAGCCGCACCAGCGCGCATCGCGAAGCGATGTTCCGCAACATGGCCTCGTCGCTGTTCAAGCACGAGTTGATCCGTACTACGCTGCCGAAAGCCAAAGAGCTGCGGCGTATCGCCGAGCCGCTCATCACCATGGCGCGGGCGGATGGCGTCGCCAATCGCCGCCTTGCGTTCTCGCGTCTGCGCGATAAGGAAGCCGTGGGCAAGCTCTTCGTTGAGCTGGGTCCGCGCTACCAGACCCGCCCCGGCGGCTATCTGCGCATTCTGAAGTGCGGTTTTCGTCCGGGCGACAACGCCCCGATGGCTTACGTCGAACTTGTTGACCGCCCGCGGCCGGTTGCAGCGGTCGACGTCGAGTAAGCGTTTTTGGCCGTTCGGGCCTGAGTACCGCACTCAGCCCGACCGCGCCTTCCGATGCATCAGCCAGCCGGCGATGCTGACACCGATGCAGACAGCGACGATCAAGATGGTCGCCAGTGCATTGATTTCCGGTGTCACGCCGAAGCGCACCTTCGAGAGAATCAATACCGGCAAAGTGCTCGATCCTGGCCCCGAGGTGAAGCTGGCGATGACCACGTCATCGAGCGATAGGGTAAACGCCAGCAACCAGCCGGCGAGCAGGGCCGGCCAGATCAGCGGCAGTGTCACGAGGAAAAACACTTTCCACGGTCGCGCGCCGAGGTCCATCGCGGCTTCTTCCAGATTGTGGTCGGTTTGCACCAGGCGCGAGCGCACCACGACGGTGACGTAGCAAACGCAAAGCGTGACGTGGGCGATCGTGATGGTGTCGATGCCACGGCCCTGCGGCCAGCCGATGAGTTGTTGCATGCTGATGAATAGAAACAGCGCGCTGATGCCGAGCATCACGTCGGGCATCACCAAGGGTGCCGAACTCAGCAGCGAGAGCAGGCCGCGCCCCTTGAAGCGGCCAAAGCGTGACAAGGCCAATGCGGCCATCGTGCCGATCGCCACGGCCAGGGTGGACGCGACGGCGGCAATCAGCAGCGAGAGCTTGGCGGCATCCAGCACTGCGTCGTTGCCGATCAGCTCGGCGTACCAGCGCAGCGAGAAGCCGCTCCACAAGCTCACCGAGCGGGTTTCGTTGAACGAGAACGCAACCACGCTGACAATCGGCAGGTACAAAAAGGCGTAGCCGAACACCATCAGGGTGTAGAGCACGAAGGGGCGGCGCTCGGTCATAGGCGCTGTGCCTCTTTTTCGGCGCGGCGCTCTTGGAAATGCTCGAACAACAGCATGGGCACCACGATCAGGGCCAGCATGGCCAGTGCGACGGCGGCGGCCAGCGGATAGTTGCGGGCGTTGAAGAAATCGTCCCAGATGCGCGAGCCGATCGTCAGTGCCTCCGGTCCGCCGAGCAGGGTGGGAATGACGAATTCGCCGACCGAAGGAATGAACACCAACAGCGAGCCCGCGATGATTCCGGGCAGAGACAGCGGCAGTGTGACAGCGAGGAAGGCGCGCCAGGGCCGGGCACCGAGGTCGGCCGCCGCCTGTAGCAGCGTGAAATCGAGCCGCATCAGATTGGCCACCAGCGGCAGCACCATGAAGGGCAGGTAGTTGTAGGTGATGCCGACGTAGACCGCGAACTCGGTGTCGAGCAAACGAACAGGGGCGTCAAGGATCCCCAGCCCAACCAGCACTTGGTTGACCATGCCGGTGTCGCGGAGCAGACCGGTCAGGGCGTAGGTGCGCAGCAGCGAACTGGTCCAGAACGGCAGGATGACGAGCGTGAGCAGCAACATCCGCCAGCCTGGGGTGGCCCTCGCGATGCCATAGGCGATCGGATAGCCGATGAGCAGGCAAGCCAGGGTCGAGACCGAGGCGAAGCTCAGTGAGTTCAGGAAACTCTGGACGTACAGTGGATCGCTGAGCAGCGTGATGTAGCCGGCGAAGCTCAGATTGACCTGCACCAGCCCCTGTTCGCCGAAGGCGACGAGGTCGGAGTAGGGCGGAACGCCGCCGGTGCGTTGCGCGAGGCTGATCTTCAGCACCACCAGCAGCGGTGCCAGAAAGAAAGCCAGCAGCCACAACATGGGTATGGCGATGACGATGTAGCGTCCGCGACTGCCGCGTAGCTCGCGGCCCAGAGCACCGATCTGCCGGAACAGGCCGATGACGACCTGATACCAGAGATCCCACCACGCGGTCTGGACGCTGGTGTCAGACCGCCGCATCAGCCGGTGAGCACGATGGCGTCGCGCGCGTGCCAGACGAGGTAGAGCACATCGCCCCAGTTGTAGTGCGGGTCGGCGCTGCGGGCGGCGTGGGTTTCTTGCACGCGCAGTACGAAACCGTCATCGGTTTGAACGTGATAGACCGAGACATCGCCGAGATAGGCGATCTCGACCACGCGACCGCGCACCACATTATCCATGTCCGAAGGTTCGGCTTCGGCGACGTCGATTTTTTCGGGTCGGATGGCTACATGGACGTCGGTGCCGACCGGGATCGGTTCGGCGTAGCGTGCCCAGATATCAAGTTCGACATCGTGGCAATGCACCAGCACGCGCTCGCCCTGCTGATCGACGACGGTGCCCTTGAGCATGTTCACGCCGCCGATGAACTCGGCGACGAACTTCGAAGCGGGGTATTCGTAGAGGTTGGCCGGTGTCGACACCTGCAGGATGCGTCCGGCGTCCATCACCGCCACGCGGCTCGACATGGTCATCGCCTCCTCTTGATCGTGCGTGACCATGACGAAGGTGGTGCCGGTGCGTTCTTGGATGTTCACCAGCTCGAATTGCGTGTGTTCGCGGAGCTTCTTGTCGAGCGCGCCGAGCGGTTCATCGAGCAAGAGCAGCTTGGGTTGTTTGGCCAAAGCCCGGGCCAAGGCCACGCGCTGGCGCTGTCCGCCGGAGAGCTGGTCGGGCTTGCGTCGCCCAAACGCGCTCATCTTGACGAGATCGAGCATGGCTGCAACGCGGTCGGCGACCTCGATGACGCTGCGCTTGTCCTGTTTCAAGCCGAAGGCGATGTTCTGTTCGACAGTCATATGCGGGAACAGCGCGTAGCTCTGGAACATCATGTTCACCGGCCGCTCGTAGGGCGGCAGGCGCGTCACGTCCATGCCATCGATCAGCACGCGGCCTTTGTCCGGCACCTCGAAACCACCGAGGATGCGTAGCAGGGTCGATTTGCCGCAGCCCGAGCCGCCCAGCAGGGCAAAGAACTCGCCGCGGTAGATGTCGAGTGACACGTCGTCGACCGCATAGGTCTTGCCGAAGGTCTTGGTGACGCCCTCGATGCGGAGGATTGGCTCCGCGTTCGGGTCCTGCCAAGGGTCGATGGGTGCTTGCCGGCGTGCCGGGGAACTCATCGGCTCATTGGCCGCTTTTGATGGCCGTCCACGCACGCTGGCGGGCGTCGTTCTCCGCCATCGGAAGCTTTTTGGTATCGACGAGGCGCGCGACCACTTCGTCGGGCGGATAGATCGCCGGATCGTTGCGAATTGCATCGGAAACCAGCGGCTTCGACGCGGCATTGGCCGAGGCGTAGCCGATGGCTTCGCTGATCGGCGCGATGACGTCGGGCGTCAGCAGGAAGTTGATGAAGGCGTGCGCTTCGTCCTTGTTCGGTGCGTCGGCCGGGATGGCCATGGTGTCGAACCAGCGGATCGCGCCTTCTCTCGGGTACATGTATGCGATCTCCACGCCGTTGCCGGCTTCGCGGGCACGCTCGCGCGCCTGCACGATGTCGCCGTTGTAGCCCATTGCCACGCAGATCTCGCCGTTGGCGAGGTCGTCGATGTAGCGGCTGGAACTGAAGTAACGGATGTTCTGGCGGATCGGCGCGAAGGCTTGCGTCACCACTTCGATCTCGTTGTTGCCCATGCCGTTCGGGTCCATGCCCTTCCAAAACAACGCCGCCGAAAACGCTTCCTGCTGGTCGTCGAGGATGCCGATGCCACAGGCCTCGAGCTTGCTGCTGATGGCCGGGTCGAAGATCAAGCCCCAACTGTCGATCGGCGCGTCGGGGCCGAGAATCTCGCGCACCTTCTGTACGTTGAAGCCGATCGCCGTCGTGCCCCACATGTAGGGCACCAAGTGTGTGCCCTCCGGGTCGGCGACCAGCACGCCTTTAGCGAGTGCCGGGTCGATGTTCGGGAGTTGCGGCAGGAGTGTCTTGTCGAGTTTCGCGTAGAGGCCATTGGCGATATGCGCCTGTGCGAACGGCGCCGATGGGAAGATCACGTCGTAGCCGCTTTGTCCGGCCAGCAGCTTTGCTTCGAGGATCTCGTTGGCATCGTAGACATCGACCGTCACCTCGATGCCGGTTTCGCGGGTAAAGCGCTCGACGGCCTCGTCCGGTACGTAGTCCGACCAAGTGTAGACATGAACCCGGCGCTGTTCGGCACCATCGGGCTTGGCGGCGGCATAGCCCTCGGCCGGAGCATCCGCGGGGCGGCCGCAAGCGGCGAGCAGGATGGCGGCGGCAAGAGCGGTAAGGGACGTGCGCATCGTTGGGTCCTTGAGGGTGCGGGCCGCGTTCGGCGCGGCGCTGTGGGCTAAAGGCCGCATGTTCGATGCGGACTCGCTGTGTGTCAACGCGGGCGGGGTGGCTGCCGCATCAAAGCAAATCCCAACCCGGACGCGGCCTGAAACGCTCGCCATATTTGGCGGCTAGAGTCTCGAGCTTCGCTTTCAACTTGGCGGAGCCTTCGGCGCGCGCGTGGCTGATCGGTCCGCCGCGGAAGGGCGCGAATCCGGTGCCGAAGATCACGCCGGCATCGAGCAGATCGGCGTCGGCCACGGTGCCGTCGGCGAGGCAGCTCACGGCTTCGTTGACCAGCGGCAGGATCAAGCGGTCCTCGAGGTCGTCGGGGGCTTTGTAGTCGGCGGGTGCCGGCGGCTTCAGCGCTTTGCCGTTCTCCCATTTGTAGAGGCCCTGGCCGTCCTTCTTACCGCGCTTGCCGTCTTCGACGGTGAGGCCGTCGGGCAGCGGCTGGCCATGGAAGGCCGCCATGATCTTGCCCACGCTCGCCGCCACGTCGAGCCCAACGGTGTCGATGAGTTCGATCGGGCCCATCGGCATGCCGAACTTCAGCGCGGCCTTGTCGATCACGCTGCCCGGCACGCCTTCCTTGAACAGCAGGATGGCTTCCTGCATGTAGGGCGCGAGGATGCGGTTGACGAGGAAGCCCGGCGTGCCCGCCACCGGCACGGGTAGCTTGTCGATGGCCTTGCAGAAGGCCGCGAGCCGGCGGGTGGTCTCGGCGTCGAGGCCGTCGTGCTGGACGATTTCCACCAGCGGCATCATCGCCACCGGGTTGAAGAAATGCAGACCGGCGAAGCGCGCGGCGTCACTGCGGCCTTCGCGCAGGATTTCCAGCGCGATGGAGCTGGTGTTGGTCGCGAGGATCGCGGAGGCTTTAAGCGTTTCTTCCGCCTTCTTGAACAGCGCCTGCTTGGCCTCGGCGTTCTCGTAGATGGCTTCGATGACGAGATCGGCCTTCGCCACGCCCGTGCCTTCGACGTCGGCTTGCAAACGGGCGCGGGTCTCGGCGCGCTTGGCCTCGTCCTTGATCTTCTTGGCGTAGAACGCGTCGGCGCGCTTGAGTGCGGGCTCGATGAACCGCATCTCGCGGTCTTGCAAGGTCACGGTGAAGCCGCGAAACGCCGCCCAGGCCGCGATGTCGCCGCCCATCACGCCGGCACCCACCACGTGCACGTGCTGGATCCCGTGATCCTTGCCGCCCAGGCCCTTCAGGCGCTCCATCAGCAGGAAGACGCGCACGAGGTTGCGGGCCGTCGAGCCGGTGGCCAGCTTCGACACGGCCTTCGCCTCGGCCATCAGTGCCTTGCCGACGTTGCCGACCCCGTTGCGGCGCCAGGCCTCGATCATCGTGAAAGGCGCGGGGTAGTGGTCTTTGCGGGCTTTCTGCGCGACCTGTTTGACCATCATGTTGGCCAGCACCTGCCGCACCGGCCAGATGTTGGTGGCCCACGCCGTCAGACGCTGCTTCAGCGGCCGTTGCGCGCCTTTTTTTGCCAGTTCGATGGCGGCATCGACCAGCAGCGGGCCCTCGACCACTTTGTCCACAAGCCCGATGGCGCGGGCCTGCGTAGCGCGCAAACTGCGGCCGGTAAGCATCAGGTCGAAGGCCGCCGGGGCACCCAACAGCTTCGGCGCGCGCACGCTGCCGCCCCAGCCCGGGTAGATGCCCAGCTTCACTTCGGGCAGGCCGATGCGGGTGTTGTCGGCGCTGCTGGCGATGCGGTAGCGGCAGGCCAGCGAGAGCTCGGTGCCGCCGCCCATGCAGTGGCCGTGGATGGCCGCTACAGTGGGGAAGGGCAGTCGGGCGATGCGCTCGAACAGCAACTGGCCGGAGCGGATCCAGTCGAAGGTCTGGCCTTTGGCGTCGATTTCCTCGAAGCCCTTGATGTCGGCACCGGGGATGAAGCCGGCGGCCTTGCCCGAGCAGAACACCACACCCTTGGGTTTTTCGATGGCGAGGCGCTCGACGAGGGCGGCGAGCTCATCGAGCACGCCGCGCGATAGCGCGTTGACGTTCTGGTCGGCGCGGTCGAGGGTGAGCACCACGATTCCATCGGCGCGTACTTGAGTGCGCCAGTGCTGCAGGCGGAGTCCTTCGAACATGGGGGAGTTCCGTGCTTAAGAGTCGGGTGACGGGCACGTATCATCCGGGCTGCACTTTACCCTGGTCAAATGCGCCGGGAACTTTCTTCCGAGGTACCGGTCTAGGTTCGCGCACCCCATCGCGGCCTGTCCCGGCACCCAACGCCAGGAGCAGGCCCGGGATGGGCGACGATCACATCGACAACAACGATCAAGAACTTGTCCGACGCGTCCAGAATGGTGAACGCACTGCTTTCGACCTGCTTGTTCGCAAGTACCAGTACCGCATCGCGGCTCTGGTGCGCCGCTACGTCCGTGACGAGGCCGAGGCCGAGGACGTGGCCCAAGAGGCTTTCATCCGTGCCTGGCGTGCCCTGCCGCAGTTTCGCGGCGACGCGCAGTTTTATACGTGGCTGTACCGCATCGCCGTGAATACCGCCAAGAACCACCTCGTCAGCGCGGGTCGGCGTCCGGTGACGGAGGACATTGACGATGACGAGGCCGGTGCCGTCCGCGAAGCCGAGAGCCTGCAAGACGTCGCCACGCCCGAACACGAGGCGCTGCGCTCTGAGATGGAAGTGCTGGTGCTGGCCGCCGTCGAGCGTCTCGCCCCTGATCTCCGCGAGGCGCTGACGCTGCGCGAGGTCGAGGGTTTGAGTTACGACGAAATCGCCGAACGCATGCAGTGCCCGATCGGCACGGTGCGTTCGCGCATTTTTCGTGCCCGCGACGCCATCGATGCCCAGCTTCGCCATTTGATGAACCCTTGAGCCTGCCCATGCCCTCCAATTCCGCACCCGACGATTTCCGCGAACAGCTCAGCGCTTGGCACGATGGCGCGCTGTCTGCAGAGGCCTCGCGTTTCGTGCTGAAGCGCCTGCTTCACGATGATGCACTCCGCGCCGGCGTTGGCCGTTGGCAGGCCATCGGCGATGCGCTGCGGCAGCAGCCGCTGGCAGCCGTTGGTGCGCGCATGCCGGAGCGCGTCTCAGCCGCGATCATTGCCGAGTCGACGGAGCCGAGCCGCGTGCGGGTCGTAGCTCGAAGTGGCCGCCTCGCGCCAGGTCTTGGCTGGTGGGCCACGGCGGCGGTGGTCGGCGTGGCCGCGGTATTGCTGCTGCCGGGCCAAATAGCGACCGAACAAGCGTCCTCGCCGGACGAACCAGTGCTTGCGATGGTGTCGCCGTCCCAAGACGTGCCGACCCGCCCCTTGATCCGCAATGCCGCGCTACCGCCTTTGCAAGTGCCGCAGCCCAACATCGATGCAGCGGCGTTGGTGGTGTTCGTGCCGCCGTTGGTGCGCGCGCCGCAACCCAGTGCCGAGCAGTTGGCACCGCTGCCGGCCATCGAGGCTCCGAGCCGCCCCTGGCCTCGCAGCGGTGGGATGCCGCAAGCCTTCCGTGTCCAGTACCTCCCGTCCGACGACAGCACTCCACCACATCCGTAACCATCCTTAAGCCTTACCGGAATCGCCATCCTATGACGCCTTCTCGAATTCATTCTGTCCTTGCCTGCGTGCTGCTCGCCGCCCCGCTGGCCATCGTTGCACCGCCTGTCGCCGCGCAGACCGCCGCAGCAGTCAGAGCGGCGCCTGCCGCAGTGACGCCATTGGTGCAACTGCCGGATTTCACCCGCTTGGTCGAACAGGTAACACCATCTGTCGTCAACATCGAAGCCACCAGCGAGCCGGGGCGTCGCGCGCAGGTTCTGCCGGGGCAGGATCAGATTCCTGAGATCCTGCGTCGCTTCATCGGCCCGGGAATGCCCCTGCCCGAGCCGCGTGGAGGCATTTCGCAAGGTACGGGCTTTGTCACCAGCAGCGACGGTTACATCATCACCAATCACCACGTCATCGACGGCGCGAGCAAGGTGCTGGTGCGCTTCAGTGATCGTCGCGAGATGGAGGCGAGGGTGGTTGGTTCCGACGCACTTTCCGACATCGCGGTGCTGAAGGTCGAGGCCACCGGGTTGCCGGCCGTGCGCATCGGCGATGCCCGCAGCCTGCGCCCCGGCCAGTGGGTGGTGGCGATCGGCTCACCGTTCGGCTTCGACTACTCGGTGACGGCGGGCATCGTCTCCGGTATTAACCGCCGCAGCATGGACCCCGGCCAGCAGTACGTGCCCTTCATCCAGACCGATGTCGCCATCAACCGTGGCAACTCTGGCGGCCCGCTGCTCAATGTGCGCGGTGAAGTGGTGGGTGTGAACTCGCAGATCTTCAGCAACACCGGTGGCTTCATCGGGGTGAGCTTTGCCATACCGGTTGATATCGCGATGAACACCGCCCGGCAGTTGCGCGAAACCGGCGAAGTGCGGCGCGGCATTCTCGGTGTGCAGATCGGCCAGGTGACCCGCGAGCGTGCGCAGGAACTGGGTCTGACCCGCCCGGTCGGTGCCTTCGTCAGCAGCATCAACAACGGCAGTGCGGCGGATCGCGCGGGTATTCGCCCCGGCGATGTCATCACCGCCTTCAACGGCCGCGAGATCCTCAACGCCTCCGACCTGCCGCCGCAGGTGGGCCTGCTCGCACCCGGAAGCCGAGCGACCGTGACCGTGCGCCGTGATGGCGGTAATCGCGATCTGGTAGTGACGCTCGACGCCCTCGACGGCGCGAGCGCCACCAGTGCGGCGGTAGCACCGACGGCACCTCCGGCCGCAGCGCCTGCGAATGCGCTGGGTTTGGCTGTTGAGGCTGTGGATGCCGCGACCCGCGAGCGCCTCGGTCTTCGCCGTGGCGAAGGCGTGCGGATCAGTCGGGTGGGTTCGGCGCTGGCGAGGCAGGCCGGTCTGAATCCCGGTGATGTGGTGCTGTCCGTGAACGGCAATGAAGTTGCCACGCCACAGGCCTTTGAAGCCGCACTGGGTCGCGTGCAGCGCGGTGAGAGGCTGCGCTTGCTGGTGCGTAATGCAAGCTCAACGGGCTTTGTCGAGCTGCTGATGCCGTGATGCTGTGGTGTCGGGTTGGGGTGGGCCGTATGCGACAATCGACGGCTTGCCCCGACCGGGCACCGTCTCTTCGGCACCGAACCCATGCAGCACATCCGTAACTTCTCGATCATCGCCCACGTCGATCATGGCAAATCGACCCTCGCCGATCGCATCATTCAGCTCTGCGGCGGGCTCGAGGAGCGCGAGATGGAGGCGCAGGTGCTCGATTCGAATCCGATCGAGCGCGAGCGCGGCATCACCATCAAGGCGCAGTCGGTCTCGCTGCCGTACACGGCGATCAACGGCCAGACCTACCAGCTCAACTTCATCGACACGCCGGGCCACGTCGACTTCAGCTACGAGGTCAGCCGTTCGCTGGCCGCCTGCGAAGGCGCTCTGCTGGTCGTGGATGCGGCACAGGGCGTCGAAGCGCAGTCGGTGGCGAACTGCTACACGGCGGTCGAGCAGGGCCTCGAAGTGGTGCCGGTGCTGAACAAGATCGACCTGCCCACCGCCGATATCGACCGCGTCAAGGCTGAGATTGAAGCCGTGATCGGCATCGATGCCACCGACGCGGTGTCCATCTCGGCAAAAACCGGCCTCAACATCCGCGAAGTGCTCGAAGCCATCGTGGTGCGTATTCCGCCGCCGCAAGTCGGCGATACCGACAAGCTGCAAGCCCTGATTATCGATTCGTGGTTCGACAACTACCTCGGTGTCGTCTCGCTGGTGCGAGTGATGCAAGGCGAGATCCGCAAGGGTGACAAGATCCTCGTCATGTCGACCGGGCGGGTACACGAAGTCGATGCGGTCGGTGTATTCACGCCAAAGCGCAAAAACAAAAGTGCCTTGCTGCCCGGTGAAGTGGGCTGGATCAATGCTTCAATCAAAGACGTCCACGGTGCGCCAGTGGGCGATACGCTCACCTCGGCCCGCGACCCGGCCACCAAGCCGCTGCCGGGCTTCCAGACCGTGCAGCCGCGCGTGTTTGCCGGCCTGTTTCCGACCGCCGCCGACGACTATCCAGCTCTCCGTGAGGCACTGGAAAAACTTCGTTTGAACGACGCCGCCCTGCAATTCGAGCCGGAGAGTTCGGAAGCCATGGGCTTCGGCTTTCGCTGCGGATTCTTGGGCATGCTGCATATGGAGATCGTGCAGGAGCGCTTGGAACGCGAGTACGACCTCGACCTCGTCACCACGGCGCCCACCGTGGTCTACGAGCTGCTGCAGACCGACGGCCAAGTGGTGAAGCTCGACAATCCAGCGCGTCTGCCGTCGGCCAACAAGGTCGAGGAGATTCGCGAGCCGATCATCCGCGCCAACATCCTCACGCCTGAGGAATACATCGGCAACGTCATCAAGCTCTGCGAGGAAAAGCGCGGCAGCCAGGTGGGCATCACCTACCTCGGCAGCCAAGTGCAGATCAGCTACGAGCTGCCGATGGCCGAAGTCGTGCTCGATTTCTTCGACCGCTTGAAGTCGGTGTCGCGCGGCTACGCCTCGCTCGATTACCACTTCCTGCGCTTCGAGGCCGGCCCTTTCGTGCGCTTGGACGTGCTGATCAACGGCGACCGCGTCGATGCCATGTCGATGATCCTGCACCGCGCCCACGCCGACCGCCGCGGCCGCGACCTCTGCGAGCGCATGCGCGAGTTGATTCCGCGGCAGATGTTCGACGTGGCCATTCAGGCAGCCGTCGGTTCGCAGATCATCGCCCGCTCGACAGTCAAGGCGATGCGCAAGAATGTGCTCGCGAAGTGCTACGGCGGCGACGCCACGCGCAAGAAGAAGCTCATCGAAAAGCAAAAAGAGGGCAAGAAGCGCATGAAGCAGTTCGGTCGCGTAGAGATTCCCCAAGAGGCTTTCCTGGCCGTTCTGCAGGTCGACAACAACTCCAAGTAAGGACATCGCGTGCAGCTTGATTTCGCACTGATTCTCACCGCGCTCACGCTGCTTTGCGGCGTGGCTTGGCTATTTGACCGGCAAGTCCTCGCCAAACGACGTGCCGTCGACGATAAACCGAACGAGGTCGTCGACTTTTTCGCCTCGCTGTTTCCGATACTTGCCCTTGTTTTGGTGCTTCGTAGCTTTGTCTACGAGCCGTTCCGCATCCCGTCTTCGTCGATGATGCCGACCCTCTTGATCGGCGACTTCATTCTCGTCAACAAGTTCGCTTACGGCTTGCGCCTGCCGGTCACCGATACGCGGTTTCTTGCGCTGGGCTCACCGGAGCGTGGCGATGTCGCGGTGTTTCGCTTTCCTGGCCGCAATCCGCCCTTGTTCGGCGATCCTCCCATCGGTACCGACTACATCAAGCGCGTGGTCGGCCTGCCCGGCGACACTATCGCGGTGCGCGGCAATCGGCTCAGTATCAATGGCGAGCCGCTGGTTTATGGCGAGGAAAGCATCTTTGTCGGTGTCGGTGCGCCCGATGCCGTGGCAATGACGGGTGCCACCCGTGTTTCGGAAGCACTGGTGGCGGGGCGCGAACACGCCATTCTCGACCACTGGTCGCGGCAGGCTATGCTCGGAGACGGTGTTTACGTGGTTCCTGCCGGACATTATTTCGTCATGGGCGATAACCGCGTTGCCTCCGACGACAGCCGTTTCTGGGGTTTTGTTCCCGAACAGAACCTCGCGGGCCGCGCCGATCTCATTTGGCTGAACTGCTCAAACTGGGCTTGCGTCGATAGCTTCGATTGGCGTCGAATAGGCGATGTCATCCACTAACCCGTCCCTATCCGAGGTCGACCATGCAGCACCAGCAGCGCGGCATCAGCTTCATCGGTTTCATCATTGTTTTGGCGGTTCTGGGTGTATTCCTGTTCCTCGGCATGAGGATCGGTCCGACCTACATTGAATATCTCTCGATCCGCAATGCGGTGAACACCGTGGCCGCCGAGGCGCAGAGCGCGGATCTTGCCTCCATTCGGCGGGCCATGGATCGTCAGATGACCATCGATTACGCAGCCAACTTCAAACCGGAATTCGTCAGCGTCCAACGCGACGGCAATCAGTTGAACCTCGTGCTGAACTACGAAATCCGCAAGCCGCTGATCTACAACATCGATTTCGTCGCCAAGTTCCACCACACGGCGCCGATCCGTCAGCCCTGAGGGCCCGCGGCTTGAAGCACGGTTTCGGACACCCCTTCGCCGACGCGACCAAGCTCGAAACGGCCCTGCGCCACCGCAGCGTTGGTGCGCCGCACAACGAGCGCTTTGAGTTCCTCGGTGACGCTGTCATTGCCCTGCTGGTGGCCGAAGCCCTGCACCAGCGCTGGCCGAAAGCCGACGAGGGTGCGCTGACCCGCGCACGCTCGGTTCTCGTGCGGGAGTCGAATCTTGCCGAAATCGCCCGTGGGCTTGATCTCGGCGAGAGCCTCGTTCTTGGGCCTGGCGAGATGAAATCCGGTGGCAGGCAGCGTGATTCGATCCTCGCCGATGCGCTCGAAGCGATGGTCGGTGCCATTTATCTCGACGGTGGCATCGAGGCCTGCCGTGCGGTGGTCTTGCCTTGGTTCGAGGAGGGGCTCGCGGCCATGCCGACCGGCAAGGTCGACAAAGACCCGAAAACGCGCTTGCAGGAATGGTTGCAAGCTCGGCAGTGGCTGCGGCCCGAATACGAATTGCTAGAGGCTCGAGGGCCCGATCACGCCCGCCA
>BBPD01000257.1_pt3 | contig 26754 bp, 22 predicted proteins | sample 1344911 | NCBI WGS metagenome assembly BBPD01 (sample SAMD00019088, study PRJDB2971) | groundwater metagenome | biome: freshwater biome; feature: mineral spring; material: ground water | place: USA: CA, Sonoma | collected 2011-09 | depth surface m
CTGCCAGTAGTTGTCGATGATGGGCTTGTGGATGGCGGCCCCGATCCAGCTCGCGGTCGGCTCATCCAGCGGCTCGCCGGCCAGGAACAGGGCTTTGAGGCTGGAGAGGTCGTATTTGCTCAAGTAGGCCGGATCTTGCTTTTTGAGCACGCGCGCCGCCGTGGGGGCCGAGAACATCACGTTGACGCGGTATTTTTCTACCAGGTGCCACCAGATGCCGGCGTCGGGGCGGATGGGCAGCCCTTCGTACATCAGGGTGGCCATGCCATTGAGCAGCGGGCCGTAGATGATGTAGCTGTGCCCGACCACCCAGCCGATGTCGGAGGTGGCAAAGAAGGTTTCGCCCGGCTGGCTGAGGTAGATGTGGCGCATCGAGGCCGCCAGCGCCACCGCGTAGCCGCCGGTGTCGCGCTGCACCCCTTTGGGCTTGCCGGTGGTGCCGCTGGTGTAGAGGATGTAGCTCGGCTCGCTGCTCTCTAGCCACTCGCACGGCACCTGGGCGTGCAGGAAGCGGGCCCGCGCAGCGGCGTAATCCACATCGCGCCCGGCTTGCAGCGTGAGTTCGGCCAGGCCGCGGTTGACCATCAGCACCTGCTGCGGCGGGTGCTGGCTTAAGCGCAGCGCTTCGTCGAGCAAGGGCTGGTAGGGCAAGACCTTGCCGCCGCGCATGCCCGCGTCGGCGCTGACGATCAGGGCCGGGCGCGCGTCGTCGATGCGGTTGGCCAGCGCGTGGCTGGCAAAACCACCAAAAACCACCGAATGGATGGCCCCGATGCGCACACAAGCCAGCATGGCAAAGGCGGCTTCGGCGATCATGGGCATGTAAATCAATACCCGGTGGCCCTTGCGCACGCCCAAGTCGAGCAACACCGCCGCCATGCGCTGCACCTCGGCGTGCAGCTCGCGGTAGCTGTAAACCGTTTCGATCCCAGTTTCGGAAGAAACGAAGATGAGCGCGTTTTGCTCGCCCCGCTCGGGCAGGTGCCGATCGACCGCGTTGTGGCACAAATTGGTGCGCCCGCCCACGAACCAGCGCGCAAAGGCCGGTTGGCTGGCATCGCAGACTTGCTCGAAGGGCTGCTGCCAGTCGATCAACTGCGCCTGCTCGGCCCAGAATGCCTCGCGATCGTCGATCGAGCGGCGGTAAAAATCGGCGTAAGTGCTGCTTGGGGCGGCCGTGCTATCGGTCATGGGCGTGGGCTCCTGGATCGGCTGCGAAGGCGGCAGCCTGGGGTTTTTTCTTCAACTGGCGCGATTTTGACTGCACGGCTTGCGCGTGCCTGACGCCCGCTGCGGCGCTCAATAGCTGAGCACGGCGCGGTCGCGCCCCTCGTGCTTGGCGCGGTACAAGGCGGCATCGGCCTGGCGGATGTATTCGGCCTCGCTGGCACCTGGCTCGGGCACGGCGCTAAAGCCACCGATCGAGAGCGTGAGGTGCGCGGCGGTGGGCGAATCGGCGTGGGGGTGCTGCAAAGCGCGCACCGCATCCAGTATGCGCTCGGCCACCAGCAGCGCGGCCGCAGGCGAGGTGTCGGGCAGGATTACCGCCAGTTCCTCGCCGCCATAGCGGGCGACAAAATCGGAGGTGCGCAAAATCGCTGCGCTCACCGCTTGCGCCGCCGCGCGCAAGCAGTCGTCACCGGCCTGGTGCCCGTAATGGTCGTTGTAGCGCTTGAAGTGGTCCACATCGAGCAGCAACAGCGCCAGGGGTTGTTGCTGGCGCTTGGCCAGCGCCAGATCGTGCGCCAGACGCTGGTCCAAATAAGCCCGATTGGGGATACCCAGCAAGCCGTCGGTGCGCGAATAGGCCTGCAACTGCGCGTTGGCGGCCTGCAGCTCCTGGGTGCGCTGGCGCACGCGCTCTTCGAGCAGTTGGCCGGCCTGCAGCAGATCGCGGTTTTGCTCGGCCAGCACCCGGTACAAGTTGCCCACCAGGCGCAAGAAAGTTTGGATGCCCTTGTCGGACTGCTCCTGCTCGCGCTCAAAGGCCTCGGCCGCGCCGCTGCCCTGGCTCACCGCCTCGATCTGGCGCGCCATGGCTTGGTCTATGCCCATGATGTGCAGGCCCAGCCAAGCGGTAAGGAAACCAATGATGGTTTCGCGTGGCTGGCTCAGGTGCTGGCGCATATCCCACATGCTGCGCACCTGCTCGTCGAACTGCCGGTGCAACTGGCAGTGCGCCTCGATATGGCGTGCATCGAGGCCGAAACGGGCCATGAGCGCTTCTTCGTCGCTGAAATGCCGCTGCGCGTAATCGAGCAGACGCTGAAACACCGGCTCGGATGCGGCCTCCGAGCTGTCGTGGCGCTCGAACACCGCTTCGTTGAGCTCGTTGAACAGTTCAACCAGGGACCGGTGCTGCTGATCGACCTCGGGCAGGCCGGTCACCATGTTTTGGTCCCAGACAAAGGTTTCCATGCGGATGCGCCCCAACGCTGCGATAAAAGACCCTCAGGGAGCGAGGGTCGCCGCGTAGTGTAAGGCCAGATTCATGCGCAGCCGCGCTGGGCTGGCGCTCGCCATGCGCCGCACACTCAAGGTGCAGCCAGCGCAAACTGGAACTGCCCCGGTGCCTGGATCGGGTCCACCTCCACGGTGATCACGCTCTTGGGCGCAAACCGCCCCTCCAAAATCTGGCGCGAGAGCGGGTTTTCGATGCGCTGCTGGATGGCGCGCTTGAGCGGGCGCGCCCCAAACACCGGGTCGAAGCCGACCTTGGCCAGCTCGGCCAGCGCCGCCTCGCTCACCTGCAAGCCCAGTTCGAGCCTAGTCAGGCGATCGGCCAGCACCTGCAACTGGATGCGGGCGATGCGGGCGATGTGCGCGGCATCGAGGCTGTGAAAGAGCACGGTTTCGTCGATGCGGTTGAGGAACTCGGGCCGGAAGTGCTGCTTGAGTTCGACCCACACCGCTTCCTTGATGTCGTCCGGGTCTTGCCCGACCATGGCCTGGATCAGCGGTGAGCCGATGTTGGAAGTCATCGCAATCACGGCGTTTTTGAAGTCCACCGTGCGCCCCTGGCCGTCGGTCAGGCGGCCGTCGTCGAGCACTTGCAGCAGCACGTTGAACACATCCGGGTGCGCTTTTTCTACTTCATCGAGCAAGATCACGCTGTAGGGCTTGCGCCGCACCAGCTCGGTCAGGTAGCCGCCTTCCTCGTAGCCCACGTAGCCCGGCGGGGCCCCGATCAGGCGCGCCACCGAGTGCTTTTCCATGAACTCGCTCATGTCGATGCGGATCAGGTGCTCCTCGCTGTCGAACAAAAACGCCGCCAGCGCCTTGCACAGCTCGGTCTTGCCGACGCCGGTGGGGCCTAGGAACAGAAAACTGCCCAGCGGCCGGTTTGGGTCGGAGAGGCCCGCGCGGCTGCGCCGGATGGCGTTGGCCACCGCCACGATGGCTTCGTCCTGCCCGACCACGCGCTGGTGCAGCTTGCCCTCCATTTGCAGCAGCTTGTCGCGCTCACCCTGCATCAGCTTGGCGACCGGAATGCCGGTGGCGCGCGCCACCACTTCGGCGATTTCTTCGGCCCCCACCTGGGTGCGCAGCAGCCTGGGCGCACCCGTTGCGCCCTGCCCTGCCGCCTCTTTGGCTTGCGTTTCCCGCAGCCGTTTTTCCAGCTCGGGCAGGCGGCCGTATTGCAGTTCGGCCACGCGGTTGAAATCGCCCTTGCGGGTCCAGTCCTCGATCTGGATTTTGATCTGCTCGATGTCTTTGCGCACCTGATCCGAGCCCTGGGCGGCGGCTTTTTCGCTTTTCCAGATTTCTTCGAGGTCGTTGTATTCGCGCTGCAGCTTGCTCAGTTCTTCTTCGAGCAGGGCCATGCGTTTTTGCGAGGCTTCGTCTTTTTCTTTGCGCACCGCCTCGCGCTCGATTTTGAGCTGGATCATGCGCCGATCGAGCTTGTCCATGGCCTCGGGCTTGGAGTCGATCTCGATCTTGATCTTGGCTGCGGCTTCGTCGATCAGGTCGATGGCTTTGTCGGGCAGGAAGCGGTCGGTGATGTAGCGGTGGCTGAGTTCGGCCGCGGCGACGATGGCCGGGTCGGTGATCTCCACGCCGTGGTGCACCTCGTATTTTTCCTGCAGGCCGCGCAAAATGGCGACGGTGGCCTCGACGCTGGGCTCATCGACCAGCACCTTCTGAAAGCGCCGCTCCAGCGCCGCGTCTTTTTCCACGTATTTGCGGTACTCGTCGAGCGTGGTGGCGCCGATGCAGTGCAGCTCGCCACGCGCCAGCGCCGGTTTGAGCATGTTGCCGGCGTCGATCGCGCCCTCGGCCCGACCGGCCCCGACCATGGTGTGCAGCTCGTCGATGAACAGGATGATGCGGCCCTCGTCGGCGGCCACTTCCTTGAGCACCGATTTCAGGCGCTCCTCGAACTCGCCGCGGTATTTGGCCCCGGCCAGCAGACCGGCCATGTCGAGCACCAGCACGCGCTTTTCTTTCAGGCTCTCGGGCACTTCGCCGGCCACGATGCGCTGCGCCAGCCCCTCGACGATGGCGGTTTTGCCGACGCCGGGCTCGCCGATCAGCACCGGGTTGTTCTTGGTGCGCCGCTGCAGCACCTGGATGGCGCGCCGGATTTCGTCGTCGCGCCCGATCACCGGGTCCAGCTTGCCGGCGCGGGCGCGCTCGGTCAGGTCCAGGGTGTATTTTTTCAGCGCCTCGCGCTGGCCTTCGGCCTCGGGGCTGTCCACCTTCTGGCCGCCGCGCAGCGCGGCAATCGCCGCCTCCAGCGGCGCGCGTTTCAGGCCCGCTTGCCGCGCGGCATCGGCCAGCGCGAGCTTGCTGTCGGCCAGCGCCAGCAAGAACAGCTCGCTGGCCACGAACTGGTCGCCGCGCTTGAGAGACTCTTTTTCCGCCGCCTGCAGCAGCCCCACGCTGTCGCGCCCAACCTGCACCTGCTCTTGCCCCTGCACCGAGGGCAGTTTGGCCAGCGCCTCGTCGGCCGCCTGCGCCAGCGCCGCCACGTTGACCCCGGCGCGTTGCAGCAGCGCCTTGGGTCCGTCGGGCTGGCGCAGCAGGGCAGAGAGCAGGTGCGCCGGTTCGATGTAGGCGTGATCCTGCGCCAGCGCCAAGGTCTGCGCTTCGTTGAGGGCCTGCTGGAATTTGGTGGTCAGTTTGTCGAGTCGCATACGCCGCTTTCGCAAAGAGTGATGCAGCCCGACTTGGGGCCTGAACGGGGAATTTCAAGCGGCGCTGCCTGCCGCTGGGTGCTGTTTTGGCCCTAGCTGGCGTTGCTGGCTGCGATGCCCCATTTGGCCAGCGCTGCGTCGTCGCTGGCGCGCGCATCGACCCAGCGCGAACCGGCCGCACCGTGCTCTTTTTTCCAGAATGGCGCTTGGGTCTTGAGGTAGTCCATCAAAAATTCGCAAGCCTGAAAGGCCTGGCCCCGGTGCGCCGCCGTCACCGCCACCAGCACGATCTGCTCGCCCAGCCCCAGCCGCCCAACCCGGTGCAGCACGCGCGCGCCAAAAATCTCGAAGCGTTGCCGCGCCTGCTCGATCATGCCCTCGATGGCGCGCTCGGTCATGCCGGGGTAGTGCTCCAGCTCCAGGCAGTCGAGCGCTTGGGCAGGCGCAAGCGTGGGGGTCACCTCGCCAGTGCCGGGCCGCCCCAAGCTGGCGAGCGCCCCCTCGGGGGGCAGCGCAGCGCCGCTAGGCGCAAGCGTGGGGGTCACCTCGCCAGCGCCGGGCCGCCCCAAGCTGGCGAGCGCCCCCTCGGGGGGCAGCGCAGCGCCGCTAGGCGCAAGCGTGGGGGTCCACTCCCTCACCAGCCCCACAAAAGCCACCACCGCCCCCACCCGCGCATCGGCGGCGTGCAAGGCGGCGACTTCGGCGCTCAGGTCGAAATCTTCGGTCTGGATGCGCACCCGTGCCGGGTTTGTGGACTGCGCTGCCACCTTCAGCCCCCGGTCACCGGTGGGAAAAAAGCCACCTCGTCGCCATCTTGGAGCGCGGCCGATTCGGGCACCATGGCCTGGTTGAGGGCGGCGCGCACCGCGCGCCCGCGCGCCAGCGCCTCGGCCCAAGCGCCGCCGCGGGCGATCAGTTCGTCGCGCAAATCGGCCACCGTGGCCGCCGCCGTGGGCAGCGTCAGCGCCTGGGCACCCAGCGCTTCGCGCAGGGCAGCAAAAAAACGGATTTGGATGGTGTGCATGGGCGCTCGCTGGTTGCGTCTGCCGGGAGTACCGGGATTGTAGGGATTTGGCTGCTCAACTAAAGCCCGGCAGAACATCGGCGGGACGGCCCTGCTTGGTTCCCGCTGCCAGCTCCTCGAATGCCGCCACCAGCTTGTGATGGTAAGCGTCCGCCTGCTCGATCGACCAGTGTTTGAGCGTGTAGCGCCAAATCTGCTCGAGGTCTGCCTCGGCCAGCGGGGACAGTCGATAGGGCTTAGCCACGCTGCGCGTGCATTCGGCTCAAGAACGCTGCGCTATCAAACGGGCGCGGCTCACCGGATTGAAGGCCGGCATTCAAGGCCTGTTGCAGCGCCTGCACTTTGGCTTCATGCTCCTCCAGCAAGCGCAAACCCGCCCGGACGACATCGCTGGCTGATCCATAACGCCCGCCCTGCACTTGAGAATCAATGAAGCTGGCGAAGTGCGGCCCGAGGGCTACGGATGTGTTGCGGCTCATAAGGAAAACTCCTACTAAAGCACCAAAATATACCAAATTTTGGTACCAACTGCACGAGCTTTGGCTTGCGGCGAACTCAGGGCTGTGTGTCGTCACCATGCAGGCGTGTGACGTAATCCTGGCCGCCATAGTACACGCCGAGAATCGAAACCTGATCGGCGCTGACTTCAAAGGCAATCACGGCGCGCTTTTTGTAATTCGTGATGCGCAGGCCCGGGCGCACATCGTCGAGGTTAACCGGCGGGCCGAAGGCACGTCCGAGTTGAACCGCCGGTTAGGCGCTGGTGCAAAGGGTGCTGCGGCCTTGGAACGCTGCGGCGTTGCCGGAGATTATGGCTGGGGCTGTGCAGGACGGCAAGCTCAGCGTACCCGAGCCGCGCTCAGATGGCAAAGCAGCAGGCCATGAAAGAATGGTACGCTACACATCCTCAACTCTTTGATCGGGTGCCTTAAGATCGTCCGGGAGGTGACAACTAGGACTTTTTTTCACTTCGAAAGGCAAACAGCGCAACCGCTCCCCAAAGCAGAACGAACAAGATCGCGTGTGCAACGTTCTTCACAGGTGCGAGGATTGGTAGGAGTGCATCTCGACTCACCCATTTCCAGATGGGCTCTGATACAACAATAGAGGGCTCCTCCCACCATGTGGTCACCACGCACTGCCGAGATATCTCAAGCACTCTGCCCGTAACCAATGCGGCACCTTTCTCAATTGGACTCATTTCAGAGGCAAGAATCTCACTTCTCAGGCGATTCATTTCCTGTTGCAGTGCCTCGGTGCAACCGAAACGAGAACTCTGCCACTCCTGTTTGAAGTTTGAGCCACCACCTTCCACTCTTAGGGTGAAGTCGTATCCACCCGTTGGGTTGTGGATGGCAACTATGGTGAGACATGCGGCACTAAATGCAGCAAATGCTGTCTTTTGCTTTGCGTTCAATTTATACATGGAGTATCCTTGGCTGTTCCTGTGACGCCTAACGTTTGAATTCACCTGCCTTGCGCGGCTTTATGCGCAAGGACCGGTGGAATGATGGGTTGGGCCTACGGCAGCACATGACTTATGTGACCCCCAGCGCACGTTTGAGTTGATCTCGATGTTCAACGTATTCCGCCCATGAGGCCCCTGCATTCGAAAGCATGTCAGTCAGCATGGTAAAGGTGAACCCTTGTAGTTCACGAAACAATGCGGCGCGGTCCTTGAAGCTGGGGAGTAGCTCAGGAAGTAGCTTTCCGTTATGAACGATAAGAGTTCTGAGTCCGACTTGCTTGCCTGACGCGTCTTCAATCGACGTCAACGCGCGAAATCGCTCGCATAACCGCAGGTAGCTTGCCTTGTCACCAGCGCAATGGCAGGCAATGTCGCCCTTAAGTTTCTTCCAGTTTTGATATTCGTCAGGACTTGCCAGAAACTCAAAGAGCGTCATTACGCGGGAGAACTTGATCGTTTCGTTTGACGAGTTGAGCGCCTCTGAATACAACGACAGTCCGTGGAGCACTACACCTGCGACCTCCCCGTCGTTGGCACTTGGAAGCGCCAATTGTGGGTTAGCGTCTAGCACCAGCCCAAGCCCCCGGACAATTGCCGAGCTCTCGACCGCAGCCCCGGCGATTAGATAGCTTTCGTGATCTTCTGGTGAATACAACAATGCTCCAAGATACTCGCCAGAGCCCTCCCATGAGCCGATTTGACCGGGTAGCGTATTGGGTAAGTCGAGCCGGCAGTAGAACAGACGAATAATATCGAGCGCCCGCTCTGCCTTTGAGGACAAGAGCTTCAGCAATGAAATGTCGTACTCGTGATTCGCTTCAAGAAACTCGTTCCAATCAATGTCGATGTTGAACGCGACTAGCGGAGAGTTGGAGAGAATTTCAACGTCAAAGCCCGTTAAGGATGTTGAAACTTCGCGCAGATCTTGCCCTTCAAGTGCGATTACATCTGCGCCTTCTCCGGCACTTTCGAGAGTCTTGTTGGGGACTGGACGCAATGACGTCAGGTCAATCGCCTCGGACGGGAAGAAATGGAATCCATCGATGGCGAATGGCTCGTAAAACAACAGTCGAGTCAAAGGCATTACGACGAGCCTCTTCTGGCTCGGATTAGTCATCAAGTCTTCAATGAGTTCGCGCATCGGTTCTTTAGTAGACCTAACGTCGCGCAAGGTGCCGCGCTGCGGGAAGGCGCGCACGCACCTGCTCAATGCTCAGCGCCCGGCTCGGGTCTGCCTTCAGGGCGTCGTAAGCTGGGCCCACCTGCTGCTCAAGCCAGTTTTGGACGGCTTGATCACGCTCCAGCAGTGGAGGCAGGCCATCACACAAAACCTCGCTTTCACTCGCATACGCGCCGCTGCGGACATTTTCCTGCACCCGATTGGATATGTCTTGGGGCAAGATGATGCGGATTGCTTGTGGGGTTGGCATGGCAGCTCCTAGTAGGGTAGGTGCAAAATCCTATCATGTTTCAATTTTTCTGGCCCGCTCCGAACCATGAAATTTCCTGGGCGCTGCCTGATCGCCAATGATGGAGCCCGCTACCCAAGCATCGGCCAGTACCGCACCCTATCCCCGTGGGCGATGGTCTGGCCCGTGGCTTTATCGACCAGGCCATCGGCCCAGGCGATGGAGCTGAGCACGCCCGAGCCCTGGTTCGGGTAGAGGTCGAGCCCGCCAGCGGCGTTGCGGCGCACGCGCAGGAACTCGCGCCGACGCTCGACGCTGGGCCAGTCGAAATGCGCCGGCAGCTCGATGGGCTGCGGCAGGCCCGGGCTGGCGCGGCCGCTCACCTCGGGCGCTCCTTCAGCTTGCACGCCTTGGCCCTGCACACCCTGCAAGCAGCGCACGAAGGGCTGCACCAGCAACAAAAAAGTGACATAGCTGGCCACTGGGTTGCCGGGCAGGCCGATGTAGTGGCAGCGCTCGCCAGCCGTGGCCGCAGCGCGCTCCAGCCAGCCATGCGCAAAGGGCTTGCCGGGTTTGATGGCGATCTGCCACAGGTGCAGGCCGCCCAGGGCTTGCACCGCGGCCTTGAGGTAGTCCGCCTCGCCTACCGACACGCCGCCGCTGCTGAGCACCAGGTCGTGACCCTGCGCCGCCGCGCGCAGCGCCGCCACAGTGGCATCGAGCCGATCCGGCACCGGGGCGCAGACGCTCACCTCGCAACCCAGGCGCTGCAGCAAGGCGCGCAAAAAATAGCGGTTGCTGTTGTAGATCGCGCCCGGCGGCAACTGCTCGGGGGCGATGTGGCCGGGCTCGATCAGCTCGTCGCCGCTGCTCAGCAGGGCCACGCGCACACGCCGCTGCAGCGGCAACTGCGCTGCACCTAGGCTGGCGGCCAGCCCGAGTTCGGCCGGGCCCAGCAGGGTGCCTGCGGGCAACACGACTTGGCCGCGCGCGATGTCTTCACCCCGGCGGCGGATGTGCTGGCCCAGCCGCGCCGGTTTGAGAAAACGCAGTTGCGGCTGGCCGCTGGCGTCGGTGTGGGGCTCGGCTTCTTCTTGCGCCAGCACCGCGTCGGCCCCGGCGGGAATGGGGGCACCGGTGAAGATGCGCGCCACCGTGCCCGGCTGCAAAACGCGGCCCGATGCGCCAGCAGCGTCGCCAGCCACCGCCTCACCCGCCGCAGCCTCCACCGCACCCGCGGCAATGCGCATGCTCACCGGCAACGCCGCCCCGGCGGCGTGCGCCGCTGCCACTTCGGCCGCGCGCACCGCGTAGCCGTCCATGGCGCTGTTGTCGAAACCGGGCACGTCGAGCGCGGCACGCAGATCCTGCGCCAGCACGCGGCCGTCGGCCTCGTCCAGCGGCAGTGTCTCCTGCTCGATCAGGGGCTGCGCCGTGGCCAGCAGGGCCGCCAGCGCGTCGTCTAGCGGCAGCAGGCCGGGGCGGGCGGGAGCAGCGGTTGGGGCGGGGTTCATGAACCGGCGCACTCGGCGGCAATATAGGCTTTCACGCGTTCCACCTCGGGCGGCAGCAGCTGCACCCGCTTGGGCAGGTTTTCTATGCCTTCCAGCGCGGCGGGCCGCTCGGGCTCGCGCCCCAGTGCCTCCACCAGCGTGGCGGCAAACTTCACCGGCAGGGCGGTTTCCAGCACCACCATGGGCGTGCCCGCTTGCAGGTGCTGGCGCGCCACCCGCACCGCGTCGGCGGTGTGCGGGTCCAGCATCTGGCCGCTGTCTTGCCAGGCGGCGCGGATGGTCGCCAGCCGGTCGGCGTGGCTGCTGCGCCCGCTCACGAAACCGTAGCGGCTGCGGATCTGGGCAAAGGCGGGGTCGGCGCTGAGGTCGAAGCAGCCGCTGCGCGCCAGTTCGGTGCCAAACAGGGCCTGGGTGCGCCCCGCGTCGCGCCCGAGCAGGTCGAACACGAAGCGCTCGAAGTTGCTGGCCTTGGAGATGTCCATCGAGGGGCTGGAGGTCTCGAAGGTTTGCGCGCTCGGGCGCACGCGGTAGCAGCCGGTGCGAAAGAACTCGTCGAGCACGTCGTTTTCGTTGGTCGCCACCACCAGTTGCTCGATCGGCAAGCCCATCATGCGCGCCACATGGCCGGCGCAGACGTTGCCAAAGTTGCCGCTGGGCACGGCAAAGCCGATGCGCTCCGCGTCGGAACGAGTCAGCGCAAAAAATCCAGCAAAGTAATACACCACCTGCGCCAGCAGCCGCGCCCAGTTGATCGAATTGACGGTGCCGATCTGGTAGCGGCGCTTGAATTCGAGGTCGGCGCTGACTGCCTTGACGATGTCCTGGCAGTCGTCGAACACGCCCTCGATCGCCAGGTTGTGGATGTTGGGGTCTTGCAGGCTGAACATCTGCGCCTGCTGGAAGGCGCTCATGCGCCCGTGCGGCGAGAGCATGAACACGCGCACGCCCCGCTTGCCGCGCATGGCGTATTCGGCGGCGCTGCCGGTGTCGCCGCTGGTCGCACCCAGGATGTTGAGCTGCGTGCCACGGCGCGCCAGTTCGTACTCGAACAGGTTGCCCAGCAACTGCATCGCCATGTCTTTGAAGGCCAGCGTGGGGCCGTTGGACAGCTCCTCTATCCACAGCCCCTCATCGAGCCGGCGCAGCGGCGCAATCGCGGGGCTGCCAAACACCGCCGCGGTGTAGGTTTTGTGGCACAGGGCGCGCAGCTCGGCGGGCGGAATGTCGTCGATGTAGAGCGACAAAATCTCGAAGGCCAGCGCCGCGTAGCCCTGCTCGGCCCAGACGCTGCGCCAGCGCGCCAGCGTGGCGGCATCGACTTGCGGGTAGCGCTCAGGCAGGTACAGGCCGCCGTCGGGGGCCAGCCCTTCGAGCAGAATGTCGCAAAAACGCAGCCGCTCGGGGTGCCCGCGGGTCGAAAGGTAGCGCATCAGGCCAGCTCCTCTTTGCGGATGCGCACGATAGTCGCCAGCACCGTGGGCAGGGCCTGCATCTGCGCCAGCGCGGCGTCCATCGCGCCCTCGCGGGTCTGGTGCGTGAGGATGATGAGCTCGGTCTGCGCCGCGCCCTGCTCGGCCTCGCGCTGCAACACGGCGTCGATGCTGATCTCGGCGGCCGCCAAAATCCCGGTCACTTGCGCCAGCACCCCGGCCTGGTCGGCCACGCACAGGCGCAGGTAGTAGCTGGTCTGCACCGCGCTCATGGGCAGGATCGGCAGCGCGCTCAGGGCGTCGGGCTGGAACGCCAGATGCGGCACCCGGTTTTGCGGGTCGGCGGTGTGCAGCCGGGTCACGTCCACCAGATCGGCGATCACTGCGCTGGCGGTCGGCTCGCTGCCCGCGCCCTTGCCGTAGTAGAGCGTGGTGCCCACCGCGTCGCCCTGCACCATGACGGCGTTCATCGCCCCTTCCACATTGGCCAGCAGGCGCTTGGCCGGCACCAGGCAGGGGTGCACGCGCAGCTCGATGCCGCTGGCTTGGCGCTTGGCAATGCCCAGCAGCTTGATGCGGTAGCCCAGTTGCTCGGCGTATTGGATGTCGGTCGCCGCCAACTGGGTGATGCCCTCGACGTGGGCGCGCTCGAACTGCACCGGAATGCCAAAGGCGATGGCGCTCAGGATGGTCGCCTTGTGCGCCGCGTCTATGCCTTCGATGTCGTTGCGCGGGTCGGCCTCGGCGTAGCCCAGTTGCTGCGCCTGCGCCAGCGCAGTGGCAAAATCCAGCCCCTTGTCGCGCATTTCGCTCAAAATAAAGTTCGTGGTGCCGTTGATGATGCCCGCCACCCACTGGATGCGGTTGGCCGTCAGGCCCTCGCGCAGCGCCTTGATGATCGGAATGCCGCCGGCCACCGCCGCCTCGAAGGCCACCATCACGCCGCGCTCTTGTGCGGCCTGGAAAATCTCGGTTCCGTGCACCGCCAGCAGCGCCTTGTTGGCCGTGACCACGTGCTTGCCCGCGGCAATGGCTTCGAGCACCAGCGCCCGCGCCACGCCCACACCGCCGATGAGTTCGACCACGATGTCGATATCGGGATCGGCCAGCACGGCGCGTGCGTCGCCAAACACCGGCACCGCGTCACCCACCAGGCGGCGCGCGCGCTCCTGGTCTAGGTCGGCCACGGCGGCGATCGCTATGCCACGCCCGGCGCGGCGCTGGATTTCGGTCTGGTTGCGGCGCAGCACCTCAAATACACCGCTGCCCACGGTGCCGGTGCCGAGCAGGCCTACTTGTATCGCTTTCATTTCTGTGGGGTCTTTCATCAAATCAAAAAATTTCAGGTGCCGTGGCGCTTGCGCAGGTGCGCCAAAAAGCGCGCAATGCGCCCGATGGCCTCCGCCAGATCGTCGGCGTGCGGCAGGAAAACCAGGCGGAAGTGGTCGGGTTGCGGCCAGTTAAAGCCCGTACCCTGCACGATCAGCACTTTTTCTTCGGCCAGCAGCTCGTAGGCAAACTGCTGGTCGTCGGCGATCGGGTACATCTTCGGGTCCAGGCGCGGGAACATGTACAGCGCCGCCTTGGGCTTGACCACGCTCACGCCCGGAATCTGGCTCATGAGCTCGTAGGCCAGGTCGCGCTGGCGGCACAAACGCCCGCTGGGTGCGACCAAGTCCTTGATGCTCTGGTAGCCGCCGAGCGCGGTCTGGATCGCCAACTGCCCCGGCGTGTTGGCGCACAGGCGCATCGAGGCCAGCATGTTGAGGCCCTCGATGTAGTCGCGCGCACGCCGCTTGTCGCCCGAGACCACCATCCAACCGGCGCGGTAGCCGCAGGAGCGGTAGTTCTTGCTCAGGCCATTGAAGGTGAGCACCAGCACCTCGTCGGCCAGCGCCGCCACGCTGGTGTGGGTGACGCCGTCGTAAAGCGTTTTGTCGTAGATTTCGTCGGCAAAAATCACCAGGTTGTGCTGGCGCGCCAGCTCGACGATGGCGAGCAGCAAATCGTCGGGGTACAGGGCGCCGGTCGGGTTGTTGGGGTTGATGACGACAATCCCCAAGGTCCTCGGCGTGATCTTGCGCCGGATGTCGTCCAGGTCGGGCAGCCAGCCGCTGCCTTCGTCGCACATATAGTGCACCGGCGTGCCGCCGGCCAGCGCCACGCTGGCGGTGTAGAGCGGGTAGTCGGGGGCCGGGATCAGCACCTCGTCGCCGCTGTTGAGCAAGGCGTTGAGGCTCATGCCGATCAGCTCGCTGGCGCCGTTGCCCAAGTACACGTCATCCACCGTCACCCCGGCGATGCCCTTTTCTTGCGTGTAGTGCACCACCGCCTTGCGCGGCGCAAACAGGCCCTTGCTGTCGGTGTAGCCGGCGGCCGTGGGCGTGGGCAGGTTGCGGATCATGTCTTGCACGATCTCGTCGGGCGGCTGCAAGCCAAAGGCGGCGATGTTGCCGATGTTGAGCTTGATGATCTTGTGGCCTTCTTCCTCCATCGCGCGCGCCTTGTCCAGCACGGGGCCGCGAATGTCGTAGCAGACGTTGGCCAGTTTGGCCGATTTGAGCAGCGGCGGTGTGGGCATGGCTGGTGTGGTTTGTGCAGGCTGGAGGAGCGAAACCTATAATTTCACCACACTTTAGCTCAAGCGCACCATGAAACTGCAACAGGATCCCCTCAGCGCCTTAAACATCAGCGCCTACGGGCCCGGCTGGCTGCAAATCGGCGGGCAAAAATACCCGCACAGCGTGCTGCTGTGCGCCGACGGCCGCCTGCAAGCCTGGGACTGCGCGCGCCACGCCGACATCCGCCTGGAGCACTTCACCCTGCTGGCGCAGTGGCAGCCCGAGCTGCTGCTGCTGGGCAGCGGCAGCCGCCTGCGCTTTGTCGCCCCGGCCCTGCTGCGCCCATTGATCGAGGCCGGCATAGGCATAGAAACCATGGACACGCTGGCCGCCGCACGCACCTACAACTTTCTGGCGGGTGAAGGCCGCCGCGTGGCTGCCGCGCTGCTGCTCGAAACACCCTAAGCCCGGTTGGTGCGCCGCAGCAGGCCCAATTCACGCTAAAATAGCAGACTGGTTTCGGCATGGGCTGCTTGGCGCAATGGTGCCTAGCGGCTGGCGTTTCGCCGTTTTAGCGGCACGCACCGATCCCGCATCCAACCGAGCAAGGGATACGCTTCATGGCCGTAGTCGTCAACAAATCCATACCTGAATTTGAGGCCAATGCCACGGGCGGCGTCAAGGTCACGAACCTGTCACACGCTGGGCAAGTGCTGGTACTGTACTTCTACCCCAAAGACAACACACCCGGCTGCACCACCGAGGCGATGCAGTTTCGCGACCACTACAGCGACTTCATCCAGGCTGGGGCGCAGGTGTTTGGCGTCTCGCGCGACAACATGAAATCGCACGACGAGTTCAAGGCCAAGCTGGAGCTGCCCTTCGAGCTCATCGCCGACACCGAAGAAAAGCTCTGCCACATGTTTGGCGTGGTCAAAAACAAGATCATGTACGGCAAAAAGGTCAAGGGCATCGAGCGCAGCACCTTCCTCATCGGCCCCACCGGCGTGCTGCTGCAAGAGTGGCGCGGCCTCAAAGTGCCCGGCCACGTGGAAGAAGTGCTCAAAGCCGTCAAGCTGCTCAAGAAAGCTGCCTGAGAGCTGGCGGCGGTGCCAGCCGCTGCGTGCCTTTGTCTGGTGCCCCTCTCACGGCCTTGCGTTGCTGCACCGACGGATGCGCCGCTGGCAGCGCGACCATAGACTACCCCTTCGACGTGTGTTCGTTTCAGGCGCAGGTCTGCGCGATCGCTGCACCAAAGGATCGGAAGCTGTGCGATGTGCTGCGCTGCAGATCGACATGCGCTCCGATGGCGCGAGCCGCTGCGATCTTGGTTAGTCCACCCTTGAAGTAGCCGCGCTGCTGCATCACGCGCTCGAAGGCTTCCCAGGTTCCGCCAGCAATGGCATCCGGGTCGCGCAAGCCCTGCCGCCGTGGCACGTCTGCCAACGCCCGCGGGTATGCAGCGCGCACGGCCGTCCAGTCGCCGAAGTACCAGGCCTCCAGCTCCTCGATGGCGATGCGATTCACGATCTGCCACGGCGCACCCCGCGCACGTGTCCATGTGCGCAGACCTGCGCGCTGGGCAATCGATTCCAGCCGGGACTTGAGCGCACGGCAATCCTCATCGTCTCGATCCACCACAACCACGATGCGCCAGTCGGCAGGAAGCCATGCCGCATAGCCACGCAGCCGTGCTTCGAGCTTGTCCAGCAAGTCGCTCTTGCCTTGAAAGGGGTGGATCTCGAAGGTGCGTTCCCGGGGCAGCAGCCGCGGCAGCAAGGCGCGCAAGAACGCCTCCATCGAAGGTTCCTCGACCAGCAATTCCAGATGGGCGGCGGACATGATCAGCGCCTGCGCAACGGACGGCTCGGAGCACCCTGGTTGACCAGCGGGTCACCGACACCGAGCTGGCCCTCCATCCACAACTGCCCGAGCAGAGCTCCGTGCTGAACGAACTCGCTCACACCGGGGAGGTCAACCGCGCGCTGCGTTTGCGAATACCCCTGCTCGTCGCGCCACAACACACGCACTTCGTTGGGCCGCAGCGCATTCAAGAAGAAAGGCGAATGGGTTGTGACGAGCAGTTGGGTGCGGCTGCTGGCCGCGCGGCACTCTTCCGCCAGCTCCGGCAGCAACCGCGGGTGCAGGAAGTTCTCGGGCTCCTCGATGCCGATGAAGGGTGGAGGCTTAGGGTCGTAGAGTAGGACGAGATAAGACAGCATCTTCAGCGTCCCGTCGGACGCAAACTTGGCCAGCACCGGATGATTGAACGGCGCATCCTTGATCTGCAACAGCAGCCGGCCATCCTGCATCGTCTCGGCCAAAACGCGCTCGACGCGAGGCACGCGGCCCCGCAGCGCCTCAAAGATGCGCTCCAACTGATCACCGTGCTGCTCGGCGAGGTACTGGACGACATTGGCTAGGTTGTCGCCCGTCTTGCTCATGCGCTCCTGCGGGCCGGCCTCGGGTTGACCGCGCGCACTGTCAGCGGACAAATACGACACGTACCAGCCGGTGATAAAGTCGCGCAGGGCCGCCACGCGCGGATGATCGGCGAACTGACCGAGGGCATTGACGGCAAGCAAGTCGGCCGATTTCAGTGGCACGTCGATGCGGGTGTCTTGTTCGTCTGGTTGCTCGCCGCTGACCGCCCTTCCCTTGCCCTCGCGATAGTCGAGAAAACGAAACGGCTTGCCGCTGCTGCCGCGCCGCCATTGCAGCCATTCCTCGACCACCACAGGTCCGCCAGCCCTTTCGTCCACCGCGAGGCGATAGGTGATGAGCGGGTAGCCGGGCTCGCGATACTTGATCTCGATGGTCACTGGCCCCTCGCCGCCGCGCGTCTTGAGCTCCTTGGCCCGCCCGCGCTTGTCCCAAGCGCGGCGCAGACCCAGCTCAAAGCACTCGGCAAGAAAGGCGAAGACATCGAACACAGTTGATTTGCCGCTGCCGTTGGGCCCTAGGAGCACCGTCAGCGGCGTCAAGTCTTTGAACTCGACCTCGCGCAGCGCGCGGAAATTCTGCACCTTCAGGTACTCGATGCGTGCCTGATTGCTTGGGGCGTTCATTGGCTTGCTCTTCATGCGCTTTCCTCGATCGACCTACCGGCCTCATGCACCCGTAGCTCGCCGGTGGTGAGATTGGGAAGGAAGTGTATCGCGCGGGGTAGCGAGGGTGTGGAATCTGTGCCAGGCATGGCTGCATCGCCGTGACTTGACGCGCTCTCCCGCCTAGACGGCTCGGCCAAGGCGTAGCACTCGGCTGGCTTCGCTACGGGCTTCGTGGCCTGCTCGCGGTGAACCGCACCCCGCTGATCCTGCGGGCTTTCACGCAGCCCCCAGTGCCGCCTTGCACTGGACATCGAACGATGTGGTGCATAATGTTTCCATGCCCCTGCCTGCCGCTCCCAAGAAAAAAGCCAGCCGCCTGCCGGCTCCCTTCACCGATTCTGCGGTAGCGCAGCCAGACGCCAGCGTAGCCGCAAGGCCTGCTGCGCCGCCCGCTGCGCCCGTGCTTGCGGCCTCGGCCAAGGCCGCTCCTGCGTCCGGTGCCGCCTTGTTGCGTGCGCCAGACCGAGCTGCCGATAATCAGCCTGCGCCCACACCCACCCAGAGCCGCCCCAGCGGCACAAAGCGCGGCCGATCGGCTGCTGCAGACAGCCCTGTCGCAGCGCCAGAGCCACAGCCTGTGCGAACCGCGCCACCACCGGCCTCGGTCATCAGCCCCGCAGCCGATGACGCCGCCGCGCTCATTGCGCCTGCGCCCACCGAATCGGGCACAGCCGAGCGCAGCGACAGCCACACCCGCAGCCCCGTGCGCAGCGCCCGGCGCAGCAGCGGCCGCAGCAGCCCCAACGGCCCCAAGCGCCTGTTCGTGCTCGACACCAACGTGCTCATGCACGACCCGAGCAGCCTGTTTCGCTTCGAGGAACACGACATCTTCCTGCCCATGATCGTGCTCGAAGAGCTCGACGGGCACAAAAAAGGCATGAGCGACGTGGCGCGCAACGCCCGCCAAGCCAGCCGCACGCTCGATGCGCTGGCGGCGCAAAAGGGTGCCGACATCCGCCAGGGGATGCCCCTGGCCGCCAGCAGCAACCGCGAAGCCACCGGGCTGCTGCTGTTCCAGACCGAGCTGCTGGCGCACCAGTTGCCTGCGAGCCTGCCCCAGGGCAAGGCCGACAACCAGATACTGGGCGTGGTGCAGGCGCTCAAGCTGCAAAACCCGGAGCGCCAAGTGGTGCTGGTGTCCAAAGACATCAATATGCGCGTCAAGGCGCGCGCGCTCGGGCTCGAAGCCGAAGACTACCAAAACGACAAAACGCTGGACGACGGCGAACTGCTCTACCCCGGCTCGCTGGCGCTGCCGCACGATTTCTGGACTCGCCAGAGCAAAACCCTAGAGAGCTGGCAGCAGGGCGGCCAAACCTACTACCGCATCAGCGGCCCTGTGGTTGACAAGCTCTCGATCAACCAGTTTGTCTATTACGAGTCCGCTGGCGAGCCCCCGCTGTACGCCCGCGTCAGCGAGCTGCGCGCCAAACAGGCGGTGCTGCGCACGCTCAAAGACTACACCCACCTCAAGCACTCGGTCTGGGGCATCACCAGCCGCAACCGCGAGCAAAACTTCGCCCTCAACCTGCTGATGGACCCCGAGATCGACTTCGTCACCTTGGCCGGCACCGCAGGCACCGGCAAAACCCTGATGGCGCTCGCCGCTGGCCTGACGCAGGTGCTCGATGAGCGCCGCTACACCGAGATCATCATGACCCGCGCCACCGTGAGCGTGGGCGAAGACATCGGCTTTTTGCCCGGCACCGAAGAAGAAAAAATGGGCCCCTGGATGGGCGCGCTCGACGACAACCTCGAATTTCTGGCCAAGGGCGACGGCGGCAACGCCGGCGAGTGGGGGCGCGCCGCCACCAACGACCTGATCCGCAGCCGGGTCAAGATCAAGAACATGAACTTCATGCGCGGGCGCACCTTCATGAACAAATACGTGATCATCGACGAGGCGCAAAACCTCACGCCCAAGCAGATGAAGACCCTCATCACCCGCGCCGGGCCGGGCACCAAGATCATCTGCATGGGCAACCTGGCGCAGATCGACACCCCCTACCTCACCGAAGGCTCCTCGGGCCTCACCTTTGCCGTGGACCGCTTCAAAGGCTGGCCGCACGGCGGGCACATCACCTTGGCCCGCGGCGAGCGCTCGCGCTTGGCCGACTTTGCCAGCGAAGTTTTGTAAAGCTCACCCCTTTCAACAGCCACACCGCCCATGAACAGCCCCAGCGCCCCCACCGCCGCCACGGGGCCCAGCCCCTTGAGCGGCCACGCCCTGCCCTCCTACCTCGACCCCGCCCACCTCGGCCCTTGGGGCGACTACCTGCAGCAAATCGACCGGGTTGCGCCCTACCTGGGGCCGCTGAGCCGCTGGATCGAAACCCTCAAGCGCCCCAAGCGCAGCCTGATCGTCGATGTGCCGATTCGCCTCGACGACGGCCGCATCGCCCACTTCGAGGGCTACCGGGTGCAGCACAACACCTCGCGCGGCCCCGGCAAAGGCGGGGTGCGCTTTCACCAAGACGTAACCCTGGCCGAAGTGATGGCCCTGGCGGCTTGGATGTCGATCAAAAACGCCGCCGTCAACGTGCCCTACGGCGGAGCCAAGGGCGGCATCCGGGTTGACCCCAGAACCCTCTCCTTGGCCGAACTCGAACGCGTCACGCGCCGCTACACCAGCGAAATCGGGCTCATCATCGGCCCCAGCAAAGACATCCCCGCCCCCGACGTCAACACCAACGAGCGCGTCATGGCCTGGATGATGGACACCTACTCCATGAACGTGGGCGAAACCGCCACCGGCGTCGTCACCGGCAAGCCCATAGACCTCGGCGGCTCGCTCGGGCGCCGCGAAGCCACCGGGCGCGGCGTGGCGATCGTCTGCGCGCAAGCGGCGCAACGCATCGGCCTGGATCTGCAAGGCGCGCGCGTGGCGCTGCAAGGCTTTGGCAACGTGGGCAGCGTTTCGGCCAAGCTGCTGGGCCAAGCCGGTGCGCGCACCGTGGCGGTGCAAGACCACGGCGGCACCCTCTACAACGGCGGCGGGATCGATGTGGCGGCACTCACCGCGCACGTGGCGGCGCACGGCAGCGTAGTCGGTTTCGAGGGTGCCCAAGCCCTGCCCAACGACAGCTTCTGGGACGTGGAATGCGAAATTCTGGTGCCTGCCGCGCTGGAGCGCCAGATCACCGAAGCCAACGCGCACCGCATCCGCGCCCGACTTGTGATCGAAGGGGCCAACGGCCCCACCACCCCAGCCGCCGACGACATTTTGAACGACCGCGGCGTGCTGCTGGTGCCCGACGTGATCGCCAACGCGGGCGGCGTAACGGTGAGCTACTTCGAGTGGGTGCAGGATTTTTCTAGCTTCTTCTGGAGCGAAGAAGAAATCAACCAGCGCCTGGCGCAGATCCTGCGCGGTGCCTTCGACGCCATCTGGCACGAGGCGAGCGAACACCGCGTCAGCCTGCGCACCGCCACCTTCATCGTGGCCTGCCGCCGCATATTGCAGGCCCGCGAGCTGCGCGGGCTCTACCCCTAGTTCTTGCGCATCAAATAGCGCAACACGAAGCCTGGGAAGGCAAAGGTGAGGAACAGCGAGAGCGTGACCACGTAGAACTGCCAGCCCTGCGGGTAGATCTGGCCTTGGCTGAGCTCTATCCCCTTGGCTATGGCGCCTACGATGAAGTAGCAAGCCAGCAGCTCGGCAAAGCGCAGCCACAGCGGCTTGATGCCACCCTTGTAGGGCAGCACCAAGAGGATGCGCTGGCTCATGAACGGCATGTTGGCAAACAGCAGCGCCAGGCCCAGCACCAAAAAAACGTAGATGTCTTGATTCATGCTGGGGAGCTTAACTCAAACCAGCAGCGACGCAATGGCGTGCGCGCAAAGGGCGAGCAGCGCACCGGGAAATAGCCCCAGCACCAGCAGCATGGCCCCATTGAGCGAGAGCACGGCGCGCAGATCCAGCGGGGCCGAGATGGCCGCGGTTTGCGTGGGCGCATCGAAATACATCACCTTGACCACGCGCAGGTAGTAGAACGCGCCCACCAGCGACATCAGCACCGCAAACACCGCCAGCCACAGATAGACCCCATCGCCCGCAGCCAGCAGCGCCTGCAGCACCGTGAGCTTGGCGTAAAAGCCCACCAGCGGCGGCACCCCGGCGAGCGAGAACATGCCCGCCGCCATCACACCGGCGTAAAGCGGGCTGCGCTGGTTCAGGCCGGCCAGGTCGTCGATTTCTTCGGACTCGAAGCCCTCGCGGCTGAGCAGCAAAATCACGCCAAACACCGCCAGCGTGGTGAGCACGTAGGTGATGATGTAGAACATGGCGGCGCTGTAGGCGGTGCTCATGTTGGCGGTGTTGCCGTCGGCCCCTACACCGGCCACAAAGGCCAGCAGCAAAAAGCCCACTTGCGCGATGGTCGAAAAAGCCAGCATGCGCTTGAGGTTGGTCTGGGCCACCGCCGCCAGGTTGCCCACGATCAAGGAGAGCACGGCCAGCACCGCCAGCATCTGCTGCCAGTCAAAAGCCAGCCCAGGCATGCCCTCTACCAGCAGCCGCATCACGATGGCAAAGGCGGCCAGCTTGGGCGCCGAGGCGATGAACAGCGTAATGGCCGTCGGCGCGCCGTGATAGACATCGGGCACCCACATATGAAAAGGCACCGCCCCGAGCTTGAAGGCCAGGCCAGCGACCACGAACACCAGCCCCAGCATCAGCACCTGCGGCTGCGCCACCCCAGCCTCGATGGCCACGGCCAAGGATTGGATGTCGAGCGTGCCCGTGGCCCCATAGACCAGCGACATGCCGTAGAGCAGGAAACCGCTGGCCAGCGCACCCAGCACAAAGTACTTCATCGCCGCTTCGGTGGCGCGCAGGTCGTCGCGGCGCAGCGCCACCAACGCAAAGCTCGACAGCGCCAGCAGCTCCAGCCCGAGGTAGATGATGAGCAGGTTGTGGCCCGAGATCATCACGTACATGCCCAGCAGACCAAACAGCCCGAGGGTGTAGATCTCGCCGCCGCGCATCATCCCGCGCGCCCCAGCGTAGGGCCGGGCATAGACCAGCAGCACCATCATGGTGAGGGCGGAAAAGCACTTGAGCCAGTTGCCCATCGGGTCGCTCACCACCATGCCGCCAAAGCCGCTGAAGGTCTGGCCGCTGAGCGCCGCCGAGCCGGTGAGGAAGGCGGCCGCGGCCAGTGTGAGCAGCGTGAGGTTGTGTGTAATGACGCGCTGCTGCGACTTGAGGAACAAATCGTAAATGGCGATCACGCAGACCATCACCAGCAGCAGCAGCTCGGGGGTGATCGCGGCCCAACTCAATCGGTCAATCATGGGGTGGCTCTTTCAAATCCAGATGGGGCGGGCGACTCAGGGCAGCTTGCTGACCGAGATGTGCAGCAGCAACTCGGTCACGGCGGGCATCATCACGTCGGTGAAGGGTTTGGGATAGACGCCCATGAACAACACCGCCAGCGCAAGCACGGCCAAGATGAAGTATTCGCGGGCGTTGATGTCGAACAGCGCTTTCACGTTGTCGTTGGCCACCGCGCCCAGATAGACGCGCTTGAACATCAGCAGCGAATAGGCCGCGCCCAGTATGAGCGCCGTGGCGGCTCCGAGGCCGATCCAGAAATTGGCTTGCACCGCGCCCAAAATCACCATCCACTCGCCCACGAAACCAGCCGTGCCCGGCATACCGGCGTTGGCCATGGTGAACAGCAGCGCGAAGGCGGCGAACTTGGGCATGGGGTTGATGACGCCGCCGTAGTCGGAGATTTCTCGCGAGTGCATGCGGTCGTAGAGCACGCCGATGCACAGGAACATGGCGGCCGAGACGAAGCCGTGCGCGATCATCTGCACGATGGCGCCGGCCAGCGCCAGCTCATTGAACAGGAAAAAGCCCAGCGTGACAAAGCCCATGTGCGCCACCGACGAGTAGGCCACCAGCTTTTTCATGTCCTGCTGCACCAGCGCCACCAGCCCGACGTAGATCACGGCGATGAGCGAGAGCGCAATCATCAGCCAGGCCCACTCTTGCGAGGCGTCTGGGGTGATGGGCAGCGAAAAGCGCAGAAAGCCGTAGGCACCGAGCTTGAGCATGATCGCTGCCAGCACCGCCGAACCGGCGGTCGGGGCTTCCACGTGCACGTCGGGCAACCAGGTGTGCACCGGCCACATCGGCACCTTGACAGCGAAGGCGGCCAGGAAGGCAAAGAACAGCAGCGTCTGCTCGGTGCTGGTGAGCGGGAGGTCGTACCACACTTGCAGGTCGAAGCTGCCGCCGGAGGCGTTGTAGAGGTAGATCAGCGCCAGCAGCATCAGCAGCGAGCCCAGCAGCGTGTAGAGGAAGAACTTGTAGGCGGCGTAGATGCGGTTCGGTCCGCCCCAGATGCCGATGATCAGGTACATCGGAATGAGGGTGGCTTCGAAGAACAGGAAGAACAGCAGCGCGTCTTGGGCCGCGAACACGCCGATCATGGCCCCCGACAAGATCAAAAAGGCGCCCATGTACTGGTGCACGCGCTCGGTGATCGACTCCCAACTGGCAATCACGGCGATTACCGTGGTGAAGGCCGTGAGCAAAATCAGCCACAGCGAAATGCCATCGACGCCGAGGTGGTAGTGGACATTGAAGCGCTCGATCCAGAGCACTTTTTCGACGAACTGAAACCCGTCTGCGCCGATTACAAAGCCGGTGTAGAGCGGCAGCGTGACGGCCAGCGCCAGCAAGGCACCGGCCAGCGCCACCCAGCGCACCTGCTGTGCACTCAGGCAGCGCCCAAAGGCCAGCAGCGCGGCACCGACAAAGATCGGGGTCCAGATCGCAAGGCTAAGCAAACCCATGTTGTTATTCTCCTTAGCGCCAGACGAAGTAGGTCATGAGCGCGAGCACGCCCACGATCATCACAAAAGCATAGTGGTAGAGGTAGCCGGTTTGCGCCTGGCGCAACACCGCCGCGATGCGGCCCACCAGCTTCCAGCTCATATTCACCACCCCGGCTTCGATCAGGCCGCGGTCGCCGCCCTTCCAGAGCCCGCTGCCGAGCGCCATGGTGGCGCGCGCGATGACTTTTTCGTTGAACCAGTCGAGGTAGTACTTGTTTTCCAGCAGCACCACCAGCGGGCGCAGCTTGTGCGCAATCACGGGCGCCAGCTTCGGGTTGTGCAGGTACAAATACCAGGCCAGCAAGGCACCGGCAATCGCCAGATAGAGCCCGATGGAGCTAAAGGCTTTGAGGGCAAAGGCGATGGGGCCGTGGTAGAGCGCCGCCAGTTCGGTCATGGCCGGGTGCAGCGCGTGGTTGACGTGCACCGCGTCGGCCAAAAAGTCGCCAAACAGCATCGGGCCTATGGTCAGGTAGCCGATCACCACCGAGGGCACCGCCAACAGCAGCAGCGGCACCGTCACCACCCAGGGCGACTCGTGCGGCTTGGCGTCGTGGCCGTGGTGGTCGCCGTGGTCGTCGTGGTGCGCATCCGGGTTCAGGTGGTAGCGCTCGGGGCCGTGAAAGACCATGAAATAGAGCCGGAACGAGTAGAACGAGGTCACGAACACGCCCGCCAGCAAGGCGTAGTAGGCAAAGGTGGCCGCTGGCAGGGTGCTGAAATCGGCCGAAAGCTTGATCGCCTCTTTGGAGTAGTAGCCCGAAAACAGCGGCATCCCGACCAGCGCCAGCGTGCCCAGCAGCGCCGTGATCCAGGTGATGGGCATGTACTTGCGCAAGCCGCCCATCCAGCGCATGTCTTGGTTGTGGTGCAGACCCATGATCACCGAGCCCGCCGCCAGGAATAACAGCGCCTTGAAGAAGGCGTGCGTCATGAGGTGAAACAGCGCCACCGAGTAGGCCGAAGCGCCCAGCGCCACCGTCATGTAGCCCAGTTGCGACAGGGTGGAGTAGGCCACCACGCGCTTGATGTCGTTTTGCACCATGCCCAGGAAGCCCATGAACAGCGCCGTGATGGCCCCGATGATGAGGATGAAGTTGAGCGCCGCATCCGACAACTCAAATACCGGCGACATGCGTGCGACCATGAAAATGCCGGCCGTCACCATGGTGGCGGCGTGGATCAGGGCCGAGATCGGGGTCGGGCCTTCCATCGAGTCCGGCAGCCAGACGTGCAAGGGAAACTGGGCCGATTTGCCCATGGCCCCGATGAACAAGCAGATGGCGATCACGGTGACCAGCAGCGACTCTTGGCCCAGGATGTACCACGGGAACTCGATCGTGGCCAGCTCGGGCAGCTTGGCAAAGATCTCGGTGTAGTTCAGGCTGCCGGTGTAGGCGACGATGAGCGCAATACCGAGGATGAAGCCCAAGTCGCCCACGCGGTTGACCAAAAAGGCTTTCATGTTGGCGAAAATCGCCGTCGGGCGCTTGTACCAAAAGCCGATCAGCAGGTACGACACCAGCCCCACCGCTTCCCAGGCGAAAAACAGTTGCAGCAGGTTGTTGCTCATGACCAGCATGAGCATCGAGAAGGTAAAGAGCGAGATGTAGGCGAAGAAGCGGTTGTAGCCTTCGTCTTCCTCCATATAGCCGATGGTGTAGAGGTGCACCATGAGCGAGACGAAGGTGACGACGACCATCATCATGGCGGTGAGGCCATCGACCATGAAGCCGATCTCCATCGTCAGGCCGCCGATCACCATCCACTCGTAGATCGAGTCGTTGAAGCGCGCGCCGTCGATCACGTCGAGCAGCACCGAGAGCGACAAGATGAAGGACACCAACACGCCCAGTATGGCGATGGTGTGGCACAGGCGGCGCCCGAACCAGTTGTCGCCCAAACGGGTGCCAAAAATGCCGACCAGCACCGCGCCGATCAAGGGCGCCAGCGGCACCGCCAGCAGCGTGCTTGCAGAAAGGGTAGTACTCATGCTTGTGACTGTCCTTGTGGCCTGTCAGCCCTTGAGCGCGTTGAGCTCATCGACGCGGATCGATTGGCGGTTGCGGAACAACAGCACCAAAATCGCCAACCCGATGGCCGATTCGGCCGCCGCCACGGTGAGGATGAAGAACACGAACACCTGCCCGTGCAGGTCGCCGTGGAAGTAGGCAAAGGCGACGAAGTTGATGTTGACCGCCAGCAGCATCAGCTCGATGCACATCAGCAGCACGATCAGGTTGCGCCGGTT
>BBPD01001534.1_pt1 | contig 26677 bp, 20 predicted proteins | sample 1344911 | NCBI WGS metagenome assembly BBPD01 (sample SAMD00019088, study PRJDB2971) | groundwater metagenome | biome: freshwater biome; feature: mineral spring; material: ground water | place: USA: CA, Sonoma | collected 2011-09 | depth surface m
TGGTGGAGCTGGGCGGAATCGAACCGCCGTCCGCAAGCCTTCTGTGAGCAGTTCTACATGTGTAGTCGTCTGATTTGGGTCTCGCCGGGTGCGCCGCGCAGCGACACGCTGTGCACCTAGCCAGCAACCTTGAGTCTCACCGGTGCGCAAGTTGCCCGCGCCACGGCCAGCCTATGTAGATTCCCTTGCAGCCTGGACAGTTTGGGTATTGCTACCCTTACCGCCCTTGCCCAGCCCATTGGCCAACTGTTGCAAGGCTCACCGGGTTAAGCGGCGAGTGCGAAACGTTCGTCGTTTGCAGTTACTTTTTTTCTGCTGATTAACGAGGTGACAGAACCTCGACATGCCCTGCAGCGCATCCGTTCCCACGTCGAAACCAATGCAGCCCCATACCGGTTAGTATAACCGAGATCGTCCATTGGGCGCACCTACCGGTGCTGTTTGGGTGCAAGCGGCGCATGGGCGGCCCGTTTCGCCCTTCATCGTTGTCCATAGCGCTGGCTATGGACGCCTCTGTCAGGGCAAAACTGCCTCGCCCCTGCATCCACCTGCCCTCCAAACCCCAATGGACAATCTCGGTTTAAGGCATTTCCAGAAAGTTCAAGAGCCCGAGCGGATTTTCTATGGCGGCGTCTGCACCCCAGGCGTGGGCGTCCTCGGCGCTGGTGATGTAGCCGTACAACGCTGCCACCGTGCCCATGCCGGCGGCGCGCCCGGCTTCGATGTCGCGCCGGTCGTCACCCACATAGATGCAGTGCTCAGGGGCGAGCCCCAGGCGATGCGCCGCCTCCAGCAGCGGGGCTGGGTGCGGCTTGGGGTGCGGCGTGGTGTCGCCGCCAATCACGGTGCCAGCACTGGCAAACAGCGGCAGCGCGGCAGTGAGGGGCAAGGCGAAGCGCTCGATCTTGTTGGTCACCACGGCCCAGGCCATGCCGTTTTGGAGCAGCGTGGCCACCAGTTCGTTCACTTGCTCGAAAGCCTGGGTGCGCTGGCTCATGCAGGCTTGGTAGGTGTCGAAAAACTCGTGCTTGAGGCGCTCGAACTCGGGGTGCTCGGGCCCCAAGCCCAGGGCGGCATGGATTAGGCCGCGCGCCCCGGCACCCACGACTGGGCGGTAGTGCGCCAGCGGCAGCGGTTCCAGCCCACGCGCCAGGCGCAGTTGGTCGGCGGCCCAGGCCAAGTCGGGGGCGCTGTCGATCAAGGTGCCATCGAGGTCGAACAGCACGGCGCGTATGCCGCCAAACTTCATGCTGCGCCCTTTTGTGTGGCCAGCAGGTAGTTGACGCTGGTGTCGGCGTCGAGCCAGTAGCGGCGGCTGATCGGGTTGTATTGCAGGCCGCGCATGGCCTGCGCTTGCAGACCGGCCGCACGGCCGTAGCCGACCAGTTCGCTGGGGCGTATGAATTTGGCGTACTCATGGGTGCCTTTGGGCAGCAAGCTGAGCACGTATTCGGCCCCGACGATGGCAAACAAAAAAGACTTGGGGTTGCGGTTGAGGGTGGAGAAAAACACCCAGCCGCCGGGCTTGACCAAGGTCGCGCAGGCTCGCACCACCGAGGCCGGGTCGGGCACGTGTTCGAGCATTTCCATGCAGGTGACCACATCGTACTGGCCCGGCTGCTCCAGCGCCAGTTGCTCGGCGCTCACTTCGCGGTAACGCACCCGTGGGGTGTCGGCCTCAATGGCGTGCAACTGGGCCACTTTGAGCGCTTTGGTGGCCAGGTCTATGCCCAGCACGTGCGCACCCTTGCGCGCCATGGCGTCGGCCAAGATGCCGCCGCCGCAACCCACGTCGAGCACCTTGAGGTCGTTCAAGGGAACCAGGGATTCGATCCACCCCAGGCGCAAGGGGTTGATTTGGTGCAGCGGGCGAAACTCGCTCTCTGGGTCCCACCAGCGGTGCGCGAGTTCGGAGAATTTGGCCAATTCGGCCGGGTCGGCGTTGAGGGTTTTGTCCATGGGTGAATTATGGCTGGGTTGCGCAGGCGCTCAAACTAAAACCAGCCGGTGCGCCCAGGCATCGAGCCGCGTGTAAAGCGCAGGCACAAAAAAACCGCGCCGAAGCGCCAAGCACAAAAAAACCGCGCCGAAGCGCGGTTTCTGGACTGGAGCGTGGGGTGGGATCTCATGCTCCCACCTTGGCGCGGCAGAGATCAGTTGCGGCGGGTGCCCACCACTTCGATTTCTACGCGGCGGTTTTGCGTGCGGCCTTCGCGGGTGCGGTTGTCGGCCACGGGCTGGGTTTCGCCCTTGCCTTCGGTATAGACGCGGTCGGCGCTGATGCCTTTGCTCACCAGATAGGCCTTGACGGCTTCGGCGCGGCGCTCGGAGAGCTTCTGGTTGTAGGCGGTGGGGCCGGTCGAGTCGGTGTGGCCGACGGCGATGATGACTTCGAGGTTGATCGGGGCGATTTTTTCGACCAGATCGTCGAGGCGGGCACGGCCTTCAGGCTGCAGCACGGCGCTGTCGAAGGCAAAGAAGGCGTCGGCCGAGAAGGTCACGCGGGCTGCCGCCACTGGGGCAGGAGCGGGTGCGGGTGCGGGTGCAGCCACTGGTGCCGGTGCCGGTGCTGGCACCGGTGCGGGCGCTGGAGCCGGAACAGGGGCCGGTGCGGGTGCTGGAGCCGGTTGGGGAACGATCCAGCCATCGCAGCCAGGGGCGGCCGTGGCCGGGGTCCAGCTGGCGTTGCGCCAGCACAGGCGGTCGGCGCTGCGCCAAACGGTGCCGTCGGTGGCGCGCCAGTTGTCAACCGTGGCTGCCGCCGGGGCAGCGTGGGTGTTGGCGTGTGCTGGCATGACAGCAACAGATGTCAGGGCGACTGCGGCAAACAGGGCAGCGATTTTGTTCAGTTTTTTCATTGCGTTCCTCGTAACTAGGGGGTGAACTGGAAATCAACCGAAGCCTTGCAGCTTCGCCCGAAAGTTTGTCCATTGTGCCACAAGCCTGCTGCACCCTGCTGCACCCGCACCATCTGATGCCCGACAGCACGCGCTCCGAAGCCATACTGTTGCAATTCCACAACAGCAGCCGAGTTTTCGCAGGTTTCTCGAATCGACCCTGTGCCGCCTGTGCACTCAACCGGTTTGCTCCCTGGCCGCCGCGCCCTGCCCTACCCTAGCTCAGCGGCTGCGCGCAGCCTGCACGCCAGCGCCTAAAATGTCGGATTGCCTCCCCTGTAGCCTACCCCGCCGCCCCATGACTGCTTTCGCCAAGGAAACCCTGCCCATCAGCCTCGAAGAGGAGATGCGGCGCAGCTACCTCGACTACGCCATGAGCGTGATCGTGGGCCGGGCCTTGCCCGATGCGCGCGACGGCTTGAAGCCGGTGCACCGGCGCGTGCTGTTTGCCATGCACGAGCTCGGCAACGACTGGAACCGGCCTTACAAAAAATCGGCGCGCATCGTCGGTGACGTGATCGGTAAATACCACCCGCACGGCGACAGCGCGGTCTATGACACGATCGTGCGCATGGCGCAGGATTTTTCGCTGCGCCACCTGCTCGTCGATGGGCAGGGCAACTTCGGCTCGGTCGATGGCGACAACGCCGCCGCCATGCGCTACACCGAAATCCGGCTCTCCAAGATCGCGCACGAGATGCTGGCCGACATCGACCAAGACACGGTCAACTTCGGCCCCAACTACGACGGCAGCGAAAAAGAGCCGCTGGTGCTGCCGGCGCGCTGGCCCAATCTGCTGGTCAACGGCTCGACCGGCATCGCCGTGGGCATGGCGACCAACATCCCGCCGCACAACCTGAGCGAAGTGGTCGATGCCTGCCTGCACCTGCTGCAGCACCCGCAGGCCAGCGTCGATGACTTGATGGAAATCATCCCGGCCCCAGACTTTCCCACCGCCGGCATCATCTACGGCATCCACGGCGTGCGCGAGGGCTACCGCACCGGCCGCGGGCGGCTGGTGATGCGCGCAAAATGCCATTTCGAAGACATCGACCGCGGCCAGCGCCAGGCCATCGTGGTCGATGAGCTGCCCTATCAGGTCAACAAAAAAACGCTGCAAGAGCGCATGGCCGAGCTGGTGCACGAGAAAAAAATCGAGGGCATCAGCCACATTCAGGACGAGTCCGACAAGTCCGGCATGAGGCTGGTGATCGAGCTCAAGCGCGGCGAAGTGCCCGAGGTGGTGCTCAACAACCTGTACAAGCAAACGCAGCTCCAAGACACCTTCGGCATCAACATGGTGGCCCTTGTCAATGGCCAGCCCAAGTTGTGCAACCTCAAGGATTTGATTGACATTTTCCTGCAGCACCGGCGCGAGGTGGTGACGCGGCGCACCGTCTTCAAGCTGCGCAAGGCGCGCGACCGCGGCCACGTGCTGGAGGGGCTGGCGGTGGCGCTGGCCAATATCGACGAGTTCATCCGCATCATCCGCGAATCGGCCACGCCGGTTCAGGCGCGCACCGAACTCATGGCGCGGCGCTGGGACAGCCAACTGGTGCGCCAGATGCTCACCCGCACCCGCGCCGACGGCAGCAACGTAAACGCCGACGACTACCGCCCGGACGCGCTGGAGCGCGAATTCGGTATGCAGCCCGAGGGCCTGTACCGCTTGAGCGAGACGCAGGCGCAGGAAATTTTGCAGATGCGGCTGCAGCGCCTGACCGGGCTGGAGCAAGACAAAATCGTGGCCGAGTACCGCGCCGTGATGGCCGAGATCGACGATCTGCTCGACATTCTGGCCACGCCGCAGCGGGTCTCGGTCATCATCGCCGAGGAACTCGCCGCCATCAAGACCGAGTTTGGCCTCACCCGCCTGGGCGCGCGGCGCAGCACCATCGAACACAGCGCGCACGACCTCTCGACCGAAGACCTGATCACCCCGACCGACATGGTGGTCACGCTCAGCCACGGCGGCTACATCAAGAGCCAGCCGCTGAGCGAGTACCGGGCGCAAAAGCGCGGCGGGCGCGGCAAGCTGGCCACCGCGACCAAGGAAGACGACTGGATCGACCAGCTCTTCATTGCCAACACGCACGACTGGATTTTGTGTTTTTCCAACCGCGGCCGCCTGTACTGGCTCAAGGTCTGGGAGGTGCCATCGGGTTCGCGCGGCTCGCGTGGGCGCCCGATCGTGAACATGTTCCCACTGGCCGAGGGCGAAAAAATCAACGTGGCGCTGGCGCTCACCGGGGCCAACCGGCGCTTCCCGGCCGACCAGTACGTGTTCATGGCCACCGCCATGGGCACGGTGAAAAAGACCGCGCTCGATGAGTTCTCCAACCCGCGCAAGGCCGGCATCATCGCGGTCGATCTGGACGAGGGCGACTTCCTGATCGGGGCCGCGCTCACCGACGGCCACCACGACGTGATGCTGTTCTCCGACGGCGGCAAGGCGGTGCGCTTCGACGAAAACGATGTGCGCCCAATGGGCCGCAACGCGCGCGGCGTGCGCGGCATGATGCTCGAAGAAGGCCAGCGCGTGATCGCCATGCTGGTGGCCGAAGCCTCCGAGGCCGACGCCGCATCTGGCCCCGAATCCGACACCGCATCATCCGACACCCAAGCGGGCAGCTCCAGCGCGGCAGCCCGCGCCAGCGTGTTGTGCGCGACCGAAAACGGCTACGGCAAGCGCACCGCAATCAGCGAATACACGCGCCACGGCCGCGGCACCAAGGGCATGATCGCCATCCAGCAAAGCGAGCGCAACGGCAAGGTGGTGGCCGCCACCCTGGTGCACCCAGACGACGAAATCATGCTCATCACCGACAGCGGCGTGCTGGTGCGCACCCGGGTGGCCGAAATCCGCGAGATGGGCCGCGCCACCCAGGGCGTGACCCTGATCGCCACCGACGCCGGTGCCAAGCTCAGCGGCTTGCAGCGCGTAGTGGAAAACGACGCCGCCGCCGACATCGCTGCCGAAGCCACACCCGCAACCGGGGACGACCCCGCCAGCGCCCCCGATGCCGGGCAGGACCCGGCGGCCGACCCTACTGCCACCTAACAGGCCCAAACCCCGCGCTTGCTCGGCCCGCCAGAGTCCGTTGCAAGCCACCCCCCAACCGCCGTTCCACGAAACGCACATGCCGCGCCCCTACAACTTCTCCCCCGGCCCCGCCACCCTGCCCGATGCGGTGCTGCAACAAGCCGCCGCCGAAATGCTCGACTGGCGCGGCAGCGGCATGAGCGTGATGGAGATGAGCCACCGTGGCCGCGACTACGGCCCCATCATCGAGCAGACCGAGGCCGATTTGCGCGAGCTGCTGGCCATTCCCGAGCACTACAAGGTGCTGTTCCTGCAAGGCGGAGCGCAGGCGCAAAACGCCGTCATCCCGCTCAACTTGGCCGCGCTCAAGCCGCAGCGGCAGATGGATTACGTCGTCACCGGCAGTTGGAGCCAAAAGTCGGCCCAAGAAGCCGCCAAATACGGCGACGCGCAGGTGGTGGCCAACGCGGCCAGCACCCATGCAGGTGCTGAAAGCGGCTACACCCACATCCCCGCCCCTGCCACTTGGCGCCTGCGCCCCGAGGCCAGCTACCTGCACCTGTGCAGCAACGAAACCGTGCACGGGGTCGAGTTCCACGAGCTGCCCGACTTGCGCGCGCTCGGCAGCCAAGCCCCGCTGCTGATCGATTTTTCCTCGCACGTGCTCTCGCGCCCGCTGGACTGGAGCCGGGTTGCGCTGGCTTATGGCGGGGCGCAAAAAAACATCGGCCCGGCTGGCCTCACGCTGGTGGTGCTGCGCGAAGATTTGCTCGGCCACGCGCTGCCGATCTGCCCCAGCGTGTTCGACTACCGCCTGCAAGCGGCGAATCAGTCGATGCTCAACACGCCGCCCACCTACGCCATCTACATGGCCGGCCTGACGCTGCAGTGGATCAAGGCGCAGCGCGAGCGGGTGGGCCAGGGCCAAGCCGACTTGTGCGGACTGGCGGCGGTGGAGGCGCGCAACATCGCCAAAGCGCGCCTGCTCTACGACTGCATCGACCGCTCGCAGCTCTACGAAAACCGGGTCGATCCGGCCTGCCGCTCGCGCATGAACGTGCCCTTCTTTTTGCGCGACGAAGCGCGCAACGCCGCCTTTTTGGAAGGCGCCGCCGCGCGCGGGCTGTTGCAACTCAAGGGCCACAAAATGGTGGGCGGTATGCGCGCCAGCCTCTACAACGCCATGCCGCTGGCGGGCGTGCAGGTGCTGGTGGAGTGGATGCGCGAGTTCGAGCGCCAGTCCTGAGGGCGCGGCAAATCAAGGCCAGCTTGCCGCGCTGATTGCAGCAGATTGCCGCCCGATCCACCCCCCACTCCCAAAGCACCGCCCATGCAGCCGCCCGCCTCCGACCCTTGCCCCGCCCCGGCACCTTCTACCGCCCCGGCGGCCGCTCGGGCAGGCTCTGCGCACAACCCCGTGCACCAGCCGCTGCAAACCCCGGCGCTGGCCGATTTGCGGCTGCAGATCGACACCCTCGACGCCCAACTGCTGGCGCTCTTGAACCAGCGCGCCCGCGTGGCCGAGCAGGTGGGGGCGATCAAGCGCGCCGAAGGCTCGCCTTTTTTCCGCCCGGATCGGGTGGCGCAAGTGATCGAGGGCTTGCAGGCGCGCAACACCGGCCCGCTGCTGAACCAGCACGTGGGCGCGATCTGGCGCGAGATCATGTCGGCCTGCCTGGCGCTGGAGGCCCCGCAGCGGGTGGCGGTGCTGGGGCCGGCCGGTACCTTCAGCGAGCAGGCGGCGGTGGAATACTTTGGCAGCGCTGCCAACCTGATTTTTTGCAGCAGTTTCGACGAGGTGTTTCACGCCACCGCCGCCGGCACGGCGCAGTTTGGCGTGGTGGCGATCGAAAACAGCACCGAGGGCGTGGTCACGCGCTCGCTCGATTTGTTCCTGCGCTCGCCGGTGCACGTGGTGGGCGAAGTCAGCCTGCTGATCCGCCACAACCTGCTGCGCCAGCTCAACGCCCTCGACGGCATCGAGGTGGTGCTGGCGCACCCGCAGGCGCTGGCGCAGTGCCAGCACTGGCTGGCGCTGCACCTGCCTCAGGCCGAGCGGCGCGCAGTCGAGAGCAACGCCGAAGGGGCGCGGCTGGCGGCCAGCAACCCGGCCTGGGCGGCGCTGGCCAGCGAGCGCGCTGCGGCCCAGTTCGGGCTGCACATCGTGGCGCACGCGGTGCAGGACGAAGCCTACAACCGCACCCGCTTTGCCGTGATCTGCCTGCCGCAGACCATGGCCATGCCGCCACCTTCGGGGCGCGACTGCACCAGCCTGGTGCTCTCGGTGCCCAATCGCCCCGGTGCCGTGCACGATTTGCTGGTGCCGCTCAAGCAGCACGGGGTGCAGATGACGCGCTTCGAGTCGCGCCCGGCCAAATCGGGCCAGTGGGAGTATTACTTCTACATCGACCTGGCCGGCCACCCGAGCCAGTCCCACGTGGCCGCGGCCTTGCAGCAGTTGCAGGGCCTGTGTGCGTTTTACCAGGTGCTCGGGGCCTACCCGGTGGCCGATTGAGAGGCGGCGATGTTTGAGCAACTCGGCCTGATCGGCTGCGGCCTCATGGGCGGCTCCTTTGCGCTGGCGCTCAAGCGCGCCGGCCTGGTGCGGCGGGTGGTGGGCTACAGCAAGTCGCCACACACGCTGGCGCGGGCGCGCGCGCTGGGCGCGATCGACGTTGAAGCGCCGTCGGCGCTGCTGGCGGTCTCGGGCGCTGATCTGGTGCTGATCGCCGTGCCGGTGGCCGCCACCGAAGACACCTTCAAAGCCATCCGGCACCTGCTGGCCCCACAGGCGCTGCTGCTGGACGTGGGATCCACCAAGGCCGACGTGGTGGCGGCGGCGCGCCAGCACCTGGGCGCGCACCTGCCGCAGTTCGTGCCGACGCACCCGATTGCGGGCAAGGAGTCGGCCGGGATCGAGCACGCCGACGCCGAACTGTACCGTGGCTGCCAGGTGATTCTTACCCCGCTGCCCGAGACCGACCCGGACCAGACCCTGCGCGCGCAGCGGCTCTGGAGCGCGCTCGGGGCGCAGGTGCGCCAGATGGAGCCGCAGGCGCACGACGCCGCCTACGCCGCCGTGAGCCACTTGCCGCATTTGCTGGCTTTTGCCGCCCTCAACGCCTTGCTGGCGCAGCCGCAGGGGCCGCAGTGGCTGGGGCTGGCCGGGCCGGGTTTTAGGGATTTCAGCCGCATCGCCGCCAGCGACCCCACGGTCTGGGGCGATATTTTGCTGGCCAACCGCACCGAGGTGCAGGCCCAACTGCAACACTTTCGCTGCGCGCTCGATGCCCTAGAAAACGCTATGCAGCAGCGCGACGCGGCAGCGCTGCAAGCCCTGATCGGCCGTGCCAGCCAAGGCCGCAGCCAGCATGCCCAGCAATGGCAGGCAGGCGCAGCGGGTGCTGGCTTGGTGGCATCGGGCTCGGCTGCTGATGCGGCTGCCAATGCGCATACAGCCCCGGCTGCCCCAGCGCCAGGCGGCGCAGCCAGCCGCCCCGCACGCCATCCAGAGCCCCCGCTCTGCCTCGAATAATTCGGCCCACCAGAGCCCACCGCCCCATGTACGCCACCGCCTTTCTCGACCTCCCTCCCTTGCACAGCGCCGGTGGCACGGTGCGCCTGCCCGGCTCCAAGAGCATCTCGAACCGGGTGCTGCTGCTGGCCGCGCTCAGCCAGGGCCAGACCCGAATCGAAGACCTGCTCGACTCCGACGACACCCGCGTCATGCTGGCCGCGCTCGAAACGCTGGGCTGCCGATTGCAGCGCCACGGCCCGCACAGCCTCACGGTGTACGGCCTAGCAGCCTGTCGGGCTTGGGGCGTCGAAAGCGAAAATCGGCCCCAGCGAGAACAGTTTGCGCCGGGTTCGCCGCCCCATAGCCCGGCTATGGGGCCAGAAGACGGTGCAAAATGGGCCGCTGCGGTCGATTTGCAGCCGACGATTCCCAAGCCCGACAGGCTGCCAAGCGGGCAACTGCCGGTGCGCCAGGCCAGCCTGTTTTTGGGCAACGCCGGCACCGCCATGCGCCCGCTGTGTGCTGCGCTGGCCCTGCTGGCCTGCCAGCACGGCGCGGCCTTCGAGCTCAGCGGCGTGACGCGCATGCACGAGCGCCCCATTGGCGATTTGGCCGACGCGCTGCGCCAGCTCGGCTGCCCGGTGCAGCACCTGGGACAGCCCGGCTACCCGCCGCTGCGCGTGGGCGACGGCAGCCCGCACGCGCTGCGCCTGGCCGAGCCCATCCGCGTGCGCGGCGACGTGTCGAGCCAGTTCCTCACCGCCTTGTTGCTGGCGCTGCCGCTGGCGGCGCAGCAGCAGGCGATCGAAATCGAGGTCGTGGGCGAACTCATCTCCAAGCCCTACATAGCAATCACGCTGGCGCTGCTGGCGCGCTTTGGTGTGGTGGTGCAGCGCCAGGGCTGGCAGCGCTTTGTCATCCCCGCCGGCAGCCGCTACGCTTCGCCGGGGCAAATCCACGTCGAGGCCGACGCCTCCTCGGCCAGCTACTTCATCGCGCTCGGGGCCATCGCCCGGCCCAGCCCAGGGCACAGCGGCATCACCATCGAAGGCGTGGGGCTGGACTCGATCCAGGGCGACATCCGCTTCGTCGAAGCCGCGCGCGCCATGGGAGCGCAGATCGAGGGCAGCGCCAACGCGCTGCACATCCGGCGCGGCGCTTGGCCGCTCAAAGCCATAGACCTCGACTGCAACGCCATCCCCGACGCTGCCATGACGCTGGCCGTGCTGGCGCTCTATGCCGACGGCCCCTGCACCCTGCGCAACATCGCGAGCTGGCGCGTCAAGGAAACCGACCGCCTCGCCGCCATGCGCTGCGAGCTCAACAAGCTCGGTGCCACGGTAGAAGAAGGGCCAGACTGGCTGCGCGTGCATCCCCTGCCCCTGGACGGCAGCGGCTGGCAGACGGCCAGCATCCACACCTACGACGACCACCGCATGGCGATGTGCCTGGCGCTGGCGGCTTTCAACCCGGCGCAAATCGGGCTGCGCATCGAAGACCCGAAGTGCGTGGCCAAAACCTTCCCCGATTTTTTCGAGACCCTGTTTGGCGTCTGCCAGGCGCAGCCGCAGCACATTCCGGTGCTGTGCATAGACGGCCCGAGCGCCTCCGGCAAGGGCACGCTGGCGGCCGAGCTGGCGGCGCGGCTGGGCTACCACCTGCTCGACTCGGGCCTGCTGTACCGGCTGGTGGGGCTGGCGGCCGAGCGCGCCGGGCTCGACACCCAGGCGCAGGCCTTGGAGCCCACTTTGTCGCATCACGCCGCCGCCCTGGGCCGGCTGGCGCAGCAGCTCCCAGTGCGCTTCGAGCACGGCCGGGTCTGGCTCGGCAGCGAAGACGTGACCGACGAAGTGCGCAGCGAAGCCGCTGGCATGGCGGCCTCGCGGGTGGCCGCCGTGCCCGAGGTGCGCGCCGCCTTGCTCGAACTGCAGCGCAACTTCAGGCGCTTGCCCGGCCTGGTAGCCGACGGGCGCGACATGGGCAGCGTCATCTTCCCCGACGCTGCCTTGAAGGTTTACCTCACCGCCAGCGCCACCCAGCGCGCCCAGCGGCGGCTGTTGCAGTTGCAAGAGCTGGGTAAAAGTGCTACAATGGCAGACCTTTTGGCCGACCTAGAGGCGCGCGACAGTCGCGACCGCTCGCGCACTGCAGCGCCTTTGAAACCGGCCCAAGGAGCCCGTCTGCTAGACAACTCCGCGCAAAGCATCGAGCAATCGGTGCAGCAGGTGCTGGACTGGTGGCAGGCGAGTCCGGTGTTGCGCCCAGGCGCTGCGCTGGAATAGCAAGTAAGCAGGCCCCAAAGGCCCCGCCGGCTGTTTCTGTCAGCCGCAGGCCCGAGGGTTCACAAGCACGAAACCCGCAGCGCCCATTGGCCTTGCGTTTTTGCACCCGCCGCATGCCTTGCGCTCATCTTTTTGCAAGGCGCACGCGGCACAGGAAGCCCCATGTCTGAATCTTTTGCCGACCTTTTTGAAGAATCGCTCAAGCGCGCCGAAATGCGCCCAGGTGAAGTCATCACCGCCGAAGTGGTGCGCATCGAGCACAACCACGTGGTGGTCAACGCCGGGCTCAAATCCGAAGCCTATGTGCCGATCGCCGAGTTCAAGAACGATCTGGGTGAACTCGAAGTTCAAGAAGGCGACTTCGTCTCGGTGGCCGTGGAAGCGGTCGAAAACGGCTACGGCGACACCATCTTGTCGCGCGACAAAGCCAAGCGGCTGGCTTCCTGGATGGCGCTGGAGCGCGCGCTCGAATCGGGCGACTTCGTCACCGGCACCACCGGCATGAAGATCAAAGGCGGCCTCAAGGTCATGGTCAACGGCATCAGCGCCTTCCTGCCGGGTTCGCTGGTCGATAGCCGCCCGACCAAAGACCTCAGCCCCTACGAGAACAAAACGCTCGAATTCAAGGTCATCAAGCTCGATCGCAAGCGCAACAACGTGGTGCTATCGCGCCGCGCCGTGGTCGAGGCCTCGATGGGCGAAGAACGCGCCAAGGTGCTCGAATCGCTGCGCGAAGGCGCAGTCGTCACCGGCGTGGTGAAAAACATCACCGAATACGGTGCCTTCGTTGACCTGGGCGGCATCGACGGCCTGCTGCACATCACCGACATGGCTTGGCGGCGCGTGCGCCACCCCTCCGAGGTGGTGCAACCGGGCCAAGAAGTCACGGCCCGCGTGCTCAAGTTCGACGCCGAAAAACAGCGCGTCAGCCTGGGCCTCAAGCAAATGGGCGACGACCCTTGGATGGGTGTGGGCCGCCGTTACCCGGCCGGCACGCGCATGTTTGGCAAGATCACCAACATCGCCGAATACGGTGCCTTCGTCGAGCTCGAACCGGGCATCGAAGGGCTGGTGCACGTCTCCGAAATGGACTGGACCAACAAAAACATCGCCCCGAGCAAACTCGTCTCCCTGGGTGACGAGGTCGAGGTGATGGTGCTCGAGATCGACGAAGACAAGCGCCGCATCTCGCTGGGCATGAAGCAGTGCCGCGCCAACCCCTGGCACGAGTTTGCCGAGGCCACCAAGCGCGGCGACCGCGTCAAAGGCCCGATCCGCTCGATCACCGACTTCGGCGTGTTCGTCGGCCTGGCAGCGGGCATCGACGGCTTGGTGCACCTGTCGGATCTGTCGTGGAACGAAAGCGGCGAAACCGCGGTGCGCAACTTCAAGAAGGGCCAAGAAGTCGAGGCCATCGTGTTGGGCGTGGATGTGGAGCGCGAGCGCATCAGCCTAGGCATCAAACAGCTCGATGGCGACCCCTTCACCACCTTCGTTTCGATGAACGACAAGGGTGCCACGGTCACGGGCAAGGTCAAGACGGTCGATGCGCGTGGCGCCGAGATCGACCTCGGCAACGAGGTGCTGGGCTACCTGCGCGCCTCCGAAATCGCCCGCGACCGCGTCGAAGACGCTCGCAACGTGCTCAAAGAAGGCGATGAAGTGACGGCCGTGGTGGTCAACGTGGACCGCAAGGCACGCAACATCCAGCTCTCGATCAAGGCCAAAGACATGGCCGAGCAGCAAGAAGCCATGGCCAGCCTGAGCCAGAACTCGGGCGCGGCCGGCACCACCAGCCTGGGTGCCCTGCTGCGCGCCAAGCTCGACAACAACGGCTAAAACCGTGTCCTCAAACCCATCGGCGACCTAAAAATGACCCGCAGCGATCTGGTGCAAGCCCTGGCTGAGCAATTCGCTCAACTGGGGCCACGCGACGCCGAACTGGTGGTCAAAACCATTTTGAACGCCATCGGCGCCGCCATGGTCAAGGGCCAGCGCATCGAGGTACGCGGCTTTGGCAGTTTTTCGATCAGCGAGCGCGCGCCGCGCATGGGGCGCAACCCGCGCAGCGGGGCCAGCGTGGCCATAGCCGCCAAGCGGGTGCCGCACTTCAAGCCGGGCAAGGCGCTGCGCGAGCAAGTCGATGCCAACAAGGGCCCCGCCGCTCCCAAAGCGACCTGATACCTGCCCCTTTGTCACCCGCCCTCAGTCGGCAGCGCTACAATTCGCGCTACCACTGGGGGCTGGCGTGAAATACCTCTCGTGGCTGCTCAAAGCAGCCATTTTTTTTACTGTTTTTGCTTTTGCGCTGAACAACCAGGACGCAGTGCGGCTGCACTTTTTTTTCGGCACCTACTGGGATGCGCCCCTGGTTCTGGTGGTGCTGGCGGCTCTGGTGATCGGGCTGGCATTGGGTGTGGCGGTGATGCTGCCGCTGTGGTTGCGTGCGCGCCGCAGCGCCCGCCTGGCCGCCGCACCAGAAGCCGCGCCCAACCCGGCCGCCGCTGGCCGAGTCGGCTTGGACGAAACACCCCCTCATGGAATTTGACCCGATCGCCCTGCTCTGGGGCCTGCCGCTGGCGTTTGCGCTGGGCTGGCTGGCCTCGCGCTTCGATTTGCGCCAGTGGCGCCTCGAAGGCCGCCGGGCCCCCAAAGCCTATTTTCGCGGGCTCAACCACCTGCTCAACGAGCAGCAAGATCAGGCCATCGACGCCTTTATTGAGGCGGTGCAGAGCGACCCCGACACCTCCGAACTGCATTTCGCACTCGGCAACCTGTTTCGCCGCCGCGGCGACTACGACCGCGCCGTGCGGGTACACGAACACCTGCTGGGCCGAGCCGACCTCTCGCTCAAAGAGCGCCAGCGCGCCCAGTACGCGCTGGCGCAGGACTTTCTCAAAGCCGGCTTGCTGGACCGCGCCGAAGCCGCCTTGCAGCGGCTCGAAGACACGCCGCTGCAAGAAGAAAGCCGCTTAGCCCGACTGGCCATCTGCGAGCGCAGCCGCGAGTGGGAGCGGGCTGCCGAACTGGCCGAGCAACTCGACCGCGCCGCACCCGGCAGCTTCGAGCTGCGGCTGGCGCACTACCGCTGCGAACAAGCGGCCGTGCTGCGCCAGCAAAGCCGCGTCACCGAAGCGCTCACCTTGCTGGAGCGCTTGGTCAAACAAGTGCCGCAATCGGCCCGCGCCTGGGTTGCGCTGGCCGATTTGCGCCACAGCCTGAACCAGACCGAAGGCGCCTGGGAGGCCCTGTGGCAAATGGCGCACCACGCGCCCGAGCACCTGCCACTGATCGCGCACAACTTGGCGCAGTGGGGCAAGCAGTTGCAACGCGGCCCAGCGGCCAGCGACTGGCTGCAGCAATGGCAGACCCAGCACAGCGCCTCGATCGACGTGACCCAGGCCCTAGCCAGCCTGGCCCCCGATGCCGCCAGCGCGCGCCAGCACTACATCGCGCACCTGCGCCGCGAGCCTTCGCTCATCGCCGCCAATCTGTGGTTGGCCGACGCCCACTGGGGCCAGGCCGACGAAGAAAAGCTCGCCAAACAGGCGCTGGAGCGCGCCAGCGAGCCGCTCAAGCGCTACCGCTGCGCCGGCTGCGGCTTCGAGGCGCGCCAGTATTTCTGGCACTGCCCCGGCTGCCAGGGCTGGGACAGCTACCCGCCGCTGCGCATCGAAGAGCTGTAAAACCTTAGCCAGGAACCCTGCCATGCCCACCGCCCCGCGCACCGAGGTTCTGATCATTGGTGCCGGGCTGGCCGGTTTGGTGACGGCGCTGGAGTGCCTGCGCGCCGGCCGGCGCGTCACGCTGCTGGAGCGCGACACGCCAGAGCGCCTGGGCGGCCTAGCGCGCTGGGCTTTTGGCGGAATGTGTTTGGTCGATACCCCGCTGCAGCGGCGCAAGCGCATCCCCGACAGCCCCGAGCGCGCCTTGCAAGACTGGCTGCGCTTTGGCGAGCTCGATGCCAGCGAAGTGTGGCCCCGGCGCTGGGCCGAACACTATGTGCAGCGCAGCACGCCCGAGGTCTATGAATGGCTGCTGGGGCACGGCCTGCGCTTTTTGCCCGCCGTCAACTGGGTCGAGCGCGGCCTGTACGGCGAGGGCAACAGCCTGCCGCGCTACCACGTGCTGTGGGGCACCGCCGCGCACCTGACGCAGACCGTGATCGCCGCCTTGCAGCAAGCCGCAGGCAGCCGTGGCAGCGAGCACCTGCTGCTGCGGCACCGGCACCGCGTCACCGCGCTCACGCAACAGGCGGGCCGCGTCAACGGGGCCATCGCCATCGACGAAGCCACCGGCGTAGAACAGGTTTTCGAGGCCGATCACGTCGTGGTTGCCACAGGCGGAATCAATGGCAGCCTGGAGCAGGTGCGCCGCCATTGGCCGACTGGCGCAGCGCCACCGCCCGAACTGCTCAACGGCGCCCACCCCTACGCCGACGGCGCGCTGCACCAGCGCGTGCAGGCCCTAGGCGGCCAAGTCACGCACGCGGAGCGGATGTGGAACTACGCCGCCGGGGTGCCGCACCCGCAACCGCATTTCGCAGGGCATGGGCTCTCGCTCATCCCCTGCAAATCGGCACTCTGGCTCGACAGCAGCGGGCGGCGCATCGGGCCGCAGCCGCTGGTTACCGGTTTCGACACCCACGCCCTGTGCCAGCAAGTGGCGGCGCAAGCGCGCGGCTATACGTGGCAGTTGCTCAACTGGCGCATCGCCGCCAAGGAACTGGCGATTTCTGGCGCCGAGCACAACCTGCACATCCGTGAGCGCAACTGGTTGGCGTTTTTGCGCGAAACCCTACTCGGCAACCACCGGCTGGTGCGCCAGATGCTGGCCGAAAGCCCGCATTTCATCGCCGCCGACACCCTGCCCGAGCTGGAGCGGCGCATGAACGCGCTGGCCGACAACCCCGACCTGGCCCCTGGCACCCTGCAAGCCACCGTGGCCGCCTTCGACGCCCAGTTCAGCGCCGGGCTGGCGCACTGCAACGACGACCAAATCCGCCGCATCCTGCACGCCCGGCTTTGGGGGCCCGATCGGCTGCGCACCTGCGCCCCGGCCCCTTTGAGCCAGCGCGGGGCCGGGCCGTATATCGCCATTCAAGTGCGGCTCATCAGCCGCAAAAGCTTGGGCGGCTTGCAGACCGACCTGCACAGCCGGGTGCTCGACCACACCGGCCAGCCGCTGCCCGGCCTGTACGCCGTTGGCGAGGCGGCCGGTTTTGGCGGCGGCGGGGTCTGTGGCAAGCGCTCGCTGGAGGGCACTTTTTTGCCCGCCTGCATCCTCACGGCGCGCGCCGCCGCACGCCACCTCGCATTTGGAGACACCCCATGAACGGCGCCCATGCCCTGCTCAAAACCCTGGTCGATGCCGGTGTTGATACCTGCTTCACCAACCCCGGCACCTCGGAGATGCATTTCGTCGCCGCGCTTGACCGCACGCCGCAGATGCGCGCCGTGCTCACTTTGTTCGAAGGCGTGGCCACTGGGGCCGCCGACGGTTACGCGCGCATGGCCGACAAACCCGCCGCCACTTTGCTGCACCTGGGTTGCGGCTTGGGCAACGGCCTGGCCAACCTGCACAATGCGCGCAAAGCCCGGGTGCCACTGCTCAACATCGTGGGCGACCACGCCACCAGCCACGTGCAGCACGACGCGCCCTTGCAGTCGGACATCGAGACCGTGGCGCGCAACGTCTCACGCTGGGTGCGCACCTCGGCCAGCAGCCAGGCGCTGTGCCAGGACGCGCTCGATGCCTTGGCCGCCTGCAACGGCCCGCCGGGTGCGGTCGCCACCCTGATCCTGCCGGCCGATGTCTCGTGGGGCGAGGGCGCGCAGCCCTTGGCGCCAGCCCCCGCTGCCGCGCCGCCCTTGGCCAGCACCGATGCGCTGCAGCGCTTGGCCCGCGTGCTGCAAGGCCCAGGGCGCAAAGCGCTGCTGCTGGGCGGGCGGGCGCTGCGCCAGCCGTCCCTGCTGGCGGCGGCGCGCCTGGCCGCGCACACCGGGGTGCAACTGTTTGCCGAAACTTTCCCGACCCGCATGCAGCGCGGGGCTGGTCTGCCCGCCGTCGAGCGCATTGCTTACTTGGCCGAGCTGGCCTCGGTGCAGTTGCGCGGCCTCGATCATCTGGTTTTGATCGACGCCAAGGAGCCGGTCTCGTTTTTCGCCTACCCCGGCCAAGCCAGCCGCCTGGTGCCCGAGGGCTGCACGCTGCACACCCTGTGCAGCGCCGAGCAGGATGTGGCGGGCAGTCTGGAGCAACTGGTGCAGACCGTGGGGGCCGCACAAGCCACGCCAGCGCTGCAGCCGGCCCGGCGCGCGCCACGCCCGAGCGGCAAATTCAATGCCGACAAGGTCTGCAAAGCGCTGGCGCACCTGCTGCCCGAGCGCGCCATCGTGGTCGATGAAGCCCAGACCTCTGGCCTGCTGCTGCCGCTCTACAGCGCCGGTGCGCCGGCGCACGACCTGCTCACCCTCACTGGCGGGGCCATTGGCCAGGGCTTGCCCTGTGCCGTCGGGGCCGCCTTGGCCTGCCCAGATCGGCCCGTGATCTCGCTCAACGGCGACGGTTCGGCCATGTACACCTTGCAAGCGCTCTGGACCATGGCGCGCGAGCGGCTGCATGTGATCAACATCGTTTTCAACAACCGCAGCTACGCCATTTTGAACCTGGAGTTGCAGCGCGTCGGGGCCGAAGCAGGCGGGCGGGCCGCGCAGCAGCAGTTCGACCTGAGCCAGCCGCCGCTGGATTTCGTGGCACTGGGGCAAGGCATGGGCGTGCCCTCGCGCCGCGCCCGCAGCACCGAAGAATTTCTGGCCGCGCTCGAGCACGCCCTGCGCACTCCGGGTCCGCACCTGATCGAAGCCGTGGTGCCGCGCTCCTTGTCCGGGCTCAAGCTGCGCCTGTTGCCGCACCTGCTGCAGTCGTTGCGGCATTTGCCGCGCCCCTTGGCACTCGGCATCAAGCGCGCCGTGGCACCGTAAACGGCAAATGCCGGGCCATGCAGCGGGCCTGTTCCAAGCTGGCCTGCTCCTTGCACGTCACGGTAAAATTGGCGCTTTGGGTTGCCGCTTGCCAAGGCACCCTCTGTTTGGCTTATTCACCCCCCACTCACAGGTTGATCCCATGTCCCTCTTTGCCGCCGTCGAAATGGCCCCGCGCGACCCGATCCTGGGTCTGAATGAGCAGTTTGCAGCCGACCCGCGCCCCAACAAGGTCAACCTCGGGGTTGGGGTTTATTACGACGACGAAGGCAAATTGCCCTTGCTGCAATGCGTGCAACTGGCCGAGCGCGCCCTGATGGAAAAACCCGCCGCACGCGGCTACCTGCCCATAGACGGCATCGCCGCCTACGACAACGCCGTCAAGGCGCTGGTGTTTGGTGCCGCCAGCGAGGCGGTGCAAAGTGGGCGCGTGGCCACGGTGCAGGCCATAGGCGGCACCGGCGGCCTGAAAATCGGGGCCGACTTCCTGAAAAAACTCAACCCTGGTGCCCAGGTGCTGATCAGCGACCCGAGCTGGGAAAACCACCGCGCCCTGTTCACCCAAGCCGGCTTTGAAGTCGGCACCTACGCCTACTACGACGCGGCGCAGCGCGGGCTGAACTTTACCGGGATGCTCGCCAGCCTAGAGGCCGCCGCGCCCGGCACCGTGGTGCTGTTGCACGCCTGCTGCCACAACCCGACCGGCTACGACCTCACACCGGCGCAGTGGGCGCAAGTGGTGACCGTGGTCAAGGCGCGCGGCCTCACGCCCTTCCTCGACATGGCCTACCAGGGCTTTGGCCACGGCATCGTCGAAGACGGCGCCGTGATCCAGCAGTTCGTCGCCGCCGGCCTCGATTTGCTGGTCTCGACCTCGTTTTCCAAGAGCTTCAGCCTCTACGGCGAGCGCGTGGGGGCGCTCTCGGTGCTGTGCGCCAGCAAAGACGAAGCCGCGCGCGTGCTCTCGCAGCTCAAAATCGTGATCCGCACCAACTACTCCAACCCGCCCACACACGGCGGCGCCATCGTGGCCGTGGTGCTCAACGACCCCAAACTGCGCGAACTCTGGGAGCATGAACTGGCCGAAATGCGCTTGCGCATCAAGCACATGCGCCAGCAACTGGTAACTGGTCTGAAAGCCGCTGGGGTGCCGCAAGACATGGGCTTCATCACCGAACAGATCGGCATGTTCAGCTACTCCGGCCTGAGCAAAGAGCAGATGCTGCGCCTGCGCAGCGAATTCGGCGTCTATGGCACCGACACCGGCCGCATGTGCGTGGCCGCACTCAACAGCAAGAACATTGCCCACGTCTGCAGCTCGATAGCGGCCGTGGTCTGAGGCACCTGTGCGACACTGGGTGCGAAGCGCCGCATTTAATCAGGACAAAATCAGTCTATCCTGATATTATGCTGCACCGCAACAATTACCAAGGGCAAGTCCATGCTGTACCAAATTTATGAGACTCAGCGCTCGCTGATCGAGCCCTTTTCCGACTTTGCGCAAATGACCGCCAAGTTGTTTGCCAACCCGCTCACGCCGCTGGGCCAGGCACCGATGGCGCAGCGCATCGCCGCCGCCTACGACCTCGTGCACCGCCTGGGCAAGGACTACGAAAAGCCCGAGTTCGGTGTGCGCCATGTGGACATCGAGGGCCAGCACGTGGCCATCGACGAGCGCGTCGAGATCGACAAGCCTTTTTGCGAGCTGCGCCGCTTCAAGCGCTTTTCCGACCACCCCGAGACCCTGACCCGGCTCAAAACCCAGCCAGTGGTGCTGATCGTGGCACCCCTGTCGGGCCACTACGCCACGCTGCTGCGCGACACCGTGCGCACCATGCTGCGTGAGCACAAGGTCTATATCACCGACTGGAAAAACGCGCGCATGGTGCCGCTCGATCAAGGCAACTTTCACCTCGACGACTACGTCAACTACGTGCAGGAATTCATCCGCCATTTGCAGCAAAAATACGGCAACTGCCACGTGATGAGCGTCTGCCAGCCCACCGTGCCGGTGCTGGCTGCGGTCTCTCTAATGGCCAGCCGGGGCGAGCTGGCCCCGCTGTCCATGACCATGATGGGCGGGCCGATCGATGCCCGCAAGTCGCCCACCTCGGTGAACAACTTGGCGGCGCAGCGCAGCTTCGAGTGGTTCGAGAACAACGTGATCTACCGCGTGCCGACCAACTTTCCAGGCGCCGGGCGGCGCGTGTATCCGGGCTTTTTGCAGCACACCGGCTTCATCGCCATGAACCCGGACCGGCACGCCAGCAGCCACTACGACTACTTCCGCGACCTGATCAAGGGCGACAACGAAAGCGCCGAGGCGCACCGCCAGTTCTACGACGAGTACAACGCGGTGCTCGACATGGACGCGCACTACTACCTGGAAACCATCAACACCGTGTTCCAAGAGTTCAAGCTGGTGCACGGCACCTGGGACGTGCGCAACGAGCAAGGCCAGCCCGAGCGCGTGCGCCCGCAAGACATCTGCAACACCGGGCTGCTGACGGTCGAGGGCGAGCTCGACGACATTTCGGGCTGCGGCCAAACCCGCGCCGCGCACGATCTGTGCACCGGCATTGCCGACCCGGAACAGCGCCACTACGAGGTGCCAGGGGCCGGCCATTACGGGATTTTCAGCGGCCGGCGCTGGCGCGAGCAGGTTTATCCTGTTGTCAAGGCCTTCATTGCCGAGCACGAACCGAAGTCGGCCGCAGCCCTAGAGGCGGCGCGCCAGGGCGCAGCCGAGCTCGACGATGGCGACTCCGACGAAACGGCGCTCGCGGCTGCGCCTGCTGTGGTGGCTGCGGCTGCACCTGTTGTAGCTGTGGCTGCGCCTGCTGTGGCTGCTGTGGCTGATGCACCTGCTGTGGCTGCGACTGCACCGGCTGTAGCTGATCCTGCTGATGCGCCTGCCGCAGCGCCCAGCCTGGAGGCCAGCCCTGTGCAGCCTCCGGTGGAGCCAGGCAGCGCGACGGGCATCCGTGCAGGCAAACGCGCCGCCCCGCGCAAACCCGCTGCCGGTGCATGACAGCCTGATCGAGCGCCTCGACGCGCTGCTGCCGCAAACGCAGTGCCAGCGTTGCGGCTACCCAGACTGCCGCAGCTACGCTGTGGCGCTGGCGGCTGGCACGGCCGAAATCAACCAGTGCCCGCCCGGTGGCCAAGCGGGTGTGGCGCGGCTGGCGGCCCTGCTCGGCCGCCCGGCCCTGGCGCTGAACCCGGCCCACGGCTTGGAGGGCCCCATGACGGTGGCGGTGATCGACGAGCAATGGTGCATAGGTTGCACCCTGTGCCTCAAGGCCTGCCCGACCGACGCCATCGTGGGCACGCACAAGCGCATGCACACCGTGATCGAGCCCTATTGCACCGGCTGCGACCTGTGCCTGCCGGTGTGCCCGGTGGACTGCATCCAGATGTTGCCCGTCGCCCTGCCAAACGGCGAACCCAGCCAAGCCACCGGCTGGGCTGCTTGGAGCCCGGCGCAAGCCGAGCAGGCGCGCCAGCGCTACACCCAGCGCCAGCAGCGCCTGGAGCGCGAAGCCGCAACGCAGCAGCAGCGCCTGATCGCCAAGGCCGAAAGCAAACTGGCCGACCTGCCCAGCCACTCCAAACACACCGACCCGGCCGTGCTAGAGCGCAAGCGCGCCCTGATCGAGGCCGCGCTGGCGCGTGCCCGGGCGGCGCAGGCGGCGCGGCTGGAGGGTGCCGCCGATCCGAAGCCCAACCCCGCGCAGCCTTGAGGGGGCTTGGGCCGCCTGTGGCGTTCAGGCGCTGGCTCGCTCAGGCGCTAGGAGGGGCCGCGGTCTGGCCCTGCGCCCGCAAGCCCAGGCGCTCAAACAAGGCGCGGTCGCGCGCGGCCTGTGGGTTGGCGGTGGTGAGCAGCCGATCGCCATAAAAAATCGAGTTGGCCCCGGCGGCAAAGCACAGCGCTTGCAGCGCGTCGTCCATCTGCTCGCGCCCGGCCGAGAGCCGCACCCAGGCACGCGGCATGGTGATGCGCGCCACCGCGATGGTGCGCACGAACTCGAAGGGGTCGATCGGCTCGGCGTCGGCCAGTGGGGTGCCGGGCATGGGCACCAGGTTGTTGATCGGCACCGACTCCGGGTAGGGATCGAGGTTGGCCAGTTGCGCGATCAGGCCAGCGCGTTGCGCGCGCGTCTCGCCCATGCCGACGATGCCGCCGCTGCAGACGTTGATGCCGGCCTGGCGCACGTGCTCCAGCGTGTCGAGCCGGTCTTGGTAGCTGCGCGTGCTGATGATCTGGCCGTAAAAATCGGGCGCGCTGTCGAGGTTGTGGTTGTAGTAATCGAGCCCGGCGGTTTTGAGCTGCTGCGCCTGCTCGGCGTCGAGCATGCCCAGCGTCATGCAGGTTTCCAGCCCGAGCGCGCGCACGCCCTGCACCATTTCGGTGACGCGCTGCAGATCGCGCATTTTGGGGCTGCGCCAGGCCGCGCCCATGCAAAAGCGGCTGGCCCCTTGGGCCTTGGCCTCGCTGGCGGCTTGCAGCACGGCATCGAGCGGCATCAGCTTGCTGGCCTCGATGCCGGTGTCGAAATGCGCCGACTGCGGGCAGTAGCCACAGTCTTCGGCGCAGCCACCGGTCTTGATCGAGAGCAGGGTCGAGAGCTGCACCTCGTTGGGGTCGAAGTGCTGCCGGTGCACCTGCTGCGCCTGGAACAGCAAGTCCAGCAGCGGCCGCTCGAACAGGGCCTCGATGGCGGCTTGGGGCCAGCGCGAGGACGCCTCAGATTCGACAATTTTGGCAGAAGATGAAGTCTTTTTGGCTCCCTTGAGAGCAGATAGACTGATTAAGGATTCGCTTGCGGGGGCGGTGGCGGTAGAGCAGGTATTCATATCTTGTGGGGCAAGTGGGTTTCTCAAGGCAACTCAAACAGGGTGCGCAGGGCCGCATCGTCTAGGTGTGCGGCGGCGGCTTGGGCCATTTGCACCGCGCCAGCCGAGGCCAGCTGGGGCAACACGCCCAAGCAGGGGGTTTGGTGGCGGCGCTGGAATTCGTGCCGCAGCGTGGCCAGGTTCTGCTCCAAAAAGGGCATGTCGGGGTCGAGCGTGTTGGCTACCCAGCCGCCCAGGCGCAGGCCGCGGGCGCGGATGGCTTCGGCGGTGAGCAGCGCGTGGTTGATGCAGCCCAGCCGCAGCCCCACCACCAGCACCAGCGGCAGGCCGAGGGCGCGCATCAGGTCGGAGCTGTCCCAGTCGGGCCCCAGCGGCACGCACAGGCCGCCGGCCCCTTCGGCCACCAGCACGTCCACTTGCTGCGCCAGTTGCCGCGCCCCGTGCTGCAAGCGCTCGAAATCGATGGTCTGGCCTTCCAGCGCCGCTGCGATGTGCGGTGCGCAGGCGGTGCGCAGTTGCAGCGGCCCGACCTGCCCGGGGCGCACACCGGGCCAGCCCGCAGCCCACAGGGTTTGCACGTCTTCGTTCTGCCATTGCCCATCGACGGGCTCCATGCCGGAGGCCACGGGTTTGTAGCCGGCGGCGCGCAGCCCTTGCGCACCCAGCCAGTGCAGCAAGCCCGCGCTGACGCGGGTTTTGCCGACTTCGGTGTCGGTGCCGGTGACGAAGCAGCCCCGCAGGGCTGGGGCTGGGGCTGGGGCTGGGGCTGGGGCTGGGGCTGGGGCTGGGGCCGGGGCTGGGGCCGGGGTTGGGGTTGGGGCAGATGCGGTAGGAAGGGTCATGAGCTCAATTCCTGCAAGGATGCGGCCAGCGCCGCCAGCAGGCGCTCCAAGTCGGCCTGGGTGTGGCTGGCGCTGAAGGTGAGCCGCAGGCGCGCACTGCCCACGGGCACGGTTGGGGGGCGGATCGCTGGCACCCGCAGGCCGCGCGCCTGCAAGGCGGCGTCCAGCGCCAGCGTGCGCGCATTATCGCCGACGATCAGCGGCTGGATTGGGGTGTGCGAATCGGGCAGGTACAGCCCGCCTTGGCCGCCCTGCCCGCCCTGCGCTGCCGCCAGCAAGGGCTGCACCCCGGCGCGCCAGCGCCCGATCAGGGCCAGCAGTTGCTGGCGGCGTGCCGCGCCTTCGGGGCCTTCGATCAAATCCAGGCTGGTTTGCAGCGCGTGCGCCAGCGCGGGCGGCAGGGCCGTGGTGTAGATATACGTGCGGCTGCGTTGCAGCAGCCATTCGACGATGCTGGGGTGCGCGGCCACGAAGGCCCCATAGACGCCGGCCGCCTTCCCCAGCGTACCCATGTAGATCAGGCGCTCGCTGCGCAGGCCAACGTGCTGCAAGCAGCCGTGCCCGTGCGCGCCCAGCACCCCAAAGCCGTGCGCGTCGTCGATGATCAGCCAGGCGTCGTGCCGCTCGGCCAGTTGCAGCAGCGCGGGCAGGTCGGCCAGGTCGCCGTCCATGCTGAACACCGCGTCGGTGACGATCAGCTTGAGCGGCGTGGCGCAGGCCTGCAACTGCTGCGCCAGCGCACCGAGGTCGGCGTGCGGGTAGCGCTGCACCGCCGCCTTGGCCAGCCGCGCGCCGTCGATCAGCGAGGCGTGGTTGAGCTGGTCGCAAAACAACGTGGCCGAGTCCTCACCCAAGGCCGTGAGCAACGCGATATTGGCCGCGTAACCGCTGCCAAACAGCAGCGCCCGCGCGCCCGGGATGTGCGCCGCCTGCCAGTTGGCCAGCCGATCTTCCAGCGCCGCGTGCGCCGCGTAGTGGCCGCTGACTAGGTGCGAAGCCCCGCTGCCCACGCCCCAGCGCCGGGCACCATCGGCCAGCGCCTGCACCAGCGCCGGGTGATTGGCCAGCCCGAGGTAGTCGTTGCTGCAAAAAGCCAGCAGGGGCTGTTGCGCGCCTTGCAGTTGCAGGTGCGGCTGGCAGGGTGTGGTGTGGGTGCGCAAGCGCCGCCGCAGCGCCGCGGCGTCGAGTTCAAGCAAGCGGCGGTTCAGGTGTTCGATCAGCATCGGGGGGCATGGGGGCGGTCGGATACCCAGCCGCCGCAGGGTTCAGGGTGTGATTCAGGGTATCGATCAGGCGCTCGCCCAGCCAGCGCGCCAGCGCTGCATCGAGCACATAGGGCGGCATCAGATAGACGGTGCGCCCAATCGGGCGGATTAGCAACTCGTGCGCGCGCCCGACTTGGTGCAGGCGCTCGGCAAAGCGCTCCGGCGCGTGTTCGGCGCGCACATCCACCGCCCAGATCATGCCGCAGCGGCGCAGGTGTTGCAGGCGCGAATCTTGCGCCAGCGGGGCCAGCGCGGCGTCGAGCACGGCCGCCATGCGGGCGTTGTCACCCAGCACATCGCGTTGCTCGAAGCGATCCAGCACCGCCAGCGCGGCGCGGCAGGCCAGCGCGTTGCCGCTGTAGGAGTGCGAGTGCAGGAAGCCGCGCGCCACGTCGTCGCTCAAAAAGGCGCGGTAGATGGCGCTGCGGCACAGCACCACCGAGAGCGGCAAAAAGCCGCCCGTGATGCCCTTCGAGAGGCACAGCAGATCGGGCCAGATGCCGGCTTGCTGGCAGGCAAAAAAGCTGCCGGTGCGGCCAAAGCCGACCGCGATTTCGTCGGCAATCAGGTGCACCTGGTAGCGTTCGCACAGCGCGCTAGCGCGGCGCAGATAGTGCGCGTGGTGCATCGCCATGCCGGCCGCGCCCTGCACCAGCGGCTCGACGATCAGCGCCGCAATGTGGGCGTGGCGCTGCGCCAGCAGGGCCTCCAGCGCAGCGGCAGCGCGTTCGGCCACGGCGGCGGCGTCTTCACCCGGCCCGGCCAGGCGCGCATCGGGCGCGGGCACGAGGTGCGCGCCGCCATAGAGCAGCGGCGCGTAGGCGCTGCGAAATACCGGCACGTCGGTCACGGCCAGCGCGCCCAGCGTCTCGCCGTGGTAGCCGCCTTGCAGGCAGACGAACTCGCGCTTGCCCGGCTGGCCGCAGTTGCTCCAGTGGTGCACGCTCATCTTGAGCGCGATTTCTACCGCCGAAGCGCCGTCGCTGGCAAA
>BBPD01000667.1_pt1 | contig 26576 bp, 23 predicted proteins | sample 1344911 | NCBI WGS metagenome assembly BBPD01 (sample SAMD00019088, study PRJDB2971) | groundwater metagenome | biome: freshwater biome; feature: mineral spring; material: ground water | place: USA: CA, Sonoma | collected 2011-09 | depth surface m
TGCGGGTGGCGGCAACGATATAGGCGTCTTGAACTTGCTTGCTCATGGGATTGTCCTCAATTCCGAAGTGGCTTGCCGGTGGACAGCATGTGTGCGATGCGCTCCTGCGTCTTCGGCATCTGGGCGAGCGCGACGAAGTGTTCGCGCTCGAGGCGGATCAGCCAGTCCTCGTCGACGATCGCGCCGCGATCGATCTCTCCACCAGAAAGGACCGTGGCGATACGCGTGGCGATCTCCATGTCGTGCGGGCTGATCATCCGGCCCTCGAGCATGTTCACCAGCATCATCTTGAAGGTGGCGATGCCGACGTCGCCGGCCGCGCTGATCGTGCGGTTCGGCAGCGGCGGGCGGTAGCCGGCCTCACTCATGCCCAGCGCGGTCTGGCGCGCAACGTGCAGCAGCTCGTGCTCGTGGAAGACGACGAGGTCGTTCTCGCGCAGCAGGCCGAGTTCCTTCGCTTCGAGGGCCGAGGCCGAGACCTTGCCCATCGCCACCGCTTCGAACAGCGGCTTCAGTTCGGCGAACACGTCGCCGTTCTTCGCCTTGGCCGAGGCACGGCCGGCGAACTCCTTCAGGCCGCCACCGGCGGGCAGCAGGCCGACGCCCGCTTCAACAAGGCCGATGTAGCTCTCGAGGTGGGCCACGGTGCGGGCCGAATGCATCTGGAACTCGCAGCCGCCGCCGAGCGCCAAGCCGCGCACGGCCGCGACCACCGGCACCAGCGCGTACTTGATGCGCTGGCTGGCGGCTTGGAAGGTGGCGACCATGGCCGTGAAGTCATCGATGCGGCCTGCCTTCAGCGCGCCGAGCGCACCGGCGAGGTCGGCACCGGCCGAGAACGGGCCCTTCGGCTGCCAGATCACCAGGCCGCGGAAGTCCTTCTCGGCGCTGTCGATCGCCTGCAGGACCCCGGCCAGCACGCCGTCGCCGACGGTGTTCATCTTGGTCTTGAAACTTAAGACCGCGATGCCGTCACCGTCGGTCCACAGGCGCACGGCGTCGGTCTCGAACACCGTGGTGCCCGGATTCGCCGCCGCTTCGCCCAGCACGTTCTCCGGGAAGCGCTGGCGGCCGTAGACGGCCAGCGTCGAGCGGGGCAGGGCGGCGTTACGGGCCGGGCTGAAGCTGCCCTGTGCAGAGTGCACGCCGGCGCGGCCGTCGGTCACCCACGCGGGCAGCGGGGCCGTGCCCATGGTCTTGCCGGCGGCGATGTCCTCATTGATCCACGCGGCGACTTGCTGCCAGCCGGCAGCCTGCCAGGTCTCGAACGGGCCGAGGTTCCAGCCGTAGCCCCAGCGCATGGCGAAGTCGACGTCGCGCGCGGTGTCGGCGATGGTCGCCAAGTGGAAGGCGGCGTAGTGGAACAGGTCGCGGAAGATCGCCCACAGGAACTGTGCCTGCGGGTGCGCGTGGGCGCGCAGCTTGGCGAACTTCTCGGCCGGGTTCTTGATCTTCAGGATCTCGACGACTTCCGCGTTCGCTTCGGCACCGGTCGGGCGGTAGTCCTGCTTGGCTAAATCAAGAACAAGGATGTCCTTGCCGCGCTTGGTGAAGATGCCCGCACCGATCTTCTGGCCCAGCGCGCCCTTGGCGATCAGTGCCTGCAACCACAACGGTGCCTTGAAGTAGCCGTGCCACGGGTCGTCTGGCAGCGTGTCATGCATGGTCTTGATGACGTGGGCCATGGTGTCGAGGCCGACGACATCGGAGGTGCGGTAGGTCGCCGACTTCGGGCGGCCGATCAGCGGGCCGGTGACGGCATCGACTTCATCGAAGCCGAGGCCGAGGCGCTCGGTGTGGTGCATGCCAGCGAGGATCGAGAACACACCGATGCGATTGCCGATGAAGTTCGGCGTGTCCTCGGCGTAGACGACGCCCTTGCCCAGCGTGGTCGTCAGGAAGGTCTCGAGGCCTTCCAGCACGCCGGCTTCCGTGCCCTTGCACGGGATCAGCTCGGCCAAGTGCATGTAGCGCGGCGGGTTGAAGAAGTGCACCCCGCAGAAGCGAGGACGAACCGCCGCCGGCATGGCCTCGGCGAGGCCGTTGATCGAGAGCCCGGAGGTGTTCGAGGCGACGATGGCATGCGGCGCAACAAACGGCGCGATCTTCTCGTAGAGGTCCTTCTTCCACTCCATCTTCTCGGCGATCGCCTCGATGATGAGGTCGCAGTCGGCGAGGAGCGCGAGGTGCTGCTCGTAGTTCGCCGGGATGATTGCCGCGGCCTTACCCTTAGCAGCCAGCGGGGCCGGCGAGAGCTTGCCCAAGTTGGCGATGGCCTTCTGGACGATGCCGTTCTTGTCGCCCTCCTTCGCGGGAAGGTCGAAGAGCAGGGTGTCGACGTCAGCATTGACGAGATGCGCGGCGATCTGCGCGCCCATCACGCCGGCGCCAAGCACCGCCACTTTGCGGATACGAAGCTGGGACATGGAAACTCCGAGAAATGAGGAAGAAAAGTCGGAAAGCATAAGCATACGCTGCCGTATGTTGTTTCGGCGAGAGGAGGTCATCGCTCCCGAGTCAGCAACGCCCGCGCGGTGTACGAACGCGGCTTGAACGCCGCTCAGCCCGCCCGCAATCCGGCGGCCGCGAAACGTACCAACTGCTGGGCCGCTTTCTCGCAATGCTCCTTCTCGCTGATGCCGGCTGGGCGCTTAATCAGTCCGAAGTCGGCCATCGCGTAGGTCAGGGCACCTGCAATGAAGTCGAGCCGCCAGTACAGGTCTTCCTTGGGCAGGCTTGGGACGCACTCGGCAATCGCCTTGGCGAACTCGCGCAACACATGGCCATAGTTGTCGGACAGGAATTTGCGCAGGCCGTCGTTCTTTTCAGCGAACGCACGGGCCAGCACGCGCACGAAGGCCGCGCCGCCGTGCTGGCGGTCGAGAGTGAGGGTCAACGGCGGTTCAATGAAGGCCCGCAGCGTGGCCTCGAGGTCGCCGGGGTGGGCCTGTCGGGCCTCGGCAAGCTGCCGCAGCCGCTTCCCGCTCATGTCGTCCATGCGGCGACGGAAGACCTCGTTGACGAGGTTCTCTTTCGAGCCGAAGTGGTAGTTCACCGCCGCGATGTTGACGTCGGCGTGGCTGGTGACCTGCCGCAGCGATGTGCCGGAGAAGCCGTGGATGGCGAAAAGCTCCTCGGCAGCGCCGAGGATGCGGTCCTTGGTGTTGAAGTGGGTCGTGCTCATTTTGATCTCGTTTCAATCACTTGTTTTGATGCTAGGCCGGAGCCACCGCAGCCGTCAAATGATCGATTGAATCAAACGCGCATTGGCGGCTGTTCGAGCCCATGCAATGCCTCTGGAATGCGCCGTAACTTACTGTCTTTTTTAGGCTTCACTGCCTATACTGCGCGCCTTAGCTGATTTCCTATTGACAAAGGTTTGCAAACATGGCCGTTGAACGTACCATTTCGATCATCAAACCGGACGCCGTCGCGAAGAACGTGATCGGCCAGATCTACGCGCGTTTCGAGAACGCGGGCTTGAAGGTCGTCGCGGCGAAGATGAAGCACCTGTCGCGCAAAGAGGCCGAAGGCTTCTACGCGGTACACAAGGAGCGTCCGTTCTTCAATGCGCTGGTCGAGTTCATGATCTCCGGCCCGGTCATGATCCAGGTGCTGGAAGGCGAGAACGCGGTGCTGAAGAACCGCGAGCTGATGGGTGCCACCAATCCGAAGGACGCCGCACCGGGCACTATTCGCGCCGATTTCGCGCAGTCGATCGACGCCAATGCCGTGCATGGTTCAGACAGCGCCGAGAACGCAGCCATCGAAACGGCCTATTTCTTCAGCGCCATCGAGCTTTGCGCGCGCTGATTGGTTGATGGGCATGGTTGACGCTTCCGCCGTAAATCCGCCACCGGTTGCACCGGTGGTGGTCGCGCGCGTCAACCTGCTCAATTTGGATCGGGTGGGCCTGGAGGATTTCTTCGAGCAAACGCTCGGCGAGAAGCGTTTCCGCGCCCATCAGGTCATGAAGTGGATGTACCACCGCCATGTCACCGATTTCGCTGACATGACCGATCTCGGCAAAGCGCTACGCACCAAGCTTGAAGAGCATTGCGAGGCCCGTCCGCCGAAGGTGATGTTCGATAAACCTTCCACCGATGGCACGCACAAGTGGCTGCTCGGCATGGATGCCGGCAACGCCGTCGAAACCGTATTCATCCCCGACAAAGGTCGCGGCACCTTGTGCGTGTCGAGTCAGGTGGGTTGTGGCCTGAATTGCCAGTTCTGCTCGACCGCCACGCAGGGCTTCAATCGCAATCTTTCGGCCGCCGAGATCATCGGTCAGGTGTTCGTCGCCGCGCGACACCTCGGCAACGTGCCGCACCGCGCTCGTAAGCTCACCAACGTGGTGATGATGGGCATGGGCGAGCCGCTGCTGAACTTCGAGAACGTCGTCACGGCGATGAACCTGATGCGCGACGACTTGGGCTTCGGCCTCGCCAGCAAGCGTGTCACGCTCAGCACCGCCGGCATGGTGCCGATGATCGACCAGTTGGCGCAGCGCACCGACGTGGCACTGGCGGTATCGCTGCACGCCGCCAACGATGATCTGCGTACACGCCTGGTGCCACTGAACAAGAAATACCCGATCGCCGAGCTGATGGCCGCCTGCCAGCGTTACCTGCGCTCGACCAAGATCGACTCGATCACCTTCGAGTACACCTTGATGCGCGGCGTCAACGACCAGCCCGAGCACGCCCGCGAGTTGGCCGCGCTGATGCGGCAGTTTTGCCGTCAGGCTCAGGATGGCCACGCCGCGAAGGTGAACTTGATCCCGTTCAACCCGTTCCCCGGCACCCGCTTCGAGCGCAGCGGCGAAGGCGACATTCGCGCCTTCCAAAAGACGCTGCTCGATGCTGGCGTATTGACGATGGTGCGACGCACCCGCGGCGACGACATCGACGCCGCCTGCGGCCAGCTCAAGGGTCAGGTGGTGGACAGGACGCGTCGCCAGGCTGCATTTCGCCAGTCGCTGGAGGACAGCGCCGATGCCGCTTGAGCGCGCCTTGGCCGGCGTGCTGTTGCTGGCGGCACTCGCCGCCTCGGTCGGCTGCGCCAGTGGCCCCTCGCCCACGTCGCGCACTGCTGCGGGCGAAACCGAAGCCGAAACATCCGCCGTCGCGCAACGCTCTATTTTGTCGGCCGAAGCGCTGCTCGCGCAGGACGATGCCGCTGCCGCACTCGCCGAAGTCCAGGCCGCACTGCGCATGGCTCCGCGTTCGGCGCGCGCGCGAATTGTCCACGGCAGGGCGCTTGAAGCCCTTGGGCGCGATGACGATGCAGGCGAGGCCTATGAGCGCGCCTTCGCGTTGGCACCTCGGAGTGGCCCCGTTTTGAACGCTTACGGTGCTTGGTTGTGCCGCAGTGGGCGCATCGATGCCGCTTTGGAGGCTTTCTCCAATGCAACCTTGGACGAGGCCTACCGTACCCCCGAGCAGGCCCTTGCCAACGCGGCGAGCTGTGCGGCGGAGGCGGGGCGATTGGACTGGGCCGAAATGAATTTTCGCGCGGCCTTGGCATTGTCTCCGATCAATCCACAGGCCCTGTTCGGCCTCTCCAGGCTTGAAAAAGCGCGTGGCAATGTGTTGAACGCCCGCGCATTCCTGCAGCGTCGCGAGGCCTTGGGGCCCCTGGGTGCTGCTGAGGTGGCACTCGCCATCGAAATCGAAAAAGCGGCGGGCGATGTTCGTGCTCTAGCCCGCTATCGCGATCAACTAGCGGCTTTGCAGACGCAAATCGAAGCCGCTTCGCCGTCTCCCGCGCCTCGAAGTCCCAATCAGTGAACAACATCGATCCGCACCAAGATATTCCAGCCCGGCTGCGCGCCGCTCGCGTCGAGCAAGGACTGGAGTTGCCGGCACTTGCCCGCGAGCTGAAAAACCCCTTGTCGGTGCTGGAATCCATCGAGCGCGGCGAGTGGTCGCGGCTCGGTGCCCCGGTTTTCGCTCGCCATCTGGTGGGTCGTTATGCCTCCCGACTCGGCGTGGTCATTGATCTCGACGACGTCGTGCGTGTACTTGCTGCGCCCGAGCTTCGTTCGCACGTGCCGGCCTCGAGAATTGGGCGTTTTGCGGACTCCTCGGCACGGAATGCGACCTACATCGGCGGCACCCTGCTCGTCGTGCCCTTGGTGTTCGGCCTGCTCAGCATGACGGCGAACGGCCCGACCGAGGTGCGTGCCTTGGATCCGATGCCGACGACGTTCGTGGCGGCGGAACCTTCCGCCGAGATTCTCAATCCGCCGCCGGCAATACTGACGCCCGCACCGATCGTCAGCGTAGCGGGGTCCGCAGCCGAAACCGAAACCGCAACCGCGCCTAACGTCCGCGTGGTACCGCCGCCATCCACCGTCGCGGCGAGCCTCACGGGTGGCATGGCCAATGCAGCAGCCCAGTTGGAGCTGCGTCTCCGTGGCGACAGTTGGATCGAAATATTCGGGCGCGACGGTGCACCCATCGAGCGTGTTCTCGCTCGCAACGGCGATGTTCGGCGCTTCGCCGTTGCCGATGTCGGCCGCGTGACCATTGGCAACGTCGATGCCACCGATCTGTACATCAATGGATCGGGCGTGAACCTGCAGGAGGTGCGCGCCGCGAACATCGCCCGCTTTACGTTATCCTCCGACGGCTCGATCGAGGCCATCGCGCGCTAAGCCGCGTAACCTCTCCCATTCCTTACGCAAGGCCGCGCTCGACGCGGCGACGGCTTATGTCCAACGACCACATCGACGAACACGAACAGGGCGAACGCGTCCGCAAATGGCTCCGTGACAACGGTATCGCGATTTTCGGTGGCATTGCCCTTGGTCTTTCCGCCATCGCGGGCTACCAGTTTCTCCAGGTTCGGCAGGACGCCCAGCGCGTCGATGCCTCGCAGCAGTTTGAACGCTTCATTAGCGCCCAAGAAGCCGGCAACACCGACGAAGCGGCGGGCTTAGCCACGTCTCTAGCCGCGAACTTCGGCGACACGCCCTATCCGGCACTGGCGGCACTGAGCCGCGCTGCTGCGCTCGTCAACGAAGGGAAGGCCGACGAGGCGCTGAAGGTGCTGGACGCGGCGATTCCGGGCACGAAGGACGCGGCGCTGGCGCAAATCCTGCGCTTGCGCGCAGCACGCGCCGAACTGCTGCTTGGGAACTACGACGCTGCTCTGAAGCGCCTCGATGGCGTGGATTTCCCGGCCTATGCGCCTTTGCGTAATGAGCTCCGCGGCGACGCGCTCGCCGCGCAGGGTAAGCGCGATGAGGCACGTGCGGCCTTCCTCGAGGCGATCACCGCCACCGACGTCGCTTCGCCGATGCGGATCCTCCTCGAACTCAAGCTCGCCGATGCTGGCGGCACCACGAAAACTCCGGAAGTCTGATCCATGCGCAAGCTCCTTGGCCTCGCCATCGTTACGACTCTCGTCCTCACGGGTTGCGGCACGATGCGCGATTGGTTCCGCAGCGACACGACGAAAGCCACCGATCCCGTCAAGCTCACCGAAATCACCGATGCGCGCGACGTGCGCGAGATCTGGTCGATGTCGCTTGGTGATGGCGAAGGACGCCTCGGTTTTCGCCAGCGTCCGGGCTCGGACGGCAACACGATCTTCGCGGTCACGGACGATGGTGCCCTGCGGGCCATCGATGCCGAAAGTGGCGACGAGCGCTGGGAGCGCACGCTCGAAGAACTGGGCAGCCAACGCGGCTGGCGTATCTGGCAGCGTGCGGTACGGATGGGTGGCTTGCAGTCCTCGGTCGGTGTCGGTGAAGGGTTGGTTGTGGTCGCTGGCCGTAGCGGCGTGGTTTTCGCGGTAACGGCCGATAGCGGTGAGCCCCGCTGGGAGTGGCAGGCCAGCGCCGAAGTGTTGGCACCACCCCTAGTGACGGGTGGTCGGGTCATCGTGCGATCGCAAGACGGGCGCGTGGTGGCGCTTGATGCTGCCAACGGCACCCAGCGCTGGGCGATCGACCGCAGCATCCCGACGCTCAGTTCGCGCGGGGCCAGTGCGCCGGTAGGGGCCGGTGGCCTCGTACTGGTTGGCAACGACGACGGTAGCTTGGTGGCCATTCGTCCCGACGATGGTGTACTGGTTTGGGAAGTACCGATTGCCGAACCGGAAGGCCGTAGCGAGTTGGATCGCCTTGTCGATATTGATGGCGACCTCGCCTTGGGTGCCCAGGCGGTGTATGCCAGCAGTGTCCGTGGTGTGACGGCGGCCGTGTCGCTTGCTGGTGGGCAGATACTTTGGACTCGCGATAACGGCGGTGCCAACGGATTGGATTTGACCGCCGACGGTGTGCTCCTCGCCGATGCCGGAGGGACGCTATGGTCCCTGGATCGCGCCGATGGCAGCGCTCTGTGGCGTCAAGACGGACTGCTGCGCCGCCAGCCCACCGGTGTTGCGCTTGCTGGTGATCTGGCCGTGGTAGGTGATGTCGAGGGCTTTCTGCACTGGTTTGATCCCGCGACTGGCAGCTTCAAGGCTCGCGAGCGCATCGGCCGCGCACGCATTCTTGCCACGCCCCTTGTGACGCCCTCGGGTGTAGTCGTTGCCGTGACGGACGAGGGTCGCCTTGCGGCCTTTCGTCTCCTCGAGTAAGCCCGCATGCTGCCGCTGGTCGCGCTCGTTGGTCGGCCGAACGTCGGCAAAAGCACCCTTTTCAATGCGTTGACCCGAACGCGCGACGCTTTGGTTCACGACCAGCCCGGCGTCACCCGTGATCGCCATTACGGCGTGTGTCGGCTCGACCCCGAGCGGCCTTTCGCCGTCGTCGACACTGGAGGCCTCTCCGGCGAAGACGTCGGCCTAGCCGGTGCCACCGCTAAGCAAGCGAGAGCTGGCGCCGAGGAAGCCGATCTCATCGTCTTCGTCGTCGATGCTCGCGAGGGCCTCACCGTAATGGATCGCGACATCGTCGCGTGGCTGCGCACGACCGGCAAGCCGTTGATCCTCGCTGTCAACAAAACCGACGGTCTCGAAGAAGATGCCTGCATGGCGGAGTTCGCCCGCTTCGGTGTGGCCGATGCGCTTCCACTGGCTGCATCGCACCAGCGCGGAGTGCCGGATCTCGTCGAGTTGGTGCAGTCGCGCTTGCCCGATGATCGTGATCTATCAGTACTCGTGGACGATCCGACGCGCATCCGTGTGGCCTTCGTCGGCCGCCCGAACGTGGGCAAGAGCACGTTGGTGAACCGCATGCTCGGCGAAGAACGAATGATCGCCTCCGACGTGCCCGGCACCACACGCGATTCCATCGCCGTCGATCTCGAGCGTGACGGCAAGCGCTACCGATTGATCGACACCGCCGGCCTGCGTCGCCGTGGCAAGGTCGAAGAAGCCGTCGAGAAATTCAGCGCCTTCAAGACGCTGGCCTCGATCGAGCATTGCCAAGTAGCGGTGGTGCTGGTCGATGGCACCGAAGGCATCACCGACCAAGACGCCACCGTGCTGGGTCATGTGCTCGAAGCCGGTCGCGGCTTGGTGGTGGCGGTGAACAAGTGGGATGGCTTGAGCACCTACGAGCGCGAACAAAACCGCGTCCATCTCGAGCGCAAATTGACTTTCGCACCTTGGGCCGAGCGCATCACCATCTCGGCGCTGCATGGCAGCGGCCTGCGCGAACTGTTCCGCGCCGTCAATCGGGCGCATGATTCGGTGACCAAGACATTTGGCACCAGCGAGATCAATCGCGCGCTGGAAGTTGCCTACGAGACCAATCCGCCACCATCGGTACGCGGACACGCGCCGAAGATGCGCTACGGTCACTCGGGCGGCAACACGCCGCCAACCTTCATCGTCCACGGAACACGCTTGAAGGGTTTGCCGGAAAGCTACCGGCGCTATCTCGAAAATTTCTTCCGGAAACGCTTCAAGCTCGTTGGCACGCCACTGCGCTTTGAGTTTCGCGAGGGCGACAACCCCTACGAGGGAAAGAAGAACCCGCTGACCGATCGTCAAGTCGCCAAGCGTCGCCGCTTGGTGCGCTTCGCCAAGAAGCGCTGAACTCGCGGGTTAGCGCCGTGGCCGCAGCGATTACTTTTCGAGGCTTGGGCAGCGCGCATCGCACCGATGTCGAACGCATACCTCTCGCACGAGCACACGGGCGCGTGCTGGCCGAATCCATGCCTATCGACTCCGCGTTGGACGCTGCCGCGCGGCTCTCGGCCGGACATTGCTTGACCGCCGCCGACCTCGGCGCGCTGGCGGCTCTCGGTGCTGCCGATGTGCTTTGCGCAAGACGCCCGACGGTGGCGGTTTTCACCTTTGGCGATGCGTTACGCCCACCGGGCCAGCCTCTGCAAGCGGGCGAACGTCACGATGCATGTCGCGCTTTGCTGTTTGCCTTGTTGCAGGAGGCCGGACTCGAACCGGTCGCTTGGCCGATTCTGCCCAGCGATCCGCTGCTTGCCGCATCGGCGCTTGCCGATGCCGCACAGGCCTTTGATTTGGTCGTGGTCTGTTGCGAGACGGATGCTGTCGGCTGTCCACTGCTGGCAGCACTGCTCGGCCTCGAGTCAGCGCCGCATCGCTTGGCGATGACCCTCGGCGCCTCCCATTTCCATGCCGCGCCCATCGGCTCGCGTGCACCGCGAGCGCTATGCCTCGTGCTGCCCGAGGACCGCGCGGCGATTTCACAAGCATGGACGTCCACCGGTGCTGCGCTCATCGATGCGATGCAGGGCAAAAACACTGCCACGCCATTGCAGATCGACGCACCCGAGGCTTGGGCGCGACGGGCCGCAGGTGCACGCCTGATCGACGTGCGCGAGGCCGAAGAGCAGGTGCTCGGAATGGTGGGCGGTGCCGTGGCATTGCCGCTCTCACTGATCGAGCGTGATTGCGCGCGAGTGCCCGAAGGCAGCGGGCCGCTGTTGCTGCTCTGCGCGAGCGGAAAGCGTTCTCTGCGCGCGGCCGCCCTGCTTCGCGAGCGCGGTGTCGCGGACGCATGCAGTGTCAGCGGCGGTCTCCCGGCGTGGCGTGCGGTCGCTGAAGTAGGTGAACTGCTCGATGCCGACGCTCTGGAGCGCTACGACCGCCACTTGCGTCTCGCAGCGGTCGGTCCGGACGGGCAGAAGCGGCTGCTCGGCGCTCGCGTGGTGATTGTTGGCGCGGGCGGGCTTGGCTCGCCGGCGGCTTTCTACCTGGCGGCGTCCGGGGTTGGGCATTTGGTGCTCATCGACGACGACTGCGTTGAACGTAGCAACCTGCAACGGCAGATTTTGCACACCGACGACGATGTGGGTGTCGCAAAGGTGATCTCGGCTCGCAAGCGACTGCTCGCCCTGAACCCGCGGATTCACATCGATGCCATCGAGGCACGCCTCGGGCCAGACAACGTCGAAGCACTGCTGCGCGGCACCGATGTGGTCATCGACGGCAGCGACAATTTCGCCACACGCTACCTCGTCGATGCCGCGTGTAGGCAGCTTGGCTTGCCGCTCGTGTATGGCGCGGTCGAGCGCTTCACCGGCCAGGTTTCGGTTTTCGATGCCGGTCGCCAGCCGGGCCGGGCGCCTTGCTACCGCTGCCTGTTTCCCGAGCCACCCGGTGTCGATGCCGCCCCCAACTGCGCCGAAGCTGGCGTGCTCGGCGTGCTGCCGGGCCTCATCGGGCTGCTGCAAGCCACCGAGGCACTGAAGCTGATTCTTGGCATCGGCACGCCCCTGATCGGCCGCTTGCTGATGGTGGATGCGCTCGCGATGCGCTTCCGCACACTGGAACTTCCCGTCGATACCGAATGCCCGGGCTGTGGCTCGTTCGCAAGCGTCCAAGCGAATGCCGTGATCGAACACCAGTGCTCAGGCGGCTGAGATCGCGCCGCGTGCGATACTGTTGCGCTTCCTCTCACCTTTTAGCGATTTGATTTCTCGATGAGCGCCCGCCTTCTCGATGGCAAAGGCATCGCCGACCGCCTGCTCGACGAACTGGCAGCGCGCCTCGCCACTCGGCTGGCTGCCGGGCATCCCCGACCGGGCCTTGCGGTGGTGCTGGTGGGTGATGACCCCGCCTCAAGCGTTTACGTGCGCAACAAGCGCCGCGCCTGCGACAAAGTGGGCATCACTGCGTACGATTTCGACCTGCCGGCGGATACATCCGATGCCGCCCTGATCGCTTTGATCGAGCGCCTGAACGCGGACCCCGCCATCCACGGCATCTTGCTACAGCTTCCACTGCCCGGTGATCGCGACGGCCGAGAAATCATCCAGCGCATCGACCCGCGCAAGGACGTCGACGGTTTCCATCCCGAGAACGTCGGCCGCCTCGCGCTGCGCCAGTTCGGCCTGCGGCCGTGTACGTCGCGTGGAATCACCACATTGCTCGGCTACACGGATCGCCCAGTACGCGGCACCAACGCCGTCGTCGTCGGTGTCAGCAATCACGTCGGTCGGCCGATGCTGCTGGAATTGCTGATCGCCGGTTGCACCGTCACCGTTTGCCATAAGTTCACCCCGCGCGAGGTGATGCAGCGCCAAGTCGAAAGCGCCGACATCCTCGTCGTCGCGGTGGGATGTCCCGGCATCGTGCCCGGCGAGTGGGTGAAGCCCGGCGCGGTGGTCATCGACGTTGGCATCAACCGGATCGATGATGGGCGCTTGGTGGGTGACATCGGCTTCGATGCTGCCTGCCAGCGCGCGAGCTGGATCACTCCGGTGCCCGGTGGCGTCGGGCCGATGACGGTCGCCACGCTGATGCAAAACACCCTCGAGGCGGCCGATGCCACCAGCACGCCCGGTCACGAGCTTTACACTTTCGCGCGTTAGGCTTGATTGATGCGTAGCCCTCCCTCTCTGGCTTTGTGCCCGCCGCAACTTCGGCTGGCGTTGCTTCTCACCCTGCTGTTCCTGCCGCTATTCGCTGCGACGGGCTGCACTTCGTTGATCGGCCATGCCACGGCGCGCCTTGCCGATAATCTGGGTCATGCCGTTTTGAATGCCGACGACCCGGCCACCGTCCGTGACGGCCTACCGGCCTATCTGCTGCTGCTTGACGGCTTGCTGGAAGGCGACCCGGACAACGTCCGCACCTTGCTGGCCGCCGCGCAGCTCAACAGCGCCTACGCCGGCAACTTCACCGGGGCCGATCTCCCCCGAGCGCAGCGGCTTTCGTCTAGGGCGCTGGCCTATGCGAAGCGCGCAACCTGCGTCGAAGAGCCGAGCCTGTGCCAAGCACTCGACGGCAATACCGACGACTTCGCTCAGGTGTTGGAAGCCGTTGCCGATCGTCGCGTCGGCCTGATGTACGGTCTTGCGGCGGCTTGGGCCGGATACATTCAGGTGCATCGCGATGATTGGGGTGCAGTTGCCAATCTGCCGAAGGTGGAAGCCTTGCTGCTGCGCGTCGTCGCCATCGATCCAACGCACGAAGGCGGCCTGCCGCTGGTGTATCTCGGTGTGCTGAACTCCCTGCGGCCTGCTGCTGTCGGCGGCAAACCGGAGCAGGGCCGGGCGTACTTCCAGCAAGCCATCGAAGTCTCGGGCGGGCGCAACCTTTACGCGATGACCCTGAAGGCCGAGTTTTACGCTCGTCTCGTCTTTGATCGCGCTCTGCATGATCGCCTGTTGACCGATGTGCTGGCCGCCAACCCCCAAGCCCCGGGCTATACGCTGATGAACACGCTGGCGCAGGAACGCGCCAAAGCCTTGCTCGCCAGCGGCAATGACTACTTTTGAAGGACGTTTGCTGATGATCCACCGATGGCTTTTTTCGATCTTCCTGCTGGCTCTGGCACCTGCTGCGATCGCCCAAACCGAAACCCAGACGCTGCGCTTTGCCACGCTCGCTCCCGATGGCTCGCCGTGGATGCGCGAGCTGCGCAGCGCCGCCGCGCAAGTCAAGGAAGAAACGGCGGGCCGCGTCGAGATCCGCTTCTTTCCCGGCGGCGTGATGGGCAACGACCAGGCCGTGCTTCGCCGTATTCGTCAAGGTGGCCAATTGCAAGGCGGCGTGCTGACCTCGAGCGAGTTGACGCTTGTCTACCCGGATGCGTCGATTTACACGCTGCCCTTCTTGTTTGCCGATTGGGCTGAAGTGGATCGCGTGCGACCCAAGGTCGATCCCTTGCTCGCTGCGGGCTTCGCCGAGCGCGGATTCCATATGCTTGGCGCGGCGGGCTTAGGCTTTGCCTACCTGATGAGCACGCGGCCGATATCCGGGGTGCAAGACGTCAAACGCGCGAGACTATGGGTGCCACAGAACGATGTGGTCGCTGAGATGACCTTCCGCGAAGGCGGTTCCAATCCCATTCCCTTGCCCATCGGCGACGTCTTCACCAGCCTGCAGACCGGCATGATCGATATGGTCGCGAACACCCCGGCGGGTGCTGTGGCCCTGCAATGGCACGGCAAGTTGCGTTCGCTGTTTGACTTGCCGCTGGCCTATGTCCTTGGCTTCATTGTGGTCGATCAGCGCGCCTGGGGTCGCATCGCGGCAGCCGACCAAGCGATCGTCGACCGCATCTTCAATGCGGCCGCGATGCGCGTCGATCAGACCGTTCGTCGCGATGATCTGGCCGCGCTTGAGGCGATGAAAAAGCAGGGCTTGGTGGTGGTGACGCCCACGGCGGCGGATGCTGCCTACTTCCGTGATGTCGGGCGTCGGGTGATGCTGAGGATCGAAGCCGAGCAGGGTGTGAGCCCGGAGATTCTTGCTGTCATTCGCGCTGAGCTAGCCACCGCACCCAGCGCCGGTGCTGCGCCGGGTGCGGGTCGCGACCCTTGAGCGAAAGCCGTCTCTCGCGCTTGCTGCGCGCCTTGCATCTTGCCGAGGATGCCGTTCTTGCGCTGTCACTGTCCGCGTTGCTGCTGCTTGCCGTGACCCAGGTGGTGCTTCGGGTCGGTTTCGATCAGGGCTTTTCATGGGCCGAGCCGGTAAGCCGCGCGGGCGTGCTTTGGCTGGCGATGCTCGGCGCGCTTGGCGCGGCTCGCCAGCAGCGACACATCGCGATTGATGCGCTGCTGCGCGTGCTCAGCGATGCCTGGTGGCGCCCCGTGCATGTGCTGACCCAGTGCGCGGCAGCGGCCGTATGCGCTTGGGCGGCTTGGATCGGCTGGGGCCTGATGCTGAGCGAGCGCGAGTTTCCGCTGCCCTTCGTGCCAGGAGTCGCGAGCTGGGTGCCGATGCTGGTGCTACCGCTCGGCTTCGGTCTGTTGGCCGTCCGCCTCGTGCTGGCCGCCTTTGCGCCACGGTTGATGCCGGAGGCGGCGGCCAGCGAGTCGGCGTCATGAGCATCGAAATCGTGCTTGGGCTGCTCTTGCTGCTCGCGGCAATGGGCATGCCGCTGTTCGCGGTGATTCTCGGCATCGCCTTGGTCGGCCTGCATACCGCCGGCTATGGACAGGCCGCCCTTACGGAGTTCTACGGGCTGGGCGACACGCCCGGTCTGCTCGCTATTCCGTTGTTCACCCTGGCTGGCTATCTGCTTTCCGAAAGTGGTGCGCCGCGTCGACTGGTGAAACTGTCCGACGCCCTGCTGGGCTTTCTGCCGGGTGGTCTGGCGCTGGTGGCGATCGTCGCCTGCACCCTGTTCACCGCATTCACCGGCGCTTCCGGTGTGACCATCATCGCGATCGGCGCGCTGCTCTACCCGGCCTTGATCCAAGCGGGCTATCCGCAGAGCTATGCGCTCGGTCTGGTTACCGTCGGCGGCAGCCTAGGCCTGCTCTTCGCACCGTCCTTGCCGCTGATTCTCTACGGCTTCGTCGCTGGTCAGCTCGGCACCCAGCCCGGGGTCAGCGTGCAGGACATGTTCCTCGCGGGCTTGCTGCCGGGCTTGGTGCTGATGGCCGTGCTGATGGCGCACGCGATGTGGGTTGGGCGCCTCGTCCCGCGCACGCGCAGTGGCATCGACCTGCGCGAAGTGTGGTCGGCGGTGAAGGACGCACGCTGGGAGTTGCCGCTGCCGATCATCGTGCTCTCGGCGGTTTACGAGGGGGTTCTGGCCGTCAGCGAAGTCTCGGCTCTGACCGCGCTCTACGTGCTTGTTGTCACCGTGCTGCTGCGACGCGAGATTCCCTTCCGCCGATTGCCCGGCATCATGGCCGAGTCGATGCGGATGGTCGGTGCCATCTTGGTGATCCTCGGCGCGGCACGCGCGCTCTCGAACTGGTTCATCGACCAGGACGTTCCGAACGAATTGTTCGAGTGGGTCAGCACCTACATCGACAGCCCGCTGGAGTTCCTGCTGGTGCTCAATCTGTTTTTGCTGCTGGTCGGCATGCTGGTGGACATCTTCTCGGCCATCGTCATCCTGACGCCGCTGCTGATGCCGCTTGCGATGCACTACGAGGTGCATCCGGCCCATCTCGGCGTGGTGATGCTCGCCAATCTCGAAATCGGCTACTTCACGCCGCCGGTGGGCATCAATCTTTTCATTGCCTCCTACCGTTTCAAGGTGCCCATCCTCACCATCATCCGGGCAACACTGCCGTTCTTGCTGCTGCTCGGCATCGCGGTCGCCATCATCACCCGCTGGCCAGGCCTATCGACGGTATTCCTTTCGCCGGCTTGAGCCCGAAGGAAAGCGGCTAGAATGTCGCGCTTCCCCGCTCCGGAGCCGTTCATGCTGCGCATCTACGCGGAAGCTCTGACCTTCGACGACGTTTCGCTGATTCCGGCCCATTCCGTCGTGCTGCCGAAGGATGTTTCGCTCGCCACACGACTCACACGCGGTCTTTCGTTGAACATCCCGATCCTTGCCGCAGCCATGGATACCGTGTCCGAGGCTCGTCTGGCCATCGCGATGGCCCAGTTGGGCGGCATTGCGATGATCCACAAAAACCTGAGCATCGAGCGCCAGGCCGCCGAAGTGGCCGAGGTCAAAAAGTTCGAGGCCGGGGTGATCCGCGAGCCCTTCACCGTCACTCCGGGCACGACGGTGGGCGAAGTGCTGAAGCTGACGCGCGCGCGCCGTATCTCCGGTGTGCCGGTGGTCGAGCAAGGCCAGCTCGTTGGCATCGTGACCGGCCGCGACATGCGCTTCGAGACGCGGTTGGATGCGCCCGTGAGCAGCATCATGACCGGCAAGGATCGCCTCGTGACCGTGCACGAAGGCGCGACCGACGAGGAAGTGCTCGCCAAGCTGCACCAGTACCGCATCGAGAAGGTGCTTGTCGTCGACGACGCGTTCGCGCTGCGCGGCCTCATCACCGTCAAGGACATCCAGAAGGCCCGCGACAACCCCAACGCCGCGAAGGACAGCAGCGAGCGTCTTGTGGTCGGCGCGGCGGTAGGCGTAGGTGGTGACACCGAGGCGCGCGTCGAAGCGCTCGTCGCCGCTGGTGTCGATGTCATCGTCGTCGATACCGCGCACGGCCACTCGCAGGGCGTGCTCGATCGCGTGGCCTGGGTGAAAAAGACTTTCCCGCAATTGCAGGTGATCGGTGGGAACATCGTCACCGGCGAGGCCGCCTTGGCGCTCGAAGCGCATGGTGCCGATGCGGTGAAGGTGGGCGTGGGCCCCGGATCGATCTGCACCACCCGCATCGTTGCCGGCGTGGGTGTGCCGCAGATCACCGCCATCGGCATGGTGGCCGACGCGCTGGAGGGCCGCATTCCCTTGATCGCTGACGGCGGCGTGCGTTACTCGGGTGATATCGCCAAGGCCATTGCTGCGGGTGCGTCCAGCATCATGATTGGCGGCCTGTTTGCCGGCACCGAAGAATCACCCGGCGAAATCGAGCTATTCCAGGGCCGCAGCTACAAGAGTTACCGCGGCATGGGCAGCCTCGGCGCCATGCAGCAGGGCAGCAAAGACCGCTATTTCCAGGACGCCTCCGACGCCGACAAGCTGGTGCCAGAAGGCATCGAAGGCCGCGTGCCGTATCGCGGATCGCTCGCGGCCGTGGTGCATCAGCTATCCGGTGGACTGCGCGCCTCGATGGGCTATGTCGGCTGCACCAGCATCGACGAAATGCGAACCAAGCCGCAGTTCGTGCGCGTGACCAATGCGGGCACCCGCGAGGCCCACGTTCACGATGTGCAGATCACCAAGGAACCGCCGAACTACCGGCAGTAAGCGATGACCGACATCCACTGCGACAAAATCTTGATCCTCGACTTCGGCGCGCAGTACACACAGCTGATCGCTCGCCGCGTGCGCGAGCTGGGCGTCTACTGCGAGATCTGGGCCTGGGACCACGACCCGGCCGACATCGCTGCCTTCGCACCGAAGGGCATCATCCTCTCGGGTGGCCCGGAGTCGACCACCGAAGCCGGTTCGCCGCGTGCGCCGTCCGAGGTATTCGAACTCGGTGTGCCGCTGCTGGGCATCTGCTACGGCATGCAGACCATGGCCGTGCAACTCGGTGGCAGCGTCGAGGGCGGTCACGAGCGCGAGTTCGGCTATGCGCAGGCAGAGGTCGCGTCGGCCTGCCTATTGCTCGACGAGCAGAAGGATCACCCCGGCACGCCGCCGCGCATCGACGTGTGGATGAGTCACGGTGACCGCGTCACGTCGCTGCCGGTCGGCTTCAAGACCACCGCCCGCACGCACAGCGTGCCGATTGTGGCGATGGCCGACGAGGCGCGCCGCTACTACGGCGTGCAGTGGCACCCGGAAGTCACGCACACGAAACAGGGCAACGAGCAGTTGCGCCGGTTCGTTGTTGAGATCTCTGGGTGCGCAAGACTTTGGACCGCATCCAACATCATCGACGATCAAATCGCCCGCGTTCGTGCGCAGGTCGGTAGCGATGATGTTCTGCTGGGGCTTTCCGGCGGCGTCGATTCCTCGGTCGTCGCAGCACTACTGCATCGCGCGATCGGCGATCGGCTCACCTGCGTCTTCGTCGACACCGGCCTGCTGCGCTGGCACGAGGGCGACCAAGTGATGGCGATGTTCGCCAGCAACGCCGAAGCGGGCGGCATGGGCATCAAGGTCATCCGCGTGGATGCCGCTGAGCGCTTCTACCGCGAGCTGGCTGGCGTGCAGGACCCGGAGGCCAAGCGCAAGATCATCGGCCGGCTGTTCGTCGAGGTCTTCGAGGAAGAATCGAAGAAGCTGCCGAACGTGAAGTGGCTGGCGCAGGGCACGATCTACCCGGATGTCATCGAATCGGCCGGCAGCAAGACCGGCAAGGCGCACATCATCAAGAGCCACCACAATGTGGGCGGCCTGCCCGAGCGCATGCAGCTCAAATTGGTCGAGCCGCTGCGTGAGTTGTTCAAGGACGAAGTGCGACGTATCGGCGTCGAACTCGGTCTGCCGCGTGAAATGGTGTTCCGCCACCCGTTCCCGGGCCCGGGCCTCGGTGTGCGCATCCTCGGCGAAGTGAAGCGTGAGTACGCCGAGATTCTGGCTCGCGCCGACGCCATCTTCATCGAGGAGCTACGCAAGGCCAGTTGGTACGACCGAACCTCTCAGGCTTTCGCGGTGTTCCTGCCGGTGAAGTCGGTGGGGGTGGTCGGCGATGCCCGCGCCTACGAGTGGGTGATCGCCCTGCGCGCCGTCGAGACCGTCGACTTCATGACCGCGCATTGGGCGCATTTGCCCTACGAACTGCTCGATGTGGTGGCCCGCCGAGTCGTCAACGAGCTGCGTGGCGTCTCGCGCGTGGTCTACGACATCTCCGGCAAGCCACCGGCGACCATCGAGTGGGAGTGAGAGTTCGCCGAGAGAACGCAGGAGCAGGACATGAGCGACCCGCAGAACGATAGCGGCTGGCTGGCCTCGCTCAGAGGGGTGTGGGCACGCCCATGAACCCAGTAGAAATCGAACAAGCCATCACCGGCCTCGCGGAGCAGCCGTTTGACGCCGCAGAGTTCCCCTACGCCTTCCTCGAGGCCTTCGGCAATAAGGCGACCACCATCAAGCGCCTACGCGCGGGGGCGTCGAACAAGTCCGACCTCGGCGGCGTGCTCCAGACCGGCAACATCCACATCCTGAGCTGCGACGCAGGGCGGGTGACGCGGACGCTGGCCGCCCTCAAGGCCAGCCCGGCGACGGCCAAAGCCAAGGCGAAGTTCATCCTCGCCACCGACGGCGTGCACTTCGAGGCCGAAGACCTGAGCAGCGGCGAGACCGTCGCCTGCGCCTTCAAGGACTTCCCGGACCACTTTGGCTTCTTTCTGCCGCTGGCGGGCATCAGCACTGTCCGCCAGATTAGCGAAAACGCCTTCGACATCCGCGCCACCAGCCGCCTGAACCGACTCTACGTCGAACTGCTGAAGGACAACCCCGAATGGGGCACGGCGGAGCGTCGCCACGACATGAACAAGCTCATGGCGCGGCTGATCTTCTGCTTCTTTGCAGAGGACACCGACATCTTTGTCGGCAAGGGGCGCTTCACTGAAACCGTCGCGCAGATGAGTGCCAAGGACTCGTCCAACACGCACGAGGTCATCGCCACGCTGTTCCGCACCATGAACACCAAGCGCGAGGACCGGGCCGCCGCCAAGATCCCCAGATGGGCCGAAGACTTCCCCTACGTCAACGGCGCTTTGTTCTCCGGCAGTGGTGACGTTCCGCGGTTCAGCCGGATCGCCCGGTCCTACCTGCTGCACGTCGGCGGTTTGGACTGGACCCGCATCAACCCCGACATCTTCGGCTCGATGATCCAAGCGATTGCCGAGGACGAGGAGCGCGGCGAGTTGGGCATGCACTACACCAGCGTCCCCAACATCCTGAAAGTGCTGAATCCGCTGTTCCTCGACGACCTGCGGGCGAAGTTGGAGGAAGCCGGCGATAACGCCCGCATGTTGCTCAACCTGCGCAAGCGCATCGCTAAGATCAGGGTCTTCGACCCGGCCTGCGGCTCGGGCAATTTCCTGGTCATCGCCTACAAGCAAATGCGCGCCATCGAGTCCGAGATCAATCGGCGGCGCGGCGAGTCGGATCGCGCATCGGAAATCCCGCTCACCAACTTTCGCGGCATCGAGCTACGCGACTTCCCGGCCGAGATCGCCCGCCTCGCGCTGGTCATCGCCGAGTACCAGTGCGACATGCTGTACCGCGGGCAGAAGCTGGCCTTGCTGGAGTTCCTGCCCCTGCGCAACGAGAACTGGATCACCTGCGGAAACGCGCTGCGGCTCGACTGGTTGAGCTTGATGGATGTCGGCGGCTCAGGGGTGAAGCTAGTTTCTGACGATCTTCTGCAAACACCCCTTGATCAGGCTGAGATCGACTTCGAGAACGAAGGCGGCGAGACGTACATCTGTGGCAACCCGCCATACCTTGGTTCGCGCGATCAACGAGATGAGCAGAAGGCCGACCTGCGACTTCTCTTTGAGAATCGAATCAGGAACTGGAAGTCGTTGGACTATGTCGCGGGGTGGTTCATCAAAGCAGCCGATTACTGCGTTAAGACGTCCTCTGTCGCCGCCTTTGTGTCCACCAACTCGATCTGTCAAGGCTTGCAGGTTCCAGTCTTGTGGCCGGCGATATTTGCCAGTGGTTGTCAAATCGAGTTTGCGCACACGTCTTTTAGATGGGCCAACCTTGCAAGCCATAACGCTGGAGTAACTGTCGCGATCATCGGCATCTCTATGCAGCCGCGCAGTCCGAGGCGCCTTTTCTCACTAAGCGACACGGGAAATGTCGTTGAGCGCCAATGCGCTCATATCAATGCCTATCTTGCAGCCGGCGAAAGTGTCATCGTGGACAAGTCTAGTCAGCCAATCAGCACGCGGAGTGAGATGACTTTCGGAAATACTCCGATTGATGGTGGACACCTACTGCTATCCCGGAGTGAGCGCGACGCGCTACAACTGACTCGCACACAACATGATCGATTTATTCGACGCATTCTTGGTTCCGCTGAGTTAATCCGAGGCCTAGAACGCTACTGTCTTTGGATTGAAGACCAACACCTACCTGAAGCACTGGGCATCGAACCAATTGCTCGGCGGATAGCCGCCGTAGGTGATGTTCGGATGACTGGAGGAACGACAGCGAGGGACATCGCCGACAAGCCGCACCAATTCCAACGCATGTTCTTCGGAAAACACTCGACGATCGTCGTGCCTAGCGTTTCCTCTGAATCGCGAGAATACTTACCCTGTGGCTTCGAACCTGCCGGCACAGTTGTTTCCAATGCCGCTTTCGCCCTCTACGACGTCCCGCTCTGGAATATGGCCCTCATCGCCAGTCGCCTGCATCTGGTCTGGATCGCCACCGTCTGCGGCAAGCTGAAAACGGATTTCCGCTACTCCAACACCCTCGGCTGGAACACCTTCCCAGTGCCGACACTGACCGAGAAGAACAAGGCCGACCTCACGCGCTGCGCTGAGGACATTTTGCTGGCGCGGGAGCATCACTTCCCCGCGACCATCGCCGACCTGTACAACCCCGAGAACATGCCCACCGACCTGCGGGCGGCGCATGAGATCAACGACGAAGTGCTGGAGCGCATCTACATCGGCCGGCGCTTCAAGAACGACACCGAGCGGCTGGAAAAACTGTTCGATCTGTATGCAAAGATGACGCGGGGTGAAGGCGCGGATTCGCGCTCGCGCAAAAAGGCGGCGAAAAATTAAGGGTAGCGGGAGCTGACAGCCAAATGAGCACCAACCGCGGTTTGGTGATTGCGCAACTTGATTTCGATGTTGGCAATGCGTTCGCCGGTTTCGATGGCGGTGGAACTGGCCACAGCCCGAACGATGGCCTCGCGGCTGGGTCGTTTGCGCGGGGTCGGTTGGGCGGGCACGGGCATGGGCACGGGCATGGCTCCGGTCTGTTTGTGGTCATTCCAGCTCATACAGGTTTTGATCGGGTCGTGATTTCAGCGCGCCGGCCCGGATGGACTCGGAGGCAGGAAAGGGCTATCATCACTTGGTATCACCAAGTGATGAGAGGCCCACCATGGCAACATCTATCAAGATCGACGACTCGCTGAAAGCTCGCGTCCAGCACCTCGCCAGCCAGCGCCGACGCTCGCCCCACTGGATCATGCTCGAAGCGATCCAGCAGTACGTCGAGCGTGAGGAAGCCCGCGAGAGCATTAAGCAGGAAGCCTTGGCATCCTGGGCGGCCTACAAGGAAACCGGCCGCCACCTGAGTGGCCAGGAAGTTCGCACCTGGTTGAACACATGGGGCACCAATAACGAAAGGGCGGTGCCTGAGTGCCACAAGTAATCGTCACCGAAGGCGCAGCGGAAGGCCTGGAACGGTGCCGGCGGTTCTTGGCCGCGAAGGCCCCGGAAGTCGCCAAGCGAGCCGGTCAGGCCATCGAGTGGCAATTCCTGCTGCTCGAAACGGCCCCGGATATTGGCCGGCCGTTCCCCGAACTGCCCGAACTGCGCGAGCTGGTGATTGCCTTCGGCGATTCCGGCTATGTGGCCCTGTACCGCCACGAACCGGCTGCTGCTGCGGTGTATGTTCTGGCCTTCCGGCACCAGAAAGAGGCAGGCTACTGATGGCCACCAAGACCGTGAGCGCCACCGTTCCAGCGGCCGTGAAGGCCGAACCCGCCGCTGCCTGGGCCGCACAAGGCCTGCTGCGCCGAGACTTGCCCAAGGGTTCGGACCTGAGTGTCTACACCCAGGAGCGGCTCGATGCCATCGCCTTTCATCACAGCGCCAATCACGCCTGACGAACCTACTGCGAAGGTCTGCTTTCAGGTTCCAAAAGCAGCACTTGCAAGCGTTGCCGGTGAGAGAAAATAAACATGGAAACAAAATCCATCCCCTCCGTTTCCGTCACCTACGCCCGCAACGGCGCATCGACCAAGGCCAATGCCCTCGGGATGCGGCCCATGCAGGAACGAGCCTACGAAAAGCGTGGCGAGCAATACCTGCTCATCAAGTCGCCGCCCGCATCGGGCAAGAGCCGTGCGCTGATGTTCGTGGCACTCGACAAGCTCAAGAACCAGGGCATCAAGCAGGCCATTATCGTCGTGCCCGAGAAGTCCATCGGAGCCAGCTTCAACGACGAGCCGCTGTCGAAATGCGGCTTCTGGTCCGACTGGAAGGTCGAGCCTAGGTGGAACCTGTGCAACGCGCCGGGCAACGACAACGGCGGCAAGGTCAAGTCGCTGGGCGCGTTCCTCGAAGGCGACGACAAGGTGCTGGTCTGCACCCACGCGACCTTCCGCTTCGCGGTCGATGCCTACGGCGTGGCGGCGTTCGACGACCGCCTGATCGCGGTCGATGAGTTCCATCACGTTTCGGCCAACCCGGACAACAAGCTCGGCCTGCACCTCGGGCAGTTCTTCGCGCGTGGCAAGACGCACATCCTTGCCATGACCGGCTCCTATTTCCGTGGCGACGCCGAGGCTGTGCTGGCCCCGCAGGACGAGTCGAAGTTCGATACCGTCACCTACACCTACTACGAGCAGCTCAACGGTTACGAGTACCTCAAGCAACTCGACATCGGCTACTTCTTCTACAGCGGGCCTTACGTCGATGACATCCTCAAGGTCCTCGATCCCGCCGAGAAGACCATCATCCACATCCCCAACGTTAACTCGCGGGAGAGCACGAAGGACAAGATGCGCGAGGTGGAGCACATCATCGAGGCACTGGGTGAATGGCAGGGCATCGACCCTGCGACCGGCTTCCAGCTCGTCAAGCGCCCTGTGAATAGTCCGGATGGGGGCCGCGTGCTGCGGATCGCCGATCTCGTCGATGACGATGCCGCCAAGCGTGACCGCGTGTCGGCCGCGCTCAAAGATCCGGCACAGAAGAACAACCGCGACCATGTGGACATCATCATCGCGCTGGGCATGGCGAAGGAAGGCTTCGATTGGATTTGGTGCGAACACGCGCTGACCGTGGGCTACCGCGCCAGCCTGACCGAGATCGTGCAGATCATCGGCCGAGCGACCCGCGACGCGCCCGGCAAGACCCGTGCGCGGTTCACCAACCTGATCGCCGAGCCGGATGCGGCCGAGGAAGCGGTCACCGAGGCCGTCAACGATACCTTGAAGGCCATCGCGGCGAGCCTGCTGATGGAGCAGGTGCTTGCTCCGCGCTTCGAGTTCAAGCCTAAGAACCCCGACAGTGGCCCGGTGCCGGGCTTTAACTACGGCGAGGGCGGCTACGACCCGGGGCGCTGCAATGTCGGTGTCAATGAGCAGACAGGGGCGTACCAGATCGAGATCAAGGGCCTCGCCGAGCCCAAAAGCCAAGAGGCCGCGCGCATCTGTGTGGAAGACTTGAACGAAGTCATCGCGGCCTTCGTGCAGGACAAGCCCAGCATCGAGCGCGGCCTGTTCGATGAGGAGCTGGTGCCCGAGGAGCTGACGCAGGTTCGCATGGGCAAGATCATCAAGGACAAGTATCCCGAGCTTGACGCCGAAGATCAGGAGGCCGTACGCCAGCACGCCATCGCCGCCCTCAATATCACGCAACAGGCCAAGCGGCTTGTCACCGAAGGCGAGAGCGACGGATCGCCCAACACCGCCCTGATCGACGGCGTGCGCCGCTTCGCGATGGACGTGCGCGAGTTGGACATCGACCTGATCGACCGCATCAATCCCTTCGGGAAAGCCTACGCCATCCTCGCCAAGACCATGAGCGAGGACAGCTTGAAGCAGGTCGCGGCGGCCATCTCGGCCAAGCGCACAAACCTTACGCCAGACGAGGCGAAGGAGATGGCCGTTCGCGCCGTCCAGTTCAAGAAGGAGCGCGGCCGCATTCCGGCGCTCGATTCCCAGGATGCCTGGGAGCGACGCATGGCCGAAGGCGCGGCCGCCTTCATGCGCTTCAAGGCGGAGGGACGCTATGAGTAACTCCGATCTTGACGCACTCGCTGCGGAGCTTGCCGAGTTCGCACCGCCCGAGAAGAAAGGCGGACGGCCGGCCAGTGAGGAGCGCGTCATCGCGGGCTTCGAGGAAATTCAACGCTTCACCGAGCAGCACGGCCGTGCGCCGCAGCACGGTGAGGACCGCGACATATTCGAGCGCCTCTACGCCGTGCGTCTGGACCGTTTGCGCGCGCTTGCCGATTGCCGCGCCCTGCTGGAGCCGCTGGATCATCAGGGTTTGCTTGCCGGGGCGCTCGCCGCCGCTGCGGCGGATGAAGCCATCGACATCGACGACCTGGCTGCCGAGCTGGCGGGCGTAGCCGACGCGGACGACATCACGGTCTTGCGCCATGTCCGCACCAGCGCCGACAAGCGCGCCGCCGAGGAGATCGCGGATCGCAAGCCCTGCGAGGACTTCGAGACCTTTCGACCCTTGTTCGAGCGCGTGCAAGCGGAGGTCAAAACCGGTATGCGCCAGTCCCAGCCCATCGAAGCGGGCCGCCGCGCGATTGAGGCCGGGGACTTTTTCGTTCTCGATGGCATCACGCTCTACGTCGCCGAGGTCGGCGAGCCATTGAAGACCACCGCCGGGGAAGTGGACCGCCGCCTGCGCCTTATCTTCTCCAACGGCACCGAGAGTAATCTGCTGCTGCGCTCGCTCCAGCGAGCGTTCTACAACGACCCCGCCGCACGGCGGCTGGCCTCGCCCGAGAGCGGGCAACTCTCCTTTGGCGGCGAGCTTGAGGCCGATGATGTCGAAAGCGGCACGATCTACGTCCTGCGCTCCCTCTCCGATCATCCCTATGTCTCGCAGCACCGCGATGTCATCCACAAGGTCGGCGTAACCGGGGGCAGGGTGGAGACGCGCATTGCCAACGCCGAACATGAATCCACCTACCTGCTGGC